>Ga0105106_10000054_pt1 | contig 64130 bp, 54 predicted proteins | sample PPLLaktember2015_5_FD_79109 | JGI IMG/M metagenome (GOLD analysis project Ga0105106, IMG submission 79109) | Freshwater sediment microbial communities from Prairie Pothole Lake near Jamestown, North Dakota, USA - PPLs Lake P8 Core (1) Depth... | ecosystem: Environmental > Aquatic > Freshwater >... | reverse complement strand
GCACATGATCTTGGCTATCTGGACAACGGAAGCTATCAGGAGTTAGATACAAAACTTAAAGAAATGAAACAGATGCTTAACGCATTAATAACCAGACTCAAGGTGGTTGGTTAGCTTTAGCTAAATACTATCAGCCAAGAGCTAACAGCCAAGAGCCAGACCTTAATAGCCAATCTCTAATTATTGACTACAGTCGGGTCCCTATGTTACAATTCGCCAGCTATGACCCAAATTGGTGAAAATTCGGACAAAGGTCCGCAGCAGCCATTAATCCCGGCAGTTCCCATGAAGTTTGTGGGAGTTGGGGCGCAGGTGGGTTGTTTGACTTTAGTAGTGGTGCTGTTGTCTGTATTTTGCGGATTATGGCTGGACCGAATTCTGGGAACCAAACCTGCCATTACCATCATTTTATTATTGAGCTCAGCGCCAGTCGCCCTGGCGCTGACTTTCTGGGTGGCGAAGCGCGCGATTAAAGACCTCAATCCGCAACCGCCAGAAAAAGCACAAACATCTACAAGAAAGGAGGAGGAGACGAGTGATTGAAGAAAAAACTAAAAAACGAGTGCCGGTTAAGCGCTGGATCGTAATAGCCCTGGTAATTGCGGGTATCTACGCTGCCTTTATCGGGCCTTCGATCCTCAAGCCGATCAGCCCGGTTGTGGTTCTCCCCGGCGAACCGACTGGTTTGGCAATCGGCGGATTCCAAATTACCAATACCATTCTCGCCACGCTCATTGCGGACGTGCTTTTGCTCTTACTCGGCATTGGGGCGGCGCGTTTCCATGCCAGTGGGAAAAAGGTTCCCAGTGGAATTTATAATGCCTTCGAGGCAATTGTTGAGTTCCTATGGAACTCCGTCGTTGGTGCAGCGGGAAAGTGGGCCAGGCGGATCTTCCCGGTTGTGGCTACCATTTTTCTGTTGATCTTTATGGCCAACATGATCAAGCTCGTGCCCGGCTTTGAAAGCATCGGAAAGTTGAAAGAAGTGCATGAGGGGACCGGGTTTGCACCCGTTGAGCTTTTCAAGATCGGGAGCCTGAGCGTTTTCACCATCGATAAAGGACAGCCGCACGAAGCGGAAGAGCATGCAGCCGAGGGTGAAGCTGCGGCGGCGGAAGGCGGTGAGGGGCATTCGGCCGAAGCCAGCACCGAAATTTGCACAGCCTGCGAAGTGGTGCCCTTCTTGCGCGGCTCAGCGACTGACCTGAATTTCCCATTTGCCCTGGCATTCATTGCCGTGTTGATGACCCAGGTTTATGGAGTTTGGGCCCAAGGGCTGGGATATTTTGAGAAGTTTTTCCCGGTGCGGCAGCTGGTCCGCGGCGGACCTTTTGGAGCGATCAATTTTGCCGTAGGCTTGCTCGAAGTGGTGCTGGAATTTGCTAAAATCCTTTCGTTTGGCTTCCGGTTGTTTGGCAATATCTTCGCAGGGGCGCTGCTGCTCTCTATCGTTGGTGCTTTGACGGCAGTGGTGGTTCCTGCTGGTTTGTATATCTTTGAAGTATTCTTTGGGATCATCCAGGCTTATGTGTTTTTCTTGCTGGCGACTATGTTCATCAGCGGCGCTTTGGTCAGTCACCACAGCAGCGAAGAACACCACTAACCTTGAGGGATTTTGAAGTCTTGGACTCATGATTAAATACAGGAGAAGGAGTATTCAACAATGAATGATCCAGTAGCATTTGTGGCGGGAATGAAGTTGCTTGGGGCAGGTTTGGCAATGTTGGGCGCGATCGGCGCAGGTGTGGGTGTAGGTATTGCTGCGTCTGGCGGTGTACAGGCGATGGGGCGCAACCCCGACGCAACACCTACCATTCAAACCAATATGATTCTGGGTATGGCATTTGCTGAAGCAGTCGCAATCTATGCGCTGGCTGTAGCGCTCATCATCATCTTCGCCGCCTAGGTTCTAAGGGAGCAGATCTCAAATGAGTGCACTAGGCATTAACTTAGGTTTCTTTATATTCCAGGTGCTGAATTTCAGCGTTCTGGCGATCTTGATGTATGCCTGGGCCTACCAGCCGATCTTAAACGGCCTGGAAGCTCGTCGTGAAAAAATCGCCCAGGGGCTGGAAGACGCCCGAATTGCGGCAGAAGCACGCGCCAATGCCGAGAAGGATGCCCAGGATATCATCGCCAAGGCCCAGGCAGAGGCCAATCAAAAAGTGCGTGAGGCTACCGAGCGAGCGGAAGCGGCTGCGCGTGAGGTGCAGATGGATGCTGAGGCTGAAGCCACCAAGGCGCGTGAGGCAGCCCTGGCAGAAGCCAGCCTGGAACGTGACCGGATGCTGGCAGACGTGCGCGGACAAATCGCCACGCTGGCGATGGCAGCCACCCAACGTTTGATTGGGGAGGCACTGGACGAAAAACGCCAGCGCACCTTAATCGACGAATTCTTCTCGGGCGTTAAAAGCGGCAAAGTGGTAGTGCTGGAAGGGCAAACTACCAGCGGATCGTCTGCCGAGGTAACCAGCGCCTTGCCTTTAACCCCCGCAGAGCAGGAAATCGTGAAGAAGGACGTGCTCGCCAAAATCGGCAGCCAATCGACGGTGGCTTTCCGGGTCGATCCAGCCATCATGGGTGGCCTGGTGGTGCGAGTCGGGGATAAAGTTTTGGATGGTTCCATTTCAGGCCAGCTCGAATCCCTGCGCCAAAGCCTGCATTAAAGTGCCAATCCGATGAATCATTGGATGGGGTGTTTTGAGCGGGATCGCTCGATACACCCCGTCCGTTCATTATTTTGTTTTTCCCTCCAGCTTCACAATTCATACTTGAAATGAGCTCGGGACGTGGTCTATTGGGATGAGTTGGTTCGCGAACTACCAGCCCGGCTGATCCAATCGATCGAAGGTGGACAACCGGCTCAGATACCCGTGAGCGGCATCGTTCTGGATTCGCGCCAGGTGCGCGCAGGAAGGGTATTTGTTGCCCTCAGCGGTGGCACCACGGACGGGCATCGATTCATTCCTGCAGCGATTGAACAAGGCGCAGCTGCTATCGTAGGCGAGCAGCGCCTGGATGTACTGAGTGTTCCCTACCTCCGGGTCCATGATAGCCGCAAGGCATTGGCCTACCTCTCTGCAGCCTTTTATGGCTTTCCCGCTCGCCGCTTGACGGTCATCGGTGTGACCGGTACAGATGGCAAGACGACAACCTGTAATTTAATCTACCATATTCTGCGGGCATCGGGCTTGCCAGGTGGGATGATTTCTACCGTCAACGCGGTGATCGGCGATGAGGTGCTGGATACCGGATACCACGTCACTACACCCGAGTCGCCAGCGGTGCAGCAATACCTGGCCCAAATGGTTGCAGCGAGCCTAAGCCATGTGGTGCTCGAAGCGACTTCCCACGGCCTGGCGCAGGAGCGCGTAGCGGCTTGTGATTTCGATATCGGTGTCGTGACGAATATCACCCATGAGCATCTGGACTATCATGGTTCTCTCGACGCCTATCGGGCAGCCAAAGCTCGCTTGTTCACCGGATTGGCGAATACTGCTATCAAGGCGCATGGCAATCCCCGTTTGGCAGTGTTAAACCGTGACGATGATTCGTATGCCTACCTGAAGACATTAATTGACCAACCGGAGAAAAAGGGCAAGGCGGTGACCGGCCCAACACGCATCATAACCTACGGGATGCACCCCGAGGCAGCCGTGCGCGCAGAGGGGATCGTTTTTTCAGCACAAGGGCTCGAATTTACAGCTGTGTGGCCTACAGGAAGCCAGTCGATAAGCACTTCCCTGGTGGGCGAATACAACCTGTATAACTGCCTGGCGGCAATAACCACTTGTGTGCTCGGCCTGGGGATCCAGAGCACTGTGGCTGCGGCCGGCATAGCTGCGATGCCGGGTATTCCGGGGCGAATGGAAACTATCCACCTGGGCCAGGATTTTATGGCTGTGGTGGATTTTGCGCACACCCCAAACGCCTTACGCAACGTTTTGCGGGTAGCGCGGCAGATGTTGGGCGCAGACAGCAAATTGATCGCTGTATTTGGATCGGCGGGGTTGAGGGACCGCGCCAAGCGGCGCTTGATGGCTGCCATCTCAGCCGAGCTGGCGGATATCACCATTCTTACCGCCGAAGACCCGCGCACCGAATCTCTTGAGGCTATTCTGGCAGAGATGGCAGACGAGTTGATGGCCCACGGGGGGGTGGAAAACGAGACTTTCTGGCGCATTCCTGACCGAGGTGACGCGCTACGCCAGGCGGTTAAGTTGGCGCGCTCTCAGGATATTCTGATGACCCTGGGTAAAGGGCATGAACAGTCGATGTGTTTTGGAGAGATTGAATACCCCTGGGATGACCGGGTAGCCTTACAGGCAGCCCTAGCAGAGCGCCTGGGAGCGCCTGGGCCGGTAATGCCCTGGCTGCCTACCAGCGGGGAGCGTGAGGCCTGATGCGGGATGCGTAATCCGCGAGATCAAATTACGGATCAGATTTCCACCGCAAGGCAGGTCAGTGTCTCAATGATTCCCGGGATGGGCTGGATGCTGGTTGAAATAACCTGGCCCAGGTGATTGACGCTATCGGCTTTGATGATTGCGACGGCATCGAACGGGCCGAATGTCATATTCGCTTCGGTTACACCTGGGACCCGGCGCAACTGGCGTACGACTTCCTTGATTTCGCCGGTACGAATTTTTATTAAGACATAGGCTTCCATGATGTTTTCCTCTCCCATTAACCAGAGACGAGCTCAAAAAAATGATTTTGGGGTATGTGCGGCGGCGAAGCCGCCGCACATACCCCTATTTTTCTATTTTAGATGAGTTCTACTCCGCGTGACGCAGAAAAATAGCCCAATACGTGCCAGCCACCAGCAACGCGCCGCCGATGATATTCCCTATCGTGACCGGCAGCAGGTTATTGATCAGAAAAGTGCTCCAGGTCAGACCTGTCAATTCCAATCCACTGGCAGCGACAAAGGCCGCATCGAAATCTTTGATGAACAAACCGATCGGTATAAAATACATATTCGCAATGCTGTGCTCAAAACCAGCCGCAACAAAAGCCGCGATGGGGAAAATGATCGCTATGATCTTATCCACCGTGCTGCGTGCGCTATAGGTAAGCCAGACTGCCAGGCAGACCAAGGCATTGCATAAGATCCCCAAAACCAAAGCTTGCAGGAATCCCAGGTGCACTTTGCTATTGGCTATACTGAGAGCGGCTTGACCCACACCACCCCCGCCAAATGCATATTGCTTGCTGAGAAACACCAGGATTGCGGTTCCTATTGAGCCAACAAAGTTGCCTGCGTAGACAATGATCCAGTTGCGCAACAAGGCGCGCGTGGTCACTTTGCCGCCCGCCCAGGCCATCACGATCAAGTTATTTCCGGTGAAAAGCTCAGCGCCTCCCACAACGACGAGGATCAGACCCAGGCAGAAGACCAGCCCCACTAACAGGCGGGTTACACCATACGGCAGTGCGTTTCCAGCGCCAGCTGCTACCGTGGTCGCGAAGACTGCCCCCAGGGCAATAAAAGCGCCGGCAAGAACTGCCAGCGCAAACATGGGTAAAGTCTTCGCTTCTGCTTTGCGGACTCCCAAATATTCGGCCCGACGGGCCATTTCGGCCGGGAGAAGCGCATCGATGCGAAGTTCTGTTGACATATTCTGATCCTATCTGCGGTTTGAACTGCCTCTATCCCCACCTCGATTGCTGCCGCGATCACTGCCACGGAAGCCAGGGCGACCTCCCCCAGAGCGACTGCTCCCGCCGCTGCGTCCACCGCGATCACGTTGTTGGGCTTCTTCTGCGGTCCATCCCTCTAACACGGCCTGGCGCGAAAGGCGGATTTTTCCATTCGAGTCGATATCGGTCACCATTACGGTGATCTCATCACCCACGCGTACAACATCTTCTACTTTCTCGACACGCTCGGAATCGAGTTGTGAAATATGTACCATGCCGTCCGTACCCGGAAGGATCTCGACGAAGGCGCCAAAATCAGTGGTGCGAACGACGCGCCCGGTATAGATGCGCCCAATGATGGGCGTCTCTGTGATGGCTTCAATCCGCTCCACCGCCCGGCGAGAACTCTCGCCATCCGCACTGGCAATGAAAACAGAGCCATCTTCGCCAATATCGATCTTTGCACCGGTTTCATCCTGAATGCTGCGGATGGTTTTACCCCCGGGGCCAATGATGGCGCCGATTTTATCTACCGGAATATGCACGACAGTAATACGCGGGGCATGCGCCTTGAGCTCGGGTCGCGGCTTGTCGATGACTGCCAACATTTGCCCGAGAATGGAGAGGCGCGCCACACGCGCCTGCTCGAGCGCCTGGGTCATCAGGGCAGTGGTGATGCCTTTGATCTTGATATCCATCTGTAAGGCCGTGATGCCCTGCTCAGTGCCAGCGACTTTGAAGTCCATGTCGCCCAGGTGATCTTCGGCTCCCAAGATATCCGTCAGAATGGAGTAGCGTTCACCTTCTTTTACCAGACCCATGGCGACCCCGGCGACGGGGGCTTTAATCGGCACTCCGGTATCCATGAGCGCCAGAGTTGAGCCGCATACTGAAGCCATGGAGGAGGACCCATTGGAGGATAACACCTCTGAGACCAGGCGCAGGGTGTAGGGAAACTCAGTCTCTGGAGGAAGGACCGGCACGAGCGCCCGTTCTGCCAGGGCGCCATGGCCCACGTCGCGCCGTGAAGTGCCGCGCAGAGGCTTGACCTCCCCGGTGGAGAAAGGTGGGAAGTTGTAATGGTGCATGTATCGCTTGGTTTCGGCGGGGGTCAGGCTATCCAACTCCTGGGCTTCTCGGGGTGTACCGAGAGTTGCCAGGGTAAGCACCTGGGTCTCACCGCGGGTGAATAAACCGCTGCCGTGAGCGCGCGGGCTGAAATCCACCTCGCACCAAATCGGGCGAATCTCGGTGAGGCTCCGACCGTCTGGGCGCAAGCCCTGGTCCAGGATACGCTGGCGAACAACCGTACGCTCTGCGTCATCCAGGGCTTCTTTTACCCCAGGGATCAAGGATTCGTCGTCGCCAGCCAACTCGGCGACCAAAGTCTGTTTCAGTGAATCCATTGCAGCGTATCGTTCGGCTTTGATATAGGGCTGGTTAAAGATTTGGTTCAGGGGAGCCTTAGCACGCTCCAGGACGGTGGCTTTGAAAGCAGGGTCCATTCCGTTGCTGGTGTACTGTCGTTTTAGCTGTCCGAGCTCGGTTGCCATGCGTTCTTGCATGTCGATGATCGTCTGCATGGCGCTGTGACCGAACTCGAGGGCGGCAACCATCACCTGTTCTGGCACTTCATTGGCGCCGCATTCCACCATCAGGATGGCGTCACGAGTGCCGGCCATGCGCAAATCCAGGTCTGAGTACTCCATATCTGCAAAGGTGGGATTGAGGATGAATTCCCCTTCGATGCGCCCAACGCGCACAGCTCCCACCGGCCCGCCCCAGGGGATGTCGGAGATCATGATCGCTGCGGAAGCCGCGTTGACTGCCAGGACATCGATCGGATTTTCTCCATCGGTAGAGAAGGAGTACAGGATAACTTGTACGTCATTGCGTAAATCTTTTGGGAAGAGGGGACGCAATGGGCGGTCGGTGAGGCGGGCTGTGAGAATGGCCTCTTCGGTAGGACGGCCTTCGCGCCGGAAAAAGGAGCCGGGGATGCGCCCACCGGCATACATGCGCTCTTCGTAATCGACGGTGAGAGGCATGAAATCGATGCCGGGCCGCACTTCGGCGCTCATGGTGGCAGAGGCGAATACCATCGTATCGCCAAGGCGCACGGTCACTGCGCCGCCTGCCTGTCCGGCAAGCTTGCCGGTTTCAAACGTTAAGGTCTTGGTTCCAAGCATTGCCTGGAACTGTTTTGATTCGGGTTTCATAAGGTCTCCTGATGATTGACCCACCTAGTCAGGGACTGTAAGGTGCCGACCACCCAATGGGGTAATCGCCACTTTTCAATACCCGACCGGAGGGCAGAATGCGATTTCATAGTTATGCGGGCGTTTAAGCCCGCATAACTGTGATTCAGTGGATATATTTATTTGCGGCGAATGTTGAGCTTCTCGGTTAGCGCCATGTAACGCTGGAAATCCTTGCGGCGCACATACGCCAACAACCGCCGCCGGCGACCAACCATCTTGAGCAGGCCGCGGCGCGACGAATCATCGTGCTTGTTGGTACGCAAGTGATCGGTGAGAGTTACAATCCGGTTGGTGAGTACGGCAATCTGTACTTCTGGCGAACCTGTGTCGGTTTTGTGGCGTGAGAACTCCTGCATAACCTTCGTCTTTATTTCTTTATCGAACGGCATGACGTCTGCTATCTCCTTCTAAAAATGATATGTTTGAGCAGGTCTCCATACCGGTAGCTTTTGCGCCGCCGATAGGGCTAGTCAAAGCGGGCAAAATTATACCACGTTTAAACCAGGTTATTTTTAGCAGCTTCTACGGCATCGATGAAACGCGTGGCATTTTTCAGGCCCATCCCTTCGATGCGGACCGTAATCGCTACCTGACCCGCAGTGAGCTGCATGATTTGCCGGCGGCTGTATAGATATGCGCCGATCATCAGCAGACCCAGGACCAGGCCAATGGTGACTGGTAGTGAGTCGCCAATCAGGAATCCAAAAAGAATGGTCAGCCCGCCCCAAATCAGCATTGTGGGGCTGCTGCTATAGCGGATCTCGCACGCCTGGAGCTCGGATAACAGGATGCTGGTCAGTCGATGTCGCCCGATCTGGCTTGCCTGCAGGCGCACACGGTGTGTTGTGAGCGTGAGCTCACCGGTATCCGATTCGAGTAATATTGTTTCGTCTGGAAAGAGTTTCATGAAATTCCTCCAACGGTCTTCAGGTAGAAATATGGTGGATCTGGTGGTTATAACTCTCTCAGGGCCGCCCGCAGGCTGTTGCGCGTCTCTGGAGGGAGATGGGGAAGGAGCTGGCGCGCCAACCAGGCAGCTCCGGGAGAACCGGCGGTATCAAAATTCTGGCGCAAGAAATAAGCCGTCTCCTTCGGCGATCGTTGGGCGAATGCGCGCAATACATCCAAAATCAATCGGTGAAAACGGGATGGGGAAGCGCGCATTAAAGGTGTCAGGGCATGGAAATATGCAGGAAAATTATCAAAATCCCTGCTGGCAGCTACTGCTTGCATGGCGATGAGCCCCAGGAGCTGCTTGGCCTGTTCTTCAGCTGATAGCCAGCCTTCAACGGCTTGAAAGTAGCTATCGGGCATTTCCTGCCTCAGACGCACCAATCCTGACTGTACAATGGTCTCTAGCAGGCGGTCTTCCACCCCTTGACCTACCCATGCGGAAACTAGTGCAATGATCGCGTGTGGCGGTTGTGGCGGGGTCATGCCCAACAGGCTGGCTGCCAGCGTCCGGCATTCCAAAAAGGGCTCGTTCCACAGGGCATCGCATAAGACCAAGGTTTGGGCGGGGTGGATGCTGACCCATGGAGCCAGGTCCGAAGTGATCTGGCGAAGAACCGGTTTTGGTACGTTATAGGTCTGGATCAATGGAGCCGGCGCGCCCGATCGACCCGGGCGGAGAGACCGGTTGGCATAAAATTCCAACAAATCGTGAAGAGAACGTACGAAAGCTTCAGGAGAAAGGAGCGTTTCAGCCAAAGCTGCTGACTGTTGTCGTAGACGGGCGAGCTGAATGGCGGGCATGGGAAAATCAGTGAATCGTGAAGAGTGGATAGGGGGTGGCGGCCAGGGGATAGGGGTAGGGGTCAGGGATGAGAAGCCAAGTCGTTGAGTAGAGAAACCGCTTGATCGATATCGGAGGCGAAGGAGAGCAAACCGCGGTGTTTTTCAGCAATGTACGCGGGAAAAGCTGTAAGGAAAGCCTGGATCACCGAATGCCACCCTTCGCCAACCAGTATGAGCGGGCGCGCCGCGATCGCACCGGTCTGCAGGTGCGACCACATTTCGGCTACTTCTGCCAGCGTGCCAATTCCGCCGGGTAAAGCCAAAGCAGCATCACAACCTTCGATGAGGGCCTGCAGGCGTTGGCGGATGGTTGGGAAGCGGCGCTCTTCCGCGATCCAGGGGTTGGGACGGACGGGCCTCCAGGCTTCGATCTGGTCGCAGGTGACGCCGATGACATGTCCACCAGCCTCAGCAGCACCGCGTGAGACGGCCTCCATCGTACCGATATAGCCTCCCGTGAGCACGCTATGCCCGGCTAGAGCCAATAGACGCCCAAGACGCAAGGCTTCTTCATAAGCCTGATCTCCAGGCCTGGGTTCAGAGCCGCCAAAGATGGTGATATTCATGTTTCCCAGGTGCGCTTGTAGTTGCGGTCGAGTTTAGCAAGGATGGCTTTTTCCAGGTCGATGCCGGCAATACTGGCAATTTGCAGCAAGTACAAAGCGACATCGGCGAGTTCATCTGCCAAACTGGCTGGATCCGCCGGGGTTTCACCCCATTGGAAGTGTTCCAAGACTTCTCCAGCCTCCAGGTTCAAAGAGATAGCCAGGTTGCGCAGGGTTTGAGGGCGTGAGCTGGCGGTTTCGTACCAGCCCTGTGCACGCACAAAATCGTGCATCGCTTTTGTCAGGTCAGTGATATCCATGTTGGCTATTTTATCGCAAAAGATAAATAGAGATACTAACCCAAGAATGAAAAGACGCTTCCGCTTCATGGGCTAAGCCAAGCGATTTCATAGGAAGCGTATGCAATGTATCGATAAGCTTGCGCCGCGACAACTCTCAGGAAAATTATTTCCCGATCCTTGTTGCTGACATCGACCGAAGAAAGCGGTTTCCTGAAATGTTACCCGATTTTCGGGATAAGATTTAATTGCTGTAGCATGCCAAGGTTATCCGCAAATGGCCAGCCTTCAACCAGTTTATCTCCATCAAAATGGAGAAAATGTAAACCAGACACCGTAAGCGTTTTGCCTGTGGGTGGAATGGGTAGACCTGGGGTCTGTCCGGAGTGAGTGCCTGTCCATGTCCATCTGGCAGCGAGCATATCCCCTTCGAGTACCACTTCATGGATCGTGAGGTGAAAGCCAGAATAGGCTATGTGGGCACTCGCGACCATCTGCTTGAAAGCATCCAGACCTTCTACGTCTGGAAATGGAGGGTGATGTTCAATATAGCCAATGGAATGAAGCTCATTCAATAAATCTAGATGACCCTGGTTCCAGGCTTCATCTACAATGCGAAGGAATTTGGCTTTTATATCTTCCGCCATTTGTAATCTCCTTTCTTAAGAAAAGCATCAACGATCCATAGGACTGGATGAACCTGGTTGATCGCCTCAACCAGGTTTCCACTCAGAGATTTGTGGCATTTTATAGGTAATTGTCTTGGGGTAGCGAAATAAAAAAAGCGAATACATAGATTTATGGATTCGCTTTATTGCTACCTGGTCTCTGATGAGTATCCAGAGATGCTTGGACCGGGTGTCGATCGTCAGTTTTCTGAAATCATTATAGCATTCATCTTGTTAATTCTGGTATCAGTTAGGAAGAAAAAATAGGCTGCCTGGGGTAAAATACGTTCAATGCACATTATTCTCACTCACGAGCAGGCGGATTTCGATGCTTTGGCATCCTTGTTGGGGGCATACTTGCTGGATGACCGGGCAGTACCGGTGCTGCCGCGCCGCATGAACCGGAATGTGCGCGCCTTCTTGACGTTATATGGGACGGATCTGCCTTTCGTGGAGGCACGCGATCTACCTGCTGGTCCAATCGAAGCCGTAACGCTCGTCGATACGCAATCGATGGTCAGTGTGCGCGGCATGAGCGAAACCACGCGCGTGCGCGTGATCGATCACCACCCTCTTCCCGAACAGCTGCCGCCTGATTGGTTATTCACCATTTCAGGCACCGGGGCAACCACCACGATGTTCGTTGAATCCTTGCGGGAGCGAGCATTTTCGCTGGATATCGTCAAGGCGACTTTGCTTTTATTGGGAATCTACGAGGACACTGGCTCACTGACTTACGAGCGCACGACTGCCCGTGATCTGGTCGCTGCTAGTTACCTGTTGGAACAAGGCGCCAGTCTGGCAATCGCCTCGGGCTTTCTCAACCACCCACTCTCCAAGGCGCAACAAGAGCTGTATGAACTGCTGAGAAAGAATGTAGAAAACTACACGATCCATGGGCACACGATCCTGATTACCCAATGTGATGCCCAAGAAATGGATGAAGAGCTTTCAACCATTGCACATAAGCTGCGCGATTACATGGAGCCTGATGCACTCTGCCTGCTGGCGACCACACGCGGCGGAGTTCAGATGATTTTACGCTCAATGACTGGCGATGTCGATGTTGGAGAGATCGCCGACCATTTTGGAGGCGGCGGCCACGAACGCGCCGCCGCCGCGCTGGTCAAAGATCGCGAGCTCGCGGAGGTGCATGCCGAGTTGGTGGAAATCCTGCCGCGCTTTGTGCAGCCGGCTTTCACCGTGTCGCGTATTATGTCTGCAGGACCGCAACTGTTAGCGCCAGACACCTCGTTGAAGGAAGCTGCTGAGCGTATGCAGCGCTACGGGTATGAAGGATACCCGGTTGTGCACGAAGGGAAACTAGTAGGTTTGCTCACCCGTAGAGCGGTTGACCGGGCGTTGTCGCATAAGCTCAACAGTACGGCTGCCCAGTTGATGGAAGCCGGGACGCACACGATTCACCCCGATGATTCAATCGAACATTTGCAGCGCCTGATGACCGAGACCGGTTGGGGCCAGATTCCGGTGGTGAGCCCGGAAGATGGAAGTATCATTGGTATTGTCACCCGCACGGATCTGATCAAGACTTTTACACCAAAACCGCGCGGCGGTGAACCTCAAAACTTGGCGGATCGGCTTGAAAAAGTCTTGCCGCCAGGGCGCCTGGCTTTGCTCAAAGCTGTGGCGCATGCTGCTTACGAACAAGATGCTGCTTTGTACATCGTGGGTGGTTTCGTGCGTGACCTGTTGTTGGACCGGTCCAGCCTGGATTTTGACCTGGTTGTAGAAGGGGATGCTATCACCCTGGCACGCCGGTTGGCTCAGCGCTACGGTGGGCGGGTTACCAGCCATACTCGTTTCGGCACAGCCAAGTGGTTCATGAAAGGCGGGAAATTCGAAGGTCAGGTGAGCACTGAAGAACTACCGACGGAATCTCTAGACCTGGTATCCGCGCGCACCGAATTCTATTCCCACCCTTCGGCTTTACCAACCGTGGAAAGGGGCAGCATCAAGCTGGATTTGCACCGACGCGATTTCACCATCAATACCCTGGCGCTGCGCCTGGATGGGCGGCACTACGGTGAATTGCACGATTCCTGGGGCGGGTTGGCAGACTTGCGGCGCGGTATCGTACGCGTGCTCCACTCTCTTTCCTTCGTCGACGATCCTACTCGTATTCTACGGGCGGTGCGATTTGAGCAGCGCTTTAATTTTCGCATCGATGAACGCACGCTTGAGCTTCTCAAAGATGCCGCGTCTTTACTGGACCGCGTTTCAGGCGATCGCATCCGGCATGAATTGGATCACATCTTGTCGGAAAATCTTGCTCCAAAAATGATCGGCAGGCTGAACGAGCTTGGCTCGCTGACTGCTATACACCCGGGACTGGTGTGGGATGACTGGTTTCGATCACGCCTGGAAAACGTGGCGGGAAATCAAATCGAGACTGTCTGGCAGCCCGTTGCCGGGGACGCCCAGACGCGCGTCGAGCTCATCTATGTTTTATGGCTGCTGCGCCTGTCCCCAGGTCACGGTCGGGAGGCCATCGCACGGCTTAAATTCTCGGCGCACCTGGTGCGCAATATCCATGCCGCCCGCCGGTTATGGCAAGAGCGCCAGTACCTCACGGGGTCTGCTCCCAGCCTGGTGGTTGAACGCCTGGAAAACCTGCCTGAATTAGCATTGCAGGCTGTATATATCGCCAGCGATGAACCCGATGTGAAGGATGCATTGCTGGCATACCAGACTCGCTGGCGGATGGTGATGCCCACCATCAGCGGTCACGATTTACGTTCCAGTGGTTTGCCGCCAGGCCCGATTTATAAAGAGGTGTTAAAATCTTTGCGTGATGCCTGGCTGAATGGACGCGTGAGCAACGCCCAGGAAGAATCCGCTTTGCTGCGAGAACTGGTCAGGGAAAGAGGAGGGGAGTTTGAGGTTAAGAATTAGGAAGTAGGAGTTAGGAGATAGGGATTCGGTGGCTAATAATATGTTTGGGTGCGAGGTGTAGGGATTTGGGATTGAAATCAGGAGTAAGAGAAAAGTGTATGATATGGGAAACCCCGCGGATTTTGGTCCGTACTTTTGTTGAAGACGATCTGGATCTTTTTTACGCCTACCGCAACGATGAGGCGGTAGCCCGCTACCAGGGTTGGGACTTTCCCTACCCGCGCGAGCAGGCGGAGCGATTTATCGCAGACATGAAAGATGTTGTTCCCGGGAGACCTGGGCAGTGGACTCAGCTTGCCCTGCAGTTGAAATCCACGGGGGAGCTGATCGGTGATGTTGCCTTTTTTATCCTCAGAGAAGATAAGCGCCAGGCTGAGATCGGGGTTACGCTGGCAGCGAATTACCAGGGCCAGGGTATCGCTCGCGAGGTTACCAGATGGATGCTCGATTATCTCTTTACAGAGTTCAATTTACACCGTGTGCGGGCAACATGCGACGTGGATAATACCGCTTCGTATAAGGTGTTGGAACAATCAGGCTTCCGCCGGGAAGCGCATTTCATTGAAAACGTTTATTTTCGCGGCCAATGGGCCAGCGAATATGCTTATGCTTTATTGGAACGAGAATGGAAAAAACAATCCTGAGCGCTCAGAAAATGTCTATCCTTCTCGATCTGGTTACCATTCGTCTTGCCCGGCGCACCGATCTGCCAGCGCTTGAGTGGAACGGCGAGTTCAGCCATTTTCGTCGGCTGTACCAGGATATATTCCTAAGCTACGAGCAAGGCGAAGCTATATTATGGGTGGCGGATCTGGAAGGGAATGGAGTGGTCGGGCAGGTTTTCGTACAATTGTTTAGCGCCCGCCCCGAGCTGGCTGATGGGAAGCAGCGCGCTTATATTTATGGTTTTCGTGTTCAAGCGTCCTACCGCCGCCGGGGGTTGGGCACACGCATGCTGGCGATCGTAGAGACAGACCTTGTGCAGCGCGGCTTTGAGAGGACGGTGCTCAATGTGAATCGCGATAACCTGGGCGCGCGCCGGCTTTATGAGCGCCATGGTTATCATGTGGTCGCAGCCGAGCCGGGTCACTGGTCTTATCTCGATGAGCATGGTCGAAAGCGAGAGGTGCATGAACCTGCCTGGAGGATGGAGAAGGACCTGCTTGGCACAACCCGACAAATTAAAAGAACATAAAGGTCTTTCTCAAGGTCTTGCGCCTGAGTAGCTATTGTGTTAAAATATTGCGGGGTAGGTAAGCGATGTCGATATTGGAACAGCGAAAAGTGGGCAACCCCCACTTTTCTTCGTAATATGCTAATAAACGAATGAAGTTGGAGAGTGTGAAAGAATGAAGAGCGAGTTTGTCCTGGCATTCAACGAGGTGTTGGAAGAGAAGGGCCTGCCGAAAGAGGTGGTATTAGAAGCCTTAGAAGCTGCCATGGTTTCTGCCTACCGTCGTGCAGTTATGGCTTCCAATGCGCAGCACGTTGAAGCCAAAATTGATCTGGAAACCGGAAAAGTTGCCATCTACGCCGAGAAAGAGGTCGTAGAAGGTGTACAAGATGGGCGCACTGAGGTCTCATTGAACGAAGCGCGCAAAGTTGACGCGGAAGCTGTTCTGGGTGGGATGGTGGTGGTGGAAACTACACCCCGCAATTTTGGCCGGGTGGCTGCACAAACCGCCCGCCAGGTGATCCAACAACGCATTCGTGAAGCCGAACGCGATACCCAGATGGAGTTTTTCAGCAAGCAAACGGGTGAGATCGTCAGCGGCGTCGTGCAGGCGGTTAATTCCCAGGCGATCACGCTAGGCCTGGATATGAAGGCCGAAGGGATCATGCCGCGCAACCAGCAGGTATCCGGGGAGCGATTTCGGTTACACGATCGCGTCCGCGCTTTACTTTTGGAGGTAAAAGCCACCCCACGCGGACCACAGATCATCCTTTCACGTGCCCATCGCAATTTCCTGCGCCGTTTGCTGGAAAACGAGGTGCCAGAGATTTACCATGGTATGGTGGAGGTGCGCTCGATTGCTCGTGAGCCAGGACACCGGTCCAAGGTTGCCGTGGCAGCTTTGCAGCCAGGGGTTGATCCGGTAGGGGCGTGTGTCGGTATCCGCGGCGTGCGTATTCAAGCCATTGTGCGCGAGCTAAACGATGAGAAGATCGATGTTATTGAATGGAGCAACGATCCTACCGTCTATATTGCCAAGGCGCTCAGCCCGGCGCGTGTCAATGGCGTTTTTCTTAACGAGCACGCCAAAGGCACCAAAACAGCCACGGTGGTGGTACCCGAAGACCAGCTCAGCCTGGCAATCGGGCGAGATGGTCAAAACGCCCGACTGGCAGCCAAACTGACATCCTGGCGCATTGATATCAAGAGCCTGCCAGAAGCAGCTGCCGATTCGGTGCATAAATTGCACAACGATCCCTATTATGCTTCCCTGGCAGAGCGGGAAACCGATGTGATCGGGCAGGTGGAAACCATCCTGGCGAAGAAAGCCGAAGGTCGCCCGGTTACCCCCGAAGAATATACAGTGCTCAGCCAGTTCGTAGACCGCGTCGAGCGCGGTTATCTACACCAGCGTGAGAAGGAAAAACGTGCGGATGAAGAACGAGCTCGCATTGCCCAGGCGCAAATCCCCGAGGCTGCCTACAATATCCCAGTTGAAGAAATGGGCATCTCGCTTCGTTTTGCTACCTTGCTGGGCGGCGCGGGATACACTACTGCAGGTGATCTGATGCTTCAGATTCAGCTCGACCCCGATTTGGTATTGGGCCTGGATGGCATTGGTCCAAAGGCGATGGCGGAAATCGAAGCAGCAATCGAGCGCTTGGATTCTCTGAAAGTAACCGAAGAGGCTGCCGAGGTTCAGGAAGTAGAAAGCGAAGCGGCAGTTGTTGAAGTAGCCGAGGGAGAAGAGCCGGCAGCCGTACTTGAAGTTGAAATCCCAGCAGTTGAAGAGGTTATCGAACCTGTGTCTGAGGCTGAGGTCGGGGTGAGTGCGGAAGCCGTGTTGGAAGAAGTAGCTGCTGAACCATCCGAAGCAGAAGCGCTTGAAGGGCTTGCTCCTGAACCGCTCGCGGCCGGAGAACAACCTGAGATCGAAGAGCAACCTGTAGCGGAAGAACAACCGGCAGTTTCTGAGCTGGCAGTTGAAGAGCCGCTCAAGATGGAAGACCTGTTTGCCTGGCGGGCAGATGCTCTTGAGTTGGACGAGGTTGCGGAGGAAGATGAAGACGAGGACGAAGACCAGGCCTCTCGCAAGACCAAGAAGAAGAAAAAGAAGAAGAAGTACGTAGAGGTTGAATTCGATCCGGACCGCAACATGGTGGTTGCTAAAAAGAAGCGCAAACGCGGCGGCTGGAGCGATGATTGGGAATATTAGTCTTTAGGCGTGACAAAGAAAACCGTTCGACGCAAGCATATTCCCCAGCGCACTTGTGTGGGTTGCCGGCAAGTTCTGGCGAAGCGTGCCCTCATCCGCGTTGTGCGAAATCCACAAGGAGTGCAAGTTGACCCCACGGGTAAAATGGCAGGTCGAGGGGCCTATCTGCATGACCGATATGAATGCTGGGAGCGAGGTGTGAAAGGAGCGTTAGCTCACGCACTGAAAACTGAATTGTCAGATGAAGAGCGGTCGCGGCTGATGGCATTTGCCGCAACGTTACCGCCGGCTGAAGATGAAGCTGACAGCAGCCCAAACCAGGACGAGCCGGCGAATGATTGACCACCGCGAAAATCTTCCCGCGCGCCGTCAGGCCTGGAACTGGCAAATCGCGTGCGGATTGGTATATGGTAAGGCGAAACTCGCTTTCGCGCGGAACGGGGTCGAAATGGCCTTGTAGACCTTCGGCCTGGTTCCAGATTGCCCGAAACGCTCACCAGGGCGCAACGCGCAGCGTCAGCGATTTTGCATGAGTTCCGGAGGAGCCTTATGAGCGATAATGGGCAGAACCACAAATCTATTCAATTACCCGCCAGCATTTCGGTGCGGGATCTTGCGCAAGCCATTGAAGCCAGTCCAATAGAAATCATTAAAACCCTGATGGCCAATGGGGTTATGGCCAATATCAATCAGTTTATTGATTTTGATACCGCCGCGGTTGTGGTTTCTGAGATGGGGTTTGAAGCCACACTGGAAACCTCAGAGCAAGAAACAACCGAAGACGCTGGTGAAATTCCGCTATGGCGACAGTTGATTGCGGATGAAGACCCTAACCAGTTGGTACCGCGACCGCCAGTCGTAACCATTTTGGGGCATGTAGACCATGGGAAGACCACCCTATTGGACGCGATCCGGCACACCAATGTTGTGGAGGGCGAAGCCGGTGGGATTACCCAACATATTGGCGCCTACCAGACCGAACACAACGGACGGCTAATCACTTTTCTGGATACTCCAGGTCATGCGGCTTTTACAGCCATGCGCGCACGCGGGGCTCAAGGGGCCGATGTGGTCGTTTTGGTGGTTGCAGCCGATGATGGAGTGATGCCACAGACACGAGAAGCCGTGGCGCACGCCAAGGCTGCCAAAGTGCCTATTGTGGTGGCGATGAATAAAGTCGACAAGCCCAATGCTGACCCAGACCGGCTGAAGCAGCAACTGGCAGAAATTGGATTGGTGCCCGATGATTGGGATGGCGATACCATTGTCGTGCCCATCTCAGCCAAGAAGAAAATCGGGCTGGAAGACCTTTTGGAGGCCATTCTACTGATCGCGGATAACATGACCATTCGCGCCAATCCGCGCGGGCGGGTCATAGGCACGGTGATCGAAGCTGAAATTGATCGCGCTAAAGGGGTACTCGCGACTTTATTGGTTCAGAACGGGACCCTGAATGTGAGCGACACAGTCATCGCTGGGAATACCTACGGGCGCTTGCGAGCCATGTTCGATTTCCGCGGGCGGCCGATCCGCAAAGCGGGACCTGCGACTCCGGTGTCGGTGATGGGCTTGAGTGACGTACCCCAGGCAGGCGATATCTTCCGGGTAGCAGCTTCGGATAAAGAAGCGCGTGCGATCGTCCAGGAACGCCTGCAGGCTGCCCAGCAAGCTATCAGCACACAGGCAAGCTCGGCGATAACCCTTGAGCAATTGTTCGAACGTTTTCAAGCGGGTGATGTACGCGAGCTGAACCTGATCGTTAAGGCGGATGTGCAAGGTTCGTTGGAGCCCATCATCTCGTCGATCAATGAGATGAAAAGCGGAGAGATCGCCATCAACATTTTGTACGCTGAAACCGGAAATATCGGCGAAAACGATGTCATGTTGGCGGCGGCTTCTAAAGCTATTGTGATCGGGTTCAACGTCCAGGCTGATACTTCATCCCGCCGGATGGCGGAAGCTGAAGGGGTCTCGATCCGGCTGTATAATATCATTTACCGCCTGACGGAAGATCTCGAGAAAGCTTTGAAAGGTATGCTCGAGCCTGAATTGAAGGAGACCGTGATTGGTCACGCCGAGGTGCGGGCTGTCTTCCGGATTTCCAAACTGGGCAACATTGCTGGATGCCGAGTGATCGATGGCGAAGTGCGGCGCAATGCTCTGATTCGTGTGGTGCGAAAAGGTGAGCAGGTACACTCCGGCGGGTTGAGCTCGCTCAAACACTTGCAGGATGATGTGCGGGAAGTGCGCGCCGGGTATGAGTGTGGCATTGGCCTTAAAGGATTTGATACTTTTGAGGTTGGCGACATATTAGAGTGTTATACTCTAGAAAAGGTAGCTGCGGCTTAATTGCGGACGATCCGCAAGCCCGTTCGTTTTTTGAGGAGTCATTGGTTTCTAAAACACGTACCCAACGGATTGCTGACCGCATCCGGGAAGATCTTTCGGATATTATGCTGCGACTGGTCTCCGACCCGCGACTGGATGGCGTTAACATCACGGACGTGACGGTGGACCGCGAGCTTGTCTATGCCGAGGTATATGTCTCTGCATTAGAAGGCAGCCAGCGCGCCAGCGAGATTCTGGATGGGCTGAAACACGCCCAGGGATTTCTGCGCAGCGAACTGGCGAAGCGGGTGCAATTGCGCGTGTTCCCGCGCCTGCGTTTTCATTGGGACCCAACCACAGAGCGCGCCGAGCACATCGAACGTTTGTTGGCTTCGTTGCAAGAAGAAACGCCCCCGACCGATGGCATTGAGGCAGATCAAGATGGATGAGGCAGTGCTGAGAAAAATTGGTGGAGAAATCCACAAAGCCCAACGGATAGTGGTTATTTCGCATATCCGTCCCGATGGTGATGCGATTGGGTCTCTTTTGGGTTTAGGGACGGCGCTGCGGCAGATTGGAAAAGAAGTCCAGATGGTATCAGCCGATGGAGTCCCCTCCAACTACCGCCATTTACCGGGAAGTGAATGTGTGATCCAACGCGCAAAGGAGCCTTTCGACCTGGTAATCGTTGTAGATTGTTCGGACTTAAAACGAATTGGTAAGGCTCTGGATGGGATCTCTGCCCAGAATGAAGCGCCAAAGGTCGATATCAATATCGATCACCATATCACCAATCTGGAGTTTGCTCGTGTGAACCTGGTTGTGCCGGAGGCGGTGGCGACCGCTGAGGTCCTCACAGAGTGTCTTCAGCGTTGGAATGTGCCGATTACCAGCGAGACGGCGGCATCCCTGGTGACTGGGATCGTTACCGATACGCTGGGTTTTCGGACTGCAAATGTAACCCCTAAAGCAATGCGCACTACCGCCGACCTGATGGAAAGCGGGGTGAACATGCCAGAGCTGTATATGCGCTCGCTGGTGCAACGTTCTTATGAAGCAGTGCGCTTTTGGAGCGCGGGGCTATCGACGATGGAAAAAGAAAACGGCATGGTCTGGGCGACGCTTACTCAAGCGGATCGCCAGGTGGCTGGTTATTCTGGGCGGGATGACGCCGACCTGATCAACGTCCTATCATCGATTGGAGATGCAGATATTACCATGATTTTTGTAGAACAGCCGGGGGAGGGCGTTAAAGTGAGCTGGCGCGCCAAGCCCGGGTTTGATGTTTCGCAAATTGCGCTGCGCTTTGGGGGAGGTGGTCATCCAGCAGCCGCCGGCGCAGAGATCCCTGGAACCTTGGAAGAAGTGCGCCAGTTGGTGTTACAGGAGACGCGCCTTCTTCTCGTTGATGAACCTACTTCGCAACCTGCATAAATATCTGGATTGAGAGAAGATGAACACAGATCAAATCAAAAACGTCGTTTCTGGTGTGCTGGTAGTGGATAAACCTATTGGCCTGACCTCTCACGATGTCGTCCAAATCATCCGGCGCGGTACGGGTATTCGCCGGGCGGGGCATACGGGAACATTGGATCCGCGCGCATCGGGTGTGCTGGTTGTACTCGTGGGTCCGGCAGTGCGCCTAAGCGAGTTCGTCTCGGCATCCGATAAACGCTACCAGGCAACCATCCGCCTGGGCAGCGCAACCGATACCTATGATGCCGAAGGGACGGTTACCTCCACTTCACCGGCTGCCTCCGTCGATTCAATCACGGAAGAATCCTTCAATGAAATCCTACAACAATTTGTCGGGACGATTGAACAGGTGCCCCCACCATACTCGGCAGTCAAAGTAAAAGGCCGCAAAGCCTATGAAATGGCGCGCGAGGGCGAGGAAATTGACCTAGCGCCGCGCATGATCCAGGTGTACAGCCTGGAGGTATTGGAATGGGCTCCCCCGGAAGCGGTTATCGATGTGTATTGTTCTTCGGGGACCTATGTGCGTTCCCTGGCAAATGACCTGGGAAAATCTTTGGGCTGTGGCGCACACCTGATAGGACTGCGGCGCACCAAGAGTGGACGTTTCACCTTGCGGGATGCTGTACCACTGCGCCGATTGCAGGAAGCCTTCGATGCCGGCGAATGGTATCGTCACCTGATTCCTGCCGCTGAAGCCCTGGCTGATTGGCCGATGATCGAGCTGGACGGCGACCAGGTCGAGTTGGTGCGCCATGGTCACCGTGTTCCTGCTGCGCCTGGCTCGACCGGATGGGCGCGCGGTGTCAGCCAGCAAGGTGATCTGGTGGCGCTGCTGGAAGTGGATGTTGATAACAACGAATGGCAGCCTAAGAAGGTTTTCTTTCAAACTTGATGCAACATTACCAGTCTCTGGAAGGGGTTCATTTACAGGGCGCCTGGGTGACAATTGGATCATTCGATGGCGTTCACCTGGGGCACCAAGAAATCATCCGCACGATCATACGTGAGGCGCAGGAGGAATCGGCGCCCGCGGTTGTGGTCACTTTTTTCCCTCACCCGGCAGTGGTGTTGGGAAAACGCAACGATCCTTTTTACCTCACTATTCCGGAAGAACGCGCTCAAATTTTGAACCAAATGGGCGTGGATGTGGTTATCACGCATCCATTTGACCAACAAGTGGCGAGTATGACCGCCGGCGAGTTCATGGCGCGCCTGAAGCGCCACCTGGGACTGAAATGCTTGTGTGTCGGGGAGAGCTTTGCCTTAGGTCGCGGGCGGCAGGGAGATGTTCCAGCATTAAAAGCATTGGGTGAACAACTCGGGTACAGCGTCCAGATCATCCATCCCGTCACCCTGGATGGCGAACTGGTTTCATCCAGCGCCATTCGCAGCCACCTGGCAGCAGGCAGGGTCGAGCGCGCTGCTCAAATGTTGGGACGCCCGTTCAACTTGCGCGGCTCAGTGATCCCTGGCGATGGGCGCGGGCACAGCATCGGCATCCCTACGGCGAATCTGAATGTGTGGGCTGGACGAGCCATACCAAGCCCCGGGGTGTATGTGTGCCGGACACAGTTGAATGGCCGTGTGTGGGCCGCGGTGACCAATATCGGGGTGCGTCCAACTTTCGAAAATTCGCCGGTAGCAGCCCGGGTAGAAGCGCACCTGTTGGATTTTGATGCCGATTTGTATGGTCAGGAGCTACCCCTGGAATTCATTGCCCGCCTGCGGGATGAGCAGCGCTTCCCGAGTGTGGAGGCGTTGGTGGCGCAGATCCGGTCGGATATCGCGCAGGCGCGCCGGATATTAGAATAATAAGCAAGAGGTGGTCATGTTTCGGGAGGCCGCATGAGACAGTACCTGGATTTGATGCAGCACATTCTGGATCACGGCGTGCGTAAAGAGGATCGCACAGGCACCGGGACCCTTTCAATCTTCGGCTACCAGATGCGTTTCAATCTGAAAGACGGCTTTCCCCTGGTGACTACCAAGAAGTTGCACATCAAATCGATCATTTACGAGCTGTTGTGGTTCTTGCGCGGCGAGACCAATATCGCTTATTTGCAAGAGCATGGGGTGCGCATCTGGAACGAATGGGCCGATGAGAGTGGCGAGTTGGGGCCGGTGTACGGGGCGCAATGGCGATCGTGGAAGACCGCAGACGGCAGGACCATCGACCAAATCTCTCAACTCGTTGAACAAATCAAGCGCAATCCAAGCTCACGGCGGCTGATCGTAAGCGCCTGGAATGTGGGTGAAATTGAATCGATGGCGCTGCCGCCGTGCCACACCCTGTTTCACTTTTACGTTGCCAATGGAGAACTTTCCTGCCAGTTATACCAGCGCTCAGCCGACGTCTTCCTGGGGGTGCCCTTTAATATCGCCTCCTATGCATTGCTGACGATGATGGTAGCGCAGGCCTGCGGGCTGGGCCTGGGGGATTTCGTGCACACTTTTGGGGATGCGCACCTGTATCTCAACCATATCGACCAGGCGCGTCTACAGCTCGAGCGCACTCCCTACCCGCTGCCGCAAATGCATCTCAACCCACAGGTAAGCTCAATATTCAGTTACAACTATGAGGATTTCGAGCTGCTCAATTACCAGGCGCATCCCACAATCAAAGCGGAGATCTCGGTTTGATCATATCTCTGCTGGCAGCGCTTGATGAGCAGGGCGGTATTGGTGTGGAAAACCGCCTGCCCTGGCATCTTCCAGCGGATCTTAAGCGGTTTAAATCACTGACGATGGGGCACCATCTAATTGCTGGGCGCAAAACATTCCAGTCGATTGGACGTGCCCTGCCCGGACGCACGATGATCGTGGTGACACGCCAGGCAGACTTTGCTGTACAAGGCTGTATCGTTTGTGCATCGCTGAAAAATGCCCTAAAAGTAGCTGAAGACCGGCACGAAGAAGAAGTGTTTGTGATTGGGGGAGGGCAGATCTTTGCACAGGCATTACCGCTGGCAGATAGGATGTACCTGACCCGCGTGCACACCATTACACCGGCGGATGTCTTCTTTCCGGCTTATGATCCTGTGGATTGGGAATTACTGCGTAGCGAAGAACATTCAGCCGATGAACGGCATGCTTACGCTTTCACCTGTATGGATCTGGTCCGGGTGGAGCGACTTTGAAGCAATCAAGATGACAGCGCTTGGATAAGGGTCTTAATCCACCCTTAAATACCTCTTAATTCAATCCTACTTAATAAATCGACCCCGGTTTGCTATAGTAACTGCCGTGTGCGGATAAGCTCACGGCAGTTTATTGTTTGCTGGGCTTTACAGTACTATTGGGCTATACCGCCAGACAATTTATTAATTAGAATCATATTATACAGCATTATATGCTACATAATTAAATAATGCAATAATAATTAAAGATTCGTTGAGGAGTTGAGATGTTCTCCCAAGGTTTTAAAAGATCGATCAGTACAGCATTATTCCTCGCGTTGATCAGTCTGGTTCTGTTGAACGGAATCTCTATGAGGGAAGCAATGGCTTCTCCCATTCCATCCGTCGCGTCCATCGGAGCTGCCAGCAACCAGGTTTTCCTGCCGGTTCTGCAAACTGGTTACCCACGCGTTTCACCTTTCGGCGTCGATCCGGGCGGCAGCCTGGCAACCCAGGGGTTAATGCAGTATGCGAAAAACCTGGATATCGGCTGGACGCGTTTGGGGCAGCGCATTTCCTGGATCAAGCTGCAGCCGGAAGAGGGAGGGCCGATCAACTGGGATTTGCTGGCTGAATTCGAGCAAGAGCTGCGCGCTTTACGTACGGTGGGCATAGCTCCGATCGTAGTAGTGCAAGATTCACCCCATTGGGCCGTACGCAGCGATGCGCGCAGCGACGGGCAGCTGACGTCATGCGCTGCCCTCCAGCCGGAGAAGTACCCGGCTTTCGCTAATTTCCTGGTGGCTTTAATTAACCGCTACAAAACCCCGGAATTCAATGTACATAACTGGGAATTGGGAAACGAGCCGGATATGGACCCGGACAGTGTCCCGGTAGATAACGGCTTTGGTTGTTGGGGTGACGCAGATGATCCGTTTTTTGGAGGTCGTTCGTACGGTGAGATGCTCAAATCCATAGTGCCGGCGATGCGCGCGGCTGACCCACAAATCAAAGTGTGGACAGGTGGATTGATCCTCTCTACCCCACCTGTCGAAGGTGGACCAGTGGGGTCTTATCAGTTCCTCAGGGGGGTGCTTGAAGCTGGAGCTGCTCCTCACTTCGATGTGGTGCCTTATCACTGGTACACCTCCTACTGGCAGTACCGAACAGATTACGATTTGATTTTCTCCAGTCCCTGGACATCCTGGGGAGGCGGCGTGGTTGGAAAAGCGAGCTATTTGCGCCAGGTGATGAATGAATACGGGGTCGATAAACCCGTATTCCTCAATGAGACTGCCTTTGGATGTCCAAATGACTGGACGTTCTATGAATGGTGCGCCACACCCGATGAGGCATTCTACCAGGCGCAGGCAGATTATGCGGTGCGCTCCTTTACACGAGGCCTGGGCGCCGGCATCATGGGATTTGCGTGGTACGCCCTGCAAGACCCGGGCTGGCGCTACACCGGGTTATTACAAGGCGAGGAAATGAAGCCCGTTTATTTAGCTTACCAGCAGATGAGCAATACCCTGGCAAAAGCCACGTACGTTGGCCCGGCGGATTATGGTAATGAGATCGAAGGATATGTGTTCCGGAAGAATGGGCGCACAATCCAGGTTGTGTGGGCGCGCGAAGACAAGACACTCGCCCTATCAGTCCCTCGTAGCCGCTTCGTCAGCGCCCTGAGCCGCGATGGCGGCGCACTGACCCCAGAATTGGCAGGCAGTAATTATATGCTGGCTGTCGGTTTTGAGCCCGTGTATATCATATTGTACTGAGAATTACCTCGTCCGTCTGCACAACCCGTTGTGACCTGCTCCCCGGCCCCCTGCCCGGGGAGCAGGTGTGTATGGGGATGGTATAATCTCTGTTTGCTGGTTTTCAGGTCCAGGGTGATTTATAGAATGAGCGGTGATAATGTTCATTGATCAGGCAATTCTCAGCATCTGTTCCGGTAAAGGCGGGGACGGCGTAGTGCATTTCCGCAGGGAGAAATACGTGCCCTTTGGCGGTCCGGATGGGGGGGACGGCGGCAAAGGAGGGGACGTGGTGCTGCAGGTCTCCCCGACTCTCAATACCCTTTCAGCGTTTCGTCACAAGGAGAGGTTTCACGCGCCAGACGGCGCCAATGGAGCGAAACAGAACCAAACCGGTCGTTCGGGGGAAGATCTGGTGATCCTGGTGCCTCCTGGCACGATTGTTTATGATGACGAAGGCGGCGAGTTGCTAGGCGACCTGGTGGAAGCCGATCAGCGCCTGGTTGTGGCGCGTGGCGGGCGCGGCGGGCGCGGGAATACCCATTTTGCCTCAGCACGCAACCAGGTGCCTCGTATGGCTCAGAAGGGAGAGCCGGCTCAGGAGCGCCGCCTGCGCCTGGAGCTGCGTTTGATTGCCGATATTGGCATCGTCGGAGCGCCGAACGCCGGTAAATCCACTTTCCTGGCAGCGGTTACAAATGCAAAGCCCAAGATCGCGCCCTATCCTTTCACAACCTTGGAGCCCAACCTGGGGGTGGCGGAGCTGGATGATCAAACGAGTCTGGTACTGGCAGATATCCCGGGATTGATCGAGGGCGCTCACCTGGGAGTCGGCCTGGGTCACGATTTTTTACGCCATATCCAACGCACGCGGGTATTGATCCATTTGCTAGACGGATTGACCGAGGATCCGTTGCTGGATCTGGCTCAAATCAATAGCGAACTGGCTTTGTTCGACCCAGACCTGGCGAGAAAACCCATGGTCGTGGCGCTGAACAAAATCGATATGCCGGAAGTCCAGGAGCGTTGGCCAGGGATCTCTGCCGGTTTGAAGAAGCGCGGTTTTGAGCCATTTTCGATCTCTGCGGTCACAGGCACGAATGTGCAAAAGCTACTATACCGGGCAGCGCAATTGTTGAAAGATGCGCCTGTGCTTGAACAGGCGCCCGAGATGCCCGTTTACCGGGTTGAAAGTGATCCTCAGGCGTTCCGGATCGAGCGCACTCCCAAAGGCTGGCGTGTAGTAGGAGCCGCCATTGAGCGCGCCGCCGAGATGACATACTGGGAGCTCGACGCGTCGGTACGCCGCTTCCAGCGTATTCTGCACACCCTGGGGATAGAAGATGCCCTGCGAGAGGTTGGGGTACTTCCAGGGGATACGGTGTTCATTGGGAAATACGAGCTGGAATGGCAGGACTAGGATGAGGCGTATTGGGATTTTTGGCGGAACATTCGATCCACCTCACCTGGGGCATTTGATCCTGGCAGCCGAGGCCCTGGATCAGCTTGGCTTGGAGCGGCTGCTGTGGGTGCTCACTCCCCAGCCTCCGCACAAGCGCGGGCAGGTGATCACTCCCTTGCAGGCGCGCCTGGATATGCTGCAAGCGGCGTTAAACTCGGAGACATCTTTCGTCCTCAGCCGTGTGGATATCGACCGTCCAGGTCCGCATTATGCTGTAGATACCGTCCGTATCCTGTCGGAGCAGTACCCGCAGGCTGAGTTGATCTTTTTAATGGGCAGCGATTCTTTGATGGATCTGCCTACCTGGAACCAACCGCGCCGCTTTGTACACGCCTGTGACGCCTTAGGTGTGATGCGCCGTCCTGGGGATGGGATCAATTTGCTATTGCTCGAGCGCAAACTTCCCGGTGTGACGGAAAAGCTGCGCTGGGTGCAAGCGCCCCTTTTAGGGATTTCTTCCAGCCAAATTCGGACCCGCGCCAGCCAGGGGCGACCTTTCCGGTATTTCTTACCTCAAGCAGTTTATGACTATATCTGCACGTATAACCTATACCAAACGATCTTCAACGCATGAAAAAGAACGACACGAAAGCCACAGCGCGCTCGAAATCCCGCATCCTTTACGAACCACGCCCTAGCCAATTCACGCTTTTCCGCCACCAAATCTTCGATGAAGTGGCGCGAGAGGTACTGTTGGAAATGCATCAACGCATTAAACCGCGGGTTTGGCAGCGGGATCGCACCGCAGTGCAGCGTATTGCTCGAGCGCAAAACCTGGAGGAATTGCTCGACCTGGCCTCCATAGCAGTGGGACTGGGTCAGGATGCATGGGAAGCGCGGCTGCTGGAATTTGATGTAGGCGAGTCTTTGGTGGGAATTGCGGCTCGATTAAGACAGGCACATGAACGCATAAAAAACGACAGAGAACGCTTGCAGGTATATCAAACCCTGATACGCGCCTTACGCTGGCGAGATAACGCAGGCGCACAAGTGCTGCTCGATTGTTTTCCTGCGCTGGACGCTTATGGTAAAAGCCTGGCGTGTGTGGTTTTTGGGCTGGTCAAAGAGAAGGCAGCCACGGACTCGATTTGGGAGTTCTACTTACAATCCCATGGGGGCAAGGGTGAGCACATCCTGGGGGCATTATGGGGCCTCGTCGATCTCGGCGATCGTCGCGCAATCTCAGCGTTGGTCGACCAGCTCAAGAGCGGACGCTGGAATTATGAATTGTTCGGCTGGTTATCGATGCGCGGCGATGCGACCACTGTTGCACCGCTCATGCAAGCCATTGTTCAAAGCCCAAAAGCTGTGCGCCTCCAGCCGATGATGGCAATGATCGGCGTGGCTCAGCGCGTTGGGCGGGCTGCTTTTGAGGCTGAGGTGCGGGCTGCTTTCCCGGAGGAAGCGCACGCCGATGAGCGGCAATCCCTGCTCGAGCAGATTTTTTCCCAGCCTGCCAGCGTGCCAGAAGTGCATTTCGAGACCTTTTACCGCGGGCTTACGCTGGATTCGGTCAGGAAGGTCATGGATCAATTGTGATTCAATGGGGGAGCCGCAGGATCACGACCCGGTGATATGATCCAGGCCGCGCAGCACTGCGTTGGCAAATTCAGGCTGAAAATCGTGGGCCACGCCCGGGATGGTTTCCACTTCGCAAGGTATACCCGCTTTATCCAGCATCTCCGCCAGGCTTTGAATCGAGGCCGGTGAGATACTGGTATCCTCTTCTCCATAGGCGAAATATCCACGCAGAGGGCGGGGCGCTTGCTCGATGAGGGCCGGCCAGCTCTGCAGGTCATCCAGCATGGGTCCACCGGGTCCTATAGCAATGAAGCCTTTAGCGGGTATCGTGGCACTTAACGCCAACCAGATTGCAACTTCTCCACCCATCGAATGACCAGCCAACACGGTATTCTCCAGTTGCAAAGCATACTGCTGCTGCAGGGTCAGCACTTGTTTGACTACCTGGTTACGGGTGATGTCCAGATCGTCCCACATGTAGGCGTCTTTCCACATCCCCTGAGTAGACTGGGGAAGGGCTACCAGCCAGCCGCGGCTGGCTGCCTGGCGCCAGAAATCGAGGGAGGCCTGGGCCGTGCTGGCATTGGCATGCAAAGCCAAAAGCAGCGGGCAGGGCGGCTCCCCGGACTTGCATTGCCCTTGCGGACGCAAGGTGAGCAGGGGAAAGCTGCTTTTTTGGTCTTGCGCCTGCACGCGGCGGTTACGCGCCACCAGTTTCTCAAAAGCCGCCTGGCCCTGCAGGGCCTGCAATGAGGGACTTTTGCGCAGCAGGGTTTCGCTGTACCACAAACCACCCTGGAGCACCTCTTTCATTAAGGCCAGGGATTGGTCATTTTGACCCAAGCGAGCATTCATGCAAATGCGCCAATAATAAAATAACGGGGCATGCTGGGGATAATTTCCGTATTCCTCGGTTGCCAGATCCAAGGCCGCGGAGTATTCGCCGGCCTGGTAATGCGCCTGAATTCTTGCCTGGATTTCTTCGAAAGCTTGCATGGATTGATTTTAGTGCACGCAAGCGCGAAAGTCAATCGCCGTACAACTCGATCTCAACCGAAAAAGTGGATTTTCCACCCACCTCCAGTCGCGCCAATGGGAAAGGCAAGAAATGACCGGGAGGATAATCTACGTTGGGGTTTTCGATACCGGACAAGTAGGGCAAGCCATCTGTAAAGGCAGCTGAACTTTGCAGCGAATCGGTGCGGATTGTAACCTGGGGACCATCCTTCAGCCTCCAAATCCAACCCTTCGGTGAAAGGTTTGCAGAAAAACGATCCGACCACCCTGGGTTAAACCGGATCCAGGGATCCAGGATGATGGGTAATTGTAAGGTGACGGGGATGTCGCTGGTAAATTCTGCCCGCAATCCAACAGGCAGCAACTGGTAGGCTTGTTCCAGTCCAGGGCGCTGGAATACGAGGCGAGGAGCGTTCAAGGAGATTTTGGGAAAGCTGCCTGTCGCTGCAAAAGCGCCTGGAATGACCGCTGGATCAGCGCTCAATCCGGCAGATAAATCCCAGCCAGCCGGGTCACTCAGACCGAGCGCCAGCTGCGAAGTGGGGGCGATTACCTGGTGGAACTGACCAGCATGGTGAACGAACAGGTAGGTGAGCGCACCGCTTCTCTGATCGAAAATAGCCAGGACCTGCGGTGAAACCAGCAGACACTCAGCGACCTGATCGCCATCCAGATCTTGATCGCACCCTGATAGCAGCACATTGCTGCCTGGAGCCGATGCCCAGCGTTCTGCAATCTGAACGATATTGAGCTGGCTGGAGTACAGGGAGCGCAAATCGGGGAGCTGAGCTGCAGCGGGCCAAAGCGGGGCATAAAGCGTGGAAATTTCGTACAACCCGGGAGAAATAAGTGCAGGTGAATCTTGAGAGGGGAAAGAAGGGGAGTAGGGGGGAAGGGCCGAGTCAACGAAATCGCTTGCTGAGGAGGCTGGCAACGCCAGCAAGTCATGCGGAGAAAGGATGTGGACCCAGGGCCTGGAGGCCAGGTAACGGAAAGATTGGCGGGCGCGGCTGGGGTCGCCCCAAGCGCTCTCTGGCAAGCTGCCGCCCAAGATGGTGATCGTAGAAGGGTAGATGGTGTCTTGCTGCGCCGCCAGCAGGGCAGATTGTACCAGGGCGCGGCGTACTTCCAATGAGGGTGCTTGAACCCCCGCCTGGTCTCCCGGGAGCATGGTAGAGAACACCAACCAGCGCACGCCCGCCTGACGCACCAGGTCTGCCTGATTAGAGGGAGGATCCATCCTCGGTAAGATGGCGTCCAGGTAGCCGGGCGGGAGGTTGCCACCACTCGGGAGATAAACCCACGGGCTGGCAGGCAGACCAAAATTCGACGCAGTCTGACGGCTGAGGGCTGCAGCGAATTGGCTGGAATAGGTAGCGCCTTCAGGCAAGGATTGTACGTCGGGTAATAACAAAAGGTCTTGAGCGACCATTTGCTGCACCAATTCCAGCCCACCGGTTGCGTCCAGAGCCGATAGCGAGGCAGGATTTTTTAGATCGAGCAAGGCCAGCGGTATGTGGTGGTTCCGTGCGGTGCGCAACAGGTTATATAAGCCGTGCCTGCCGCCATAAGGCCCGGTATGGGCGCCATCCCAACGGCGGAGAGCCTGGGCAGGGGTATAAGCCGGGAAGACGTTCCAGAATGCTAAAAGCACCCGAGCGGCTGGCGGTGGGGCGCCATAAGCGTTGAATGCAGGAGTGGTATCGACCAGTTCGGGGCTGTCGGGAGGGGTAATCAATATCTGCAAGCGTAGGCTGGAACCCCCGGGCAGGCTGGATGCGCGGATGGTCAGCTCAAGGGCATCCAGCTCCGTATCGCGCAGTACTCGCAGTGCAAGCCCCTGGCGCCATTGAAATTCGCGATCCCAGGCTTGGAGAGGGCCTACAGCCGGAATCAGCAGCAAACTGTCCCATTCCAAATCCGTTGTAGCTCCACCGGGCAAATGGCGTTCACCGCCAGGGGCATGGTCCAGGGCGATGTAGATATCAGCAGCGCTCTTCAGATCAGCGTCCAGCAGCTCCAGGCGAATGCGCCACTCGGCCTGCGCAGGAGAAGATATGAGCGAGGAGTCCTGGCTTGGATTGGAGCGGCGGACATAAGCTGCGATCAGGTCTTGAGCCGGGACCGGTGTATCGGATGGATCGAGAAGGCGTAAATCTCCGTAACTCCAGTCCATGGACGGATCGCTGGCAGCTGCCGGGGGAAATCTGGAAGGCGCGGAGCAGGCGGATACCAGCCAGGGGATAACTATGAAAGCGAGAAAGACAGGGCGCACGCAAGTATTATAATTCACCAGATTTTGAAGGGTTCTCCGTGAGGAGTGGTTCTTTTCGGCGAGAGGCTCGCTCGGAAAATTTCGCAGCCAGGCGGGATTTAAAACCTGGCGACCTCCATCTCGGTAAATGCCTGCCGTTCCAGGCTGCGAAAGCGGAGGAAGCGCCAGCGCTGAGATCTGAAATGGGAATCTATATCTCGATAAAATTTCCAGCGGTGTAGCGGCGGCGGCTCCGGCGATCCCAGAGGGTCACGGAGCCGCTGCCGAGCACCTGGTATTGGCCTCGCTCGAAAATCAGGGCAGTATAGCCATCGATGCCCACCAGGGTTAGAGAATTTCCTAGCAACAACAAGCGCATCCCGCTTACCATCCAGCCCGGGATTTCATCGAAATGAGGGGTCACCAGCATACCCGGCAACAGGTTGAAAGCCTGACGCGGGCGCGGGAAACCAGGGATTTTGCTGCCGATTACCATCGCTCCAGCAGAACAGCCCGCCAACACTCCACCATTTTCGATGAGGTTGGTGATCGCTTGCCAGGCGAGCGTGCCTTGTAAAGTGGCATACAGATATTCCGGTCTGCCGCCGGAGAGATAGACCAGGTTTGCACTGCGCAACGGCGCAACCAGGGCCTCGTCATTGGCTTCCTTGCGATTGGTAATGGATACAGCTTCGACATGTGCTCCCAGTTTCCTAAAATGATTCACGCCTAACTCGTTCCAATAAGCGATGCGAGCTGGGCCTTCAGTCCCCGCGGCTGTGGGCAGGCAGACCACGCGGGGTGACGTTCCGAGCCCTTGTAACAGAGCGCGATCTATCCCCTCCATACCCGGCAAATATTCACCACTACCAACCAGAGCCAGCATCGTAACTCCCCGAGAATCCAGGCAGATCGCTAACAGCGACCCCGATTGTCGTTAAAGCCCATCACAACCCGAAAACATGCGGTTAAAACCTGACAAATATGTCAGGTTCTTCCAATCTTTCAGTAATGCAAGTGTTATTTTTTGAAATTTGTTGTATTATAAAGACACGGGCACTTGGGCGAGTGTCTGTGTGGCAGCCCTCACGGGCTGCCCTTCATTTAAGGGCCTGTTAAGGGGGATTACCAAGAATTACCCGGTTAAACTGCCCTTAACGGCTCTTTCCTTGCCACCACCCGAAATCTTTAGTAAACTAGATACGATCTCGATGATACTGGACATACCTTTTAACCATGATTGAAGCGCGTTCCAGGCAGGAACTATACTCTGCAATCCCAAATAATTCAAGGAGTGTGATCGTATGTCTTTATTCGCGGTGGTTGCATCCGTTCTAAGCCAGCCATTGACGGCAGGAGATTTGGGTGGATTGTCGGGCTGGCAATGGTTTATGGTTTGCCTGGTGGCAATCCTGGTGGTGGGGTGGCTGTTGTCGTATTCGGCCTCATTCTCGGCGCAATCGCCTTACCTGGAAACCCTGGCCCAGCATGCTGGGGAAAGCCATGCAATCGAAGAAAGCCATGGAGTAAAAGCGTCTCCAGAAATTCATCTCGGTGCAACGGATGACCTGAAAATTATCGAGGGAATTGGACCCAAGATCGAGACGCTTTTAAAAGCCGAGGGCATCGATACTTACGCAAAATTAGCACAGAACGATGTGGAAGAATTGAGAAAGATTTTGCTGGCGGCGGGGCTGCGTGTAAATGATCCTGGCAGCTGGCCCGAGCAAGCGCGTCTGGCTGCCAATGGAGATTGGGCCGCTTTCGAAGCCTTGCTGGCAACATTGCGGGGGGGACGAAAAGTGTGAGGTTGGTAGAAAGAACGGGGATCATCCTGGGGGCGGCCTTCATCCTGGCAGGCTTGCAGTTCGCCTTACAGAAGGTCGCGCATGTCTCGTTGGAGAATGAGGCGGCAGCCAGGGCAGCCGCTCCCTCCAACGACCATGCGCCGCGGCAAAGTGCCATCGGCCTTCTGCAGCCAGAAGATCACCTGCTGTACCTGCCGCTGGTAGCGAACAACCGGGTCACCCGACGCGTAAATCTCCCTTATTTTGCTGAAACCAGACTGCAAGATATCGATCTGGCGGCTCCGATTGTATTCACAGAGACTGCTGTTTTCTGGTTTGGCGCCATCACCCCCGCCGAAAATTACGCTGACGTGCGCGTTGGCTACAATGATAACGATTTGTATGTACGCCTGGCGATCTACGACCGCCTGCTGTGGTACGACCCTACCCCAGCGCCAGCCGACTTGATCGCGTGGGACTCGGTATCCTTGTTCCTCAACCTGGCTGTGAACGGGGGTTCGCTACCCACGGACCGCGCTTACCGCTTCGATGCAGCACTAAGTGACTGGCAAATCCCGCGCACGGCCTGGCAGGCTGCCTACCAAGGGAACGGATCGGGCTGGTCACCCGTCTCCCTGGTTTTTACAACTTCGAGTGGATATCGTTGGGAGAGCGACACGGTCGGCGGGTTAAATAATCATCAAAACAACCGTGGCTGGACGCTCACCTACCGGGTTCCGTTCACCAGCCTGGGACTGAACGGCCCGCCGTCCCTGGGCAGCCAATGGGGAGCCGCGCTGGCGGTGCATGACCGGGAAAGCGCCAGTGGTCCACCCTTAGTGGATCAGACCTGGCCCGAGAATCTCCTCCCGAACAATCCTGAGAGCTGGGGTGTGTTTGCCTTTGGGCTGCCTGAGCCTGTGGCGGTCAACCAGCCGGGTGAGATCACCACCATTCGCGAAGAAGGCGCCACACGCGTCTCCGACGCTGCGGTAGGTGGTACGATACCCAATTTGTGTCCCGGTGACCCGGTTTATATCTGGAATGGCTGGGCTGAAGATAACTTCGGCAGCGAACCCAATTTCAATTTGCAAAACCAGGCGGACCTGGCGGATTGGCCGTGTTTTGCGAAGTACTTTGTCACCTTCCCGTTAAATAGCCTTCCCCAGGGCGTGAATATCAACTCTGCCACACTGACACTGCACCATTGGGGAGGCTCGGACTTGAATGCGGCGCAACCGTCCTTGATCCAGGTGATGACCGTTGCGGAGGATTGGGACGAAGCTAGCATTACCTGGAATAATGCGCCCCTGGCGTTAGAGAATATTGCCCGCACCTGGGAGGGGGTTTACACCGTGGTCACAGGAGACGATTGGCCTGGACAGGCGGTGAATTGGGAGGTGACTCGTGCGGTGCAGCAGGCAGTTGCGCGCGGGCTTCCCCTGCGCCTGGCGCTTTATTCCGCCGACGCGGCTCGTCACAGCGGCAAATATTTCACTACCTCAGAAACCGGTGATTGGAACCTGGCGGGCAGACCCACTCTGACCGTGCAGTGGAGCAATCCTTGATCTTTTTTGGAATCCCGTTCTAATTTCGATATCCTGTCGGCGTGCATGTTTACATAGAGCGCGAGAGAGATCACCCTGATGACACTGGCGCTTTCAGCAGATCAAACCCGAAGTTTACGCTTACGAGCACAAAGACTGCTGCCGAACCAGGGGGAGAGAGATAACTTGCCGGATGGCGTATTGCGGGATGTAATCGGGCTGCAGGCGCAGGATCTGAACGCGGCGCAGCTTTCGATGCGGGCGCGCAGCGTGGGTCTGACAGCGGTACGTGTCGAGCAGGCGCGGCAGGTGGAACGTTCCATCGTGTGGACCTGGTGCATGCGCGGCACGCTGCACCTGATCACGGCGAAAGATGCCGCCTGGTTGATACCCCTCCTTGGGCCTCAATTTATCCAAGCAGATCAAAGGCGTATGCGCCAGCTCGGGTGGACGGAGAGCTCTGCGGCTGCAGGAATCCAGCTTATATATGATGAATTGATCCGGCGCGGCCAATTGACGCGTGCAGACATCGTGCAGCTTTTGCAGGCAAAGGGACTCCCTAGTGAAGGGCAGGCGCCTATCCATCTCATTTATCGGGCGGCGATGGAGGGGCTCCTGTGCTATGGCCCAGGCCCGGCGAAAAATCACAATTACGTACTCTTCGAAAGCGGGTTGGGCAGGCTGCAACCCTTGCCGAAATCTGAAGCCCTGGCGAATCTGGCCTACCGGTATCTGGAGGCCTATGCTCCAGCCAGCCCGGCGGATCTGGCAAGCTGGTCAGGTGTAAACCTTCAGGAGGCGCGCCAGGCCTGGAAGCTGATCTCCTCTGAATTGAAGGCGGTTGAAGTCGCCGGAGAGCCTGCCTGGTTGTTGAAGACCCAGATTCCATGGATCGAAGAGGCGCTCGATACAACTCCCGGCGTGCGGTTAATGCCGCGCTTCGATACTCTTTGGTTGGGATATGAACAGCGTGATTGGTTGGTTGACACGCAGTATGCGCGGCGCATCCATCCCGGTGGTGGGATCATCCACTCGTTTCTTCTGGTGAATGGGCGCATCCTGGGAAGCTGGACGACCAGGCAGCGCAAAAGAATCCAGGAAGTGCTGCTAGAACTTTTTGAAGAGCTACCGAACGAGCTGATACCCAGGATCGAGGCAGAGGTAGCTGACCTGGGGCGTTTCTTAGGGGAAGAGGCTGTTTTACTTGTGGATCAGGAGTCCGCGACGCGGGGCAAACAGATAAGCCAGCACAAAGAATAATGTGGCGGTGAGCACGATGGCGGCCCCGGAAGCGACATTCAGATAGTAGCTGGCAAACAGCCCCATGCTGCTGGAGGCTGCACCCAGGATGGCGGAAACCAGCATCATAGCAGGCAGGCGGCGAGTGAGCAGATAAGCTGTGGCTGCAGGGGTTACCAGTAAGGCTGCCACCAGCGCAACACCTACCGATTGAATGGAAACCGTTATGGTGAGAGCCAGTAGAACTAACATGAGATAGCGGAAGAACTCTACCGGCAGGCGCAACGTGGCTGCCAGGACGGGGTCGAAAGACACGACCAGGAAAGGCTTGTAGGCCAGGGCCATGACCCCCAGTATCCCTACCCCCAGCAGCGCGGTGAGGATAAGGTCGCTGGAACTGATTCCCAGGATGTTGCCGAAGAGAATATGGCTTAGATCGACCGCGTAAGTGCGGATGGTGCTGATCAAGGCAATGCCGAGGGCCAGCGCGGCGGTAAAGAGAATACCTATGGCTGTATCTTCGCGCAGCGCGCCGCCCCGCGAGAAAAAGCCGATGCCCAAAGCTACCAATACGGAAGCCAACAAAGCGCCCAGGGTGAGGTTGACCCCCAGTAGGTAAGCGACCGCCACGCCGGGCAGCACGGCATGAGCCATGGCGTCCCCGAGAAATGCCAGCGAGCGTAGGACGACATAGCAGCCTATCACGGCGCACAGCACGCCCACCATGAGGGCCGCCAGCAGTCCGCGCTGCATAAAACCAAAGGTGAGGGGAGTGAGGAAGAAGGAGAGCATCAGGGCAGTGGATAGTGGATAGTGGATAGTGGCTAGTGGGTAGTGGATGGCGAAGGGAGGTTAATTATCGGGGGGACAGCATTCATCGACCACCAGCATGCCCTCCACGTACAGGGCTTTGGAACCAAAGGCCATGCGCACCGCCTGCGGCGTGAATACCTGGGCGGGCGTTCCATAAGCTACCATGCGGCGATTGAGCAACAGGACGCGGTCAAAGCGCTGGGCAGCCATCTCCAGGTCGTGGGTCGAAACCAGCACCGTTACACTGTATTGGCGCAGCTGGTCCAGCAAGTCGAGGGTGACTTGTTGGGTGGTGATATCTACGCCCGTGAAAGGCTCATCCATCAATAAGATGTGCGGCTCTTGGGCCAGGGCGCGTGCCAGGAAAACGCGTTGCTGCTGACCGCCGGAGAGATCGTTAATCGATTGGTTTGCCAGAGCAGTGATACCCAGCTGCTCGAGAGCCTTCTTCACAGCCATGCGGTCGGCGTGGGCAGGCCGGCGCAACCACCCTTGGGTGCCATATCGGCCCATCATCACCACATCGGCTGTAGTCACCGGAAAACGCCAGTCCACCTGCTCCCGCTGCGGTACGTAAGCCACGCAGTCTTTGTGGTGCCCCAGCGGGCGTCCATGGATGAAGATCTGCCCGGATTGCAGCGGTAACAACCCCACCAGTGCCTTGAACAGGGTAGATTTTCCCGCACCGTTCGGACCGACGACCGCAACGCGCATGCCGTGCGGAACTTGAAAGCTCAGTTCGGAAAGAACCGCATCACCGTTATAACCAACCGATATGTTGTCAATATCCAGGCGAGCTTCTTCGATGGGGAGCGCCCGGTCACCGGAATGGGTGTGCAAATTATGGGTGGTTTCGTGCATAGAATGATCTCGTTTATTTTAACGCTTCCACAATGGTCAACGTATTGTACCGCATCATCTCCAGGTAAGTGGGGGCATCACCGCCGGAAGCCGTCAGGGAATGGGTGTACAGGTTGGATACTACCCGTAAGCCGGTTTCCTTGGCCAGTTGGTCGGCTAACTGGGGGTTAGCGCCGGTCTCCAGGAAAATCGCTGGCGCGTTGGAGGCTCGGATGCGTTCTACCAGGCTGGCGAACTGCTGGGCGGAGGGTGAAGAACCACTGCTCACGCTGGGGATGATGGCGCCAATGATCGTGAATCCATAACGGTCAGCGAAATAGCCAAAGCTCTCATGGTTGGTGACGAGCAGGCGACGCTGGGAAGGGATTTCGTCAACTTGCTCCACAATCCACTGATCCAGCTCTTGCAAGCGCGCCGTATAAGCAGCGGCGTTTTGAGAGTATATTTCTGCTCCTTGTGGATCGAAACGTGTGAGACCCTCATGAATGTTCTCCACGTAGCTGATCACGTGGATCGGGTCAAGCCAGAAGTGAGGATCGCCTTCCTGGTGTTCGTCCGTGTGCCCGGCTTCTTCGCCTACCTGAGGAGTGCGGAAGGGCAGCCCAGCAGCAGCTTCGATCAAAAATTGCTTCTCTGAGGAGGCATCTCCGGCGTTTTCCAGCATTTCCAGCAGCCATTCTTCAAGGCCTGCTCCGTTAGAAACCAACACCTGGCTTTCGGAGATGCGGATTGCATCGGCGGGGGTAGGCTCAAAGTTATGCGGATCCAACCCGGAAGGGATGAGCGCATGGACCTGCAGGCGGTCGCCCGCCACATTTTGGACGACATCTGCCAGGAAGGAGAGGGTCGCCAGAACAGGCGGGTTTTCAGCGGACGGCGTTTGGCTGCCGCAGGCTGAAACGAACAAGAGGGAGAGGATTGTGATCAGAATTCGTTTAGCTCGATTCATAGGAGGCGGACTTTCACGGGAGCTCAAAGCGCATGTTTTTAGATTCAGCCACAACTCACGCCTATTGACAATCTGCGCACAGACCAAGGAGCTGCAGCCAGTGATCCTGGATGACGAAGCCGCTGCGCCGAGCAGTCGCCTGGATCAGGGCGCTCAGATCATCGCCGGCAAAATATTCCACGCGACCGCAGGAGGTGCAGATCAATTGGTGTTCATGACCCTGGGCAGCGCGCAATAAGCGGTGGCAGCCGCTGGTCTGGTGGACGCGCTGCACCAATCCCAGCTCTACCAGGCGTTCAACGGTGCGGTAGACGGTTACCAAACCAAGCTGGGGATATGTCTGGCGACCCAGGTCAAACAATTCGAGGGGGCTGAGGGCGCGAGAGCTGTTTGACAGCAGCTCCACGATCACACGACGTGGGGAGGTAAGGCGGTAGCCGCTGTTTTGCAGGCTGGCAAGCCAGGAGTCGCGAAGTGATGGAGAATCAGGGGATATAAACACTATTATCGGTATTGAAAATCTTTTTCAATGATACTCACTATGAGAGAAATCGTCAAGCTTGCGAAATCCGCGGGAACGATGGTATAAGTAGAGCCTGGAATGCTCCTTTATATCTTCTCACTTCCCGAGCGTCTACTGCGTACGTTAGCGGCAATCTTGGGCGGACTGTTCTTCGAAGTTGCTGAAGTGCTGCTGCCAACCTGGCTGCGGCGAACCCGGCTGTACCAGGCGCTGGTCTATCGCTTCTTGCGCCTGACGGTGGAACTGGTGGGAGGCGTTGAGGCGGTTCAGCTCACGGACAGCATCCCGGTAGACGATTTAGCCCGGCGAAAAGCGGTCGGTAACGTCATCGAACTGCTCAGTTTCGTGGCCGTGGGCTGGTCGCCGCTCTGGCTCCTGGCGGCAGCCTCCGATTTGAGCGGCGGTACGCGCGCATACCTGGATAGCTTCGCAGCTGAGCTGCATCGCCAGGGTGTGCTCAAGGACCCTGCCGGGGTGAAGTCGGTGGACGATTTGCTCGGCGCGCTGGAGACCTCGGCAGGGGTGGCTGCCGATCTGGTAGATATTCCCCCGCTTGAACTGCAATCATTGAGGCAAAGCTGGCAGGCGCTTCAGCAGCAAGCCGGCAACTTGCCTAGTCCCGAGCTGATGGCGCAGATCTACCGCAACCTGGTGGAGACAGCCCGCGAGCAAGGACGCAACGTGGGCGAGGTCTCGGCTTTGATCGCAGCTGGCGCTTTCAAGGCTGGCGTGGATTTGACCACCCAGCATACGTTCGCCTATTACCAGCAGGCATTCAGAGCAATCCAGGCTGAGGGCTGGGGATCCTACACAAAGCGGGTCTCCAGGCCTTATCTGGCTGCCAGCGCGCGGCACTTCGATCCCAAACGGATTACGAATACCGAGAGGCTATTGTGCAGGCTGACCAGAGGAGAATAGGATCACATGACATCATCCAGCCAACAAGGGACGATCATTATCATCGGGGCGGGAATTGCCGGCCTGGCAGCGGGCTGTTACGGGCAGATGAACGGTTACAGCACGCAAATCTTTGAGCTGCACGATCTTCCGGGTGGATTGTGCACCGCCTGGGAGCGCAAGGATTACATCTTTGATGGCTGCATCCATTACTTATTTGGCTCGGGGGAAGGTCAGCCCTTCAACCAGGTGTGGCAGGAGTTAGGAACCTTGCGCGACAGGAAAATCATCGACCACGAGGAGTTCATGCGGGTGGTTGATGGGGAAGGGAAGACCCTGGTGGTGTATTCTGACCCCGATCGCCTGGAACAGCATATGAAGGAGCTTTCCCCGCAAGATGAGGATCTCATCGAAGATTTCGTGGAAGGTATCCGCCAATTCGCGCGCTTCGATATGTCGATCTTGCAAGCCAAGCCGAAAGCGCTGATGAACGCTGAAGACTGGCGGGCATTCGGTGAGACGATGATGCCATTCGTGCTGCCATTAGCACGCTGGGGACTGGTCTCGGCTGCTGACCTGGGAGAGCGTTTCAAGGATCCCTTTTTGCGCAAAGCAGTCCCGCAAATGTTTGCCTGGCCTGAGATACCCGTGATGGCGGGGCTATCGCTGCTGGCTTATATGTACACACGCAACGCCGGTTTCCCGGCAGGCGGATCCTTAGAATTTGCGCGTGCGGTGGAGAAACGTTACCTCGAGCTGGGCGGCGAGATCCATTACAAGGCCCAGGTGGAGAAAATCATCGTGGAAGATGGGCGAGCAGTGGGTGTGCGACTGTATAACGATGAAGTGTATAGAGCCGAATATGTTATCTCGGCTTGCGACGGGCGCGGAACGCTGTTTGACATGCTGGGGAGTCAATACGTGCCGCGTAAATTGAAAAAGGTCTACGACGGTCACCTGCCCATCTATGCTCAGGCGCAGGTTTCGTTGGGGGTCAACCGCGATTTATCGAGTGAACCGCATTGGGCTACCTACTTGCTGGAAAAACCGCTGCTGATTGCCGGGGAAGAGCATCACCAGGTGGGGATCAAGCACTACTGTTTCGATCCGTCCCTGGCGCCTGCAGGAAAATCGGTGGTGATCATCATGCTGCGCACGAATTACGCTTATTGGCAACGCATTTACGGGCGGCGTCCTTACGACAGCGAGCAGGACCAGGTGGGTGAGATCCTGATCGATTTCCTGGAAAAGATCTACCCGGGCATTAAACAGGATATTGAAGTGGTCGATGTAGCAACGCCGTTGAGCTACGAACGCTATACGGGCAACTGGCAGGGCTCCAGCGTTGGCTGGCTGCTGACGAAAGAGACGATGATGATGATGATCCAGGGTATGAGTAAAACTCTGCCAGGACTGGATCATTTCTACATGGCGGGGCAGTGGGTGGAACCAGGCGGCAGTGTGCCCATCGTTGCCATGTCCGGGAGAAATGCTATCCAATTGATCTGCCACCAGGATGGAAAGGAATTAATTACCAGCCTGCCCGATGACCAGGAATGATTTCGATATGAACCACCCGGTATTGGTTAACCCGTCCATGCAATATAAGGAAAGCTATCTGCAAGCTTTCCAGGAATTAGTTGATGTGTATGAGTGGGAGTTTTACCGCGATTTCCAGCAGTTTGAAGCTCAGGATTTCGACGGCAATGTGCAGGCGTCTCTTCCTTTCGATGCAAATTATGATCAACATTATATTTTTTGGATGGTGGACAGAGAAGAATTTATCGGGCGCATTTACCTGATATTTACCATGCAGAAATCTGACTTGCAGGCGGGGCAGGTGGATTACATGATCCGCCCCTCCAAACGTCTGCAAGGATACGGCAGGGAAATCCTGCGACTGGGGCTGGAGAAATTCCGGGAACGCGGGATTTCACCGATATTAATCAGCTGCGCGTCGGATAATTTCGGCTCTAAGAAAATAATCGAGGCTAATGGCGGTATTTTCGAGAACGAAATTCGTTCCTGGGATCCTTTGAGCACAACGTTGCGGCGCTTGCGCTACTGGATTCATCTGGATTAGCATTTGTCTCCGGGCTGTTTCACCTGGGCGGGGCAATCGACCGCCCATTTTTCATCCCCGAAAAACCTATACAAAACCATTGACAAATATATACAATACATGTACAATAGGGGAAGTTTACTAAGGAGATTTAGGATGTCTATTTATCTGGCGATCAAAGAAATCTGGCGTAATCGAGGCCGCTACCTGCTCTTCAGCCTGGTGATTGCGCTGATCACCTCACTGGTGCTTTTCATTGCAGCTCTGGCAGGCGGTCTGGCAAACGCGAACAAGCAATTCATCGAAAAATTGGACGCCGACCTGCTGGTCTACCAGGAGAATGTTGACCTGCTGGCCTCTTCCAGCCGTCTGGCGCCTGGAAAAGTGCGCGAGGTGCGCCGCCTGGCTGGGATCACCGATGTTGGCGCGATCGGCTTCAGCACTGCAACGATCGTTTTTACTGAAGGACGCGAGCCTGTCGATATCTCACTGATTGGCGTTGAGGCCGGTAAGCCCGGTGATCCTAAAATCTTACAGGGAGCGGGCTTGCTGGCCAAACGAGATGATGAAGCCGTCATCGAGCAGCCCCTGGCTGAGAGTCAAAACTTGCAGATAGGTGACCTGATCACGATAAAGACCGTGCAGGGGACGGATGAAGAATTCTTTGAGTTGAAGGTCGTAGGTATTACCGACCAGCGCCAATATTTCTTTCAACCCTCATTGATTGTGCCTTTGACCACCTGGGATAAGGTGCGCCCGCAGGCGAGCAATGAGCCCAATGGAAGCGGGGTGATCGCCAATGTGTTGGCTGTTAAGTTACAGGATCCACAGCAACAAGTATTGGCAGCTCAACGCCTGTCGCAGTTGGTGGATGGCATTGAAGTGGTCGATAAGCCCACCGCCATCCAGGCAATACCGGGATATGCTGCTCAACAAAGCACTTTAAACACCCAGCAAGCTTTTACTTTGTTAATCGGTATCCTGGTCGTGGGAGGCTTCTTTCAGATCCAAACCCTGCAAAAAGTGCCACAAATCGGGGTATTGAAAGCCATTGGCAGCCCCAGTCGCAGCGTCGCCTTCACCGTCTTGCTGCAGATCATCCTGGTGACCGTGATCGGGGTGACGATTGGCAGCCTGGTCACACTGGCCCTGGCGTTAGGTATGCCCAACAACGTGCCGGTGCTGTTCAGTGGGCCGAGCGTTTCCCTGGCAATTGCAGCTTTACTGTTGATCGGCCCATTAGGTGGATTGGTATCCGTTCGCCTGGCGCTCAAAATTGACCCGCTGACCGCGATTGGATTGTCCTCATAAACAACGTTAACCCATGATTGGAGTGATTTGAATGACTGCCTCTCTAAGGACTGAGAAAGCCACCAAGATTTATGGAAAGGATAACACCGCAGTCATGGCGGTGAATGAAGTATCGATCCAGGTGCAGCCGGGCGAATTTGTAGCCCTGGTTGGCCCTAGCGGTTCTGGGAAGACCTCCATGTTGGCGATGCTGGCGGCTTTGTTATCACCGACCTCCGGGATAATCGAAATTGCCGGACAAGACCTGGCGCGCATGAGTGAAAAAGAGCGGGCGCGTTTCCGCCGGGAGCGAATTGGTTTCACCTTCCAGGCAAATAACCTGGTTCCCTACCTGACAGCCCTGGAAAATGTGGAGTTGATGTTGCGCCTGAATAATAAGCTAGACCAGGCAGGTAAGAGCCGGGCTCGCCAGCTTTTGGAGCGCCTGGGTTTGGGAGAGAGATTGAATAACCTACCCAGCCAGCTCTCTGGGGGGCAGCAGCAGCGTGTGGCAATTGCACGCGCCCTGGTACACCGCCCAGATGTTGTATTGGCTGATGAGCCGACCGCCAGCCTGGATACCGAGCGCGCTTTCCAGGTGGTGGAAACTTTTTCCAACCTGATCCACGAACAAAACCGGGCTGGCATCATGGTCTCGCATGATCTGCGCATGGTGAAATTTGTGGATAAAGTGATTCAAATGGTGGATGGGGTGGTCACGCGCGTCTTAGATACACGCACCCAGATAGAAGCCCTATCGCGAGCGGGGAGCTTTGAAGCATTGCAGTCCTTCCAGGAACCCCAACCGGCAACGTTGACTCCAAGTTTAACGACCCCTGCGGAAAAGCCTCGGCCAGTCAAACCAGCGCCAGCTATTCGACCAGCTACCGTTCAGACCGCAGCGGGGTAAAAATCTTGCTGGTGCATGTCAGCAGGCTGCGAACCATATAGCGAAGGATTAAATTGCGTGCGGCGCATTCAATTCGCGCCGCACGTATTAACAGCTCTTCGGAGAGAACTGGAAACGCCTCAGCCCAGGGGTTGAGAACAGTAAGGGCAGGTTTGCCAGTCGGTTTGAGCCTGCTTACCGCAATTGGCGCAACTACGGGGTGGGGCCGGAGGGATAGGCGGAGCTGGAGGGCGCTGGAACAAGGTGTTGACCAGACCTGCCAGCCCCAGGATCAATAGGACCAGCACGCCCAGCGGCAAAAGCCACATGAAACCCATACCCAGCCAGCCGAATGGCATCCAGAAGCCAGAATCATGGCCCATCATTGGGTAACGCCCCACCATACCCCCCAATCGCCCGCTCCTCACCATCCACATCACACCCGGCAACCCAATGAGAAATATCAGGATTGCGTTGCCGATAAGTACCCTTCGCATGGTTGTTTTCATCGCTTCATCTCCAAAGAACAGGCATGTTTGCCCATTGCTTATAGGATAGCAAGTAATTGTTTAGAAGTTGTGAAGAAATGATAGGAAGATTATTAATATTATTGCCGGGAATATCATCAGTAGCAATACGTCCTATTGCTCATTTCACAAACAGTCTTCTCGCATTTGCTTATCGAGAGAAAGGTAAAAACCACCCACTTCATTGATCACGATGGTGATCATGAGCATCCTGAGCACCATTGTGGGATGGGATGTTACGATTGTCCGAATATGTTCTGAAAATCTTCGATTTGATCCATCTCGCCGATAACTCCGATGCGGTCGCCAGTTTCGAAAATGGTCACCGATTTAGGGTTGGCAATCAGCTTTCGATTCCGGATAACTGCCATCACGGATGCCCCAGTTTGTGAGCGGATATTAGCTTCGGCCAGGGATTTCCCGACCAAGGTGCTGGAGGCGCTCAATTCCATCCAGATAATTTCGATCCCCTTGAAAGCCAGGAGCAGGTCATGTAAGGACTGGTGTTCTTCTTCCGTCGTGATCGTAAAGTTGTAATGGTCGCGCCGGACGGCTTCAGCGTATCCGTGGACTTCCCGCAATGGGAAACCCAGGCTCAACAAGGTGTGGTGCACCAATTCTAAACCGCCCTCCAGTTCGGGATGAACGACACGATTTGCACCCAGATCCGATAGATAGCGGACGCCCTCCTCTGTCGTCGCGCGGGCGATGATGGTTAAATCGGGATTCAAATTTTTGGCGGCAGCTACGATCAAAGCCGAGGAAGTTTCGTCGGGGACGGTAGTCACCAGGGCGCTGGCTTGCTCCAGATGGGCATGGTTGATGACCTCAGAATTCCCGGCGTCTCCATATAGGGTTGGGATATTCCTTTGGTTGAGTGCTGCGGTGCGCTCGGTATCCGATTCGATGACCAGCAACGGAACCGAGAGTGAATTCAGAACCTCAACCAGGTGTTTCCCCACTCGACCGTACCCGATAATCACCACGTGATTGACGAGGTCCTCTTTTTTGATCTCGGGAAAAGGTTTATTGAATTCCAATTTTTTCCACAACCCAGGAATCCGCTGCAACCACCTTTCCAGGACGGGCAGGAGTTTATACAAGAATGGGTTGATCGTAATGGAGAATAAAGCTGCTGCCAGGATCAGCGAATACTGATTCGTTTCGAGCAATTTGAGGGTCAGGCCAGCCTGACCTAAAATGAATGAAAATTCTCCAATTTGGCTTAAACCCACGGCAACGACCAGGAAAGTCCGGGCTGGTCGTGGGAATAACAGGCCGATCAGAATGACGATGACAGCTTTACCGAACACTACCAGTAAGGTTAAGGAAGCGACCTGTCCAAGGTTTTGCCATAAGAAAATGGGATTCACCAACATGCCGACCGAAACGAAAAATAAAACCGAAAATGCTTCGCGGAAAGAGAATACGTCTGCCCCGACCTGGTAACTCAAATGGGATTGGCTGATAATAGCGCCGGCTACGAAAGCTCCCAACGCCAGGGAGACACTGAAAATTTCGGCAGCCCCCATGGCGGTACCCAAGGTTATGGCCAAAATTGCCAGGATGAAAAGCTCTCGTGAGCGAGTGTGGGCGATCCGTTCGAGAAGCCAGGGGATAAACCGCACACCAACAAAGAACATCAGCGCCACAAATGCTGCCGCTTTTAACAGTGTAACAGCCAGATTTTGCCAATTAATCGCATTTGAGCCAGCAGCCAGTGTCGGCATCAACACCAGGATCAGAACGGAAAGGATGTCTTCCATCACCAGCCAGCCGACTGCTGCCTGGCCATGTGAAGTGTTCAATAACGAATTATCCATCAACCCACGCAAGAGCACGACCGTACTGGCAACCGAAATCGCCAGACCTAGAACGATCCCGGCAAATACGGACCATCCCCAGAGCTGGGTCAATCCGAAACCGAGCAGCGTAGCGATCGTGGTCTGGATCAACGCGCCAGGGACAGCGATATCGCGGACCCGCCAAAGATCCTTGAAGGAGAAATGGAGCCCGACCCCGAACATCAGGAAGATGACGCCCAGCTCGGCTAACTGCTGGATCGTATCGATGCTCCCCACAAAACCGGGGGTGAATGGCCCGATGGCAATTCCTGCCAGGAGATAACCGACAATGGTTGGCAACCCAATCCGCCGAGCAATCACTCCGCCCAAAAATGCTACGACCAGCGCAAGGGTAATATTGATCAGCAAAGGCACATCATGCATGCAATCTTATCCTCCTCATAAATTCGGGAATTTCGTAGTTGGAGTGGGATGGAGGTGTGTGGACGGGCGCAGCCCGTCCACACACCTCCATTTATTCACTAAACTGCGGAACACCTGAAGTTTCTAAACTGCCTGGTTAAGATTGTGAATCCAGCGTTTAGAAAGGTAGCGCCACATGCCCACAACCCATTTGAAAACCTCGTCTGCCATGATCATCAAATAAACCCATTGCAGCGGCAGATGAAAGACAAACGCGCCAAGCAGCGCCAAGGGTACGCCGACAGCCCAGATGCTGCCGGCATCCAACAACAGACCGAAACGCGTGTCGCCGCCCGAGCGGAAAATGCCAACGAAGAGGATCAGGTTGGAGACCCGCACCCAGAGTAGAAAAGCAACAATGGTGAGGACATGCTGTGCGTAGTCGATCACTTGCGGCGATACCTTGTATAAAGCCAAAATATAAGGGTAACCTGCCAGGATCGCGCCGCCCATCACCAGAGCCCCGATAACACCCAGGCTGAGCGACCTGCCGGCATAATCGAAGGCTTTTTGCTCTTCGCCGGCTCCGATGCGATTGCCTACCAGGATGGCGCAGGCATTGGCAATGCCAATGAAGATCACCAACGCCAGATTGTCGATGGTGGAAGTGATGTTCATGGCAGCGATGGATTCGGTGCCGATGCGGGCGTAAACCACGTTATAGGCGGTAATTCCCAAAGACCAAAGCAATTCATTGAGGGCTACCGGAAGTACGGGTTTGAGCACACGCTGGGCGAAAGGCAGATCCAGTGTGAACATCTCACTCAGACGCGCTGCGATGGGCGACCTGTGCCCATAGGTGAGACCAATGATCGCACCGCACTCCACAATGCGTGCGATCAGAATAGAAACAGCAGCTCCTCGCACGCCCAGCATGGGAAGACCGAACTTACCAAAGATCAAACAATAGCTTAGGAGTGCATTAAGGCTGAGGGCAGACAGGCTGACAATCAGAGGTGTGCGCACATCGCCGATGCTGCGCAGGATTGCTGAGAAGCTTAATGTAATGGCAACGAAGAGGTAGGACCAGCCAAAGACTCGCAAGAAATCGCCGCCCAGCGCAATCACAGCAGGGTCTTTAGAATAGACACCTATTGCAACCTGCGGGAAGACGACGGCAATGATCAGGAAAATGAGCGCTACCGCCTGACCAAGGATAATAGCCAGACCGAGTACCCGGCGGATATTGGGGATATCGCCTTTGCCGTACAATTGCGCAGTGAACATAGCTGCGCCGCTGTTGACCCCAAACAACACCAGGGTGAATAAGAAAAAGATCTGGTTAGCAAGCCCCACCGCAGCTACAGCGGTCTCGCCGAGCTGACCAATCATCAGGCTGCTCACCATGTTTAAAGCGGATACGACAAAGCTTTGCAACGCAATGGGAACGGCAACGCTCACCATGCGGGAGTAATATTCGCGATCGGAGAAAAAGGCGATAATCTGCTGCCGGCGCAATCGCAAGGTGGAATGGGTCAAGAATAAGGCTCCGGACCAAACAGGATGGGCGCATTCAGGAGAAATAATCCAGGCGCGAGGGGATAGAATAACATAAAAATTTGAAATTGAGACGGTAAAGCGGATCTATCATTGACATGGAATCTCGGGTCTGTTATAGTTTTCCAATTGGCGGGCATAGACGATGATCTTTGTCAAATTTTGTTTCTGACAGCAGGGATGGGAATCATGAGTGAGTACGCTGAACTCGAAATCGGGCTGCATCGCAGAGATATCGAGACATACGCAGTCGAATTTCGTTTCAGCCACCCGGATAGCGACGCAGATATCCGCACCGGGCAAGATGAGACCGCGACAGCCTCCATCGATTTGAATAAACTAAACCAGGTGGTTCATGATCCACTGGAATACGGCAAGAAGCTGACGGATTTCTTTTTTGAAAATGCTGCCGTTCAAACTGCCTTTGCACAGGCAAAGACCAGCGCTCAAACCCTGGGTGTGCCGTTACGGGTGCGATTGATGATCGGCGCCAGCGCGCCCGAATTGCACAGCCTGTATTGGGAGACTTTGCTCGACCCGCAAGACAGCCACTCGTTGGCAACAGATGAAAACCTGCTGTTCTCGCGTTACCTGAGCAGCTTGGACTGGCGACCCGTGCGCCTGCGCGCCCAAGGGCAACTGTGCGCCTTGGCGGTGGTGGCAAATCCATCGAACCTGAAAGAATTCGATCTCACTCCGATCGATGAGGAAAGCGAGCTGACCCGAGCACGGCAGGGATTAGCAGATATCCCCATGACGCCGCTCCCCGGGGAGGGGGGTGAGCCAACGGCAACTTTGAACAACCTGATCGACCAGCTGCGCAGCGGAAGCTACGATATTCTGTACCTGGTATGCCATGGGGCGCTGGTCAAGGACGAGCCCTGGCTGTGGCTGGTGGGCGAGGATGGGAAAGTGGCGCGGGTGTCAGGCATCGAGCTGATTCAGCGTATCCAAGAACTGCAAGAGAGACCGCGCCTGATCGTGCTGGCTTCCTGCCAGAGCGCCGCGCCCGGATCGGGAGGGGCGTTATCAGCCCTGGGCCCGCGCCTGGCGGAAGCCGGCATCCCGGCGGTGCTCGCCATGCAGGATAAGATCAGCGTGCAGACCGTGACCGAGTTCATGCCGGTATTTTTCAAGGAGCTGCAGCGCGACGGGCAGATCGACCGAGCCCTGGCGGCAGCACGCGGAAGCGTGCGCCAGCGCCCAGACTTTTGGATGCCAGCCCTGTTCATGCGCTTGAAGAGCGGGCGGATCTGGTATGTGCCAGGTTTCGGCGAGGGGCGGGATGAATTTGAGAAATGGCAAAGCCTGAAAGGCTTTATTGGGGAAAAATCCTGCACCCCAATCCTGGGACCCGGATTGATCGAGACCATGTTGGGATCTCGGCGGGATATCGCCATTAGCTGGGCTGAGCGGCACGGCTTTCCGCTCTCCCCGCAGGATAAGGACAATTTGCCGAGCGTGGCTCAATATATCCTCACCAGCCAGTCGCCAGCTTATCTACCCGTAGCTTACCGTGAAGCACTGCGGCATGGAATCATGCTGCGCTATCAAGCTGGCTTGCCCAATGAGCTTACACAAGTTAAGAGTTGGTCGCCAACCCAGCTTGAGCAGGCGCTGGATCTGATGTCTAAAACATACGCGCAGGAAAATCCAACAGACCCTTACAAGCTGTTAGCCAGGCTGCGCCTGCCGCTTTACATCACGACCAGTACGTTGGATTTGATGACCCATGCCCTGGAGGAGGAGGGCGCCGAGCCGGTGGTGAGAATTTGCCCCTGGAATAAATGGGTGCCCACGGCAAAGGCGATCTTCGAGGAGGAGCCTACGGTCGAAAAACCGTTGGTTTTCCACCTGTTCGGGCACATCAGCCTGCCGAATTCGATGGTGATCTCAGAAGACAGTTACTTCGATTACTTGATTGGGGTCACTCAAAACAAAGACCTGATCCCCAGCGCAGTGCGCCAGGCATTGAGCAATACCTCGCTGCTCTTTCTTGGATTTCAATTGGAAGATTGGGAATTTCGGGTATTCTTCCGCTTCCTGATGGCGCAAGAGGGACGAGAAATGCTCAAGTTTTACAGCCACGCGGCAGCTCAAATTGAGCCTGAAGAAGATCGCACCATCGATATCCGCCGCGCCCGGCGCTATTTGGAAGAATACTTCAGCAGCGAAAATATCGGAATTTATTGGGGCAGCAGTCAGGAATTCTTGCGTGAACTCTACGAACATCTTTAAACCAGCATTGCCTGAAAAAGTAACCAATCCTTATGTCGGGCCACGCGCTTTCCAGAAGGGCGAGCAAATCTTTGGTCGCGACCGGGAGGCGCGCCAGTTGGTCAACCTGATTGTGGCGGAACGTATTGTGCTTTTGTATTCGCCATCCGGGGCGGGCAAAACCTCGTTAATTCAAGCTGCTGTGTTACCGCAATTGGAAAAAATGAAGTTTCGGGTGTTGCCGATTATCCGTGTGAATCTGGCAACTCCAGAGGCGGGCCTGGCAGCTAATGGCTTCAATCGTTACGTGAATAGCGCCATACTCTCGCTCGAAGAGGGGTTGCCTGCGGAGCAGCGCTCGAAAAGCGAGCATTTAGCCGGCATGAACCTGGCGGATTACCTTTCTGCTTACCCGGCGGCGGATAGCGGACGGGGAATCGATGTGCTCATCTTCGACCAGTTCGAAGAAATATTGACCCTAGACCCAACCGACCAGGCAAACAAGCAGGAATTCTTCAGGCAATTGGGGCAAGCGCTGGAGGCGCCCAATCGTTGGGCGCTTGTTGCCATGCGTGAAGATTACATCGCCGCGCTGGATCCCTTCTTACTGACGATCCCGAACCGCTTCAGGACCACGTTTCGATTGGATCTGTTGGGAACCGAGGCTGCTCGCCAGGCAATCCAACAACCGGCCCGGAATGCCGGGGTCCAGTTCGAAGATGCCGCAGCAGAAAAGCTGGTGGATGACCTGCGCAAAGTGCGGGTACAACGGCCGGATGGCAGCCTGGAACCGCAGTTGGGTCCCTACGTGGAGCCTGTACAGCTTCAAGTGGTCTGCTATCGCTTATGGGGGTTGCAACGGCCGGATGGGAATAAGATCACAACTGAAGACCTGGCAGCCTTTGGACAGGTGGAGCAATCGCTGGTGGACCAGTCGTTGGCCGAGTACTACGACCAGCGCGTACTGGCTGCAGCCACCCAGACGGGATTGAAGGAGCGGGCAATCCGGGAATGGGTGGACCGCCAACTGATCACCGAGCTGGGGGTGCGCGGTACAGTGTTGATGGGACCCGAGCGCAGCGGCGGGCTGGAGAACCAGGCGGTTTGGAGCCTGGTGAATGCCCACCTGGTGCGGGCAGAAAAACGGGGAGGGGCCACCTGGTTCGAGCTGGCGCATGACCGGTTATTGGCGCCGATCCGGGCAGATAACGCAGAGTGGTTCAAAGCTAATCTAAGCATTTTGCAAACCCAGGCAAGCCTGTGGGTGCAGCAGGGGCGTCCGGAGAACCTTTTGCCGCGCGGTAAAAACCTGGTATCCGCCATGCATTGGGCAGACGAAAATAAGGATGAACTGCTTGCCCATGAAATCGAATTCCTGGAAGCCGGGCGTAAACTGAACGCTCGTGAGCGAAGGGCGCGCCTGCTCAACCGGCTGATTGCCATTCTGGGTGTGGCAGCAATCATCCTGGCAGGGATCGCTTTCACCGCCAGCCTGAACGCTCAGCAGCAGGCGCGCATCGCGCGCGCCGGGCAGCTTGCAGCTCAAGCTCAAGCTGGATTGGAGCTGAATCCCGTGCGCAGCCTGCTGCTAGCAATGGAAGCGAATTCCGCCAATACGGATGGTGAAATTCGTTCGGCTCCAGCGCAAGAGGCCTTGCGGGCGGCCCTAAAGGAACCGCATGGATGGTACCTGTATGGCGCGGATGATGCTGTTACGGTAACGGCTTTCAGCCCAGACGGAACCTGGTGGGCAACCGGGGGAGAAGAGGGGAATGCGCGCTTGTATAACATGGATACCGTCGAGCCAGGAGTAACGCCAGAATATTGGTTGGAGCATGACAGCCCCGTGCGGGCTATGGCATTTGATCCACGAGGGCGGTGGTTGGCTACGGGTTACAGAGATGGCTCTGTCCGATTGTGGGATCTGCAGGCAGAGAATCCCGAAAACGCCCCGCTGTTCTTGCTGGGTCATTCTAATACGATCACGTCCATAGAATTCGGCCCGGATGGACGCTGGCTGGCGACCGGCAGCCTGGATGGGACGGCGCGCCTGTGGGATTTGGAGGCGGATAACCCGATTGTTGATCCTATTGTGCTGACCTGTCCGGATGGCGGTGTAACGACCCTGGCATTCAGCCCAGGGCGCGAACGGCTGGCGACGGCAAGCTCTAATATCGTTCGCATGTGGGACCTTGAGGCGGACAATCCTGCCGAAGAGCCCATCGCCCTGCAAGCGCCATTTACGCTCATCCAATCGATGGCGTTCAGTCCGGATGGGCGCTGGCTGGCGACCGGCAGCCGGGATCGGGCGTGGTTATGGGATCTGGGGACGGATAATGAGCCAGCCAATTTGATTGGACTCACCGAACACTTTGATGCGGTCAGCGCTCTGGCTTTTAGCCCAGATAGCGAATGGCTGGCTTCCGGCAGTGGGGATGGCATCGTACGCCTTTGGGCGCTTGGAAATATTGAGGAAGACATCAATCCCATCCTGTTGGTAGGGCATGAGGAGTGGATCACCAAAGTGGTTTTTTCCCCGGATGGGCATTGGCTGGCATCTGGCAGTGGGGATCATACCGTGCGCCTGTGGGATATCACGGCTGAGAATCCCACCTCAAATGTGCTTGTACTGCGCGGCCATGACGATGTGATCAACACGCTGGCATTCAGCCCGGATGTTGGCTGGCTGGTCACCGGCGGCGAAGACCAATCCGCCCGGATTTGGGAACTGGTTACTCTGGAGGAAGGCGCCAATCCAATCGTTCGTATAGGACAGGACCAGGGTATTAGTGTTCTCCATTTCAGCCCAGATGGGAACTGGCTGGCGACTGGAGCCGAGAATCTCAGGCTTTATCGCTGGGATGCAGGGAGTATGAATCCTGTATCTGACCCACGGTTAATGGCATCCCAAGGTATCTGGATCTCCGCCATGAATGTCAGTTCCAATGGGCGCTGGCTGGCAACCGCCTCAAGCGGACTGAGCGACGAAGTGCGCCTATGGGATCTGGGCATAAACATTCCAACTGCTGAAGCAAGGACCTTGGGACATTTTCCGGATTTGATCAATGTACTGGCTTTTAGCCCAGACGGGCGCTGGCTTGCCAGCGGGAGCCGGGACAAGACCATTCGTCTCTGGAATCTACAAACCCCCGACCCAGATTTGGATGTGAAGATCCTGGAAGGTCACCAGGGAGAGGTGAACGCGCTGGCATTCAGCCCCGATGGGCGCTGGCTGGCATCTGGCAGCGCGGATAATGAAGCCCGGTTATGGGATTTGACGACTGCAGATCCAGCGGTTGAATCCCCAATCCTGCAAGAAAACGAGGATGACATCTTTGCCCTGGCTTTCTCGCCGGATGGTCGTTGGTTAGCGACAGCCAGTGGGGATCAGACTGCCAGGTTATGGGAGATCAATACCGATGGATCGACAGGAGAATCGACGACCCTCTACGGTCATGAAGACCAGGTGTGGTCGTTGGCTTTCAGCCCGAATGGGCGCTGGCTGGTGACCGGAAGCCTGGATGAGACCGCCCGCTTGTGGGATATGAATTCAGGCAATCCAGCTGAAAATTCTTTTGTGCTGCGAGGGCATGAACAATGGGTTACAGCCCTGGCGATCAGTCCAAACAGCCGCTGGCTGGCTACAGGCAGCTCCGACCGCACCATCCGCTTATGGGATTTAGAGGCAGACGATCCAACAGCACACCCGGTCGTGCTTACTGGGCACGAAGGGCAAGTCAATACCCTGGCTTTCAGCCCAGACAGTCGTTGGCTGGCCAGCGGCGGCGAGGATGCAGCTTTGCGCCTCTGGCTGGTTGAGTTTAAGGACCTGGTGCAGTTGGCGTGCCGCAGCGCGGGGCGCAATCTCACCTCTTATGAGTGGCAGCAGTTCTTCCCGGAGGAGCGTTACCGCAAAACCTGTGAGGAATGGACGGATACCCCTTGAGCCGGTCAACCGGGCAAATCCACACAATTGCCTGTATTCAGTTGAACAGAATGATCGTGGTTTGCTACCAGGGCGCACATTTGCGTGGCGCCCTCTGGGCGATCGCTGAGACGGAATTCTCTGAATGGCCTTGGCCCTCCGTAGAGATACCAGGGGCCTGAGCCTGGGATTCCGGCCTGCTCGGGGGAAACGGTGTTGAAGAAGAAATGCACGTGCTGACCGGGGAGCTGCTCGGTGTACCCGAAAGTTTCGTACTCGACCACATAGCGGTTATCCTCGTCGATGGTGATCTGGTTGATACGCACGTAAGGACCCGGGATGGGAGGTTCGGTTGGCGCCACGGTCGGGCTGACGGGCAACGTTTCTGCAGGAGCAGCCGTTGAATCGGCTACTGGGGGTTGGGTGACGGTCGAGCCAGGCGTGGATGTCAGACAGGTCGTTGCGGACCAGCTCTTCACCAATTGTCCAAGGGTTTGCACTTTCTGCGGCCCGCGCATGCTGGCTAACCAGGCGTTATACTCATCCTGGCTAGTGCAGATGGGTGATTGTGGAGGTTGCCCGACGGTATAAAAGGTTGCTTCGCCTTTGCGATAGATACGTTTTTCCGCCTGGCTGGTTACTTCAACTGAGCCTTCGCGCACCGCGATACAGGTGAGATTCCCCGGCGCGTAGCACACCGTGAATTCAGTCCCTTGCTCCAGGGTGGAAATGGTTGAATCGTCCGTTTCAAGGGTGACACGCACGATGCTATCTGGATTCAATTTGAAATGGGTGTGGCCGAAATCTTGTTTCACCCGGATAAAAATCGATCCTCCGGATTCCAATTGAGCATCTTCTAAGAGCACTTCCGTATTTCCGAAGAGATCGACTTCGTTGCGATCGCCGAAGCGCAAGACGCCGCGACCCCCCTCATCCAGGGTAATGCGATTACCGATGGTAGTATTGAAGGTTTCGAATTTTTGCAGAGTTTGACCCGCAGAATCGGCGCCGAATACCTGGATATTGACTTCATTCGCGGTCAGGGCTGCCTGGAGGGAGTTGTTGGGAGGCTGTGTTGGGGTCGATGTGGCGCAGGCGAGGGCGAGAATCGGGAGGATGGTAAGCCATGCGAGCAGGTGGTATTTTCTAAAGGAGCGCTTGATCATTTCAGCTTTCCGTGAGAATGGGCAATGCCAGAACGAGGGCATATGCCCTGGAGATGGCGTCAGGTCCCCTGAACAAAATTGGAGAATTACAGGCGAATTATACCAGATATACCTCTTGATAAAATATAGGAAGGTAGGTGGTGGTGGCAGTATTCTCATTTTACGATCAAGAACTTAGTGTACAATTAGGATAAATAGTATGGGGATTCCCCGGGGAGATGAGAGATATGTCCCGCCTGACTGCCTTCTTAGCAATTGTAGTTCTTCTCCTGGCGAGTGCTAATCCACCAGGGCCGGTATTTGCCATACAATTCACCCAAACGCCTGAACCTACGCCGGGATATCGCTTGAACAGCGAGGGGGATGAGTGGATCTCGCTGGACGATATCCATCCGGAACCAAAGCCTCCGGCTGTCTCTCAGCCAGGTGAGGGGATCGTGCAGGAAGAAAACCGCGCCCCAATAATGCTTCCCGATTATTTTCCCTCCGCGGAGGCAGAGTTGGGGATTGCCCTGGACCGCGCCCGGGAAGACGGCCCCGATGCTGTTTTGGCGTTTGTAGCCAGCCAGCCAGACCCGAGCCTTCCCTTGCTGGCGGCAGCAGTGCTTGGGGTCCAAAATGAATTATCGACAAGCAAACAGCCAGCCCCAGCCGCGCCGAACGTCAACCGGGTAAGCCTGAATAGCGGCCCGTGTGCCTTCGAAACAATCCAGGCGGCGATAGATGCAGCAGCCAATGGGGACACGGTAAGGGTGGCAGCCGGTACTTACACTGAGACCATCGATCTTGTTAGCGGCCAGGTGATTACCATCGAAGGCGGTTACGATGCAGGCTGCGCCTCGCTCAATGATCCCCTCGGCTTGACGCAAATTTTAGCGAATGTTGCAGGCAGCGTGGTGGATGTGACCGGTGGGAGCGTTGTGACGCTGCGTAACCTCGACCTGACGGAGGGGAGTTCTTTTGGTGCCGGTGTGGATCTTCTCGGCAGCTCGCGGGTTACCCTCGATAACACCGATGTGCACAATAATGCCGGCGCATCAGGCGGCGGCTTTTACATCGGCGGCGGCAGCGTTTTGACGTACACGAATGATTCCGATATCTATAACAACACAGCCTCTGCTGGGGGCGGCGGGATCGTTTATGGACGGCTGGTTGGATTGAACACTACGTCAGACGTATACCAAAATTCCTCCACCACCGATGGCGGGGGATTGTATGTAGCTGGAGGCAGGCTGATCCTGGATAACGCTGACGTCATCGCCAACACTGCCAGCAACTTCGGCGGCGGCATTTTCCTTTCAAGCAGCGCTGTGATCACGCTCACCAATTCGGTTTTTATCGGTGAGACCGCGCCCTGCTGCCAGAGCGCGGTTGTCGGTGGGGGCATTTATGCCAGCTCAAGCCGAGTCTACATGGCTGATGCCGCTACAAGTGTCTTAAACAACACCGCCAGCGAGAACGGCGGTGGCGTTTACCTGATCGGCGGCAGTCGTCTGGAGACGAATGGCGGGAGCCTGGGGTACGATAGCACCACGAATGCAGGCAACGATGCTGTCCTCGGCGCGGGAATATATGCCGACAGCAGTAGCATCGTTTTCAGCGGGCGGGTTGTCAACAACATCGCCTCGAATTCAGGCGGCGGTTTGTATGCCACCAACAGCACGATCACCATGACACAAACCACAGTAGGCGGTCTGGGCGCTAACGAACATAACCAAATCGGTGCCACCGGATTGAACGGGGCCGGCATGTATTTGATCAACAACACCCGCGCCTGGCTGGATAACACGGTGATCATCAGCAACACCCTTTCCAATCCTGCGACCGGCTATGCAGGCGGCATTTATGTGCGCGAAGGCAGCGCCATCACCTTGACCCACAGCAGTATCGAACAGCATTTTCTGCCTTCCACCTTCGATGGACGCGGCGCAGGGATGTATCTTTACAATGCGTTCGCCACACTCAGCGATACCCAGGTGATGAGTAATACAGCCTCCAACCTGGGAGGCGGGGTGCGTATGTTTGGAACTAGCGCACTCAATATCCTGGGCGGCACGTCCTTTATGAACAATAAAGCTCTGAACGGGGATGGCGGCGCGATCGCAGGCACCAATATACCCACGATCCATGTGACCAACGCAACATTTCAATCCAATTACGCCAGCACGACTGGCGGGGGTATTTCCACCATTCAGCCTCTCACGCTGACGGGAGCCAGCTTCATCGGGAATACTGCTGCGAGTGGCAACGGCGGGGGTGTGTACGCGGGCAGCTCCATAACGGTCTTGAACAGCGTGTTTGCCGGCAATTCCGCGGGCGGCTCCGGCGGGGGCTTGTATCTGAACGCGGCTGATAGTTCCATTACTAATACCACCATCTCGAGCAATTCGGCGGACATGGGCGGTGGGGTGTATAACAACGGGGCTGCGGACAATTCGATTCTTAATGCCACTTTTTGGAACAATGCCGCCAGCACGAGCGGCGGCAGCCTGGGCTCGGTGTTCCAGGTGCAAAATACAATCCTGGCTGCGGGCACCCCACATAACTGCAGCGCACCGGTCGTCACATTGGGTCACAATCTGGAAAGCGGCAATAGCTGCGGCTTGAATGCTGCCGGCGATATGAGCGGTATCGATGCGCTCCTGGGACCGCTACAAGATAACGGCGGCAATACGCTGACCCATGTGCTGCCCACCGGCAGCCCGGCGATCGACAATGCGGATGAGCTGCCCTGTCCGGCGACAGACCAGCGCGGCTCACCTCGACCGACGGATGGCGATGGGGACGGGCTGAACGATTGTGACATCGGTTCGTATGAAGCTGCGGCCTATGTACCTGTATCCGGTTTAACGATCAGTGGACCTTCCTCCGGCGGGGTGCTGAGCGATCATGTCTTTACTGCTGACGCCACCCCAAGCTCTGCCACACTCCCGATCACTTACCTCTGGCAGGCAACCGGACAAGCGCCCATCACACACACGAACGGATTGAGCGATCCGATCACTTACAACTGGGCGATACCCGGTGTGCAGACTATCACGGTTACTGTGAGCAGCGGCACCGGCACGGCTGTAGATACCCACACCGTGACCATCGATACCCCGATTGCAGGGCTGGCGGCTGTAAATGACAGTCCCACCCGGTTAGACACGCCTACTGCCTTTACTGCCACTCTGGACACGGGTACCAATGTAAGCTACACCTGGGATTTTGGCGATTCGAGCCTCCCCCAAATTGGCGACATGGCAACCCATACCTACACTGCACTGGGGGTCTATACCGCCACGGTAACGGCGAGTAATGGCGCGGGCAGCGTGCTGGCCCATACCGTGGTCACGGTGATTCCCACAACCTTTGACCTGTTCTTACCGCTCACTTTATTGAGCGCTTCATCCCCATAGATCCGTGTGACCTGGATGGAGCAGGAATCCAGGCTGTATATTGAACCTATATCTCTTGTCACGAACTCACGATTAATAAAAGACCCCTGCCGTGAACTGAAACCGGCAGGGGTATCTAACTGCCCTCCCACAGGCAATTGCGAGTTTGAACCCGGCGCACGGCCGGGAGCGATCAGAAGCCTCAGGTGCTGGTGCGACTCGTCCCGCAAGAAGCAGAGGACGGGCCCGGTTGGCTGTAATTGACGCCACCAGCAGCGCGGGAGGCGAAAATGGAAATTTTCTTTTCTACCAATTGGCTGCCACAGTGCGGGCAATTGACGTCTTTCACAGCCGCCAGGTTGAACACCAGCTCTTCGAACTCTTCCCAGCAGTCGTTGCAAATAAATTCATAAATCGGCATGATGATTACTCCTGGTCGCACCCCCATATCCATAGGGGAAAAGGGGGAAGGGGGAAAGGGATAAAACCCTCTCCGAAAATTCGGAAGAGTGGGGTGTGTGGCAGCGCAAAGCGCCGCCCACACCCCGATCTCCTTCATTTTATGGTTAGTTACTCAATTAATCGGCTGCAGCGGGCTCGGCACCTTCAGGTGTGTGAACAGGTTCCTCAGCCACTTGCTTCTGGACATCATCTTCCCATTCAAGCTCTTCCTTAACTTTCTGCCAGTACCACTTCTCGTGGTGAGCGCGGGCGTACCAAGCTGAGACTTTGCCGCTGAACATGGAGAAAAAAGCCTCTTTTTCTTCCGGAAAAACCGCACCCATGTAGACGTGAATGATGAGCCCTGCAACGATGGAAAAAACGGATACCCAATGCACCGGTTGGGCAATCTGCTTAAGGATGGGAGGGAAGATTTCCTTGAAGGTCATCACAACCCCGCTGGTCATTATCCCGATGGTGCCGAGAATCACCACGTACATGTAGGCCTTCTGCCCGGCGTTATAAGCATCCTGAGGGGGCAGGTGCTTGCCTTTCATCAAGCCCAGCATTTGCAAGGGTTTGATTTTCAGCCACTCGATGTCATCCTTATCCAACATCATTCTCGAGAAGGCGAATGGTACGAAATATTTGCGGAATCCCAACAAGATGTTGAAGGTCAGCACAAAGGTCCAGATCAAGCCCAGGGTATAGTGGAACTTGATCAAATTGGCAGCCCCGCCGAACATGTTGCGGAAAAGTTCCTGCCACCAGACCGGAGAGAGGCCAAGCCGTGGTGATGAGATGATGGCAATTCCGGTGGGCAGCAGCAGGAGCCACATACCAACGTTGAACCAGTGGGTGAGGATATTCGCCAGGTTGTGTTTCTTGATCATCTTGGTGCGCAGGCGGCGGCGTTCCTCGATGGGGATATTTTTATGAGACATGGAACCATCCTTTGTGGAGTAATCGGGTAGAAGGTTTCCCTGACCAGATTATTCTTCGAACTCTTTTTCGCCTTCAACCAGTTGTTTAGAGAAGTAAGTTGCCTGTACCAGGAAAGAAGCGCCGATACCGGCAAAAATCGCCGGGACGAGCACTTTCTTCCAACCAGCCTCAGATACCGTGTAACGGGGATCGCGCGGCTGCAGGCTGGTTCCCAAAACATCCCCATTGATGAAATAGATGTTGGGATCGGTATCATGCCCGTCCTTCTCGTAATCGATGCGCTCAACTTTGCTGGCGTTCTTGAGGGCAATGGACACTTCTGAATTGGGGTCATTCAAGTCGCCAAACATGCGCGAGCCGCCCACGCAGGTCGCCACGCAGGCAGGCTGCTGGCCAATTTCCACGCGCTGGATGCATCCATTGCATTTATCCACAACCCCGCGCGATTCATCCAGATAGCGAGCGTCATAGGGGCAGGCATCCACACAGAAACCACAACCGATGCAGGCTTCTTGATCTACCAGAACCAACCCGTTATCCGGATCTTTATAGGTGGCGCCAGATACACACACGTCTACACAGGGTGGATTCTCGCAATGCATGCAGTTGTAGGGCACGAAGGTGCGCTGCAGATCCGGGAACTGCCCCTGCAAACCCAGGTCCTGCACCCAGATGCGGGTGTGATTCATTGGCACCTGGTTCTCAACGCTGCACGCCACCAGGCAGGCGCGGCAGTCGATACAGCGGGAGATATCGATCACAAAACCGTAGCGTTTCTTTTCAGCCATAATTATGCCTTCTTCACCATTACAAAGGTTTGCGTGAGCGCCTGCCCGCCACTCACCGGATCGGTATAGGTCACGTGCAAGTCGGAATCGCTTGCGCCATGAGCGTAGGCAGTCTGCAGGCCTTTTGAATGGTGACCATAGCCTGGGGTCATGTACACGCAATCGGCACGGATCGCTTCGGTGACCAGGGCGTGCACTTTCACCTCTCCCGCCGGGCTGGAGACAGTCACCAGGTCATCGGTCTGGATACCCCGGGTTTGAGCCGCTGAAGTGTGAATCCAGATGCGGGGCTGGTCTTCATATTTGTGCAAGAGCAGATTATTTTGCGTGCCGAATTGGGTGTGCTGTCCGACCTTGCCGGTGAGCAGGTAGAATTCATCCGGCTTGGGGTAGAGCGGCTCTTCCCAGGTAGGCCAGGGTGAGAAGCCGGCATTTTTCAGAGTTTCTGAATACACTTCGATCTTGCCAGACGGGGTGTTGAAGACGATCTCGGCTGGCTCTTCCTCTTTTGCAGGAGGGAGCAGCATACCTTTCAAGCGCAGCTCGTCGAAGCTTAAATCTAATGGGGCAAGCTGCTGGCGGATATAATCTTCTTCGTCGGCATATTGGAAGAAATCACCCAGGCCCAGGCGCTCGCCAAGCTGTTTATAAATCCATAGAGCCGACTTCGCTTCACCCTGCGGCTCTACAACCGGTTGGCGCAGGAATATTTTGCCATCGACTACAGACAGGGGGTCATAGCGTTCCAGGTAAGAAGCCTCCGGTAGGACGACATCCGCATACCAGGCGGTATCGTTCATGATGATATCTACGACGGTGATGAAATCCATCTTGCCCAACGCCTCTAGAGTCTTTTTGCGCTCGGGCAGGGAGAGCACGGGATTTTGGCGGGAGATGAACCAGCCTTTGGCCTGGTAAGGTTCGCCGCTGAGGATGGCGTCGCGCATCTCTTGAAATACACCCAACTTTAATGGCACAAGGGGGTATTTCCAGGATACGCCATCTAACCGAAGAGCTGAAACGCGCGGATATGCGGGCTGTGGGGGCTTTCCCAGGCTGATGCCGCTGGCCTCGGGACTATCGGCAGCCAGACAGCCGCCAGGGGTGAGCACATTGCCGCTGAGAGCGTTCAACGTGGCGATGGCGCGTTCGGTCTGGAAGGAGTTGATGAAATTGGAGGTGCGCCATCCTGGGTGCGCCATCGCATTGTGAGCAGCAGTGGCGTATTCGCGGGCGATGCGATCGATGGTGGCGGCAGGCACGCCGGTGATACCTTCGGCCCACTGCGGAGTGTATTCTGCCATAGCCGCGGGAAGGTCATCACATCCGATCACATACTGCTTGACGAACTCGCAATCTGCCAATTCGTTGGTGACGATCACGTTAATCATCGCCAGTAGAAAGGCGGCATCGGTGCCAGGTCGGATGGGAATCCATTCGCTGGCTTTGGCAGCGGTCTTGGTGTAGCGCGGATCGAGATAAACGACTTTTGCGCCGCGGGCGATGGCATCTACCATCTGGCCTGTCTCTGAGGTCGAGATGGCTTCCATCATATTGCGACCCACCAGCAGGATAAATTCCACCTCATCGTAATTGCGTGAAGGTTCTTCTACGCCGTAAGTAAGCAGGAAAGCGGTCACCATGGCATTGAAACACAGGCTGCGCTGGGTG
>Ga0105106_10000053_pt1 | contig 64785 bp, 60 predicted proteins | sample PPLLaktember2015_5_FD_79109 | JGI IMG/M metagenome (GOLD analysis project Ga0105106, IMG submission 79109) | Freshwater sediment microbial communities from Prairie Pothole Lake near Jamestown, North Dakota, USA - PPLs Lake P8 Core (1) Depth... | ecosystem: Environmental > Aquatic > Freshwater >... | reverse complement strand
CGCCTCGACGAGGCGAGCGGCCTCGATCACCGCGAGCTCGGCGCGCGGGCCCTGGTCGCCGCTCCGGGGAAGACCGGAGACGCGGCCGGCACGCGCGCGCAGCCCGTCAAGTCATTTCCCCCGACAGCCGTCTAGAAGGACGTAGCGCGGCCCCCGCACGCCACTACGGCGAGCGGGCACCGTCCGCGCGAGGTACCCAGGATGGGCTGTCGATGAGCGCACCGCGACGGCCGGACGAGCCGAACCCGCGGAAGACGCGCCAGGCGCGCAGCATCGAGCTGCGGCGCGTGCCCGTGTCGCCCCCGGCGCCGATAGACGAGGCCCTCGCGCGCGCGCTGGTCGAGCACGCCTCCGACGTGATCCTGCTGCTCGACGCGGAGCTCGTGATCCGGTTCGTGACGCCCTCGGTCGCGCGCGTCCTCGGCTACGACGCGGGCGCGCTGCTCGGCGCGAGCCTGGCCGAGCTCGTGCACCCGAGCGACGTGCCGCTCGCGCGCGGCTTCTTCGCGGAGGCGCTCGCGGAGCCCGACGTCACGCCCGCGGTCGAGTGGCGCCTGCGCGCGCGCGACGGGCGCTGGCTCTCGTTCGAGAACGTGGCGACCCCCCTGCTCGACCATCCCGCCGTGAACGGCATCGTGCTCGCGAGCCGCGACGTCTCGGAGCGCGCGCGTCTCGTGACGCAGCTCGAGCATCTCGCCTTCCACGACCCGCTCACGAACCTGCCGAACCGCGCGCTGTTCCGCGATCGCGTCGAGCAGGCCCTCGCGCGCTCCGATCGCTACGGCCGCGGCGTTGCGGTGCTCTTCCTCGACCTCGACCACTTCAAGAACGTGAACGACTCCCTCGGGCACGAGGCCGGCGACCGGCTGCTGACCGAGGTCGCGGAGCGCCTCGTGAACTGCATCCGCCGCATCGACACCGCGTGCCGGCTCGGAGGCGACGAGTTCTCGGTGCTGCTCGAGGGCGTCGCGAACGACGAGGACCTGCTCGACGTGCCGCACCGCGTGCTCGAGGCGCTGGCGCAGCCGATCACGATCGCGGGCAAGGAGTTCGTGGTGGGGGCGAGCGTCGGCATCGCGCGCGCCGAGCCCGGAGCCACGGCCGACGACGTGCTGCGCAACGCGGACGTCGCGATGTACCACGCGAAGAGCCGCGGCCGCGGCGTCTGCCAGGTCTTCGAGCCCTACATGCACGAGGCGGCGGTCGAGCGCCTGACGCTCGAGGGCGACCTGCGCCGCGCCCTCGCGTGCGGCGAGTTCCACGTCGACTTCCAGCCCATCGTCGAGCTCGAGACGTCGCGCATCGTCGGCGTCGAGACGCTGCTGCGCTGGGCGCATCCCACGCGCGGCGCCGTGTCGCCCGCGCGCTTCATCCCGCTCGCGGAAGAGACCGGGCTGATCGTGCCCCTCGGCGCCTGGGTGCTGCGCGAGGCCTGCATGCAGGTGTCGTCCTGGCGCGCCCACGGCGAGCACGCGGACCTCCACGTCACGGTGAACCTCTCGGGCCGCCAGCTCCAGGACGGGGAGCTCGTCGGGACCGTGCGTCGCGTGCTCGACGAGTCGGGGCTGCCGCCGGATCGGCTGGTGCTCGAGATCACCGAGAGCGTGGTCATGCAGAACACCGCGGTGACGCTGCTGCGCCTGCGCGAGCTGCGCGCCCTCGGCGTGCGACTCGCGATCGACGACTTCGGCACGGGCTACTCGTCCCTCGCCTACCTGCACCGCTTCCCGCTCGACATCCTGAAGGTCGATCGCGCCTTCGTGGAGCTCCTGGCGCGGAGCGGCGAAGAGGTGCCGGACGTGGCGATCGCCCAGACCATCGTGCAGCTCGCCCACAGCCTGCGGCTCGCGACCGTGGCCGAGGGCATCGAAGAGCCGGCGCAGCTCGAGGCGCTGCTGCGCTTCGGCTGCCAGTTCGGCCAGGGCTACTACTTCTCGCCGCCGGTCTCGCCGGCCGCGATCGAGGCCCTGCTGCGGGTCGAGGCCGAGCAGGGCATCGGCGTCGGCAAGGAGCTTCCCGCGCGGTAGCACGGGCGACGCGGGCAGCGCGCGCGATGCGGGCGCCGCGGCGACGCGGACGACGCCGGCGGCGTGAATCGTCCGCGTGTCACCCGCGCTTGGCGCCCGACCCGATCTCGCGTACGGTCGCGCCGTGTCCGCGCCCCTCGAGCCCGCCCACGCCGCCGTCGCCCGCGCCTTCTCGGAAGGCGCGCCGGGATACGACGCCACGCGCCGCCAGCTCGTGCCCTGCTTCGACGATTTCTACGCCGCAGCCCTCGAGCGCCTGCCCTTCCCCGCCGGCGCCGCGCCGCGCGTGCTCGACCTCGGCGCGGGCACGGGCCTGCTCGCGGCCTTCGTGGGAGCGCGCTGGCCATCGGCGCGCCTGACGCTCCTCGACGTCTCCGGCGAGATGCTCGAGCGCGCGCGGCCCCGCCTCGCGGGCCACCGCGGCGAGGTCGCGTACCAGGTCGCCGACTATGCCGAGACGCCGCTCGGGGGCCCCTACGACGCCGTGGTCTCGGCGCTCTCGATCCACCACCTCGATGCCGCGGCGAAGCACGCGCTCTTCGGGCGCGTGCGCGACGCCCTCGAGCCCGGCGGCGTGTTCGTGAACGCCGACCAGATCCTCGGGGAGACGCCGGCGATCGACCGCTTCCAGCACGAGACCTGGCTGCGCCAGGTGCGGGCCCTCGGCGTCGCCGAGGACGTGCTCGAGGAGGCCGAGGAGCGCATGCGACACGACCGCCCCGACAGCGTACGGGATCAGCTCGCCTGGCTGCGCGCCGCGGGCTTCGAGGACGTCGCGTGCTGGTACCGGAGCTTCCGCTTCGCGGTCTTCGGCGGCGTCAGCCCCGCTCGATGACGACGCCCGGCACGGGCTCGGGGCGGTAGAGGGCCTCGGCGCGGGCCTCGCGCAGCGCCGCTTCGACGGCGGCGCGGGTCGCGTCCTCGACGAGAGCGACGATCGTGCCGCCGTCGCCCGCCCCCGCGAGCTTCGCGCCGAGGGCGCCCGCGCCCTTCGCCGCGGCGATCAGGCGCTCGTTCGATTCGCCGGAGCCGCCGAAGCCACGCTGGATCGCGTGGTTCTCGTCCATCAGCGCGCCGAAGCGCATCCAGTCGGCGTCGAGCAGCGCGCGCTTGCCCTCGCGCGCCAGCGCCGCGACGCGCTCGTAGCCCGCGACCACCGCGCGCTCGCCCGCGAGCCAGCGCTCGCGGATCGGGCGGTGCACGGCGCCGGAGGAGTGCCGCACGCCCGTGTAGGCGAGCACGAACGGAAGCGCCTCGACGTGGGGCGCGAGGGGCTCGACGCTGGCGTAGGGCTCCGGCACGACGTCGCGGCGCGGCGTCTTGTCGCGGAAGTCGAGAAAGGCGAGTCCGCCGAACGCGGCCATGTACTGGTCTCCCCAGCCGCAGGTCACGCCCATCGTCTCGGCCTCGATGCGCCGGGCTTCCTCGGCGAGGGCGTGGAGGCCGAGCGGCGCGCCGCGCCAGGCCGCGAGCGCCTGCACCAGGGCGACCACGAGCGCCGTCGAGCCCGCAAGCCCGCTCTGGAGCGGGATCGCGGTCTCGAGGGCGAGCCGAGCGCGCGGCAGCTCGCCTGCGAGGCCGGGCGGGCGGGCGCGCAGCACGGCGCGCGCGAGATCGAAGAGATCGCCCCGGGGCTCGAGATCGGCGGCCGAGGCGATCGCGCGCCCGTCGCCGCCGATCGCGAGCTCGAGAGCGGGCGCTTCATCCGACGTGACCCGCGCCCGCAGCGCCACGCTGCACGAGATCTGCGCCCCGCCGTACTGGTCGCTCGGATTGCCGAGCAGGTTCGCCCGGGCGGGCGCGGAGACGACGACGCGGCGCGGCGGAGGCATCGCGCGGAGCTTGCCAATGCGCCCGTCGATCGGCCATCGTGGCGCCACCGCGAATCCCCGCGCCACCGAGGAGCCCCCATGGCCAGCCCGCAGCTCGCGACCCTGATCCAGATGATGCGCTCGCGCCCGCCCGCGCCCGCGGATGCCACGCCCGAGCAGATGCGACAGGGCTTCGAGGCGCTGGCCGCCATGATGCCCACGCCGCCGGACGTGCGACGCGAGACCGTGTCGGCGGGCGGCGTCCCCGCGGAGTGGGTGACCGCGCCCGGCGCCGCGGACGAGCGCGTGATCCTCTACCTGCACGGCGGAGGCTACGTGATCGGCTCGATCAACACGCACCGCGAGATGGTGTCGCGGCTCTCGCGCGCGAGCGGCGCGCGCGGCCTCGTGATCGACTATCGCCTCGCGCCCGAGCATCCCCACCCGGCGGCGGTGGACGACGCGCTCGCGGCCTACCGCTGGCTGCTCGAGCAGGGCGCCGAGCCGCGACGCGTCGTGGTGGCGGGCGACTCGGCGGGCGGCGGCCTCACGGTCGCGACCCTGGTCGCGATCCGTGACGCAGGCCTCCCGCTCCCTGCCGGCGGCGCGCCGCTCTCACCCTGGGTCGATCTCGAGGGAGTCGGCGAGTCGATGACGACGCGCGCGGCGGAGGATCCGATCGTGCAGCGCGAGCCGCTGCTCGAGATGGCCGCGCTCTACCTCGCCGGCGCCCACGCGCGCACGCCCCTCGCAGCACCGCTCCACGCCGATCTGCGTGGCCTCCCGCCGCTCCTGATCCAGGTCGGCACCGCGGAGACCCTGCTCGACGACGCCGCACGCCTCGCCGAGAAGGCGCGCGCCGCGGGCGTCGACGTCACCTACGAGCCCTGGGAGGAGATGATCCACGTCTGGCAGCTCTTCGCGCCGATGCTGCCCGAGGGCCAGCAGGCGATCGAGCGCATCGGCGAGTGGACGCGGAAGGTGATGGCGTAGCCCCAGCCTTCGCGGAGCGTCAAGATCGCGTGTCGGGCGGTCGATCCGGGGTTCGATGCTCGGACGAATCGCCGCCAGCCTCCTGGCTTCGGTCGCCATCGGCCTCGCCGCCCTGGTCGGCGGGCTCGATTGGGCGATCGCGACCGCGTTCTGGATCGGTGTTCCCTTCGTCGCGGCCGTCTGGCCGGAGCAGCTCGCCGGCGGGACCAGCAACCTCCAGGGCGTTTCGATCGCCGGACTCTCGCCGGGCCGGATCCGCTTCCTCGGCTGGTTCGCCCTGCTTGCGTTCGTCGCCCTCTCGGTCGTCGCGCTGACGCCGCTCGCGTTTCCGGTCGAGCGATGAGGGCACGAGTGCCGCGCGGGCTCGCCCCCGGGGTCGCGATCGCGATGCTCGCTCTGTGCTCCGGCGGCATCGGTCTCGCGTGGCAGCTCTGGCCGTGGCTCGTCTGGCGCCTCGACGTCGGGGCCGAGATCGAGAGGCGCGGCCTCGGATGGGAGCGTCGCCTCGGCGAACGCGGCGCCACCGAGAAGCCGCCCGCGGTCTGGGAGACGGTTCGCCTCGGACCGCTCGCGATCGCACTTCCGGCGGAGCGCGTGAAGTGGGTCTCCTGCTCCGATCCGTACGACCATTACGACTGCATGCTTTCGTTCGACGGATACACCGTCGCGCTGCAGGTCTACAGCCGCACGACCTTGCCGTGGATGTGTCACGACAGCGTGAATCTCTACACCTCCGCGTCCGCCGACGCGTCTCCGTTCGCGGCCCGCGACGTGAACCAGGCCATCCTCGAGCTCGGCCGCATGCGACTCGATGACGTGCCCATCTTCGACCTGCGCGCGGAGCGCCTGGCGGTCTCGGGATTGCCGGCCCTCCGCGTCTTCTCGGCGAAGCGCGACGGCTGGGTCGAGCTCCGCCCGACGGAGGGCGCGATGTGCGCGGACGTGATGCTCATCGATCGAGGGAACCCCCTCGGCCGCCTCGAGCAGATCCTCGGCGGCCTCGCCTTCGACGCGCGCCGCGCAAGCCCGGAGCAGGTCGCAGCGGACAAGGCGGCGATCCGCGCTCGCTTCCCGGCGCCGCCCGCGCCCTACCCCACCTCGAGCCGCAGCGACTCGAGGCCGTGCAGCACGAGGCCCGGCTTGTAGCGCGGCTCGGGACCCGCGAGCTCGATCTTCGGGAAGCGTTCGAGCAGGCGCTCGAAGGCGATCTGCGCCTCGAGCCGCGCGAGGGGCGCACCGAGGCAGAAGTGGGCGCCGAGGCCGAAGGCGAGGTGGCGGTTCTCGGCGCGGCCGACGTCGAGGCGGTCCGGCTCCGGGAACTGGGCCGGATCGCGGTTCGCCGAGCCGAGGAAGAGGTTGAGCTCGATCCCGGCCGGAATGGCGACACCGCCGATCACGACGTCCTCCTTCGGGACGCGCGAGGTGGCCTGCACCGGGCTGTCGAAGCGCAGCAGCTCCTCGGTCGCGCTCTTGATCATCCCGCGGTCGCGTCCGACGCGCGCGAGCTCGCCGGGGTGTCGCAGCAGCGCGTGGACGCCGTTTCCGATCCAGTTCGTGGTGGTCTCGTGCCCGGCGCCGAGCAGCAGGATCGCCGTCGCGAGCAGCTCGTCCTCGCTGAGCGCGTCGTCGCGCTCGTGGGTCGCGATCATGGCGGAGAGCAGATCGTCGCCCGGGTCCTTGCGGCGGTGAGCGACCACGTCCTTCAGGTAGTCGCGGAACTCGAAGGCGCCGCGCGCGACGTTCGCGAGGTTCGCGTCGCGGATCGAGCCGTCGAGGACCGGCACGATCGCGTCCGACCAGGCCTTGATCTGCTTGCGGTCGCCGGGCGGGAGGCCGAGCAGCTCGGCGATCACCGCGACCGGGAGCGGTGAGGCGAAGTCGTGCATCAGCTCGAGACCGCCGTGGCGGTCGGCCTCGTCGAGGAGCTCGCCCACGATCGCCTCGATGCGCCCGCGCAGACCCTCGACCACGCGCGGCGTGAAGGCCTTGTTCGCGAGGCCGCGCAGCCGGGCGTGGTCGGCGCCGTCCTTCACGAGCATCACGTTCGAGATCACCTTCGCGAGGGCGACGGTGGTCGGGTCGTCGCTCTGGAGCGCGACCTGGATCAGCGCGTCCGGGAACTTCATCGCGCTGAAGCGCGCATCCCGCAGCACCGCCGCGACGTCGGCGTAGCGCGTGACGAACACGAAGCGGAAGGGGCCGCGCTCGAGCGGGAGCACGGGCGCCTCCTCGCGCAGGCGGGCGTAGGTCGGATAGGGATCGGCCTGGAACTCCGGCGAGAAGAGATCCCAGGGCAGCGATTCGACGGGCTGGAACATCGGGGCTCCTCCGGGCGCGCTCCCCCGCCAGGTTGCAAAGCATGCGCCAGCGCGGACGGCGCCGAAACCTCGCACGCCGCGCGCCCGCCGGCCGGAGCGCAGTCCGGGCGCTGCACCCGCCACGCCGCGCGCTGCGCTAGGCGCTCCGTCGCGGCGGCCGCGGCAGGAGGCGCGAGACCCGGTCGCAATGCGCCGTCCATGCCGCGCCCCGCCGCTCGGCCATGCGCGTCTCGATCAAGCGCAGGCTCGCGGTCAGGAACATCACGCTGATCGCGATCGCGCCGATCGGGATCCACCAGATCGGGCCCGCCGCAGCGACCCCGAAGAGCGCGAGCCCCCACCAGAACAGGATCTCGCCGAGGTAGTTCGGGTGGCGTGACCACGCCCAGAGCCCGCTGTCGAGGATCGCGCCCGGCGGCGGCTGCGACAGGCGGAAGCGTCGGAGCTGGTTGTCGGCGACGAGCTCGAGCGCGATGCCCGCGGCGGTCATGCCTGCCGCGATCACGTCGATCGCGCCAAAGGGACGGGAGCCCGTGGCGAGGGCGGGCCAGAGCGGGAGGCAGCCCAGGAAGACCACGAGCGTCGGGAAGAGATGGATCGCGAGGAAGCTCACGGGCCAGTAGAGGGCGCCGCTCTGCTGCTTCATGTCGGTGTAGCGCCAGTCCTCGTGGGCGAGCCCGCCCCAGCCGCGCGCCCAGTTGTGCGTGAGCCGGATCGCCCAGGCGAGCACGAGCACGATCACCAGCGCCTGTCGCAGCGCGACCGCCATCTCCGCCGGCGCCGCCAGCAGGAAGAAGGCCCCGATCACCGGCGGCGCGACGCTCCAGTAGGGATCGTAGAAGCTCGAGTTCGAGAACGCGCGGCTGAAGCCGAACACGGCGACCGTCGCGACCAGGTCTGCGACGGCCGCGAGCGCGATCGGATGGCGCGGCCCGGCGAGGATTCCCGCCGCGAGGCCGGCCACGAGCGCCACCCCGTACGCGACCGTCACCCACAGGAAGGCGCGGCTCCGGTCTTCGACATCGGCGATCGACATGGGACTGCGTCTCCTCCCAGCGCGGGCCTCACGCGCCGCGGCCGATGGCGTCGAGCTCCTCGAAGCCGAGCAGACGCGCCATCGCCTGCAGCGTCTCGAGGCCGGGCCCGTCCGCGAGCGTGCCGGTGCGCGCAATCTCCTCGTAGACGTCGCGCATGCGTGTGTAGGCCGCGAGCAGCGGCGCGATGTGCAGCATCAGGCGGAAGCCCGCGGCTTCGACCTCCGCCACCGGGAGCTGGCCGTTGAAGAGCAGCGGCACGCCCGGCAGCTCGCGGGCGTAGCGCGCGGCGTCCTCGCGCGTGCGGATGCCGTCGAGGAAGACCAGGTCGACGCCGAGGTCGTGATAGGCGCGGGCGCGCCGCAGCGCCTCGTCCCAGCCGTGGGGCGCGAGGGCGTCGGTGCGGCCGATCACGACGAAGTCGCGGTCGCGCCGGGCGGCCAGCGCGGCGCGCAGCTTCGGCAGCATGTCCTCGAGCGGGATCACCTGCTTGCCCGAGAGGAAGCCGCAGCGCTTCGGCCAGACCTGGTCCTCGAGGTGGAGCCCTGCGGCGCCGGCGTCCTCGTACTCGCGCACGGTCTGCCAGACGTTCAGCGGGCTGCCGTAGCCGGTGTCGGCGTCGCAGATCACGGGCACGCCAGCCGCGCGTGCGATGGTGCGCACGTTCTCGACCATTTCGGCCCGGCCGAGCAGGCCGACGTCGGGCCAGCCGTGCGCCGCCGCAGTGCCGAAGCCCGTCATGTAGACGGCCTCGAAGCCCGCCGCGGCGGCGAGCTTCGCCTGGAGCCCGTCGAAGACGAAGGGCGCGACGGTGAGGCGCCCGGTCCGGGCGAGGAGGGCGCGCAGGCGCGTCGTCGGGCGGCCTGCGGCGTGCGTCGGGTCGGTCATCGCGGCTCGGAGCTCCTGGTCGCGTGGTAGGCTGGGGCGTCACCGTAGTGGAGAAGCGCGTGCCGTTCTACGAGCGTCTCTCGGCTGCCGACGCCATGTTCCTCGCCCTCGAAGATGCCAACAACCACATGCACGTGGGGAGCGTCGGGACCTTCGACCTCGGCCCCCTGCGCACGCCCCACGGCGGTCTCGACGTCGATCGCCTGCGGGCCGCGATCGAGGCGCGGCTCCACCGCGTGCCGCGCTTCCGCCAGCGCGTGGCCTCCGTGCCCGGCGAGGGCCACCCGGTCTGGATCGACGACGACCGCTTCAACATCGCCTACCACGTGCGCCACACCGCCCTGCCCCGCCCCGGCGACGCCGACGCGCTGAAGCGCGTGACGGGCCGCATCATGTCGCAGCAGCTCGACCGCGGGAAGCCGCTCTGGGAGATGTGGTTCATCGAGGGCCTCGAGGACGACCGCTTCGCGCTGATCTCGAAGACCCACCACTGCATGATCGACGGCGTCGCGGGCGCAGAGCTGATGTCGGTGCTGCTCGACCTCTCTCCCGACGCGACGGTGCCGCCGCCGCGGCCCTGGACGCCGCGGCCGGCGCCGTCGGGCGCGCTGCTCCTCGCCGACGCCGTGATGCGTCGGATCGCCCAGCCGATCGGCGCTCTCCAGGCGCTACGCGGCGCGATCGCGCAGCCCCGCGAGGCGGTGGCGCAGATCGGCGAGGCGGCGGGCGGCGTGCGCGACGCCCTCGCGCCCTCGTTCCGCTCGGCCTCCGACACGCCGCTCAACGTCGAGACCGGTCCGCACCGCCGCTTCGAGACCGTCGAGCACCGCGTCGCCGACTTCAAGGCGGTGAAAGACGCCCTCGGCGGCACGCTCAACGACGTGGTGCTCGCGACCGTCGCCGGCGCCCTGCGCGCCTTCTTCCTCGACCGCGGCCTCCGCATCCAGGAGCTCGAGGTGCGTGCGATGGTGCCCGTGAGCGTGCGCCCGAAGGGCGACGGCGGCGCGCTCGGCAACCAGATCACGCAGATGGTGGCGCCGCTGCCCGTCGGGCTCTCGGATCCGATCGAGCGCCTGAAGGCAGTGCGCGAGACGATGGGAAACCTGAAGGAGTCGAAGCAGGCGCTCGGCGGGCGCGTGCTGACGGCGATCGGCGAGTGGACGGTGCCGAACGTGCTGGTCCAGGCCGTGCGCATGACCGTGCGCTCCCGGCCCTACAACCTGGTGGTGACGAACGTCCCCGGGCCGCAGATCCCGCTCTACCTGCTCGGCGCGCGCATGCGCGACACGCACCCGGTGGCGCCCCTCACGCCCGGCCAGTCGCTCAACATCGCGCTCTTCAGCTACGACGGCGGGCTCTACTGGGGGCTGAACGCATGCTACGACGCGGTTCCGGATCTCGACGTCCTCGCCGGCCACCTGCGCGAGAGCTTCAGCGAGCTGCAGCGCGCGGCGGGCGTGGCGGTCTAGTCAGCCGCCTCGAGGGCGAGCTCGCGGAAGAACATCGCGCTCTGGTCCCCCAGGTAGACCACGCGCCCCTCCTGCTCGAACGTGAACTCGAAGCGGATCACGACGCGCTTCGGGCCGTCGCGCCAATGCGTCTCCTGCGAGCGCAGCGCGAGGGGCGGGCCCAGCTTCGCCAAGGACTTGAAGTCGGCGCGGTGGATCCGGTTGCCGAAGCCCGACCAGCCGTCGTCGAAGCGCACGCCGTGGAAGAGCCAGGCGCCGAGGCAGCCGAGGCTCCCCGTCGCCATCAGCATCTCGCCCCCCGCGACGTGGGCGGGATGGCCCGGGCTCGTGCGCTGCTCGGCGGCGAACGGAAGGCGGCGCGTGGTGTCGAGGAGCGCGTCGATGGTGCGCGTCTCGCGATCGACGCGGACGAGCTCGTCGACCAGGAAGGCCGGCTCGCGGTAGAGGAAGGTCTCGGCGAAGCGCGCGAGGGCGGCGGGATCGACGTCGGTGCAGGTCGGTGCGAGCCGGATCGCCATGCCCCTACCCCGCCGCCACCGACACGCGGGCGCGTCCGACGGCATCGAGCCGCAGCGCCACCCGGAACGCGCCCGTCCCGGGGTCGAAGACGAGGCCTTCCGCGTCAGCGGCCGGCGCAGCGCCCGCCGCGATCGCGAGCGGGCGCGCGCCATCGGGGCTCCACGCGCGCGCCGCCCCCGGCGCGCGCTCGGCCCAGCCCGTCACCACCACCCGCTCGCCGGGCACGCCGAGCGCCTCGAAGGCGACGCCCTCCGGCGTTGCGCTGATCGAGCGCACGCGGTGGTCGCCCGCCGTCGCGTACTTCTCCACGTCTCCCACGATCGTGAGCCCGCCCGGGAGAAGCGGGCAGAGCACCCGCAGGTCGAAGTCCTGCCAGTCGAGGACGAGGTCGTAGCCCCCCTGGCGCCGCGCCCGCGCGAAGCCGCCGCGCCGCCAGTCGTAGACTACGACGTCGCGCTCCGGCGCACTCTCGCCGAGCTCGTCGAAGGCGACCCGGAACGAGAGCGGCGCCTTCTCGCGCGACGCGTGGAAGCTCGCGACGTAGGCCCAGCGCCCGGCTGGATGCTGCGACCAGGCCTCGCCGATCAGTGGATTCGCCGCGAAGAAGGCGTTCGCGTGGTAGCAGCGGTCGATCGCCGCGAGCGGCACGTCGGGCTTCACCAGCACGCCGTCGGGACGGCAGACGCGGCGCACGATCGCGGCATCGGTGTGGCCCAGGCGGTCGCCGAGCCCGACCGGCCCCGCCGAGAGCGCCGCCAGCATCGACTCCGCCTCGACGTACTTCTCACCGGGGCCGATCCCCGTCTCGCCGTGCGTCAGGAAGACGTCCTTGTAGGGATTCAGGCCGAGCGCGCGGGCGAAGGCGTTGCCGTGCAGGAACCAGACCCAGTTGAGGCCGTTGTCGAAGAGGTAGCGGTAGTCGCCGCTCGTGCGCACGGAGGTGACGTTCCGGAGCGTCACGGTCTGGCACCAGTCCGCCGGCGTTCCCATGCACCACTGCAGCGTGACGCCGTGCTCGCCGGCCGCGCGATCCATTCCCTCCTGCCAGGCGCGCGCCCGGCCGGGCGCCTCGCGCAGTCCGCGCACCCCGAGGAAGGACTCGACCAGCCAGTCCTGCTCGTAGGTGATGCCACCCCAGGCCGCGACGCTCGCGAGGAAGCGGTCGAAGAACCCGGGATCGGCGGGATGCGCATAGGCGGCGTCGCGCCACCACGGCCCGTCGTCGCAGTACGGCGACGCCTTCGAGAAGTGCCGCGCGTGGAAGCTGAGCGGCAGGCCGCCGAGCTTCGCGCGCAGCGCGCGGAAGCCTTCGGGGAAGAGATCCGCCCGCGGCTCCCAGCGCACGAGACCCGTCGGCGGCACGACCGGCGCGCCCTCGTCCGAGACCGCGCGCAGCGTCTCGTGGGGATAGAACCAGGAGTCGAGCTGGATCGAGCGGATCGGCGCGCCCGCTGCGGGCAGCTCGTGCGCGACGCGCGCGAGCGTCGCCGTGTAGTCGTGGCCCGGCTCGGTCCGGTAGTAGTAGACGGCGCCGTTGTCGGTCCAGTAGGAGAGCTTGCCGACGCCGTCGTCGGCGTAGCGCGACGGGCGTGTCGTGCCGGCGCGGCGCTGGAGCAGCGCGCCCCAGCGCGCGAGGGCGGCGCGCGGCGACGTCGCGGCGAAGAGCGCCATCTCGGTCGCGAAGCCGGCGGGAACCGTCGCGAGATCGCCGTGCCAGCCGGCGCGCACGCCGAGGCCGCGCTCGTCGGGCGTCGCGGGCACGCGCACGATCTGCTCGTGGAAGGCGTCGAGGGGCGCGAGCAGGAGCGTCGTCCCGTCGGGCGCGATCCAGAGCAGCGGGAACACGACCGGCGGGCGGTGACCCGCGAGGGTGTAGCCCGTGGCGTCGGCGGCGCCGGACACCGGCACGGCGAACTCTGCGTACTGGTGGCCGAAGGTGCGGGTGCCGGAGGGCGCCTCGCCCTCGGCGGGACGCAGCGCCGGCCACACGACGGACGGATCGGCGAAACGCCCAGAGCCGAGCGCGGCGATCGGATCCGTCGCCTCGAGCCGGAACGTGATCAGGGAGCCGTCGCGGTAGAGCCGCGCAGTCGGGAGCACGGGAAGCGGTCGGTCGACGACCAGGAGGCGGAGATCCTCGTAGGGCCCCTCGTCGTCCGCGCCCTCGACGCGCTCGATCTCCAGCTCGCCGCCCTGCCACACGCCGCCCTGCGACGAGCTGTCCTGCGACGAGCTGTCCTGCGACAAGCTGTCCGGACGCACGATCTCGAACCCCGCACGTCCGAGCCAGGCCGCACCGCCGAGCTCGAGCCGCCACGGAAGCCGCGGCTCCTCGACGACGCGCAGCCCCCCTTTCATCGCGGGGCATCCGGCGCCACGCGATCCTTCCCGTCGAAGGCCGGCGCGTAGAGCGCGAACGCGACCGCGGGCTCGCCGCTCTCGTTGGTGAACGCGTGCACGGCGCCGCGCGGCACGTAGAGGATCGAGCCCTCGCCCACCGGCCGCGACTCGCTCCCGAGCCGCATGCGGCCGTGCCCGCGCAGCATCACCACCAGCAGGTCGTGCCGGTCGTGCCGGTGCGGGATCTCGGCGTCCCGGATCCAGACCAGGTGCTGGCTCGCGTTCGCGTCGCGCCCGAGCTCGCGCACGCGGAAGGTCTCGTCCGGTGCCAGAGGCTCGCGCGCCGCGAGCTCGGCCAGCGGCACGGTCGTGCGCAGATCGCCGAGGAGGGCATCGAGCACGGCCGGCGGAGCCGGGGCGTCGGCGGCGCGCGGTGCGCCGGCGAGGGCGAGCGCGACGAGCACGACCGGCGTCACACCCCGGGCGATCGCGCGCAGCCTCTTCCGGGCGACGCGCATCGGCGCAGGTTCGGGCGGAGCGAAAGCGTCCATCGAGCCTCCTGGCGACGTCGCATCCTACTCGCGGGCGCTCGACCGCGCGCCCCCGCCTTGCCTCGCCGCGGCCACTCTCCTAGAAAGCAGAGGCCCGCTCCCACCTCCGAGGAGGATCCCATGCCCACCCCCGCGCTCCGCGAAATCACGAGCGGCCTTCGCTTCCCGGAAGGGCCTGTCTGGCTTCCCGACGGAAGCATCGTCCTGACCGAGATCGCGAGCGGCGAGATCACGCGCGTCGACGCGAACGGCAAGAAGTCGACGGTCGCGCGGCCGGGCGGCGGACCGAACGGCGCCGCCCTCGGTCCCGACGGCAAGCTCTACGTCGCGAACAACGGCGGCAGCTTCACCTGGCACGAGGTCGGCGGGCTCCTGGTGCCGGGGCCGACGCCGCCGAGCCACGTGGGCGGCCGCATCGAGCGCATCGACCTCGACACCGGGAAGGTGGAGGTGCTCTACACCGAGTGCGACGGGCGCAAGCTCCGCGGCCCGAACGACCTCGTGCTCGACGCCCACGGCGGCATCTGGTTCACCGATCACGGTACGACCCACGAGCGCGTGAAGGATCGGACGGGCGTCTTCTACGCGAAGACCGACGGCAGCTCGATCCGCGAGGCGATCTTCCCGCTCGACTCGCCGAACGGGATCGGCCTCTCGCCCGACGGACGCAAGGTCTACGTGGCGGAGACGCATACGGGCCGCGTCTGGCAGTGGGACGTGACGGCGCCGGGCACGGTCGCGACGACGCCGGGCTTCGGGGCCGGCGGCGGCACGCTGCTCTGCGGCCTGCCGGACTTCCAGCTCCTCGACTCCCTCGCCGTCGACTCCGCGGGCACCGTCTGCGTCGCGACCCTCGTGAACGGCGGCATCACGGCGATCTCGCCGGACGGAAAGTCCGCGGAGCTCTACGCGACGCCGGATCCGCTCACGACCAACGTGTGCTTCGGCGGGCCCGGCCTGCGGACCGCCTTCGTGACGCTCTCGGGCGTCGGCAAGCTCGTGAGCTTCGAGTGGCCGCGGCCCGGCCTGAAGCTCGTCGGCTACTGAGCCCGGCGCGGCTTCCGAACGACGATGCGCATCGGGGTGGTGAGCGACACGCACAATCACCTCGGCAACGTGGCGCGCATCGTCGAGCTGTTCCGGGCGGCGGGGGTCGCGCGCGTCGTGCACACGGGGGACATCACCCAGGCGAAGACACTCGAGGTCTTCGCCCGCCTGGGCGTCCCGCTCTTCGGCGTCTACGGCAACAACGATCTCGAGCGCGGCTCCCTCGAGCAGGCCGCGGCGCGCCACGGGATCACCCTCGCCGACCCGCCCCTGCGGCTCGAGTGGGCGGAACGGAAGATCGTGGTGGTGCACGACCCGCGCGCGCTCACGCCGCTCGACGGCAAGGCCCACGAGGTCGCGCTCCACGGGCACGTGCACCGCACGGTGATCGAGCGCCGCCCGGACGGCGGCCTCCTGTTCAACCCCGGCGAATGCGCGGGCCACATGGTCGGCCTGAACGCCGTCGGCGTGCTCGACCTCGCGACCCTCGAGCCCGAGATCCTGCGCTTCTAGCGCCGCTGCACCACGAGCTTCAGCGCCGGCTCGAGGAACGCCTCGGCCGCGTCCTTCCAGTCGACGACGCGCGTCGTGACGGCCTCGGGCCGCAGCCGGCCCGACGCCACGAGGCCCACCACCTCGGGCAGCAGCGCGGCCGCGTGACAGCGACCGGTGTGGAGCTGGATCCCGAGCGTGTACATCCGGCCCATCGGGACGGGCGTCGGCGGCCCGGCGTAGAAGCTCACGCCCTGGCAGACGCCCTCGGGCTCCGCGGCCCGGATCGCGTACGAGAAGCCCGCCGGCGAGAGGCCCGCATCCACCACGATCGGCCAGCTGCGCGGCGGCTTCGCGAAGTCGGTCTCGATGGGATGCGCGCCGAGCCGCGAGGCCATGGCCAGCGCCTCGGCGTCCTGGCTCGCGAAGTCGACGCGTGCCGCGCCGAGCGCGAGCGCCGCCTGGACCGCGTAGAGCGGAATGCTCGGCAGACCGTGTGCCACGATCAGGACCTCGCTCCCGGGCCGCGCAGCCAGGTGCTTTGCAACGGCGCGATAGCCGTCGGGCACGTTGTCCGAGACGCTCGCGAGCGCAGCGGAATCGAGCGCGTCCGGGATCGGCTGCAGCATCGCCTCGGCGTACGGGACGTGGATCAGGTCCGAGAGCATGCCGCCGTACTCGACGCCCGAGAGCGGCTGCATGCCGTAGTCCGAGAGCGTGGGCATCGCCTCGCAGACGGCGGTGAGGCCGGACTGGCACCGGCGACACCGGCCGCAGCTCACCTGGAACGAGACGACGACCCGTTGGCCGAGGGCGAGCCCGCGCACGCCGTCGCCGAGCGCCGCCACGTCGCCGACGCACTCGTGGCCCAGCGCGAAGGGCCCGCGCAGGGGGAACAGGCCCGACGTCAGGAAGCGATCGATGTCGCAGCGTGCAACCGCGAGGGGCCGGACCAGCGCCTCGCCGTCGCCTTGCAGGCGCGGCGCCGGGACCTCGCGCCATTCGAGCTTTCCGGCCTCCATGCAGGTGAGCTGTTGCATGAGCCCATCGTCGACGCGCTGGCGGCGACGGGCAATCGCTCATTTCGCATCCGCGGTTGCGTGCGACGCGTCGGGTTCCGCGAGGCCCTCGACCAGCCAGTCCCGCAGGGCCGTGATGCGCGGGTCGCCGAGATCTTCCTCGCGGCAGACGAAGTGGTAGGTCTCGTCGGAGCGGGCGCTGATCGCGAACGGACGGGAGAGGCTCCCGGCTTCGAGGCGCCGGCCGCACAGGATCGGCGTCGAGAGCGCCACGCCCTGCCCCGACTCGGCGGCGCTGAGCGCGATGCCGACGTGGTCGTAGCGGACGCTCCGCAGCGGCTCGAGGCCCTCGACGCCGGCGGCCCGCAGCCAGGTCGGCCAGGCATCCGGCGTCTGCACGACGTGGATCAGTGTCTGGCGCGCGAGATCCGCGGGCTCGCGGAGCGGGGGATCGCCCGCCGCGAGCGCGGGGCTGCACACCGGGAAGAAGTCGAGGTCGACGATCGGCTCGCTGTGGACGCCGTCCCAGGGGCCGCGGCCGAAGCGGATCGCCACGTCCACCGGGTCGCGCGCCAGGTCGGCGTAGCGAAGCGTGGCCTCGATCTCGAGGGCGATGCCGGGATGGCTGCGCTCGAAGTCCGCGAGCCTCGGCACGAGCCAGCTCGCGCTGAAGGACTCGAGGGCGCTCACCCGGAGCGGCCGGGCCCGGGCCGTGATCTTCTCGCGGGCCGACTGCAGCCGCGCGAGCACCTCGTCGACCACCTCGAGATAGCGCCGCCCCTCGTCCGTGAGCTCGAGGCCCGGGTTCAGGCGCCGGAAGAGCGGCACCCCGAGATGCTCCTCGAGCGCCTGGATCTGGCGCGAGAGCGCGGAAGACGAGAGATGGAGCTCGGCGGCAGCGCGCTTGAAGCTCGCGCTGCGCGCGGCGCGGGCGAAGGCGAGCAGCGACGACGTCGGGGGAAGCTCTTCGCGCATCCGGGGTCCTGGCCTCGCGGGGCAGCGTACACGCCCGGGGCGTCCGTCGCCGACGCCCGGCGCAGCGCTCAGTCGACGCGGCCCAGCACCGGTGCGTGGCGCGATCGGGGCTTCGCGAAGAGCATCTGCGCGCAGCCGATCGCCCGCTCGGCAAAGCCGCCCTCGCAGTAGCCCAGATAGAACTCCCAGAGCCGCAGGAAGCGCGCGTCGAAGCCCAGGGCCGACACGGCATCGCGGCGCGCGTCGAAAGCATCGCTCCAGAGCCGTAGCGTCCGCGCGTAGGAGGCCGTCAGGTCTTCGAGGTGGACCAGCGAAAGGTCGCTCGCGCGGGCCACCGCGGACGTGATCGCGGAGACCGCCGGAAGCGCGCCGCCGGGGAAGACGTAGCGCTGGATGAAGTCGACGGAGCGCTTCGCGCGCTCGTACTGTCGCTCGTCGATCGTGATGCCTTGGATCGCGCAAAGCCCGTCCGGCGCCAGGCGATCGCTGCAGGTGCGAAAGAAGGTCTCGAGATGCTCGTGGCCGACCGCCTCGATCATCTCGACGGAGACGAGCTTCGTGAAGCGGCCGCGGAGGTCGCGGTAGTCCTCCTCGAGCACCTCGACGAGATCCTCGAGGCCGGCCTCGCGCACCCGCTCGCGCGCGAGCCGTGCCTGCTCTTGCGAGAGGGTCGTGGTCGTGACCCGGCAGCCGTAGGTCTCGGCGGCATGGATCGCGAGCGCGCCCCAGCCGGTGCCGATCTCGAGCAGATGATCGTCCGGGCCGAGGGCGAGCTTCCGGCACAGGCGATCGATCTTCGCGCGCTGCGCGCTCTCGAGGTCCTCGTCGCCGCGCTCGAAGAGCGCGCTCGAATAGCTCAGCGTGGGGTCGAGGAAGAGCGCGTAGAAGTCGTTGCCGAGGTCGTAGTGGGCGGCGATGTTGCGCCGGCTCCCGCTACGGCTGTTGCGCCGCAGGGCGTGCCACGCCCGGAACACCGGCGCGGCGAGCCGCGCGAGCCCGCCGTCGAGCCCGTCGAGGACGGCGCGGTTCCGGAGCAGGAGCCGCACCAGCGACGTGAGCTCGCCCGGCGCCCCGACGCTCCAGTCGCCGTCGAGATAGGACTCCGCCGCGCCGATGTGGCCGCGCAGCGCAGCGCGCTCCCAGAACGCAGGGTCGCGCACCGTCACCGTGGCGTGGAGCTCTCCCGGCCCACCGAAGCGCGTACGCACGCCGCCCTCGATCACGGTGAGGCTGCCGTCGCACAGCTTCGCGAGCCGCGAGGCCAGGGCGCGCCGCGCGAGGGCGGCGCCGAGACGTGGGCGCGGGAGGGCCCGCGACGTGACGAGATCGGGCGTGAAGTACTGATCGCTCATTGCGGCGTCGGCTCCGAGGCGTGCGGCGCGAGCGACCGGGCAGCGCCGGCCGCCTGCGTGCGCGGATGGGGGTGGAAGGGGACGCGCTTCAGCCACAGACGAAGCGCCTGCCAGTAGATCGCGCCGAGACCCTGGAGCGTGATCCACGGATGGCGCAGCCAGAAACCGGCGAGCGTCACGGTCGTGAGCGGGCGGCGCGCCAGCGCGAGGGTCGCGTCGAAGACGCGGACGCCGTCCTGCTCGCTCGCCATCTCGATCGCGAGCCGCGCGCCGGGCAGATCGACGCGCCAGCGATAGCGCTGGTCCATCGGCATGAACGGCGAGACGTGGAAGGTCTTCTCGAGGACGAAGCGGTGCTGCCGGCCCGAGCGCGGCGCGGCCAGGGCATCCACCACGTAGCAGTGCCGCTCGCCCCAGGGCGTGTTGTGCACCTCGGCCACGAGGGCGTCGAGCGTCTCGCCGTCCGCCGCGAAGCAGTAGTAGAAGCGCACGGGATCGAACGCGACACCGAGGACGCGCAGGTGCGTCAGCACCCGGATCGGTCCCGCGGGCGCGCGGCCGATGCGCTCCGCCACGAGCTTTCGCACGGAGACGTCGAGGGGCTCCGCCGGATCGCCCAGGAAGTCGGCGCGGCGGAACCAGGCCGCAGTGCGGCGCGACGACGACCACAGCCAGCGCCCGCGGAAGAGCGTCGGAAGCTCGGCCAGATCGAGGTAGAAGAGCGTCAGCGGGTACGCGAAGCAATGCTTTCGCGGCGTGAAGCGGCGGTGGCGGATCGTTCCCGCGTACAGGCAGCTCGCGCTCACGGGAGCCGACCGCCGAGCGGAGCGCAGGCCGCGAGGGCGCTCCGCACGCCGTCCTCGTGGAAGCCGTTCGCCCAGTACGCGCCGCAGTAGTGCGTGCGTCCGGCGGGGCCCGTTCCGTCGCCGAAGCTGATCTCGCGCCAGCGCGCCTGGGCCGCGACGCTCGCGCCGTCGTAGATCGGATGGTGGTAGGTGATCCGCCGCAGGATCCGCGCGGGGTCGATCGCGTCGCTCCGGTTCAGGGTCACGCAGAGCTCGACGCCGGCATCGAGCCGCTGGAGACGGTTCATCCAGTACGTGACCGTCGCGCGCCCGTGCTGCTTCGCGGGCAGGTGGTAGTTCCAGCTCGCCCAGGCGCGGCGCGCCCGCGGCAGGAGCGACGCGTCCGTGTGGAGGATTGCCTCGTTCTCCTGGTAGCGGATCGCGCCCAGCACCTCGCGCTCGGAGGGCGTCGGGTCCGCGAGCAGTGCGAGCGCCTGATCGGAATGGGTCGCGATCACGACGTGGTCGAAGCGCTCGCCCGGGGATGCGTCGGTCGAGACCCGCACCCCGTCGAGGCGGCGCGCGATGCGGCGTACGGGGCTCTTGGTGCGGATGCGATCGGCGAAGGGACGCACCAGGGCGTCGACGTACCGCGCCGAGCCGCCCTCCACGACGCGCCACTGCGGGCGGTCGGTGAAGCCCAGGAGGCCGTGGTTCTCGAAGAAGCGCAGCAGCGCGTGGGCGGGGAACGCGCCGACGCGCTCCGGATCGGCGGACCAGACCGACGCGACCATCGGCTCGAGATAGAAGCGCCGGAGCTCGGCACCGAAGCCGCCCGCGTGGAGGAAGTCGTCGAGGCTCGACGTCACGTCCCGCGACGACAGGAACGCGCGTCCGGCCCGCTGGAAGCGCACGAGGTCGCGCAGCATGCGCCAGAACGCCGGGGACACGAGGTTCCGCCGCTGCGCGAAGAGCGCGTTCGGGCTCTCGCCGCTCCACTCGAGACCGCTGCGCTCGCAGCGCACGCTGAATCCCATCGACGTCGGAATCGATGCGACGCCGAGGGCCTGCAGCAGACGCAGGAAGTTCGGGTACGTGCGGTCGTTGTGGACGATGAAGCCCGTGTCGACCGCGACGTGTCCGCGCGGCGTCTCGACGACGTGGGTGTGGACGTGCCCGCCGATCCGCTCGTCGGCCTCGAAGAGCACGATCTCGTGGCGGGGATGGAGGAGATGGGCGGCGACGAGCCCGGAGACTCCGCTGCCGACGATTGCGATTCGCATGCGGCTCCCTCGTGTGTTCACGAGCGGTACGCACGAGCTTTAGCCGCGGATGCGGGGCTGTCGAACGCGCGCCGGCGTCAGAAGTCGCGCGTCTCGCCGACGCGCAGCGCGCGCGCGTCCGGCGGCGCGAAGCCCGCGGCGGAGGCTGCTGCGGCGAAGCGCTTCGGCGGCTCGTCGAGGGGCTCGTCCGAGAGATCGAAGGTCCCGAAGTGGATCGGGACGAGCTTCCGCGCGCGCAGGTCGAGCCCCGCCCGCACGGCCTCTTCGGGATCGAGATGCCAGGGCCGCATCATCGCCTCCGGGCGGTAGGCGCCGATCGGGACGGCGGCGAGGTCGAAGGGGCCGAGCGCGGCGCCGGCGTCCGCGAAGTCGCGCGAGTAGCCCGCGTCGCCGCTGAAGTAGATCCGACGCTCGGCGCCCACGACGGCCCAGGCCGCCCACAGCCGCTCGCGCATGTCGCCGACGCCGCGGCGGCTCCAGTGCTGGCTCGGCAGGCAGTGGACGGCGACGCCCTTCACGCGTGCGACGTCGCCCCAGTCGAGCTCGGCCACGTTCTCGATGCCGGCCTCGCGCAGCAGCGCGCCGTTTCCGAGCGGGACGAGGAAGCGGGTCGTCGGGCTCCGCTGCGCCAGCGCCACCAGCGTGTCGAGGTCCAGGTGGTCGTAGTGGTCGTGGGAGATCACGACGAAGTCGATCGGAGGCAGGGCGTCGAGGGCGATGCCGGGCGCCACGAAGCGCGGCGGGCCGACCCACGACAGCGGGCTCGCGCGCTCGGCCCAGATCGGGTCGGTCAGGAACGTGACGTGATCCATCTGGACGAGGAGCGTCGCGTGGCCGACCCAGGTCACGGTGGGGACGCTGTGGCCCGCGTTCCCACGCAGGAAGGCGCCGTCGTTCGCGACGCGCCCCGGCGCGCCGTCGCGGCCGACGAGGCTCGTCCACCCGCGGCGCAGGAAGAAGGGGAAGCTCACGGACGGGCCGGCCTGCTCGATCACGCCGGCGCGGTTCAGGAAGCGCCCATCCGCGTCGCGCGGCGCGCCGGCGAAGAGGGGTGTTTCGCCGGGCTCGGCCCAGGCCGCTGCGCCGAGCGCGGTCAGCGCAAGCGTCGCGAGGACGTGTCGGACGAACCCGCCCAGCGGTCGGCGAGTCGATCGGATCCGGCCCGTTCGCACGTGTGAGCACCTTCCCGGTGTGCGCGGACGCTCGAACGAAGCTCCGTCGGTCAGCGCCGCGCCATCCGGTAGTGTGCGACGCCCCACTCGCTTCCGCCGCAGTGGCCGAAGAGCTCGGCGCAGGCCAGGAAGAAGAGCCGCCAGCGGCCGACGGCCCGCTCGGCCTCGAGCCCGTCGGCGTGCGCGGCATGCGCGGCGAGCACGCCAAGGACCTCCTCGCGCCGTGCGTCGAGGTTCGCGAGCCACGCCTCCGCGGTGCGCTGGTAGTGGGTGCCGGGGAGCCACCAGCGGCGGTCGAGCACGAGATCGCGCTGGAAGTGCAGCGCGAGATCCGCCGACGGCATCATGCCGCCCGAGAAGAAGTGGCGCGCCATCCAATCGCCGGCGCCGGCGTCTTCGAAGGGATACGCGAAGCGTGCGTGGCAGAAGACGTGGAGGAAGAAGATCCCGTCGTCGACGAGCCAGCCCGCGACGCGACGGAACGCCTCCTCCCAGTTCCGCAGGTGCTCGAACATCTCGACCGAGACCACCCGGTCGAAGCGGCGCCCGGGGTCGAAGACGTTCATGTCCGCGGTCTCGACCTCGAGGTTCGCGAGCCCGCGCTCCGCCGCGCGCGCGAGGATGTGCTCGCGCTGGGGCTTCGCGTTCGAGACCGCGAGGATCCGCGCGCGCGGGAAGCGCTCGGCGAGGTAGAGCGAGAGGGAGCCCCAGCCGCAGCCGAGCTCGAGGATCGTCTGCCCGTCCGCGATCCCGGCGCGCTCGGCGGTGAGGGCGAGCATCGCCTCCTCGGCCGCGTCGAGACCCTGCACGCCGGGCTCGAACAGGCAGCAGCTGTACTTCCGTCGCCGTCCGAGCACGCGCTCGAAGAAGGCCGGCGGCACCTCATAGTGCTGGGCGTTCGCGAGGTCGGCCAAGAGGGCGACGGGGCTCTCGCGCAGGGCGGCCGCGAAGGCGTCGGTCGCGCCCCCGGGCGTCACGAGATCGCGCCGGCGCTCGTCCCGGAGCCGGCCGGCGACGAGGCGCCGGATGCCCAGCCGGAGCAGGGGATCGGGCAGGCGACCCCGCTCGGCGGCATCGAGCAGGCGATCGAGAATCGGCGCGACGACGCGGTCGCGGAGCGGCTCGGTGGTGGATCTCATCGGCCGAAGGTGTCCGGGGTCACGCGCCTGTCAAGCAAACCCGGCAGGAAGGCCCCGGGCGAACGCTCCAATCCGACGCTCGAGTCGGGCGGCATTTCGGCCGATACGGCGGCCATGACCCCGAGCATCCCCACGCGTTCCCCCTCCGCGCCCTCCCCGCCCCGACCCGACGAGGCCGGCCGCGCGGGCCTCGGTCTCGAGGAGCTCCTCGACCTGCTGGTGCGCGACGAGCTCCTGACGCCCGCGGGCGCCGAGGACATCCGCTCGCGCGCCGTCACGCTGCGGAGTCGCGTGCTGAAGGAGCGCGTCGGCTCGGTGCGCTCGCAGAGCGCCGCGCGCTACGACGTGTCGCCGGCGGAGATCGTGACCGCCGCGGCGCTCGCGCACCCGAAGAAGCAGCAGCGCAAGCTCGACGAGGAGGCGGTGGCCGAGTGCCTCGCCAGGGCCACCGGCCTCGAAGCCCGGCGCATCGATCCGCTGCGGGTCGACGGCGCCCTCGCGACCAAGACCCTTTCGCGCCCCTTCGCGCGACGCCATGTGGTGCTGCCGATCGCCGAGGAGGCCGAGACCCTCGTGCTGGCGGTCGCCGACCCCTTCGACGCCGCCCTGCGCGAGTCGCTCGCGGGCACGATCCGCCGGCCGCTCCGCTACGTGGTCGCCGCGAAGCGCGACATCCTGCAGCTGATCGACCGCGTCTACGGCTTCCGCTCGAGCGTGAGCGCCGCCGAGCGCAAGCTCGGGCCGGCGTCGCATCACGGCGCCCTCGCGCCGCTGGTCGAGCTGCGCTCGAGCGAGGAGCTCCAGGCCTCGAGCGACGAGCACGTGATCGCCGCGGTCGACTACCTGCTGCAGTACGCCTTCGATCAGCGCGCATCCGACATCCACCTCGAGCCGCGGATGGCCGACGGCGTGATCCGCTTCCGGATCGACGGCATCCTGCACGACATCGAGACGGTCCCGCTCGCGGTGCACGGCGCCATCACGTCGCGCCTCAAGGTGCTCGCGCGCATGAACATCGCCGAGCGCCGGCGGCCCCAGGACGGGCGCATCAAGACGCTGCGCAACGAGCGCGAGGTCGAGCTGCGCGTGTCGAGCGTCTGCACCGCCTTCGGCGAGAAGGTCGTGATCCGGGTCTTCGATCCGAGCGTGCTCGCGACGGACCTGCAGGATCTCGGCTTCGACGGCGCCGAGCGCGAGCGCTTCGAGCGCTGGATCACGACGCCGAGCGGGCTCGTGCTCGTGACGGGTCCGACCGGCTCGGGCAAGACCACGACGCTCTACTCCACGCTCCGCTACCTCTCGGGCCCGGAGGTGAACATCACCACCGTCGAGGACCCGATCGAGCTCGTGGACGCGCGCTTCTGCCAGGTGCAGGTGAACCCGCAGATCGACGTCACGTTCGCGTCGGCCCTGCGCTCGATCCTGCGCCAGGACCCCGACATCATCATGGTCGGCGAGATCCGCGACGGCGAGACCGCACAGATGGCGATCCAGGCCGCGCTCACCGGCCACCTCGTGTTCTCGACCCTCCACACCCGCGACGCCGCCGGCGCGGTGACGCGCCTGATCGAGCTCGGCGTCGAGCGCTTCCTGCTCTCGAGCGTGCTGCGCGGCGTCGTCGCGCAGCGCCTCGTGCGGCGCATCTGCACCCACTGCGCGGTCGAGGGCGCGCTCTCGACGGACCAGGTCGGGACGCTCGGGCTCAAGGTGCCGGTGGACCGGCGCGAGCGGCTGAAGGTGCGCTGGGGCGAGGGCTGCCCGGAATGCCGCCACACCGGTCTGTACGGACGCATGGGTGTGTTCGAGATGATGGACGTCGGCCGCCGCGTGCAGCAGCTGATCCGCGAGCAGCGCGACGCCAGCGAGATCGCCCACGCCGCGCGCATCGAAGGCATGCAGACGCTGCGCGAGGCGGCGATCCGGCGCCTGGCCGAAGGGCAGACGCCCTTCGAAGAGGTCGTGCGCGTCACGGCGGACGTCGAATGAGCCAGCCCAGGAGCGAGCCCAAGCGCGAGCCCAGGAACGAACGTCCGGGCGGCGCCGCGGAGCGCGCGCCCGACGCCAGCGACGAGCTGGTCGCGCTGCTGCGCGCGGGCTGGCGCCTGATCGGCGTCGAGAGCTTCGAAGAGGATCGCGCGCTGCGCGCGATCGAACGCGCGGCGGAGACGCTGCAGCGTCCGGTCGCCACCTGGTCCTGCGCTTCGGGCCTCTCCGAGGGCGAGGGCGCCGGCGCGACCACGCTCGAGCTCGACGCCGCGTTGCAGGCCTTCGCCCGTCGCGAGGCGCCGGGCCTGCTGGTGCTGCTCGACGCATCCCGCCAGCTCGAGTCCGAGGCGATCGCGCGCCGGCTGCGCGAGCTCCTGCCGCAGCTCGGCAAGCGCAAGCAGGCGGTGCTGGTGGTGGCGCCGCGCTGCCCCTTCCCCGAGAGCCTCGAGCGCGAGGGCGGGATCGTCACGATCCCGTTGCTGCGCGCCGACGAGCTCGGCGCGCTCTTCCGACGCGTGCTCGAGGCGACGCCCGGCGCGAGCGCGCCGGCGCCCGAGCTGCTCGGCGCCGCGGCCCGCGCCGCCCTCGGGCTCACGGCCGGCGAAGCGCAGCGCGTGTTCCGCAAGGCGCTGCTGCTCGCGGGCGGCTTCGACGCGAGCTGCATCCAGCGCATCGTGCACGAGAAGCGCCTCGCCCTGCGCCGCGCCCCGGCCCTCGCCTTCGTCGACTCCGACGAAGGGCTCGACGCCGTCGGCGGCCTCGGCGAGCTCAAGCGCTGGCTGGCCGAGCGGCGGCGCGCCTTCGGCGACTCCGCGCGACGCTTCGGCCTGCCCTCGCCGCGCGGTCTCCTGATCCTGGGCGTCCAGGGCTGCGGCAAGTCGCTCTGCGCCAAGGCCGTTGCACGGGAGTGGCAGTTCCCGCTGCTGCGCTTCGACGCCGCCGCGGCCTTCGGCGGCGTCGATCGCGGCGCCGAGGCGATGGTGCGCGAGGCGATCGCCGTGGCCGAGGCGCTCGCTCCCGCCGTGCTCTGGATCGACGAGATCGAGAAGGGATTCGCTGCCGCGGAGAGCGACCCGCGCACCCGGCGCGTGCTCGGCGCCCTGCTCACCTGGCTCCAGGAGAAGCGCGCACCGGTCTTCGTGGTGGCGACGGCGAACGACGTCACGTCGCTTCCGCCCGAGCTGCTGCGCCGGGGCCGCTTCGACGACCTCTTCTTCGTCGACCTGCCCGGGCCGCGGGAGCGCGTCGAGATCCTCTCGATCCACCTGCGCAAGCGCGGGCGCGATCCGCTGCAGTTCCCGCTCGACGACCTCGCCGCGGCGTCCGAGCGCCTGTCGGGCGCCGAGCTCGAGCAGGCGGTGAACGCCGCGCTCTACGCCGCCTTCTCCGCGTCGCGCGACCTCACGGCCACGGACCTCGAGCAGGCGATCGTCGAGACCGTGCCGCTCTACGACACCTACGAGGAGCGCATCAAGGAGCTCCGCGACTGGGCGCGCCACCGCGCGCGCGCAGCGACCGTCGACGGCAGGATGGTGGATCTCTTCGCGCGCGTCTGACATGCTGCGGACGGCGCGAGGAGGCAGCATGGACGGGCGTCGCGCTCGTGGATCGCATCGGGCGCTGCGCGTCGCGGGCACGCTCGCGTCGGCCTGGCTCGTCGCGCTCGCCGCGCTGATCGCGCCTGCTGCGCGCGACGCGTCGGCGGAAGACGGGGCCCCGGGTCGGGCCCAGGTCTACGCCTGCCAGTACCGCGTCGCCGACGAGCTGCTCCCGCTCGCGCAGACGATCCTCGCCGGCGAGGGCCAGGCCGTCGTCGATCGCGGCACGAACTCGATCGTCCTGATCGGACCGCCTGCCACCGTGGCCGATGCGATGGCGCTCCTCGCGAAGCAGGACCGCAAGCCGCGCACGATCCTCGTGCACTACGCGTCGCGCAGCGTGCGCGCGCTCGAGGCGGCCGGCGTGCGGATCGCATGGCGCGCCGGCTCGGGCTCGGCGTCGATCGGTACCGCAACCTTTCCGCCGGGAACGACCGGCATCGTCGCCAGCGTCGGCGCGCGCGAGGCGCAGGGCGAGGGCCGCTTCGCGGGCACGCTCCGGATCGTCGAGGGACGATCCGGCCGCATCGTCACCGGGCAGAGCGTTCCGATCACGACGCGCGGGCGGTGGACGGAGCGCACCGAGTACGTCACCGCCGAGTCGGGCTTCGACACGCGGGCCCGCGTGCTCGGCGACGGTCGGGTGCAGGTGGACCTCGCGCCGATCCAATCGACGCTCCGGCGTGACGGCTCCGTGGCCTTCATGGGCGGCGACACCTCGTTGATCCTGACGCCCGGCGAGACGGTGGTGCTCGGCAACATCCAGGAAGCGCGCGAGGAGGCCGAGCGCGGAATCGACGGTGTGCGGGCGCGCAGCGTCTCGGACGACACGGTGCTGCTGCTCCGGGCCGAGGTCGAGTGAACGCGACGCTCGAGCCGGCCGCCCGTCGCGCCGAGCCCGGCCCCCCCGCGCCGGCTCGCGCGGTGTGTGCACTGGAAGCGATCGCGGCGCGAGCCTGGCCGGCCGTGGAGACCTCGGAGCGCGACGGCTGGTGGCTCCGCGCCGGGCCCGAGGAGACCTGGCGCACGCGCTCGGTGCTGCCCCAACCCCCCACTCCCGCGTCGCGCCTGCGCAGCCTCGACGAGCGGATCGCGGAGGTCGAGGCGTTCTACCGCGAGCGCGCGCTGCCGCCGCGCTTCCAGATGCACGACGCGGCCGCTCCCGAAGGCCTCGACGCCGAGCTGGCGGCGCGCGGCTACACCGCTGCGAAGCCGACGCACGTCCTGGTCGCCGCGATCGACGTCGTGCTCGAACGCACGGCGGCATCGGGAGGGGCCCCGCGCGAGGTGGCGACCGCCGAGCGCGCCGACGCGCGCTGGCTCGCGGCCTACGGCCGGCTCCAGGGCCTCGACGCCGCGTCGCTCGCGCAGCGTGCCGCGCTCTTCGCCCGCATCGGGCCCGCCTGCGTCCACGGACGGATCGAGGCGAGCGACGGCCCCCTCGCCGCGGGCTTCGTCGTCTGCGAGGCGGGCTTCGCCGGCCTCTTCGGGCTGGTGACCGCGTCGCCCGCGCGCCGCAGGGGCCTCGCCACGGCGCTGCTTCGGGCGCTCTTCGGCGCAGCCCGCGAGCGCGGCGCGCGCGAGGCTTACCTGCAGGTCGAGGCGGAGAACACGCCGGCGCTCGCGCTCTACGCGCGCTGCGGCTTCGCGCGGCACCACGGCTACCACTACCGGACTGCGCCCGATCGCGCCGGGACGCGAGCCGGCGTCGGTGGCTGAGCGGCGCGACGGCTCCGGCCGGTGGGCGCGGCGGCTCGGCGCGCTCCTCGTCCTCGCCTCCCTCGCCGTCTCGGTCGCGCTCACGCTCGTGCCGGAGAGCCAGCACGGCCCGCGCGACCCGTTCTGGTGTCTCACCTGCAGCACCGTGGCCGCCGCAGATTCCGTGCGGAACGTCCTGCTCTTCGCTCCGCTCGGCGCCGGCATGGCGCTCCTCGGCTTCGGCCCGGCGCGCGCGGCGGGGGTCGGGCTCCTGGTATCGGTCCTGATCGAGGCCGCGCAGGCCGTGGTCCCGGGGCGCACGGCCAGCGTGCGGGACCTCATGATGAACGCGCTCGGCGCGGCGCTCGGCGCGATCGTGCTGCGGATCGTGCGCGCGCGGCGTGGGCTGCCGGCGCGGACGTGCGACGTCGCAGCGCTCGCGAGCGCTGCCGCCTTCGCCTGCGCGCTCGCGCTCTCGGGCTGGCTCTTCGCACCGCAGCTGCCCTCGGACGCGCCCTGGTACGGTGGGCATCTGATGGACGTCGCGAGCCTGCGTCACTCCGAGGGCGCGCTCGAAGCGGCGAGCCTCGGCGGGCTCGCGATCGGGCGCGGTCGCCTGCCCGAGGGCGACACGATCCGCGCCCGGCTCGCAGCAGGGGCGACGCTGCGGCTGCGCGTGCGCCCCGGCCCGCGGATCGAAGGCCTCGCGCCGTGGCTGTCCCTCGTCGACCAGCGGCAGCGCGAGATCCTCGTCGTCGGCCCCGACGCCGACGCGCTGGTGTGGCGGATCCGCACCCGAGGTCGCGCGCTCCGCTTCGAGCTGCCGGACGTGGTCGCCGCGGGCGTGCTCACCGATCGCTTCGGAGACGCGCCGCTCGAGGTCGAGATCGAGCCGCGCGGCGACGCGCTCTGCGTCCGCGTCGCCGCGACCGAGCGCTGCGGCCTCGGCACGCCCGCGGGCCGCGGCTGGGCGCACCTCGTGTCGCCGCGCCGGCTCGGCGAAGGCGCGCGCGCGAGAATGGACGCGCTGTGGCTCGCGGCGCTCGCCCTGCCCGTCGGCTTCTTCCTGCGCGCGTCGCCCGCGGCGCTGCTCGCGGCTGCCGCCGCGGGCGTCGCCCTGGCACTGCTGCCGACGCGGCTCGGGCTCCTCGAGGCGACGGCGTCCGACGCGCTGGCGACCGCCTCGGGTATCGCGGTCGGCGCCCTCGCGGCGCGCCTCGCGACGCGCCCGCGGGCCCGGTGAGCCGCCGTGCCGGAGCTCCCCGACGTCACGCTCTACGTCGAAGCCCTGGCGGCACGGATCCAGGGCCGGCGGCTGCTCGACGTTCGGGTCGAGAGCGTGTCGCTGCTGCGCTCGGTCGATCCGCCGCTCGCGGCGCTCGTCGGCCGGCGCGTCACCGGCGTGCGACGGCTCGGAAAGCGCATCGTGATCGCATTCGAGGGCGAGCTCTTCCTCGTGCTCCACCTGATGATCGCGGGGCGACTGCACTGGCGCGGGGACGGCGAGAAGGGCCGCGGCCGGCGCGCCCTCGCGCGCTTCGCGTTCGAGGGCGGCGAGCTCACACTCACCGAGGCCGGCACGAAGCGTCGCGCCACGCTCCACGCGGTGCGCGGCGAGGCCGCCCTCGCCGAACACGACCGCGGCGGCCTCGAGATCGCGGGCTCCTCGCCCGAGGCCTTCCGCGAGGCGCTGCTGCGCGAGCGACACACCTTGAAGCGGACGCTCACCGACCCGCGCCTGTTCTCGGGGATCGGCGGCGCCTACGCCGACGAGATCCTGCACCGCGCGCGGCTCTCCCCGGTGCGGATGAACGACCGGCTCGACGCCACCGAGATCGCGCGCCTCCACGGCGCGGCCGAGACGGTGCTCGCCGAGTGGACCGCGCGCCTGCGGGACGACGCCGCGGGCGCGTTCCCCGAGAGGGTCACGGCATTCCACCCCGCGATGGCGGTGCACGGGCGATTCGGCGAGCCCTGCCCCGTCTGCGGCACGGCGGTGCAGCGCATCGTCCACGCCGACAACGAGACGAACTATTGTCCGCGCTGCCAGACCGAAGGGCGCGTCCTGGCCGACCGCGCGCTGTCGCGCCTGCTGCACGACGACTGGCCGCGGACGATCGAAGAGCTCGAGGCGCGCCGCGCGCCGGGGAGGAAGCCGCAATGAGCTACGAGACCCTGACCCTCGAGCGCCGAGGTCCGGTGCTCCACGTCTGGCTCGATCGCCCGGAGCGGCGCAACGCGCTGAACGGTCGCGCCCTCGACGAGATCGCCGACTGCTTCGGCGCGCTCCAACGCGACTTCGCGACGCGCGTGGTGGTGCTCGGCGGGCGCGGCCTCTCGTTCTGCGGCGGGGCCGACCGCAAGGACCCGCCGGCCGCCGACCGGCTCGCGGGATCCTCGGACGCGACCGAGCGCGAGCGGCGCTACGCGGCGCAGATCGGACGCCGGGCCTGTGAGGCGATCCTGCGCTGCGAAGCGGTGACGATCGCGCGCATCCACGGCCACGCCGTCGGCGGGGGGCTCGCACTCGCGCTGGCCTGCGACTTCCGCATCGCCGCCGCGGGCACGCGCTTCCACGTGCCGGAGGTCGATCTCGGGATCCCGCTCAGCTGGGGGGCGGTGCCGCGCCTCGTGCACGAGGTGGGCGCGGCCCGGGCGCGGGAGATCATCCTGCTCTGCGATCCGTTCGATGCGGCGCGCGCCGAGGCGATCGGGCTGGTGCACCGCTGTGTCTCCGAAGCGGCGCTCGACGGGGCCGTCGAGGACTGGGCGCAGCGGCTCGCCGCGAAGCCCGAGGCAGCGGTCCACATGACGAAGACCCAGCTCCGCGCCTACGCCGCGATCGCGACGCTCGGCGACGTCAGCGAGTCCGACGGCGATCTGCTGCGGGAGGCGTCGCGCGGCGCTGCTGCGCGGGCGGCGTTCCGGGGGCTCGGCCGCTCCTAGTCGTGGATCATCTCGGCGAGGTAGCGCTCCTTGCCGATCTCGCCGATCAGGTGGAGCTGCGACTCGAGCCAGTCGGCGGCCTCCTCCTCGCCCTTCAGCACGTGCTCCAGGAGCTCGCGCGTGCCGCCGTCGCCCTTCGCGGTGCAGAGCGCGATCGCCTTGTTGAGGCGCGCGATCGCCTCGGTCTCGAGGGCGAGGTCGAGCTTGTGCTGCTCGACGGGATCCTCGCCGACACGTACCGGGTTCAGGCGCTGCATGTTCGGGACGCCCTCGAGGTAGAGAATGCGCTTGATGATCTTGTCCGCGTCCTTCATCTCCTCGATCGACTCCTCGTACTTCTTCTTCTCGAGCCGCTCGTAGCCCCAGTTCTCGCACATGCGGGAGTGGACGAAGTACTGGTTGATCGCGGTCAGCTCCGCGGTGAGGATGTCGTTCAAGGCCTCGATCACCTGCGGATCTCCGCGCATTCGCAGCCTCCTTCGCATCGGGGGTGAACGAAGTCGAGCCTACTCAGCGCGCTGCGGTGCTTCAAGGCGAACCGCGCGCGCAACGCACGTCGTGCTCGACCTCGCGATTCGATTTCGGGCGAGAAAGCGGGCGCCGATCAGGCGCCGACGTAGTCGCCGAGGGAGACGACTTCGATCTGCGGGCTCGTCGTCGAGCGCTCGACGACGAGGATCTCCTCGATCGTCCCATGGCATCCGCCGCAGCCGGTGCCGGCGCCACAGGCGCGGGCGACTCCGCCCACGCACACCGCGCCTTCGCGCACGGCGCGCTTCACGGTCCGATCGCTCACGCCCCTGCAATGGCAGACGATCATCGGGTCGAGCCTCCAGCGGATGGCGGCATCGTACCCGTCGGGAAATGAAAGTCAATGTCGACTCCATTCCCCAACCGCTCGGCCCCCTTCTGAAGAAAGCCTTCTGTGGCTTGCAGTTGAACGGATTCCGCCCGGCGCTCGAAGCCGGCAGGGACGGCCTTCAGTCGCGCTGACGCTCGCCGGGGTGGGTTCGGGCCATGGTCTTGAGGCCGCCCAGCGTGAACTCCGTCGCGAAGCGCGCCGCCTCCTCGACGTCGAGCCGCCCGCGCTCGCGCTGGCGGTGGCCGACCATCAGGCAGATTCCCGCGATCGCCGAGACGATCAGCTCCGGGTCGACATCGATCTGCTTGAGCTCGACCGCGAAGTCGTCGCGCAGCTCGAGCACCGACGCTTCGCGCGCGCGGGCGACGGCGTCGGTGAGGGGCCGGAGCGCTCCCTGGTCGATCACGTCCGAGAGCGCGGAGGCCTCGGCGGCGAACTCGAAGTACGCCCGGAAGGCAGCGAACAGACGCTCTTCGAACGGAATGCGCCGGTCCTGTCGCACGGCCTGCAAGCGCCGGCGCAGATCCGCGAAGGCGTCGTCGGCGACCGCAGCGAAGGCTTCGTCCTTGTCGCGGAAGTACTCGTAGAAGGTCCCGACGGCGAGGCCGCTCGCGCGCACGATGTCGCGCACCGACGCCTGGCCGTAGCCGAGCTCGCTGAAGACCTTGCGTGCGGACTCGAGCAGCAGGGCCCGGTTGCGGGCCTTGGTCTGCTCGCGCTTGCCGGTGCGGAACGCACCGGGACGGAGCGGGCGGCTCGACAGGGGGAGGGGCGACCGAGTCGTGGGGTAGGTGCCTTGGCTCATGAAGTCGACGCTACCGTCGACTTTGAGTCCTGGTCAACCGAAACTTCTCGCAATTCAAGACTTTACGCCGCATAGCGTCAGCGCTCGACGCGCCGCGCCGTGACGCCGGGGCCGCTCAGCGCAGCGAGTCCCCGCCGTCGAGCACGATCGTCTGGCCCGTGATCCAACGCGCGGCGTCGGAGCACAGGAAGACCACCACGTCGGCGATCTCCTCGGGCGTGCCGAGACGCTTGAACGGGTTCCTGCTCTTCACGCCCTCGTACATCTTCGGGTTCATCTGGCGGATCGCGTCCCAGCTCCCGCCCGGGAACTCGACCGCCCCGGGAGCGACCGCGTTCACGCGGATGCCCTTCGATGCGAGCTTGCTCGCGGCGTTCGCGGCGTGGTTGATCATCGCGGCCTTCACCGCGCCGTAGGGCGCCGACATCCCGGCCTTGAGCCCGGCGATCGACGACACGTTCAGGATCGCCCCGCCGCCCGCCTCGACGATCCAGGGCACGACCTTCCAGGTGGCGCGGACGGTCGCCATCACGTCCACGTCGAAGCCCTTCTGCCATCCCGCCGGATCGTCGGAGAGCCCGAAGCCCGAGGTGTTGTTCACCAGCACGTGCACGGCGCCGAGGGCGTTCCTCGCGCCGTCGAGGAAGACCTCGAGGCTCGCGGCGTCCGCGACGTCGCAGCTCGCCGCATGCACCTTGCCGCCGAGGGCGCGGAGCTCGCCGGCGGTGCGCTCGAGCGCCTCGGCGCCGCGCGCGCAGATCGCGACGGCCGCGCCCTCTCGCGCGAAGGCGAGCGCCGTCGAGCGCCCGATGCCCTTGCTCCCGCCGGTCACGATCACGCCCTTGCCCGCGAGCCCGAGATCCATGTGCGATGCTCCTTCGCCGTGTCGCACCTTTGTACCGGAGCAGCTCGATGCCCGCCGCCAGCCACGCGCCGACGCCCGCCACGCCGCCGCTGCGCGTCCTCACGCTGAACCTCTGGCACGACCAGGGCCCCTGGCCGGCGCGCGCGGCGCTCGTCCGACGCTGGATCGAGCGCCTCGCACCCGACGTGATCGGCTTCCAGGAGGTTCTGTGCGGCCCCGGCGTCGATCTCGTGGCCGACGTGCTCGACGGCCTGCCGTACCAGGTCGCCTTCGCCGCGGCCCAGCCCCACTGGCACCAGCGCCAGCTCGCGTTCGGAAACGCCGTCGCGAGCCGCTTCCCGATCGTCGATCAGGCCCAGCTCGCGCTCCCCCACCTCGACGATCCGAGCCACGACGACGGCGAGCGCCGGGTCGCGCTCTCCGTGACGCTCGACACGCCCGTCGGCCCGCTGGGCGTGAGCTGCACGCACCTGCAGTGGAAGCTCCACCACGGCCACGTGCGCGAGCGCCAGATCGTCGCGCTCTGCGATTTCGTCCGTGCGCGACGGCCCGGATTCGAGCTCCCGCCGATCCTGGTCGGCGACTTCAATGCCGAGCCCGACTCGGCGGAGATGCGCTACGCGACGGGCCTGCAATCGCTCGGCGGGCGCAGCGTCTTGTTCTACGACGCCTGGCGCGTCGCGGGGGAGCGTCGCGGGCCGGACGACGCGGGCGTCACCTGGTCGAACCGGAATCCCTACGCCCGCGCGGCGCACGAGCCCGACCGCCGCATCGACTACGTGCTCGTGGGCTATCCGACGCCCGCGGGTGTCGGGCGGATCGAGTCGTGCCGGGTGGTCTGCGACGAGCCCGAGGGCGGCGTCTGGCCGAGCGACCACTTCGGCGTGCTGGCGACCCTGCGCACCGCGCCCGGCTGACGCCCAGCCAGGCCCTCCTGGCGCCGCTGCGGGCACCCCCTTGCGCGCGGCGCCACTTCCCGCAAAATAGAATCCAGGTTCTATTTTGAGACGAAGGACCCGATGACCGCCCCCCTCTCCCGCGGCGTCCGCGCGCCCCGCCAGACCCGCGGGCGCGAGAGCCTCGAGCGCCTGCTCGACGCCGGCGCCGCCGCGATCGCCGAGCGCGGCTTCGCCGCCCTCACGGTGGGCGACGTCGTGCGCCGGGCCGGGTCGTCGGTCGGCGTGTTCTACGCCCGCTTCGCGGACAAGGAGGCCCTGCTGCGCTGCCTCCACGAGCGCTTCTGCGCCGAGGCCCTGCGCGCGTTCGACGCCGCCTTCGCCCCGGAACGCTGGGAGGGCGCGTCCGCGGCCGCGATCGTGCGGGCCGCGGTGGCGGGTCTGCTCGCCGTCGAGCGCGGCCGCTCGGGGCTGGTGCGCGCCTTCGTGATGGCCGCGGGCAGCGACCCGGGCTACGCGGAGCGCGCGGCGCGCATCGGCGACCACGTCGCGGCGCGGCTGCGCGCGCTGCTGCTCGCGCGCCGCGTCGAGCTCTCGCACCCCGATCCCGCGACCGCGATCGACTTCGCGGTCTGGCTCACGCTCGCGCATCTCGACCAGCGCGCGGTCTACGGCGGCGTCTCCACGGGAACCTCGCGGCTCTCCCACGCCGCACGCACCGCCGCCATGACCGACGTGGTGCTCGCCCACCTCGGCATCCGCTCCGACGCCGCGCCCCGCGCGGCCGACGCTCCCCAAGCGCGCCGCCCCCGCACCAAGACGAGGAGATCTCCGTGACGCTCGACGACTCCCTGACCCTGCGCGACGCCCGCGCCGCCTACTTCGCCGCGAACGGCCTCGGCGACGGCGGCTACGAATCGGCGGTGGTGAAGCTGATGGCCGGCCCGATCCCGCTCTACCTCCCGAACTCGGCCGCGCGCGTGCGGGCCGTGCGCTACCACGACCTCCACCACGTGGTGACGGGCTACGGCACGACCTGGACCGGCGAGGCCGAGATCGGCGCCTGGGAGATCGCGACGGGCTGCGCCGACCACACGGCGGCCTGGATCCTGAACCTGGGCGCGATGGCGATCGGGCTCGCGATCGCGCCGCGCGCCACCTTCCGCGCCTTCCGCCGCGGTCGCCGCACGCGCAACCTCTACCGCGAGCCCTTCGGCGAGGGGCTCCTCGACGAGACCGTGGGCGCGATGCGACGACGCCTCGCCCTCGACGCCTCGGCGCCCGAGCCGAGCGCCCGCGACGCCCTCGCCTTCGGCGCCTGGAGCCTCGCCGCCCTCGCGACCTTCACGCTCGCCGTGGCGCCGGTCGCAGGGCTCGTGGTCGGCCTCGTCGCCGGCCTGACGCACGTCGCGGGCTGATCGCGCCAGCGCGCCCGGTATCCTGCGGCCGATGCGCGCCATCGACCTCCGGAGCGACACGGTCACCCGTCCGACCCCCGCCATGCGCGAGGCGATGCTCCGCGCAGAGGTCGGCGACGACGTCTACGGCGAGGACCCGACGGTGAACCGCCTGCAGGACGAGGCGGCGCGCATCACGGGCAAGCAGGCCGCGCTCTTCGTGCCCTCGGGCACGATGGCGAACCAGCTCGCGCTGCGGATCTGGACGCGCCACGGCGACGTGGCGCTCGTCGGCGCGCGCAGCCACCTGCAGCTCTACGAGTCGGGCGGCGCGGCGGCGCTCTCGGGCGTGCAGCTCGAGCCCGTCGGTCAGGGCGGGCTGTTCGAGGCCGACGACGCGCGCGCGGCGCTCGCGCCCGACGACGTCCACTGTGCGCCGGTGACGCTCGTCTGCGTCGAGAACACGCACAACGCTTCGGGCGGCCGCGTCTTCCCGCAGGCGAGCGTGCTCGCCGTTGCCGCGCTCGCCCGCGAGCGCGGCCTGCGTCTGCACCTCGACGGCGCGCGTCTCTTCAACGCCGCCGTCGCCAGCGGCGCGAGCCCCGCGTCTCTCTGCGCGCCCTTCGACAGCGTCGCCTTCTGCCTCTCGAAGGGCCTCGGCGCGCCGGTCGGCTCGATGCTCTGCGCCGACGCCCCGTCGATCGAGCGCGCCCGCCGCTTCCGCAAGATGCTCGGCGCCGGCATGCGCCAGGTCGGCGTGATCGCCGCCGCCGGCCTCCACGCCCTCGCCCATCACGTCGACCGCCTCGCCGACGACCACCGCCACGCGCAGCTCCTGGCGGACGGCCTCGAGAAGCTGGACCTCGCCGTGGATCCGCGTCCCGAGACGAACATGGTCTTCTTCCGCGTGCCGGACGTGCGCGCCTTCGTGCGCGAGACCCGGGAGCGCGGCCTGTGGATCGACCCCGTCGAGCCGGGTAGGCTCCGCGCCGTCACCCACCTCGACGTGACGCGCGACGACGTGGACGACGCCCTCGGCCGGATCGCCGAGGCGCTCGCCGCCTGCCGCGCGCGCTCTTGAACCGGAGGCCCCCATGCGACGCGACGTCTTCAGCGAGGAGCACGAGCTCTTCCGTTCCCAGTTCCGGCGCTTCGCCGAGAAGGAGATCGCTCCCAAGATTCCCGAGTGGAACGCGAAGGGCATGAGTGACCGCGCCACCTGGAAGCGTCTCGGCGAGGAGGGCTTCCTGGGCGCGAACCAGCCCGAGGAGTACGGCGGCGCCGGCGGCGACTTCCTGTACGACGCGGTCATCATGGAGGAGCTCGCCGCGATCCGCGCCCATGGGATCATGGTCTCGCTCCACTCCGACATCTGCCTGCCCTACATCTCGACCTACGGCTCGAAGGAGCAGAAGGAGAAGTGGGTCCCGCGCGCGATCAGCGGCGAGACCATCCTCGGCATCTGCATGACCGAGCCCGGCACCGGGAGCGACCTCGCGAACGTGCAGACCCGCGCGATCCGCGACGGCGACGACTACCTGCTGAACGGCTCCAAGACCTTCATCTCGAACGGCCAGATCGGCGACCTCTTCGTCGTGGTCGCGAAGACCGACCCGCAGGCGAATCCGCCGCACAAGGGCATCAGCCTGCTGCTCGTCGAGGCGTCGACGCCCGGCTTCGTGCGCGGCCGCAAGCTCGACAAGCTGGGGCTCCGCGGGCAGGACACGAGCGAGATCTTCTTCCAGGACTGCCGCGTGCCCGTCGCGAACTTGCTCGGGAAGGAGGGCCAGGGCTTCCGCATGCTGATGGAGAAGCTGCAGCAGGAGCGCTTGTGCATCGGCGTCGCGAGCATGGCCTCGGTGCGGCGCACGCTGGCCGACACGGTCGACTACGTGCGAGAGCGTCGCGCCTTCGGCAAGCCGCTCGCTGCGTTCCAGAACACGCAGTTCAAGCTCGCGGAGCTCGCGACCGAGGTCGAGGTCGGCCAGGCGTTCGTCGACAAGCTGCTCGCAGCCCACGTCCGCGGCGACGAGATCGTCTCCGAGGTGAGCATGGCGAAGTGGTGGACGACGGACCTGCAGAAGCGTCTCACGAGCGAGTGCCTGCAGCTCCACGGCGGCTACGGCTTCATGCGCGAGTACCCGGTCTCCGAGGACTACGCCGACGCCGCGGTGCAGTCGATCTACGCCGGCACCAACGAGATCATGAAGGTGATCATCGCCAAGCGGATGGGGCTCGCGTAGCGGCGCTCCTGCGAGGTCAGGCGCTCGCGGCGAGGGCCGCGAGGCCGAAGAGCGAGAGCACGACGGCGCTCACCCGGCTCACGAGGCGGAGCGCGTCGCCACCGACGTGACGGCGCGTCGCGGACGCAACCGCCGCAAGCGCGACCCACCACAGCATCGCCCCGGCGAGGACGCCTGCGACGAAGGGCGCGACGCCGTCCGCGAGCCCGCCCCCGAGCCCGAAGGCGGCGCCGAGGGAGAGCGCCGGCAACGGGTTCGCGAGCGTCAGCAGGAAGCTCGTCGCGAAGCCGCGCGCGTTCGCGGCGAGCCGGGCGCCCGCCGCGGGCCCGGCTTCGCGCGGTCGCGCTGCGTGCGACGTCCGGGCGCGCGCGCTCTGCGCCTGCAGCGCCGGGCCACGTGGCACCGGCGCGTACGGGCCCCGCGCGTGCGGCATCCCGGCGCGTGGCTCGTGGCGCCAGAGCACGGCGGCAAATCCGAGCAGCAGGACGCCGCCGACGACGCGGATCGGTCCGGCATGCGCCGAGACGAGCGCGGCGAAGGCGCCTGCGCCGAAGGCAGCGGCCACGGCGTAGAGCGCGTCTGCGACGGCGGCGCCGAGGCCGGCGGCGATCCCGGCGCCGAATCCGTCCGCGAGCGTGCGCCTCAGGCAGATCACGTTCACCGGCCCGATCGGCGCCGAGAGCGCAAGGCCGAAGCAGAAGCCGAAAGCCATCGGCGGCAGGGCGCTCAACGCGCCGCTCCGCGCGCGTGGCCACGCGGGGCCCGGGCACGGCGCGCAGGCGCGCGAACCGCTGCTAGATTCGTCCCATGCCCCCGTCGCGCCGACTCGGCCTCGTCCCCCTCGCGATCGCGCTCTCGCTCGTGCTCGGCGGCGCAGGCGCGCGGGCCGAGTCCGCCTTGCGGCTCGCGAAGCTCGATCCGTTCGGCACGATCCTCGCGGCGACGTACGACGAGACGACGGGCCGGCGTCTCGGCGGCGCCGACATCAGCCTCACGCGGCGCGACGACGGCCACCTGCTCCTCGTCGGCTACGGCGCGATCGACGGCGAGGCGCTGATCCAGGTCGCGACCGAGCTCGAGCCCACGCCGGACGGTGAGGCGTTGCGCCCCGTCTGGCAGGAATCTCACTCCTGGCGCAAGGGCGGCGTGTCCCAGGGCCGGATGTGGATCGACCACCGCGCGGGCTTCGCGGTCTGCACGCCGGCCGACGACTCCGACGAGTCTCCGGTCCGCATCGACCTGCCGGCGCAGGATCGGATCGCGAACGTGCCGCTGAACCTGCTGCTCGAGCCCCTCGCCACCGGCGTCGAGGACAGGATCGAGTTCCAGTTCCTCGCCTGCCGCGCGGCCCGCGTCGTGGACGCGAACGCCCAGGTTGCGAAGCGCTCCGTCGGCGCGGCGGGCGTGGCCCCGGGCCCCGTCGAGGTGCGCTCCGAGCTCGACTTCGGTCTCCTGACGCCCCTCGCGCGCGCCTTCCTGCCGCGCTTCTCGTTCTGGTTCGATCCGTCGCGAGACGGCGCGTGGGTGGCCCATCGGATGCCGATCTTCACCGGCGGTCCCGAGGTGCTGGTGGTGCGGAGCGGCGTCCCGCTCGGGACCCTGGTCACGCACTAGCGCGCGCCCGCGGCGTGGCGCGCGACGAACGCGACCGCCTCCGCCTTGCCCATGTAGAACTCGAGCAGCCGCCGCTCCGTGCGGAGCAGATCGACGACCACGAGGCCGTCGAGGGCGTCGGCGAAGTCGGCGTCGACGTTCCAGGCCAGGAAGCGTCCGCCGAGCTTCACGTACTCGCGCACCAGGACCGGCAGACCGCGACCCGTCGGCTCGGCCTCTTCGATCAGCGCGGAGAGCGCCTTCGCCTCGCCGAGCGCGTGGCCCGCGCGCGTGATCCGCGGCAGCGACGGCGCCAGGAGCGGGCTTCGCGGGGCGACGAAGCGCGCGAGAGCGGGATCCCCACGCGTCGCCGTGAGCAGCCGAGCCGTCGCCGCCCGACTCCACTCCGTGTAGTCGGCCGACAGGCTCACGGGGCCGAAGAGCCGGTGCGCCCGGGGCTGGCTCGCGACGAAGCGTGCGATCGCCTTCCAGAGCAGGAGCAGCGCCACGGACGAGCGCTGGTACTCGGGCTGTACGAACGAGCGCCCGAGCTCGATCGCGGGGCCGAGCCGCTCGAAGAAGCCCGGCGCGTAGCGGAACAGCGTGCTGGTGTAGAGCCCCTCGACGCCGAAGACCGGGAGGATCCGCTCCGTCGACGCGAGGCGGTAGGCACCTGCGAGCGCGCGCTCGCGGCGGTCCCACACGAAGAGGTGGTCGTAGCTGCGGTCGTAGGCGTCGAGGTCGAGGGCGCGGCCCGTGCCCTCGCCCGCCGCCCGAAACGTGATCTCGCGCAGGCGACCGATCTCGCGCAGCAGGGCGGGGATCTGCGGCGCGCGCGCGGTCGCGACGAGGAAGCGCTCGTGAGGCACGAGGCGCGCCTCGGAAGGCAGGCCGTCGAGCTCGGCCTCGATCCAGGCGAGCTCGCCGCGCGGCGCGATCGCGACCGCCGGCGCCGACGCCGCTCGCTGCACCGGCGCGCGCAGCGCCGCCGCCCGAGCCGCCGCCGCCGCGCGCTGCCAGGCGAGGGTCTGCGCATGCGCCGACGCGACGTCGTCGGTGCGCGGCCAGGCCTCTGCGGCGCGTGCGACGAGGGCGCGCAGCCGCGCGCCCAGGCGCTCACGGCGCGAGGGCCGCCAGCCCGACGGCGTAGTGCGCGCGGCGCTCCCGCCCGCGCCCACGAGCGCGAGACCCGATGCCCCGAGGTCCGGCTGCCAGACGTTGCTCGTCATCGCGCTTCCTCCGCGGGCGGCGCCCGCTCCCCGTTCACGGAGCAGGATCGGGCGCTGCCATGCCGTGCGCGTCGCGTCCTCGTCACGATCGAGTGACGCCCCGGCATCTCGACCGCTCCTTCACACGATCGCCACGGAGCGCGCCGACGCTCCAGGCCGAGCGCGGTCCCATGGCTGCCGCGCCGAGGAGGAACCGGATGATCGCCACCCTGCGCGTCTCGCTGCGCCTCGCGTTGCTTGCGGGCTTGACGAGCGCCACCGTCTGGCGCCTGCGCGCGGCGCACGCGCTGCGCGGCCCGCGCCCCCACGCCGACACGCGGGTCGGTCGGAGCTGGGCGCGCCGCATGCTGCGGCTGCTCGGCGTCGAGCTCGAGGTGCACGGCGCGCCGCCCGCGGAGGCGGCGCTCGTGCTCGCGAACCACCGCTCCTACATCGACATCGCGGCCCTGCTCTCGCAGCTTCCCTGCGCCTTCCTGGCCAAGGAGGAGATCTCGGAGTGGCCGCTCTTCGGCACGGCCGCGCGCTTCCAGCACACCGTGTTCGTGAAGCGCGAGTGCCGCGCGAGCCGCAAGGCATCGCGTGCAGGCGCCGTTGCCGTGCTCCGGCAGGGCCTGCCGTTCGCCGCGTTTCCCGAGGGCACCACCTCGCGCGGGCCCGGCACGCTTCCGTTCTTCCCGGGCCTGTTCCAGGTCGCGCGCGAGCACGGCTTCCCGGTGGTGCCCGTCGCGATCGAGTACGCCGATCCGGCCGACGCCTGGGTGGACGACGAGACCTTCCTCGGACACTTCCTCGCGTGCTTCCGCAAGCAGCGTGTCCGCGTCGCGATCGCGTTCGGACCGGTGCTCCGGCCGGAAGGAACCGACGACCTCCAAGGCGAAGCCGAAACCTGGATCCGCGACCGCCTCGACGCCTTCGCGCCGCGACGCGACGCGGTGCACGCGCCGTCCGCGCGGCCGGACCCGCGGCTCGTCCCGAGCGCAGGTGTGCCGTCCGAGGCCTACGGGAGCTAATGCGGGCGGCGCCCGGCCCTTCCCACCGAGACCGCGACGGGTTTACCCGAAGTGCGCTGCCACCTGCGATGCCATACTGCCACTGTGTCGGAATTCGGCTCCGTGCTCGCAATGGGCGGCATCCTCACCGCCGGCTTCCTCTACGTGTGGCGCCGCGAGCGCTCCCGCGCGGCCGTGTTCTGGGCGGCGAGCTGGGTCGCGATCTACTCGGCCGGAATCTTCGCCACCCAGCCCTACACGCATCCCTTGTCGACGGTGCTCGCGATCGTGCTCGGCGAGACCTTCGCCGTGCTCGTGCTCGCCGGAGCGATCGCTTTCGCGGGCCGTCCGGTCCGGCCCTGGCTGGTCTGGGTCAACGTCGCCGGCGCCGGCGGGCGCGTCGCCTGGCATTTGCTCGCTCCGCGATACCTCGCCTGGATCGGCGTGGCGGTCGCGGAGCTCCCGCTGCTCGTGCTCGCCGCGGCGATCGTGTGGCGCACGGCGCGCGCGCGCGGATCGTCCTGGCCCGAGCGCATGCTCGGGCCTGCGATCGGCGCGATCGCGTTGCTCGACGTGGCCGACGCGTTCCAGCGCTCGACGGGCCAGAACCCGAACGCCCTGGTCGGCGCGTGGCTCGCGACGACCCTCGCCCTGGCGCTGCTCCAGATCGTCTCGTTGGTGGAGCGCAGCCTGGCCCGCGAGCGCCTGCTGATGCTCGAGCTCGAGCAGGCGCGCAAGCTCGAGACCCTGGGCCGCCTGGCGGGCGGCGTCGCCCACGACTTCAACAACCAGCTGATGGCGATCCTCGGCAACGCGGAGCTCTTGCGGGAGCGCGTGGCAGGCGACCCGATCGCCGCCGAGAACCTGCACGATCTCGAGGACGCGGCGCGCCTGTGCGCCGATCTCACGGAGGGGCTGCTCGCCTTCGCGCGTCGCTCGCGTGCGGAGCCGCGCGCCGTCGACGCCGCGCAGGTGCTGCGCGACGTCGAGCGCTGGCTGTTCGCGACGCTGCCCGAAGGGGTGAGCGTGCGCATCGAGACCGAGCCGGGCCTGCGGCCGGCCCTCGCCGATCCCGTCCAGCTGAAGCGCGCGCTCACGAACCTCGCCGCGAACGCCCGCGACGCGCTCGGCGGCAGCGGCACCATCCTGCTCGAGGCGTCGAACGCGCCGGACGAGGCGCGCGTCGCGCCCGAGGGCGGCGAGGGCTGGATCGAGATCCGGGTGCGCGACAGCGGCGTCGGCATGGACGAGGCGACACGCGAGCGGATCTTCGACCCGTTCTTCACGACCAAGAGCTTCGGCAAGGGGTCGGGCCTCGGTCTCGCCGTCGTGTACGGCACCGTCACCGCCCACGGCGGCTCGATCGAGGTCGAGAGCGCGCCCGGCGCAGGCACGACCTTCCGGCTGCGCTGGCCGGCCGCGCGCCGCGCCGTCGACTCCGCCGCCGCTGCGCGCCTCACGGCGGCGCGCGGATCCGAGACGGTGCTGCTCGCGGACGACGAGCCCGCCGTGCGCGCGATCGCGCGCAAGGCGCTCGAGTCGAGCGGCTATCGCGTGATCGAGGCGGAGGACGGCCGCGAGGCGGTGGCGCTCTTCGGGCGGCATCGCGGCGAGATCGATGCCGCGCTGATCGACCTCGCGATGCCGGGGCTCGACGGTCGCGCCGTGCTCGAGGCGCTGCGCCGCCAGGCGCCGGAGCTTCCCGGGGTGCTCATGAGCGGCCACATCGCCCGCGAGATCGGGCTCAGCCTGCCGCCGGGCGTCACGGTGCTGCCGAAGCCCTTCGGCATCGCCCAGCTCACCCGGGCGGTGCGCGTTGCGATCGACGAGGCGCGCCCGGTCCCGGAAGCCCGGAACGGCGAGCGGCGCTAGTCCTCGTCGCGCCGGAGGTCGGTCACGTCCGGCGCGACCGCCCAGCGCCCGAGGCGCTCGTCCCAGCTCCCGCCACGCAGCTTCGCGCAGTCGAAGCAGAGCGCGCTGTCGCCGCCGTACTCGAACTCGCGCGCCTCGCCGACGAAGACGATCGCGCCGCAACCAGCGCACACCACAGACTCGCGAACCTCGGTTCGATGCATCGTTCCCTCCTGGCGCCCGACCTCGGCGATCGATCGCTTCCCACCCCAGTCTGCGATGCCTGAGGCTGGGGGCAACCCGCGATTTTTTGTCAGACCAGTTGACAATCTGACCGTCCAGGAGGGAGACTCGCTCGTCCCAGCCAGGAGGATCGATGCTCCGACCCGTCCAGCGCCGCGCGGTCTCCGACGACGTCTTCGGGCAGCTCCGGGACCAGATCGTCCGGGGCGGCATCGCGCCCGGCAGCGCGCTCCCCGCCGAGCGCCTGCTGTGCGAGGCCTTCGGAGTGAACCGGAGCAGCGTGCGGGAAGCGCTGCGCAGGCTCGAGCAGGCCCGTCTCGTCTCGATCCGCCATGGCGCGACGCCGCGCGCCCTCGACTACCGGCAGCACGCCGGTCTCGATCTGCTGGCCGACCTGCTCGTGACGCCGTCGGGCCTGCCCGACACCGCCGTGCTGCGGAGCGTGCTCGAGATGCGGAGCGCGCTCGCGCCCGACATCGCCCGCCTCGCGGCGGCACGCGCCGACGCCGCCGCCCGCGCCCGCCTCGAGGCCGTCATCGCCCGCATGGCCGCCGCGGAAGGCGACCTGGCAGCGCTCCAGGATCTCGCGGCCGAGTTCTGGTCGGATCTCGTCGACGCCTGCGGCAACGTCGCCTACCGGCTCGCCTACAACTCGCTGCACGCCTCCTACGACCAGAGCCGCGCGGTCTTCACGCGCGTGCTCGCGGACGAGACCGGCGACGTCGCCGCGCACCGCGCGCTGGCGGCGGCGGTCACGCGAGGGGACGAGGCAGAAGCCGAGTCCCTCGCCCGCTCCCTGGTCCGACGCGGCGAGGCGGCGGTCCGCGCTGCGCTCGACGCCGTCGACGCGGCGGCAAAGGAAACCCGATGAGCACCGCCGCGAGCTCTACGCATCCGACGTCTCCGACGGCCGTGCAGGACGGGCCGGCTCCGCGCACGGCCCAGGAGACGCCGCGCACGCTGCGCGAGGCGCTGCCGGTCTTCGTCGCCCACGGGAGCCCGCGCTTCCTGCTCTTCGCGCTCGCCCTCACCCTCGGCGCGCGCCTCGCGGCCGGGGGCTTCGGCCCGTCCGATCTTGCCGTCGTCGCGGTGGTGCTGCTCTACTGGCCGCTGCAGGAGTGGCTGATCCACGTCTGCGTGCTCCACTGGCGGCCGCGCAGCGTGCTCGGCATCCGCCTGGACTTCGCGGTGCCTCGCAAGCACCGCGAGCACCATCGCGACCCGTGGAACCTCGAGATCCTGTTCATCCCCCTCCACTCGTTCCTGTACACGGCGCCGATCCTGGTCGGGAGCTTCTGGCTGCTCGCGCCGACGCCGGCCCTGGCGCTCACGGGAATCGCGGCGCACCTCGCCTTCGCGCTGCACTACGAGGCGGTCCACTTCCTGGTGCACACGCGCGTCGTGCCGAGGGGCCGCTACTACGAAGGGCTCTGGCGCAACCACCGGCTCCACCACTTCAAGAACGAGCACTACTGGTACGGCGTCACGCGCCTCGAGGCCGACTGGGCGCTCGGAACCGCGCCGGACCGCGAGGCGGTCGAGACCTCGCCGACCGCGCGCACGCTGCACGGCGAGCCCACCGCCGGCTGACGGTCGCCGCCCTCCCGGCGCGCCGGGGGTGTAGACTGCCCCGACAGGGGGAAGCCGGCCGTTGGCGCAGCGCTCCGGGCTCGATCGCGCGCAGGATCCGCAATGGCCCGCCGCCGTCGAGGGCGGGAGCGCGGGGCGCCCCGGGGACGATGCGGTCCCCACGCCGCGTTCCGGCTCACGACGCCGCACGGTGTTCCTGGTCGACGCCTCGAGCGCCCTCGAGCGCCGCCTGCTGCTGGCGTGGATCGAGAGCGCCCGGCCCGAGGGCGTCGCGCCCGGCGAGGTCGAGGTCGTTGAGATCCCGCCGACCCGGCGCCGCCGCCGGCGTCCGGAGCTCGATCCCCACCTCGAGGCCGCGGTCGCGGTCCACGACGATCCGCTCTTCGCCCCGCTCCGCGTCGCCTGGCGGCCGAAGGAGGTGGCCGGCGTGCGCGCCGTGCGGCTGCGCGACCTGCTGCTCGGCGATCCGCGCGATCCGGGTCCGCTCTACCAGCGCAGCGTGCTGCGCCGGGCCCCCGACCGCTGTCGCATCGTCGCCGGCGAGCCCGCGCCGCTCTCGGAGCTGCGCGCGCGCTGGCAGCGGGCCTGCGCGGCCGAGACCACGGGCCTCGCGGAGTTCGTGGCGCGCCAGGCCGCCCTCGCCCTCGAGCGTGCGGAGCGGCGTCTGCACGGCTCGCGCTACAAGGTTCCGCGCTTCGTCGCCGAAGAGCTGCTCGGCCGGGCGAGCTTCCGCGCCGAGCTCGCGCGCCTTTCCCGCGAGCTCGGCCGCCCGGAGGCGGAGCTCGCCCGCGAGGCCGCCGACGACCTCGCCGAGATCGCGGCCACCCACAGCCCCTTCGTGATCGACCTCGTGGCCCGCGGCATCAGGCTGCTCTACAGCCAGGGCTACGGCGAGACGCTGCGCTACGACCACTCCCAGCTCGACCAGATCGCGGCGCTGATGCAACGCCACCCGGTGGTGTTCCTGCCCACCCACAAGTCGAACCTCGACCACCTGGTGCTGCAGTACGCGCTGCACGAGAACGGCCTGCCGCCGAACCACACCGCCGGCGGCATCAACATGAACTTCTTCCCGGTCGGCCCCCTGGTGCGTCGCAGCGGCGTGTTCTTCATCCGCCGCACCTTCAAGGACGACGCGCTCTACAAGCTCGTGCTCCACGAGTACGTGTCGTACCTGATCGAGAAGCGCTTCCCGCTCGAGTGGTACATCGAGGGCGGCCGCTCGCGCTCGGGCAAGCTGCTGCCGCCGCGCTTCGGAATGCTCGCGTACGTGGTCGAGGCCTTCCGCGCCGGGCGCAGCGAGGACGTCCACCTGGTGCCGGTCTCGATCGCGTACGACCAGATCACGGACGTCGGCGACTACGCCGCCGAGCAGCGCGGCGCGAAGAAGGCGAAGGAGAGCTTCGGCTGGTTCCTGGGCGTGATCCGACGCATGCGGCGCTCGCACGGCGACATCCACATCCGCTTCGGCGAGCCGCTCTCGCTCGCGAAGTGGGTGGGCATCGACGCCCGGGTGGCGGACGGCGGGCCCGACGCCCCGAGCCTCGCGGTGCAGAAGCTCGCCTTCGAGATGTCGTTCCGGATCAACCGCGCGACGCCGATCACGCCGACGTCGCTGGTGGCGCTCGCCCTGCTCGGCGCCGGCGACCGCGCGATGTCGATCGGCGAGACGATCACGGCGCTCTCGAACCTGCTCGACTACCTGCGCCGCCGCCAGCTCCCGACGACGGTCGAGCTCGATCTCGACGGCCGCGAGGGCGTGCAGCGCGTGCTCGACGCCCTGGTCGCGAGCGACGTGGTGTCGTGCTTCGACGCCGGGCCCGAGGCGGTCTACGCCATCGCGCCCGACCAGCACCTCTCGGCCGCGTATTACCGGAACACGATCATCCACTTCTTCGTGAACGGCGCGATCGCCGAGCTCGCCCTGCTCCGCTCGGGCGAAGAGGGCGTCACGGAGCCGGTGGTCGAGTTCTGGGACGAGGCGATGCGCCTGCGCGACCTGCTCAAGTTCGAGTTCTTCTTCGCGGAGAAGGAGGTGTTCCGGAGCGAGATCCGCCAGGAGCTCGCGCTGCACGATCCCGACTGGGAGGGACGCCTCGCCGGCGGCGCCGCCGCCGCCAACCTGATCATGCGGCGCGTGAAGCCGTTCCACGCCCACCGCATCCTGCGGCCGTTCCTCGAGGCGTACCGCGTCGTCGCCGACGCGCTGGAGACGCGCGATCCCGGCGCGCCCCTCGACGTGCCGGCGTTCCTCGCGGACTGCCTCGCGCGCGGCGAGCAGTACCGGCGGCAGCGGCGGATCCACGCCGCGGAGTCGGTCTCGCGCGTGCTGTTCGAGACCGCGCTCAAGCTGGTGCGGAACCGCGACCTCGCCGGTCCTGGCGGCCCCGACCTCACGTCGCGCCGTCGCGCCTTCGCGGCGGAGCTGCGCGAATGCGTGCGCCGCACGGACGGCGTCGACGTGCTCGCGGCGGCGCGACGCGCCGGCCTGATCGACTGATGCCCATGGAGGCGCCATGACCCGACACCGATTCGCGAACGGCGCCCGCCATCTCGCGTTCGCCGCAGCGCTCGCTCCCTTTGCCGGCGGCTGCGCCGACACCGGCGCCTCGATGCAGCAGCTCGGCCTGCCCCTCACCTCGTTCAGCTGGCGCGTCGAGGCTGCGACGGGCCGCGGCCCCTACCTCGACGCGAGCCTGGTGCGCGAGAGCGGCGTCTCGTCCCGCATCTTCACGCTCGACACGCCGGAGTGCCGGTCGGTGCTCACGCCCGGCACCACGATCGAGTGGAAGCAGAGCGGGCCCGCCGGCCGCTTCGCGCGCGGCGACGAGAGCTGCGACGGCGCCGGCGTCTCGAACCTCGCGGATCCGAGGCGCCCGCGCCCGATCGGCCAGATCGCCCCGAGCGCCCTCGCGACCTTCACGCCGATCCACAGCGACGAGGCGACGATCTTCCTGCGCGGCCGCTTCCCGCTGGGCTCGACGGTGGGCTGGCCGGTCGACCAGGACTGCGTGGCGGTGCTCCCCAACACGCCCGCGTGCCGGTCCGCCGCAGCCGGCGGAACCGCGACGCTCCAGTACTGGCCGTCGGACCAGAGCGTGTTGCGGCTCATGACGCCACCGCCCGAGCAATGCCCGGTCCTCGCGCTGCTCGGGCCGCCGCCCCGCGAGGAAGGCCAGGCCGATCCGCTGCCTCAGACGTGATTTCGCAGCATCAGCTCCCGGGGGTGGGGAGCGAGCCAGATCTGTCCCGCGAGGTAGGGCTCGTCGATCCGGCGCACGTGGTGCTGGAGCAGCGTCAGGGGCACGACCAGCGGGACGAGACCACGCCGGTAGTCGTCGATCAGCGCCGCGAGCTCGGCGCGCGACGCCGGATCGAGACGCTTCTTGAAGTAGCCGAGGCAGTGCTGCAGCACGTTGGTCTGCCTGCGCGGCGTTGCGAGCTGCGTGAGGGCGGCCATGAACCCGCTCGCGTAGGCGTCGCGCAGCGCGGGACGACCGAGCTCCTTGCCGCGCGCCACCAGGCGTCCGAGGGCGCGATAGCCCTCGGGCGAGTGCGCGAGGAGCTGGAGCTTGTGGGCGGTGTGGAACGCGACGAGCTCGCCCTGCGTGAAGCGCGCGGCGAAGAGCTGCCGCAGACGCTGGTACGCGAACACGCGCGACACGAAGTTCTCGCGCAGGCGCGGGTCGTGGAGCCGACCCTCCTCCTCGACCGGCAGCGAGGGCATCGCCTCGATCAGGGCCGCCGCGAAGAAGCCGCGGCCGTCGCGCTTCGCGGGCGCGCCGTCCCGCGCATGGACCTTCACGCGCTCCATGCCGCAGCTCGGCGAGTCCTTCTTCAGCACGTAGCCCGCGAGGCCGAGCTCGCCGAGCGCCCGCACGCGCGCGGCGGCGAAGCGTCGCATCGCGTGCGTGTGGTCGGTCCCGCTCTTCGGGGCGACCAGGTGCAGGCCATCCTCGCCGCGCTCGATCCGGATCGTCTCGCGCGGGATCCCGAGCCCGAGCTCGACCTCGGGACAGACCGGCACCCACTCGACGTGGCGGGCGAAGCTCTCGGTCAGGAAGGGGTCGCGCTTGTGCCCGCCGTCGAAGCGCACTTCGCGGCCGAGCAGGCAGGAGGAGATGCCGATACGAGGCATCGCTTCGACGGCGTGATGCAGGGCGCGCGCGGACACGATCGGATCCTAACGCGTGCGGGCGGCGACGAGCTCAGCCGCCCTCGATCACGAGACGCTCGACGGGGTCGGGCACCTCGTCGGCGCGCCAGAGCGCCGAGCGGAAATGCTCGAAGCGCGCCCACGACGCGCTCAGGTTCCCGTGCCAGGCGGAGCCCTTGTCGCCCCGCGGACCCGACGAGTGCGAGAACCACGCTTCTTCCGGGCGGGAGAGATCGCAGACGAAGCGGCTGGTGGCGGTGACGAAGGCGCGCAGGCGCCGGCCGTCGTCGAGACTGCGGTTCGGGCACACCGTGTAGTCGTCACCCGGGTACGGCGCGTCGAGCGCGACGAATCGCTCGCCGAGCCCGGGAATCTCGGCGAGGAGGCCGCCGAGCCGCGCGCGCTGGATCTTCCCCCACTCCCATCCGGCAGGATCCTCGCCGCAGTGTCGCGACACCCGTGCCACGGCCGCGCGGAAGGCGTCACGCGTGAGCGCGTCGAGGGGCTGCCCGGCCGCCGCGACGACGTCGCCGCGCAGGGCGTCGGCGGGATCGAGCAGCATCTGCTGCAGGCGCGGCAGCGCACGGCGGCCGGCGCAGAAGCGGCGGCCGGCGCTCCCGAGCAGGGGCCGGAAGCAGCGCGGCACGAGCTCCTGCTGCGTGAAGAAGAAGAGCGCCGCGCCGGGCGAGGCGGTGTCGAAGCGGCCATCGAAGGCGGCGAGGAGCGCGAGCGCGCGGCCCTCGAGGGCGGGCTCCGGCGCGAGCCCCCCGAGCAGCCCGACCAGCGCGTCGCGCAGCGCCGGTGCGTACTCGGCGACCACGTCGGCCTGGAGCGCTGCCATCCCCGGCGCATCGTGATCTCGGCGCGCCGCGAGCACGCGCTCGATCCGGTCCTGGCGTCGCCGCGGCTCGAAGTGCACGTGGGTCGCGAGCACGGGCACGGTCTCGGGCACGGTCGCGGCGTTCGCGCTCGAGACGTAGCCCTCGGGCGGGTTCAGCCGCTTCGGCATCTGCTCGAAATCGACGAAGCCGTCCCACTGCGCTGCCGGGTCGTGGGCGTCGCGGACGAAGAGGCCGTCGTGCTGCCGGCGTGGGAGCCGCCCGAAGACCTCCCAGCCGACGTGGCCGTCGCGGTGTCCGTAGACGTGGTTGAAGTCGAAGGGCCCTTCGTTCATGAGCGCGAGGGCCGCGCGATGCTCGTCCACGCTCTTCGACGCCGCGAGGTCGAGGTAGCCCTCGACGTAGCGCGCGAGGTCCACGGGAACCTGCCGCAACGCCAGGTCGACGCCGTCGTGGTGCTTCCAGCCGGGGTACACGACGCCGTGCTCGCAGCGCTCCCACGCGATCTCGACCTCGCCGCCGAAGCGCGCGCGGCGGCGCTCGTGGTGGGCGACGAGCTTCCCGTAGCCGTCCGGCGTGCGGTACTGGGTCGGGTCGCCGGGCGAGCGGTGGATGCGGACCAGGTCCCAGCCGTCGCGGAACGCCGTGGTGCAGCCCCAGGCGAGATGGCCGTTGTGCCCGAAGCCGAAGAGCGGCGCGCCCGGGAACACGCCGCCCTGCACGCGGTAGTCCGGGCACTCGAGGTGCGCGTGGTACCAGTAGGTCGGCAGCGGGATCGCCGGCACGTGGGGATCGTTCGCGACGATCGGCGCGCCCGACGCCGCGCGCGCTCCCGACACCGCCCAGTTGTTGCTGCCGCCCGCCGGCAGGTGCATCGGTGGCGCGGGCGGCGCAGCGCCCCTCGCCGCGTAGCTCGAGGGCACGTGCTCCCAGGGAGCGTCGGGGTAGAGCCGGCGCGCGAGCGCGTCGCCGGCGGCGGCGCGCACGGCGTCGAAGGTGAGCTCGTTGTCGAGGTTGATCAGCGTGACGACGAAGCCGCTCGTGCGCTGCGCGAGCAGGGCGTCCGCGGGCTCCCAGGGACGCACGCGCCCGAGGAACAGGTACTCGCTCGGGTAGACGCCGCGCATCGCACGCAGGGCGGCGTTCACGCCCTCCGCGAAGGCGTCGATGCAGGCGCGCGCGCGCGGGGCGAGACGCGGGTGGTCGCGCGCGGCCTCGGCCGCGAAGTCGAGGGGACGCACGAAGCGGTCGACCGCTGCCACGCCCGCGCTCGGGTCGAGGACTTCCGGCGGGACTGGCAGCCGCAGGTTCCCGATGAGCTCGACCAGGCGCCCCGCGCCGACGTGGCGCAGGAGATCGAGCAGCACGAAGCGATCCGCCGCCTGCAGCCAGCCGAGGACCGCGTAGAGGTCGCGCTCCTCGTCGGCGTAGACGTGGGGCACGCCGCGTGCGTCGCGCACGATCTCGACGCGGCCGGCGAGGGCCGGCAGGTGCGCGCGCGCGAGGCGCGGCGAGGTGCCGGGCGGCCGCACCCGGCCGAACGCCTCGCGCAGGAAGCGCGCGAGCATCGAGAGCCGTCGCTTCGAGGGAAGCGCGCGACCGGGCCCGGCGGCGGCCGTCATCGACGCGTGCTCAGCGCCCCTCGATGCGGTGGATGTTCCGCCACAGGAGACCCGGCGCGTAGCGGCGGAGCAGCGTCGTGCCCCAGGCGATCTTGTCGGGGAAGACCATGAGCTTCCCGCGCTCGAGGTCGCGCTCGATCGCGTCGAGCACCTTCTCGGGCTTGATGGGCGGCAGGTCGGAGAGGACCTTCGGCTGGCTCTTCGCCTGGTCGAGCAGCGGGGTCGCGACCGGCGGCGGGCAGACGCAGGCGAAGCGCACGCCGCGCCCGCGATTCTCGTGGAACAGCACCTCGGTGAAGGCCACCACGGCGAACTTCGAGGCGTTGTACGCGCCGAAGTGGAGCGCCGGCATCCAGCCCGCGACGGAGGCGAAGTTCACGAAGTCGCCGCGCCCGCGTTGCAGCATGCCGGGGAGCGTCGCGTAGGTGACGTTCACGGTGCCGCCGTAGTTGATGTCCATGATCCGCCTGGCGGTCGCGGCGTCCTGCTCGAGCAGGAAGCCCGTCGGCATGATCGCCGCCGCGTTCAGCACGCGGTCGATCGGCCCGAGGTCGCGCTCGACGCGCGCCACCACGTCCTCGACCGCGCGGGCGTCCGTCACGTCGACGGCGTAGGTGCTGATCCCGGCGTTGCCCCGGGCCGTCTCCGTCAGGCCGGCCTCGTTCACGTCGAGGCCCGCCACCTTCGCTCCGCCCTGGACCAGCCGCTGTGCGGCGAGACGCCCCATGCCGCTGCCCGCGCCCGTGATGAGCGCCACCTTTCCCCGGAATGCCATCGCGTCGATCTCCTCGTCGTCGCCGCGGCCACCCGGCGGCGAAAGGCGCCAGGGTAGTGGAGGACGCGGGCGCTTGCGCGGGGCGGGAGCGTACCCGTGCTGTGCCACACTGCGCCGGATTCCCCGTCACTCGAAAGGACCGCAGATGCCCGACGCACCCTCGTTCTCGCTCGCCGGCAAGAAGGCCTTCGTGACCGGCGCCTCCCGCGGCATCGGCCGGGGCATCGCCCTCGCCTTCGCCGCTGCGGGCGCGGACGTCGCGATCAACTACCGGCGCGACCGCGACGCGGCCGAGGCGACGCTGAAGGAGATCGAGAAGCGCGGCCGGCGCGGCTTCGCCTTCGCGGCCGACGTGCGTGACGGCGCCGCCGTCCATGCGATCACGACGCAGGCTTGCGACGCCCTCGGCGGCCTCGACATCGTGGTCGCGAACGCCGGCGTCGCGACCCGCTTCCAGCCCCTGCACGACACCGATCCCGGCTACTGGCAGCGCGTGATCGACATCGACCTCCACGGCGTCTTCCACACGCTGCACGCCGCCCTGCCGATCCTGCGCGCGCAGAAGAGCGGCGTCCTGCTCACGATCTCGTCGATCGCGCCCGACGCCTGCGCCGCGAACGGCGGGCCCTACGTGGCGGCGAAGGCCGCGGTGAACGCGCTCACGAAGGTGGTGGCGCGAGAGAACGCGAGCGTGAACGTGCGCGCGAACGTGATCGCACCGGGTCTGATCGCGACGGACATCGCGGACGGCATGGTCGCGGCCCACGGCGAGGCGATCGTGAAGACGATTCCGCTGCGGCGCATGGGCACGCCCGAGGAGATCGGGGCGATGGCGGTGTATCTGGCGTCGGACGCTGCGAGCTGGATCACCGGGAAGATCTTCCGGATCGACGGGGGGCAGTGGTAGCGGAGCATCGCCGGGCCACTCGCCCGGCCGCGCTGGTCAGCGGGCCGGGGGAGTGGAGTCCGGTCGGGTCAACCGACGAACTTGGGCAGCAGACTGAAGGCGATGAGCGCCGTGAGACCGAACCAGACGAAGCCGGCTGCATACGCCCAGCGCACCGCCGACTCGTGGGACAGACTCTTTCGCCGCATGGGGGGGCACCTCCTGCCACCAGAGCAAAGCAAGTCGCCCTGCGGCCCGACGTGATGCGGATCACCAGCCCTGAATTTTCCTGCGCGGTCTCCGCGGCGGCTCGGGGGAACCCCCGGGTGTCGCCTCGGCGGAAGCCCTGGGAAACGGCGCCAGCCGCGCCGACGCCGGGCTCGGGCGGCGGTCAGGCCGTGTGGGAGGTCGCGGCGTCGACCCGCTCGAGCCAAGCCACCACCGGCTTCGACGCTCCGATCAGGCGCCCGCCCTCGTCCGTGGCGCGGATGCACGCGAGCTGGGCGAAGACCGACAGATCCGCCACGGAGAGCGCGTCGCCCACCAGCCAGTCGCGCGGGCCGAGCCAGCCTTCGATCGCCTCGACGTGTCGCTGCACGTCGCGCAGCACCACACCGGGCGGCTTCCGACCGACACCCTGGCGCGACAGGATCCCGCGCATCATCGGCGGCACGACGAAGCGCGCGGCGGTCCGCATCCACTCGGGGTCGTGCTTCGTGAGCTCGGGGACGAAGCGTCGTGCGTTGTGCGGCAGCGTGAAGCGCAGGCGCATCTCGTAGAAGTACAGGCTCTCGTCCGCCCAGTCCTCGAGCACGTGGCATTGCGCACGGAGCGCAGGGTCCTTCGGGAAGAGGGGCGGCTCGGGGAAGTGGCGCTCGAGGTACTCGAGGATGTCGGTCGAGTCCGCCACGAAGCGACCGTCGTGCTCGAGGGTCGGGAGCTTGCCGGCCGGGTTCACGCGACGCACCGAGGTGAACGACTTCGAGAGCGGCACCTCGACGATCTCGTAGGGGATGCGCTTCCAGTTCAGCGCGCGGCGGACCTTGTCGCAGAACGGCGAGATCTCGAACTGGTGCAGGCGGATCATCGGACCTCCCACAGCCCCGCGGCGCGCGCCGCCGCGGCGGGCGACTTGGCGACGTGGACGTTCTCGAGGAAGAGGTGCTCGAGCCCCGAGCCGAAGAACATGGCCAGGGCGTCGCGCGGCGAGGTGACCATGGGCTCGCCGCGGCGGTTCAGCGAAGTGTTGATCAGGCACGGGAGCCCGGTGCGACGCTCGAAGGCGCGCAGCAGCGCGTGGTAGCGCGGGCTCGCCTCACGCGTCACCACCTGGGGCCGCACCGTGCCGTCCACGTGCACCACCTCGGGCGTGCGCCGGCGCCAGACCTCGGGCACGCGGAACGAGAGCGTCATGAAGGGCGAGCGATGGCGCGAGCCCAGGAACTCCTCCGCGCGCTCCGCGAGCACCGAGGGGCAGAAGGGCCGCCAACGCTCGCGGTACTTGATGCGCGCGTTGATCTCGTCGGCGGTGCCGCCGACGCCGGGGTTGCCGAGGATGCTGCGCTGGCCGAGCGCGCGGGGCCCCCACTCGGCGCGGCCCTGGAACCAGGCGACGATCTCGCCCGCCGCGAGCAGGGCCGCGGCGGCCTCGGCCGCGTCGTCCACCACGGTGTAGGCGAGGCGCAGCCCGTCGAGCTCTTCGCGGATCTCCTTCTCGGTGTAGCGCGGGCCGAAGGCCGCGTGGGCGAGCGGAGCGATGCGATCGCCGCGGCCCGCGGCGACGAGCGCCGCCGCGCCGAGCGCCGTGCCGGCGTCCCCGGGATTCGGCGGCACGAAGAGCGCGTCGACGAGCGGGTGCTCCATCAGCCGCCGGTTCAGCGCCACGTTCAGCCCGACGCCGCCCACCATCACCAGACGCCGCGTGCGGCGCAGCACGTCGCCGAGGTGGTGCTCCACGAGCGCGATCGTCGCCTGCTCGAGAACGCGCTGCGCGGCCGCCGCCACGTGCACGTAGGGCTCGTCGATCGCGTCGCCTTCGCGCGGCGGCCCGAGACGCTCGACCAGGGCGCGGCCGAAGCTGCGGCCTCTCCAGCGCTTGTCGCGCGGCGCCCACACGAAGTCGGTGTCGAGGCGCAGGTCGCCGTTCTCGACGCGCACCAGGCCCGAGAGGTCGGCCTTCGCGGGGTCGCCGTAGCTGGCCATCCCCATCACGCGGAACTCGCCGTCGTTCACCTCGAAGCCGAGGTAGTCGGTGATCGCGGCGTAGAAGAGGCCGAGGGAGTCGGGCTTCTGGATCTCCGCGCGCTTCACGATCCGGCCGTCGCGGAGCTCGGCGAAGAGGCAGGTCGTGAGCTCGCCCTCGCCGTCGATCGAGGCGATCGCGCAGTCGCCGAAGCCCGAGAACAGCGCGCCGCTCGCCGCGTGGGCGAGGTGGTGCTCGACGGCGATGCGCTCGGTGCGGGCGGGATCGATTCCGAGGGCGGCGACGGTGCGCGCGAACTTGCCCTCCCGGTAGCTCGCCTTGCGGTGGCCGCGGTAGAGCAGCGAGAGCGTCTTGCTCGGACGTCGCAGCAGGTTGCGCCGCACGGACGCCCAGCGGTTCGCGCGCACGGCCTCGTACGACCAGGGATTCACGACCGCGTCGAGCTCGCCGGCCGAGAGGCCCGCGGCCTCGAGGCAGAAGCGCGCGGCGTCGACGGGCAGCTCGTTCGGCGCGTGCTTGCGCCGCGAGAGGCGCTCCTGCTCGACCGCCGCGACCACCTCGCCGTCGACGAGCAGCGCCGCCGCGGGATCGTGCCAGAACGAGCAGGAGAGGCCGAGGACCTTCACGCGGCCGAGCATAGCCGCGTGTCGGAGGGCGGGCCGCGCGCCCTAGGAGCGTCCCGGTGGCCGCAGCCAGCGGCGCTCGAACTCCGCCGGCGGCACCGCGGCGCCGTAGAGGAAGCCCTGGATCGCGTCGCAGCCGAACTCGCGCAGCAGGTTCGCCTGCTCCGCCGCGTCGACGCCCTCGGCCACCACCTCGAGCTTCACGGCGTGGGCCATCGCGATCACGGCCCGTGCGATCCCCGCCGCGCCCGGGTCGTTGTCGATGTCGCGCACCAGGCAGCGGTCCATCTTGAGGACGTCGAGCGGGAACTTCGTCAGGTAGGAGAGCGCGGAGTAGCCGGTGCCGAAGTCGTCGAGGGCGATGCGGATGCCCATGGCCTGGAACTCGCCGAGCGTGCGCGCCACGTCCTCGTCGTCCTCGAGCAGGGCGCTCTCGGTGATCTCGATCTCGAGGAAGCGCGGCGAGAGGCCCGAGCGCTGCAGCTCCCGGGTCGCCGTCTCCTTCATGTTCTCGCGCAGGAACTGGCGGCTCGAGACGTTCACCGCCACCGGCACCGCGAGCAGGCCGGCGCGCTGCCAGGCGTGGTTCTGGTCGCAGGCGCGGGCGATCACCCAGGCGCCGAGGCTCACGATCAGGCCGGTCTCCTCGGCGACGGGGATGAACTCGCGGGGCGAGATCGAGCCGAGCTCGGGATCGCTCCAGCGCAGCAGCGCCTCCATGCCCGCGACCGCGCCCGTCCGCGCGTGGAACTTCGGCTGGTAGTGGAGCGCCAGGTCGCCCTGCTCGAGAGCGTGGCGGAGCTTGCGCTCGAGGGTGAGGCGGCGCGTGGCCGCGGCGGTGAGCGCCGGGGAGAAGAGCGCGTGCTGGCTCCGCCCCTGGTCCTTCGCGTGGTAGAGCGCCAGGTCCGCGTGCTGCAGCAGCAGCTCCCCGTCCTGGCCGTCGCCCGGGAAGATCGCGATCCCGATGCTGCCCGTGGTCGAGACCTCGTAGCCCTGGATCGAGACCGGCGTCGGCAGGATCGTGAGCAGGCGGCGCGCCACGTCGCCCGCGTCGCTCGGATGCTGGATGCGGGAGAGCAGGATCGTGAACTCGTCGCCGCCGAGGCGCGACACCGCCTCCTCATCGACCTCCGTGTCCTCGCCCGCGCCCCGCGCGACGACGTCGGTCTCGCGCACGTGCCGCTTCAGCAGGTCGGCGACGTGCTGCAGCAGCTCGTCACCGGAGCGGTGCCCGAGCGTGTCGTTCACCGCCTTGAAGCGATCGAGGTCGAGGTAGAGCAGCGCCAGCGTGTGGCCGTGCTCTCGCGCGTTTGCGATCGCCGCCTCGAGGCGCTGCTGGAAGAGCCGACGATTCGGGAGCCCCGTGAGGACGTCGTAGTCCGCGAGCTGGCGGATCTCCTCGCGACGGCGGGTCTCCTCCGTGATGTCGCGGATCGTGCCGACCAGGCGCTCGTCGACGCCGAGCGGCGCGAGCACGCGCGCGCCCTGGAGCAGCACGAAGCGCGCGGAGCCGTCCGGCAGCAGCACCCGGGTCTCGATCCGGAAGCGGCCCTCGGCGAGAAGCGCGCGGCGGATCTCCTCCGACACCCGGGTGCGTTCGGGCTCGGGCATGAAGTTCCAGAAGATGCGCGCCTTCGGCGGCACGCTGCCGGGCTCCCGGCCCACGATCCGGTAGGCCGTCGGCGACCAGTGCATCGCGCCGAGATCGGGCTCCCACTCCCAGGTCCCGATCTCCGACACGGCCTGGGCGAGCGCCAGGGTGTGGACCCGCTCGCGCAGGCGCGCCGCCTCGAAGCGGGGCGCGAGCAGGCGCTCCACGCGCGCGAGCAGCTCCGCGCTGGTGCCGACGTGCGTCACCACGTCGCTGACGCCGGCCTCGATCACCTCGCGCAGGAAGCCCTCGTCGTCGGGGGACGCGGTCACGAGGATCGGTGTCGTCTCGGCGCCCCGGCGCTTGCGCATCTCGGCGTAGAGGCCGTGGCCCTCGGCGCCGAGCTCGGAGAGGTCGATCACGACCAGGACGGGGGCGTGCAGGTCGAAGGCGTCGAGGGCGCCGGCGAGGGTGCTCGCCTCCAGCACCGCGCCGCGATGGATCGCGACCAGGCGCCGCAGCTCGTTCCGCGTCGCTTCGTCCAGCCCCACGGCCAGGAGCGACACGTCGGTCCCGAGGTCGAGCGGCCACTCTCCCATGAAAACCTGAATCGGTCCGCGCGGGCCTGAGGTTGAGCGGTGGCGGGGCCGAGGGTGCGCCGATCGGGGCCTGGGGCCGAACCCCTAGAACGGCGTGCGTCGCGGGGCCGGTCCGGAAACGAAGCGAGCCGCCGGGAGTGCCTCCCGGCGGCTCGCGAAGACGCGCCTCCCGCGCTGCCCGCGGGAGCCGGCTGGCAGGTCCCTAGCGGCCCCGCCGGCGCGCTGCGGCAAGGGCGGCCAGGCCGACCACGCCGAGGAAGGCGCTGCCCGGCTCGGGAACCGGGCGCAGATCGATGTCGGCGATCGCGAGGTGGGACGCGGTCAGGGCGTCCAGGGTCTCGCTCGCGAGCCCGAAGGTCTGGCCAAGAAGGCCGGCCGCGTCGGCGGTGAGGCGCAGGCCCCAGCCGTCGATGCGGATCGACCCGTCGGCCTCGGTGCAGGGGTCGAAGCCCGCCGAGAACGGGCAGACCGTGAGCTCGAAGAGCGTGGCGCCGGGCGTGCCGTCCACGGCCCCCGTGACCAGCAGGTTCGTGAGGTCGAAGTCGAGGTCGCTGACCTCGACGGTCGTGCCGCCGCTCGAGAACGACAACCCCGAGCCCGCATGCAGGACGTTGCCCTCGAGGAAGGCGAAGTCCACGTCGCCACCCGTGATCGGGAAGCCGATCTGGCTGCCGTCCACGAACGCGCTGCCCGTGATGCCCAGGGTGAGGCCGGCGCCATAGGCGGCGTTCACCGCGTAGCCCGCCTCGATCCGCGTGTCGTCACCGATGATTCCAATCGCATGCGCCGGGGGCGCGCCGAAGGCGAGCGCTGCCACGAGGGCGACGCCACCGAGTCCGATCCGGTCCGAGAGCCGCATGTACTGCCTCCGAAGGAAGGGTTCTTCTCGGTGGTAGGTGGTGCGAAGGGGCTCTCCGTGGCAGCCGGGGGCCGATTTTTTTCGTCGCCGGCACCGGCGGGCGGGCCATGACACAAACCCGACGCGGCCACCACCAAGCTCCAGATACCGTGCGTTCAGGGGGAGCTTCAGATGGTGGCGGGAACGGCTTCGGGTCCGGGTCGGCTTCGGGGAGCCGCCGCAAGGGCGGCGTGCGTCTTCATGCGGGTCTGCGGGCTCGCAGGGGTCGCGATGATCGGGCTTGCCGGGCAGCCGGCGGCCGCGGCGACGATCGACTTCGACAGCCTGCCCGATCTCTCGGACGTCGCGGCCGCGAGCCTGCCGGGCGCGACGATCACGAGCGCCCTGGTCGCGAGCGAGACCGGCGCCGCGAACCTGACCGGCTTCGACACCAGCGGCTGGGCCACCTCCGGCAGCCAGGGGCTCCTGAACCTCTACGGCGGCGGCTCGATCACGATCGAGTTCACGGTCGCCGTGACCGAGTTTGCGATCGACGTCCTGCGCCTTCCCGACGGCCTCGGCGGCTTCGAGGCCGTGACGGCGTCGGTCTTCGACGGCGACACGCTGCTGGCGGAGCTCACGGGCGACTCGGCGCCTCTGGCGCTCGCGAGCGCGAGCGGCGCCACGAGCTTCGGCTACGCCGCCCCGAGCATCACGCGCGTCGAGCTCCTGGCCGGCGGCCCGACCACGTTCTTCGCGGACACGCTGACTTTCACTCCCGTGCCCGAGCCGGGAGCCGCGGCCCTCGTGTTCGCCGGCCTCGGCGCGCTCGCGGCGCTGCGGCGGGGCCGCTGACGTGCGCGCGCGAGCGCTGCGCGGCGTCGGCTCCGGCTCGCTCCTCGTCGGCCTCCTCGCCCTCGGCGGCGCGAGCTGCATCGGCGGGAAGCCCGTCGTCACCTCACCGGCGGACGGCTCCACCATCGGGGCCGCGGGCGACGTCACGGTCACGGTCCAGCTCGCCGACCCGGCGGCGACGACGACCTTCAAGCTCCTGTCGGGCGTCGACGAGCCGCCGCCGCAGATCGTCGACGTCTCCGCGCGCTTCACCATCGCGGGCGGCGTCGCGAGCGCGACCCTCGGCATGGACGACCTCGCCGCCGGTCGCAACACGCTGGTCGTGAGCGTGGACCGGGACGGCGACGGGAAGACCGACGTCACGACCTCGTCGAGCTTCACGTGGAGCCCGGTGATGCGCGCGGCCGCGTGCAAGCGCGTGATCACGCCCGTCGCGCCGAGCTCGCCCTGGAAGGACGGCAGCCTCGGCGGCGTGCCCTACCCGCCCGTGAACCACACCGACCCGATCTACATGGCCGGCTTCGGCACGCGCACGGCCAGCTCGGTGCACGACCATCTCTGGGCGCGCGGCGTGGTGATCGAGTCGCGCGGCCGGAAGATCGCGCTCGTGACGGTCGACCTGGTCGGCTACTTCAACAACGAGATCCAGACCATCCGCGGTCTCGTGAACGACCCGTCCTTCGACACCATCGTCGTCTCGAGCACCCATCAGCACGAGGGGCCCGACACCATGGGCCTCTGGGGCCCGTCGGACTTCGAGTCGGGGGTGAGCCTCCAGTACCTCGACTTCGTGAACGGGCAGGTGGCGGGCTGCATCGCCGACGCGCAGGCCGCGCTCGTCGACGCCGAGATGCGGATCGCGACGGGCGACACCGTCGGGACGTCGCTCCCGCCGGAGCCCGACCTCGTGGCCGACGGCGAGATCCTCCAGCACCTCTGCGTCGGCAACGGCGCGTTCTTCGACGCGAACGGCGTCTGCGTCGGCGGGACCGAGGTGCAGGGCGACGCGGGGCCGGTGCGCAACCCGAGCGTGCCGATGATCCAGCTCCGCGACCGCACGAGTCAGCAGGTGCTCGCGACGCTCGTGAACTACGCGAGCCACCCCGAGGCCCTGGGCTCCCAGAACCGGGAGATCACGGCCGACTTCCCGCACTTCATGCGCGAAGCCCTCGAGCAGCGCTACGGCGGCACGGCGATCTACGTGGCCGGCGACGTCGGCGTGCTCCAGGGCCCCCTCGACGTCTTCCTCGCCGACCCCCAGAACCCGGCGCAGCAGGTGCCGCGCCGCAGCTTCGCGTTCGCGGAGGTGATGGGCGAGATCCTGGCGGATCGCGCGGGCGACGCCCTCGACGCCGAGCCCGACTGGACGTCGTCGCCGGAGATCGAGGTCGCGAAGAGCGGGCCGATCCTGATCGAGGTCGAGAACCCCTACTTCAGCATCGCCGGCGCGATCGGCATCTTCGGCCGCCGTGGCTTCACGACGGATCCTGCGCGTCCGGACGACGAGTTCGTGACGACGGAGGTGCAGGCGGTCCGGATCGGCGACGCGCAGCTCGCGATCTCGCCGAACGAGCTCGACCCGCAGATCGGGAACGTCTACCGCACCCAGATGACGAACGCGCGCCACCGCTTCCTGGTCGGGCTCGGGAACGACGAGATCGGCTACCAGATGCAGCAGGCGAAGTTCAATCCGTCGTGCTTCCTGTGCTTCACCTACAACCTCTTCGGCGGCGACCCGATCGCACAGGGCTGTCCCATCGCGACCAACGACTGCGGCACGGTCTTCCAGAACAACATCGGCCCGGGGGCGGATCCGCTGCTCCAGGCCACGATGTCGGGCCTGGTCTCGAGCCTGAACGACTGAGGTGGGTATGGGTTCCGCGTGGCCGGCGCTCGCGCGCCGCGCGCTCGCCCGGCTCGTGATCGCGGGATGGGCGCTCGCCGCGACGCTCGCGCCCGGCCTCGCCGGCGCGCACGTCGTGTTCGATCGACCGACCTTGCGCCGGCAGGCGGGCGAGGCGACGGTGGTCGCCATCGTCGCGTTCGAGTCGCCGCTCTCGGTCTGGTCTGCGCCGGACGGCTCGGACCACCAGGAGTACTTCTCCGTGCGGCTGCTCGAGACGCTGAAGGGCGCTGCGCCGCCCGCGCGCTTCGACTTCTTCCCCCACGCCGAGGGAGAGCCCGGCTTCGCGCAGGGCGATCGCGCCATCGTGTTCCTGGAGCCGACCGCGAGCCGCGCCGAGTTCGTGAGCCTCGCGGCGCGCTTCCCGTACTTCTCGACTCAGCAGCCCGGCCAGGAGTGGAAGCTCGCGCCGCAGGGACGATCCGAGGTGGTGGAGCTCGCCGCCGCCTACGCGGCGCTGCCGCGCCAACCAGACGCGGAAGCGCTGCGCACGCTGCGGGCGCTTTTGCTCCGGGGCCTGCGCGCGAACGATCCGCGGCTGCGCGACGACGCCCTGGCCGAGCTGGTGCGCGCGCGGACGACGCCCGGCCTGCTGGCGACGCCGGAGCGGGCGGCGCCCTTCGTGCGGCTCGTGGGACCGGGCCGGCTCGAAGCGCCGCAGCGGATCGCCCTGGCGCTGCTGCTCGAGGGCGCACCGGGCTTCGACGCCGACCGCGCGCTGCGTGCGCTCGCCAAGGAGCCGCTCTCACCCGCCGACCGCACCACGCTCTTGCGCGTGGCCGCCGGCCGACGCGACCCTGCGCTGCGCGCCTACGTCGAGGCCTGCGCGACCGACGCCGACCCGACGCTGCGGCGCGAGGCGCAGGCCGCCCTCGCGCGCGGCCACGCCGCGACCCCCCTGGACCCCAAGGAGGCTTCGACCCCGTGACGCTCCGCCCGACGCTGCTCGCGCTGCTCCTTCTCGCGCCCACCCTGCCCGCCTGCAACGCGGTGCCGCGCATCGCGGCGCCCGCGGACCGAACCGTGGTCGATCGAAGCCAACCGGTCGCGGTCGACGTGGACTTCGGCGCCGCCCTCGACGCGGGCGGCAGCGTGCGCGCGCGCCTGCTGCGCGGCGTCGACGCGGGAGCGCCCGAGATCGTCGATCTGGCCGGCGCCCTCGCGCTGCGTGCCGACCGGAGCGGTGTCGACGGCGCGCTGCCCGCGGCGCTGCTCGGCGCAGGCCGACACGTGCTCGTGGTTTCGCTCGATCGCGACGGCGACGGCACGAGCGACGTCACGACCTCTGCGAGCTTCACGCCCCAGGACGTGTCCGCCGCCGACCGCTGCGATCCGATCGATCCCGGCCACTGCCTGCTGCCGTTCCCGAACGACTTCTACACCACGCTCGACGCGAGCCTCGACACGGGCCGGCGCGTTGCGCTCGCGCGCGCGTCGATGCCGGCGAGCTACGGCGGCGTGCACGTCGACCCGACGGAGTGGAACCGCAACGACGGCTTCAGCCCCGGCTCGAAGATCCTCGCCCTGGTTCCGGGCATCGACCTCGCCCGCACCGGCGCGGCGCCGATCAACGAGCTCGCACGCTCCCTCGACGCCGACGCGCCGATCTTCCTGCTGGACGCGGCGACCGGCGAGCGCCAGCTCGCCTTCGTCGAGCTCGACGCCAACACTGCCGACCCGGCGAAGCGGGCGCTGATCGTGCGGCCCGCGAAGAACCTGCTCGAGGGCCACCGCTACATCGTGGCGCTCCGCAACCTGCGCGACGCGCGCGGGGCGCGGATCGAGCCCGGCGCGGTCTTCGCCGCCTACCGCGACGGCGTGCCGACGGACGTGCCCGCCCTCGAGGCGCGGCGGCCGCAGCTCGAGTCGGTGCTCGCGACGCTCGCGGCG
>Ga0105106_10000052_pt1 | contig 64800 bp, 62 predicted proteins | sample PPLLaktember2015_5_FD_79109 | JGI IMG/M metagenome (GOLD analysis project Ga0105106, IMG submission 79109) | Freshwater sediment microbial communities from Prairie Pothole Lake near Jamestown, North Dakota, USA - PPLs Lake P8 Core (1) Depth... | ecosystem: Environmental > Aquatic > Freshwater >... | reverse complement strand
CCGGCTGATCCTCGCCGACGGTCTCGGCATCGCCAAACGCCACGAGCCTGACCTGATCGTGGACGTCGCCACCCTTACCGGTGCAGCCCGGGTCGCGCTAGGTGACAAGATCGCCGCGGTGTTCGCATCCGATTCGGGCGTCTCGTCCCGGATCCTCGAAGCGGCTTCGAGGGCGGGGGAGCAGTTCTGGGAGATGCCGCTGTTCAAGGAGTATGCGAAGACGATCGAGTCGGACATCGCCGACATAAAGAACATATCCGCTAGTCGATACGGTGGGGCGATCATCGCCGCCCTCTTCCTCTCCCGATACGCCGGGGACTTCGACTGGGCCCACCTGGACATCGCCGGCCCGGCGCGGTGGCGTGAGACCGTTGGGGAGCAGGTGAAGGGTGCATCCGGGGTTGGAGTCAGGACCCTGGTCGAATTGGCCAGGTCTCTGGTGGCAGCCACCAAACCCAGCACCGTTTCCTAGCATCGACGCGATGCGGAATCGGTTTCTCCTCCGATCCAGCCTGACCGACCTGGCCGCCCTCGCCATCGCCATGGCGGGAGCATCGTTCTACGTCTACGGGACCTTGCTGCCGTGGAACTCACTTCTGGGTGAACAGGTCCTCCCGATGCTGGCGTTCCTGGTCCTCGCAATGATCATCTTCTCCATGCTCACGGCCCAGATGTCCGGCCCCGGTGTGCCCCGACCAAGCTACGGGCGCATGTTTGCCATCGCGGTCGGAACCTGGGCCTCGACCGCGCTCTTGATCGTCGTCTTCCGCGATGTCTACTTCTCGCGCTCGTTCCTCGCCTTGACTGCGGTGGGCTGGGTCATCCTCGCCACCGCCCATCGCATCGTCAGGCGCCGCAGACCATGGACAGAGAGGATCGCCCTGATCACTGCCGAGAAGCAGTTGGCAGAGGACCTGATCGAGTCGCCTCACGCCGATGTCGTCTGGGTGATCGACCCGAAGTTCGACGGCCCGGTGGATCTGCCCGATCGGGATGCGACGATGGCCGTCGACTTGAGAGCCGTACTCTCGGAGCGGATGGCCCAGTTCCTCTCGTCCAGTGATGTGGCCGGATATCGGATCCGCGCATTCACCTCGATCTACGAGGAGCACACGGGCCGGGTGCCTCTGGTCCATCTCGCAGAAGGATGGGAGATTTCGGCTCCGTTTCTCGAGACCGCCCCTTGGCTCCCCGGGAAGCGGGTATTCGACACGATCTTCACCGCGATCACCGCCCCGCTCTGGTTGCTGGTCGGTGTGGCCGTGGCGATGTACATCCGGGCCATGACTCATGGGCCGGCCCTGTTCCGCCAGCGACGGATCGGCTACGAGGGACGACCATTCACCATGTACAAGTTCCGCACCATGGATGAGGACGCCGAGAAGGATGGTCCCAGATTCGCCACCAAGGACGATCTGCGTCTCATCAAAGGGGGCAAGTTCCTGCGCAAGTCGCGACTGGACGAGATCCCTCAGCTATGGAACGTGCTCAAGGGCGAGATGAGCTTGGTGGGGCCTCGTGCGGAGCAGGTCCCGTTCGTCAGGGAGTTTCGCAAGCGGATCCCCTTCTACGAGCACCGTCATTTGGTGCGACCTGGGATCACCGGGTGGGCTCAGGTCAACTATGGATATGCCGATGATCATGCCGATACGATCGAGAAGCTGACATATGACCTCTACTACATCAAGCACATGTCACCGGTGATGGATCTCCGGGTGCTCTGGAAGAGCATTTGGACCGTGCTCACCGGGGCGGGAGCGCGGTGAGCGCCCCAGTGTTAGAGACCGAGAAGCGAGGATTCCGGGCGCCAGGCACCACCTTCATGGTTGCCGGTGGGCTGATTGGCGCTGTCGGTGCCTATGTGTTCCAGGTCTACGGAACGCGATCGCTCGGACCTGAAGCATTTGCCCCGATCGGGGTGCTGTGGACCGCCTTCTTCATACTCGCCACGGTGCTTCTCGTCCCCGTCGAGCAGTACGTCACACGTGAGGTGGCCTCCGGGCGAAAGGCAATCCCCCATGACCTCGAGCCTGCAACGGTCATGGCAGCCATCGGGGTGGTGGTAGGAGGTGGTTTCGTCCTGGCGACCCTGGATCGGCTCTTCGAGGGAAGCTGGCAATACGTCCTCCAAATCGCGCTGCTCATGATTGGGTATGCCTTGCTCTTCGTCGGCAAGGGGGTGCTCGCCGGGCGGCGGCGATTCGCCGATGTGGGTTGGGTGCTCATTCTGGAGACCCTGGTCCGACTTGTCGCCGGTATCGCTGCGATTCAGTTGTTCGCGTCCGCCGAGTCACTGGGCTGGGCGATGGTGCTCGGAGGGTTCGCGGTCCTCGGGCTTCGCTGGTGGCGCCACGACGCCGGTGACCGGAGGGCGCCGGCTGCTCCAGCGTCGCAATTCCTCGGTGGATACGTTGGAGCGACTTCGGCTTCGCAGGTCCTGCTGGGAGCGGCCCCGATCGCAGCCGCCGCTCTCGGTGCGGGTCCAGCGTTGGTGTCGGTGGTGTTCGTCACGTTCACTCTCTTCCGGGCACCGATGACCCTGATCTTCGCTCTTCAGGGGAGGATCCTTCCCTATCTGGTTGGAATCGCAGGGGAGGGTGACAACCACAAATTCGGGCGTTTTGCCCGAGGCGTGGTCCTGGCCGGGGCCGGCCTGGCCCTGCTCGGGGGATTGGTCGGATGGCTCATCGGCCCTGAGGTCGTGGGCGCTCTCTTCGGTGAGGAGTTCGCTCCATCGGCGACCGTGGCGGGTCTCGCCGCCGCCGGCGTCATGGCGGCAGCCGCGGCTCAGATCGCGGGTCAGGTCCTCGTGGCCGAGGCGCGTACTTCGAGGCTGGCTGGGGCGTGGTTCGGCGGCTTGCTCGTGTCGGTCGTAGCCCTGCTGGTCCTCGACGGTCAGCCTGACGTCCGGGTTGCACTTGCGTTCGCGATCGGGGAAGGAGTCGCTCTCCTCCTGATGGCCCTCCTCGCCGTCCGCAGATAGGCGTTGTCAGCGCAGCCGTTTGTCGGGGCCGGCGAGCCATGTCGCATGCTCCGCCCCGAGAGCCGGCGGGAACCGCCAGCGCAGCTCGGGTGGAACGACAGGCACCAGGTCGAACACGACCAGCCCCGACGACTCCGCTCTGACCAGCCCCACGCGGAGCAGCGCAGGCAGGGTCCTGGGCAGCCGCACCCCTTCCCCCTTCTCGGCGGCCCGGACCAGGCGGAGCAGCTCCGCCACGGCGCTCGAGCCCAAAGCAGCCACCCAGAACCGTCTCACGTAGGGGTCCGAAGGCTCGAAGCCGGTCGTCCGGTTCTCGATGCGAACGGGGACGACCGGTCTGGTCCGGGCCGTCCGCCTAACCGAGGCGCCCGGGGGCCCGACGGCACGCAGATGCGGAGGACGAGCAATCTGGCCACCCCCGGGCACTTCGGTTCCCATACCCTGACGATTACAACCAAACGTAAAACATCGTCAAGAGTGTTAATCCATGGTCGCGAAAGATTCGACTGTGCCCGGTGAGTGGACGGCTACGGGGCAGGTGGAGTGGTCGTGGTCGTCGTCACCAGTTCCCCGATGAAGGCGACCACCTGGACCGAGCCCTCCAGATCGGCTCCGCCAGGTGGATCCGTCTCGATGATCCTCCCCACCATGTTCTGATCGCTCGTGCCGACCTTCTGCTCGGTGAGGCTGATCATCACACCCGTCTCCAACTCGAAGTCCCGGAGCACGTCCAGGGCCTCCTCCATGGTGAGTCCGGCGAGATCGGGGAGGGCACCAACCGGCATTTCCCCCGTCGACACCCAGATGGTGATGAACGAGCCCTGCCGCACCGTCGCGCCTGCTCCGACCGATTGGTTGATGACGATTCCCTTGGGCTCCAGAGATGGTATCTCGACCACCGATGCGTTGAGCTTGGCCCCGCTGAGCCGAGCCTTGGCCTCGCTCACCGTCAGGCCGACGACTGTCGGGACGGTTGTCGGGGGCGGGACCAGGTACTGCTCGATGTTCTCTGGTTCGGGCGGGAACTGGGTGACCGGGAGGTCCTCGTGGACATATGACATGAACTCGGCCCAGATCGGGGCAGGAACGGATCCGCCGAATACCCGGGGATAGTTCTGACCGTTGATCACCACATTGGTCAGCGGGACTTGCTGGGCTTCGTATCCGACCCACACGGCGGTGCTGTACTCAGGGGTATACCCGACGTACCAGGCGTCCAGATAACTCTGGTGGGTGCCGGTCTTGCCACCCTGTGGGATGCCGATGTTCGCCCGGGGAGCGGTGCCCGAGACGGGAACCACCTGGAGAGCCCGGTTCGCCGCAGCGAAGATGGCCGGGTCGGCGACCTGAGTCGTCTCCGGCTCGTGCTCGTAGATGGTCTCACCGTCGCTGTTCACGATCTTGGAGATGATGTAGTCATCGGCGTGGAGACCGTAGGTGGCGAAGTTCGAGTAGGCGTTCGCCATCTCCTTGGTGCTCACCGCCGAGCTCCCGAGGACGATCGACAACACGGGCTCCAGTGCAGACTCGTCGATGCCCATCCGCTTGGCCGTCTCCACGATCTTCTCCGGGCCCACCGCCAGGGAGAGCTGGGCATAGACCGCGTTCACCGAGTTGTACGTCGCAGAGGAGAGGTCGATCACACCAAACGAGGCGCCGGCATTGCTGACGGTCCATATGTTCGACCCGTTGGGAGCGCAGGGGAACGGGCATTCGATCTTGACCGGGCTCTTCCCGCTGAAGGTGTGGCCCATCGTGTACCCGTTCTCCAGAGCGGCGACCAGCCCGAATGGCTTGAACGAAGAACCCGGGTTGCGACGACCCTGGACGGCGAGGTCGAATTGTGAGAACTCGAAGGGCAGTCCCGAAGCCATCACCTTCACGGCTCCACTCCAGTTGTCCACCATGGTCATGGCCCCGGTCGGGGAGCAGGAGTGGGTCTCGGCGTACTTGGCGAGATACTCGTCCGTCTCGCCGGGGAGGATCTCCCGGCACAGCGCGAGATTCTGCTCGTATGGGGGAAGGGGCAACCAGGAGGCAAGGATCTCATTCGCCTTCTTCTGCAGCTCGAGGTCGATGGTTGTGAAGACCTGGAGCCCACCGCCACCGTCGCAGGCGACATCGTCGGCGGGGCAACCGAAGACGGCCTTCTTCCTCGCTTCGGGTGTGTCGCCGAGGAAGGCGAACTCGGGTTTGTTGAGAAGCTCCCGCTTGACTTCTGCGACGACGTGGTCCGCCTCCCCGCGTCGCAGAGGGGCATCGATGACGCCGAGTGGCTCGTTGATCGCCCGGTCGGCCTGGGCCTGGGTGATCCAGCCGTTCTCGAGCATCTCGCGGATCACCTCGTCCCGCCGTTCCAGGGTCAGCTCGGGACGCCGGCGGGGGTTGTAGAGGGAAGGGTTTCTCACCAGCACGGCGAGGGTCGCGGCCTCGTCGACTTCGAGCTGGTCGAGCTCCTTGCCGAAGAACTCCTCGGAAGCGGTCTTCACGCCGTAGGCACCGGCGCCGAAGTAGACCGAGTTCATGTAGTACTCGAGGATTCGCTCCTTGGGGAATCGTCTCTCGACCTCGGCGGAGACGAACGCCTCGGTGATCTTCCGCTGGATGGTCACTTCCGACCCGACGAAGGCGTTCTTGACGACCTGCTGCGTGATCGTGGACCCGCCTCGGGTGCGGTCGGTGAGGAGGTTGTCGATCGCGGCGGAGACGATGGCCGAGAAGTCGATCCCCTCGTGCTCGAAGAACTCGGAGTCTTCGGCGGCCAGGATCGCATAGGTCACCACCTCCGGCACGGCCTCATATGGGACGGGCTCCGAATTGCGACCGTCGTGCAACTCGGCCAGCACCTCGCCGGTCTCGGCATAGATGCGGCTGACCCGGCTCAGATCGGGGAGAGTCAACTCCATCGATCTGGTGTCGGGGACCCATTCTTTCTTGACCTGCTCGAAGGTCCCGTAGGCGGAGTTTGCCCCCAGGAACGCGAACAATCCGACCCAGCCCGACATGAGGAGGGATATGGAGAGAAGCGTCGCGAGAGCACCGAACCATCGGCCGCGCCGTTCCCGCGCTTCTATTTGGTGGATGAGGGCTTTCCTGGCCATCTGAGGGAAAGGACGTCGTGACTGTCCCGAGAGTTCCCGACCTACGATCATCGGGACAATGCCAGGATACCCCTGATATGGAAGAAACCCGGCGAACCACCAGCGACATCGTCGTCGAGGTCGTGCACGACGAGCCGGCGGACCCCGTCTCGATCGGGCGACCGGGGGAGTACCCATACACCCGGGGCCCCTATCCGACCATGTACCGGGGACGTCTCTGGACGATGCGTCAATACGCCGGCTTCGGCACGGCTGAACAGACCAACCACAGGTTCCGTGACCTGCTCGAGGCCGGGCAAACCGGGCTGAGCGTCGCCTTCGACCTGCCCACTCAAATGGGGCTCGATTCCGACGAGCCCCTGGCTGCGGGTGAGGTGGGCAAGGTCGGCGTCGCCATCGACACCCTCGACGACATGAGGCGGCTCTTCGAGGGGATCCCTCTGGGTCGAGTCTCGACCTCGATGACGATCAATGCCACTGCGCCGGCCCTGTTGCTCCTCTATCAGCTGGTGGCCGAGGAGCAGGGCGCCGACCCCGCGGTGTTGAGAGGCACCATCCAGAACGACATCCTCAAGGAGTACGTCGCCCGGGGGACGTACATCTACCCACCGCGCCCTTCGATGCGCCTGGTCACCAATGTCTTCGAGTACGCCAGCGCCGAGCTGCCCCAGTGGAACACGATCTCGATCAGTGGCTACCACATACGAGAAGCAGGGGCGACCGCTGCCCAGGAGATGGCATTCACCATGGCCAACGGGATCGCATACGTGAAGGCGGCGATAGAAGCCGGCCTGGACATCGACGTCTTTGCGCCCAGGTTGTCCTTCTTCTGGAACGGGCACAATCAGTTCTTCGAAGAGGTCGCGAAGTACAGGGCGTCCCGCCGAATCTGGGCCCGGCTGATGAGAGAGGAGATCGGGGCCCGCGACCCGAGAAGCTGGGCAATGCGCTTCCACACTCAGACGGCGGGGTCGACACTGACTGCTCAACAGCCTCTGAATAATGTGGTCAGAACGACCTTGCAGGCACTGGCCGCCGTGCTGGGCGGCACCCAGTCACTCCATACCAATTCGTTCGATGAGGCTCTGGGCCTGCCGACGGATGAGTCGGCGCTCGTGGCCCTGAGGACCCAACAGGTGATCGCCCACGAATCCGGGGTCGGCGACACCGTCGACCCTCTGGCCGGCTCGTATTTCGTCGAGTATCTCACCAACGAGCTGGAGCAGGCGGCGGAGTCGCTTCTCGCTGAGATCGAGGCGATGGGGGGAGCGGTCGCGGCGATCGAGGAGGGCTGGATGCAAGCGCGTATCGAAGACTCCGCCTACCAGGAAGCTCGGCGTCAGAGCGACGGGACCAGTGTGTTGGTCGGGGTCAACAGGTTCGTCTCCGATGATGGTGGAGTGATCCCGGTGCTCGAGATCGATCCTACCCTGGAGGAGGATCAGAAGCGACGGCTGGCCGGGTGGCGGGCGAGCCGCGACGAGCGATCCGTCGAGAGGGCGCTGGCCCTCGTCGGGGAGCAGGCCACGACCGACACCAATCTGTTGCCGGTCATGAAGACCGCCCTGAGGGAAGGGGCGACCGTCGGCGAGGTGTCGAATCGACTGCGGGCCGTCTTTGGCGTATACCGGCCGGGGTGACATCGGCTCCATCTCCACCGGTAGGTACCGTCGCGGGCAACACATGAGCACGAATCAGAGGAAGCACCTACTCATAATCGGTGGTGGCCCGGCCGGGACCCAGGCGGCGACGATCGCTGCATCCAAAGGCGGTCGGGTGACGCTCATCGAAAAGGAGATCGTTGGGGGCGCCGCCCATCTCTGGGACTGCATCCCGTCGAAGACAATGGCTGCGAGCGCCCTCCGTCACTCGTCCGTCGCCAACGCGGCCAAACTGGGTCTGGCCACCGAGCCGACTTCGGTCGACACCCGCGTCCTGGCCGGGCGGATAAAGGTGATCACCGATGACATCCATCGGAACCTGGTCGAGTTGCTGGCTTCGCAATCCGTCGACGTGATCAGAGGTACGGCCAGATTCGTCTCTGCTCACGAGGTCGCCGTCGAAACGGGCTCGAGTCAAACGAACCTCACATTCGACCAGGCCATGGTCGCGACCGGGTCGGGGCCCCGGATCCCCGATTGGGCGCCGGTTGACGGCGAGAGGGTGCTGACCACCAGGCACTGCTACGACCTGAAGACGGTTCCCGAGCATGTCGTGGTGATCGGATCGGGTGTGACCGGCGTCGAGTTCACTCACATCTTCAACAGCCTCGGTAGCAAGGTCAGCCTGGTCGTCTCCAGACGCCAGATCTTGCCCCACCGGGACGCCGAGGTGGCAGCTGTGCTGGAAGAGGACTTCCTGGAGCGAGGGGTTCGTCTCGTGATCGGGGCTCGCGCCGAGAAGATCGATATCGAGGGCGAGAGCGTGTCGGTGTTCTGTGATGATGGCCGGGTGATCACAGGATCGCACGCGCTGTTGGCGGTCGGATCCGTCCCACTGAGTGTTGGATTGGGCCTGGAGGAAGCCGGGATCGTCACCGAAGGCGGGTTCATCCAGGTCGACGAGTACCAGAGGACCTCCGTGCCCCACATCTACGCCGCCGGTGACGTGACCGGTCAGATGCCTCTCAGCTCGGTCGCATCGATGCAGGGGAGGAAGATCGCCCATCACGCTCTTGGTCTTCCGGTGACCCCCCTCGACTACTCGAAGGTCGCCGAGGCGATCTTCACCGAGCCCGAGATCGCATCGGTCGGCCTGGTCGATGTCGACGCAGCGGCTCAGGGCCGCAAGGTGCGGACGATGAAGGTCCCGTTCGCCGCAAACGCTCGATCGGTCCTCCAGCATTTCACCAGAGGCTTCGTCAAGTTGACCTCTGATCCGGCAACGGGTGTCGTGCTGGGAGGGACGATCGTCGGTCACCGGGCCTCAGAATTGATCGGGGTCTTGACCCTGGCGGTTCAAGCGGAGGTCACTGTCGACACGCTGGTGGAGACGATGATGGCTCACCCGACGATGACCGAGGCGATCAGCGACGCGGCTGAATGAATCACTTGATGATTGCGACGACCTGACCCGACGCGACTGTGTCCCCCGCCTGAACCCGGAGGTCGACGACTTCTCCGCTGTTCGGTGCGCGTACCTCGTTTTCCATCTTCATCGCCTCGAGGACACAGATCGGGTCGCCTTCTTTGACCTTGGCCCCTGCCGCGACATGGACCTTGACGATCGTCCCCTGCATCGGCGCGGTGACCATGCCATCGGACGTCACCGACGGGCCCGAGACCGACAACCTGGGTGGCCGGCGCCGGATCGAGGAACCGGCCGATGCCGGTTCCGGAGCCCAGTAGCTGACCGAGAAGCGGCGCCCCCCGATCTCAACCGTGATGTCGCGCCGAGCGAGATCCTCCTCGGCGGGCAGGACCGGCGGAGCGTCGGGAGCAGCCGGGCCCAGATCGACGCTCTCCTCCATCCACCTGGTGTGGTGTTCGCCTTTGATGAAGTCGGGATGAGCGAGGACAGCGAGATGGGCGGGGATGGTCGAGGCCACGCCTTCGATTCGAAACTCTTCGAGGGCTCGCTTGCCCCGGCTGATCGCCGTGGCTCGGTCTGGCCCCCACACCACCAACTTGGCCATGAGGTTGTCGTAATACCGGGAGACGTTGCTTCCCGTCCTGATCCAAGAGTCCACCCGGACTCCAAACCCGGACGGCTCCTGCCACTCGACCACCTGCCCCGGAGTGGGGAGGAAGCCGTTGTGGGGATCTTCGGCATTGATCCGAAACTCGATTGCGTGGCCCTTTGGCTCGATGCTCTCCACGGTGAGCTCCTCACCGGCGGCGATACGCAGCTGCCACTCCACCAGGTCGAGGCCGGTCACCATCTCGGTGACGGTGTGCTCGACCTGGAGCCGCGTGTTCATCTCGAGGAAGTAGAACTCACCCTGCGGATCGACCAGGAACTCGACCGTGCCCGCGTTCACGTATCCGCAGGACTTGGCCGCGGCGAGCGCCGCCCTTCCCAGGGCGCGCCGCTGCTTGACATTGAACCCGGGGGAGGGCGTCTCTTCGATGAGCTTCTGATGGCGTCTTTGCACCGAGCAGTCGCGCTCGCCGAGGAACAGCCCGCGGCCGTGGCTGTCGAATAGCACCTGTGCCTCGACGTGCCGGGGCTTCTCGAGGTACTTCTCTATGTAGACCTCCGGGTTGCCGAAGTAGGCGTCTGCCTCGCGCCTCGCCCCTTCGAAAGCCCCCACGAGATCATCGGGCCCCCGCACCACCCTCAGGCCCTTGCCGCCCCCTCCATGTGCTGCCTTGATCGCCAGCGGATAGCCGAATCGCTTGGCCAGTTCATCGATCTCCTCCACCGATGTGACGGGATTCGTGATGCCCGGGACCGTGGGGACTCCTGACTTCTCCGCGTTTCGACGTGACGTGATCTTGTCCGCCATTGCCTCGATCGCATCTGCCGGGGGGCCGACCCAAACGATGCCCGCATTCACGACGGCCCGGGCAAACGAGGCGTTCTCGGAGAGGAACCCATACCCGGGGTGGACCGCATCGGCGCCCGCCTCGTGAGCGATCTGGAGGAGCTTCTGCTGGTTGAGGTAACTCTCGGCCGCTGGAGCAGGCCCGGCGTTCCAGGCCTCGTCGGCTATCTCCACGTGGCGGGCGTCGCGGTCGAGCTCGGAGTAGATGGCGATGGTGCGAAGGCCCATCTCGCGAGCTGTCCGGATCACCCGCACAGCGATCTCGCCGCGGTTGGCGACGAGGAGGGACTTCATCATTGAGGGCCGTTTCCGTGCTTCTTGGGTGGAAGTGTCTCTCGTTTTGTCCGGAGGATGTCGAAGGCTCGGATCAGCTTGTACCTGGTCTCCCTCGGCTCGATCACTTCGTCTACCAGTCCGAGCTCGGCAGCCACGTATGGGTTGTTGAACCTCTCCTCGTAGTCGGTGATCAGGTCCGACCTGGCCTTGTCGGGCTCAGCGGCTGCCGAGATCTCGCGACGGTGGATGATGTTGACGGCTCCCTGGGCACCCATCACTGCGATCTCGGCCGACGGCCAGGCGAAGACGAGATCGGCACGGATTCCACGGGCGTTCATCACCAGATACGCCCCGCCATATGCCTTGCGTGTGATGACACTGATTCGAGGCACCGTGGCCTCGCAATACGCATAGAGCAGCTTCGCCCCGTGACGGATGATCCCGTTGTGCTCCTGATCCACGCCCGGTAGAAACCCGGGCACGTCGACGAACGTGAGCAGCGGGATGTTGAAGGCATCACAGAACCGGACGAATCGGGCCGCCTTGTCCGAGGCGGTGATGTCGAGGGTACCGGCGAGCACCGCAGGCTGGTTGGCGATGACACCCACCGCGTGGCCGTCCAAGCGGCCGAACCCGGTGACGATGTTCTTCGCCCAATGCTCGTGCACCTCGAAGAACTCTCCGGCGTCGAGGACGGTCCCGATGATCTCGACCATGTCGTAGGGCTGGTTGGACGAATCGGGGATGATCAGATCCAACGAGTCGTCGACACGGTCGGCGCGGTCGGTGGGGGCGAAGTACGGAGCGAGCTCCATGTTGTTCCTGGGCAGAAATGACATGAGATACCTGACCGCCTCGAGGGCATCGACCCCCGAGGGGTACACGAAGTGGGTCACACCCGACTTGGAGGCATGGGTGGCGGCACCCCCGAGCTCTTCCATGGTCACTTCCTCCCCGGTGACCGCCTTGATCACGTCCGGGCCGGTAATGAACATGTGACTCGACTGGTCCACCTGGAAGACGAAATCGGTCAGGGCAGGCGAGTAGACCGCGCCTCCGGCACATGGGCCCATGATCACGGACACCTGCGGGATCACGCCTGATGCCCTGACATTCCTCTCGAAGATGCGTCCGTAGCCGTCCAGCGAGGCGATGCCCTCCTGGATCCTGGCTCCACCGGAGTCCTTCAGGCCGATGACCGGCGTCCCGGTTTCCAGCGCCATGTCGAGGACCTTGCAGATCTTGTCGGCGACGACCTTGCTCAGGCTTCCTCCATACACGGTGAAATCCTCGGCGAAAACGAACACCGGCCGCCCCTCGATCGTGCCGTGACCCGTGACGACTGCGTCACCGAGAGGTCGTTTGTCCTCGATCCCGAAACCAGAGGATTGGTGACGGACGAATTGGTCGATTTCCTGGAATGAGCCCTTGTCGAGGAGCACCTCGAGACGCTCTCGGGCAGTGAGCTTTCCCTGCTCGTGCTGGCGCGCGACGGCACGCTGACTACCAGCGTGCAGCGCTTCCTCGCGAAGTTCTCTGAGTCGCTCGATTCGCGCCTCGGTCCCCAAGACTCCTCCGTAACCTCACACGATAAGACTCGTCAGGAGACGAGATGGCTACACCCTATTTGCAATTCAGGCGAGAAGAAGTCTCTTCCACCCAAGACGAGGCCAGGCTCATGCTTGGTGCGCTCCCGGTGGTGGTGATGGCACGAGGCCAGACAGCCGGTCGGGGACGGTCCGGATCCTCATGGATCACCGCCCCCCGCGCGGTCGCTGTATCCGCCGCTTTCGAGGTGGCGGTCGACGATGACCGGCCGTTCTCACTCATGGCCGGCGTCGCATGTTTGCGCGCCGTCGACGCGGTCTCGCTGAAGTGGCCCAACGACATCCTCCTCGGCGACCGGAAGGTGGGTGGAATCCTGGTCGAGCGATCGGGGCAAGAGGTCGTCGCCGGAATGGGACTCAACCTGTGGTGGCCTGGCGCGCCCGACGGGATGGGGGCCGTCGGCGAGGAGGATCCGGGCGAGGGGGCGCAAGCCGAATTCGGCGGGCTGTGGGCAGCCGAATTCCTACACCTGGTCAGCCGGGAGGGCTGGCCCAAGGAAGAATATGTCGCCCGGTGTGCCACCGTCGGCCGGCAGATCACATGGGAGCCCGACGGTGCGGGGTTCGCAGTCGACGTGTCCGATGACGGTGCGCTCGTCGTTGAGCAGGCGGGGACCCGCCGATCGATCGTCGCCGGTGCCATCCGGCACCTCCGCGGCTAGCCCAGGTCGATCTCTTCCGCCCGTGGCAAGGCCGCCTTGAAGAACTCGATGATCCTCGCACCGGCATCGGAGGCGGCGTCGGGGTGGTAGAGCTCGGCATCGATGTCGAGAAAGCCGTGGCCGGCGCCCTCGTACAGAATCCATTGCCCATGGTCGTTACGTCGCTGGGCTTCATCCACGGTGGCCACTGCGATCAACTCGTCCGCGGTGCCGTACAGACCGAGCACTGGCACCGGCAGATGCTCGAGATAGGCGGCGACCGGGAACTCCCGGTCCTCGTCGCCGGTCAGTGGCGCGTAGGCGACAGCGAGGGCTCGGACCCATGGCCGGGTCGCGGCCACCATGATCCCAAACCGCCCGCCCACGTCGACCCCGAGTATCCCGACGCCTCCGCTCACTGCCCAGTCGACGTCGCCAGACATGACGAACTCGTGTGCCTCGTCGAGGTCGGTCAATGCTCGGGAGTCGGCGAGGTCGTGATATGCCGCGAGCGGGTCACCGGCCTGGCGGTAGAAGTTTGGTGCGATTGCGACCACACCCGATCGAGCGAACGCCCGGCACATGTCCTTCTCGAAGCCGGTCAGGCCATCGAGCGTCGGCAGGACGAACACGACCGGGAACTTCCCGGCTGCGTCGGGCCTGGCGAGGTATGCGGTGCGGAGGGCAGATCCAATTGGTATCGGCCAAGCCCCGTACATGATCGAATGGGTGCCCTCGTGGGGAAGGACGGCCAATTTGTGGGAACCTCCGTCGACGGACCGGCGGCAGGTTAGCTCCGTGTCGCCCGCCCCTCACCCGAACAAAGGCGAACCTCCGGCTTCACAGTTAATTCGGGAACCGGGCCTAGCCTGCTGACGTCCGACCGACCACATGTCCTCTCCTTCTCCCACAGTCGCGCCCCGCCGCGGGCTGCCCAGATGGCTCAAAGTCACCATCATCACCGTCTTGGTGCTGGCCAACCTGGTCGCGCTCGGGATGTTCTGGGCTCTGCGCACCGGTCAGGATGTCCTGGCCAAGGCCACCAAGGATGAGGAAGTTGTCGACGAGCTCGTCGAGCCCTCCGGGGAAGGGCTCGTGTTCCTCCTGGTGGGAAGCGACTCGAGGGAAGGGCTGGATGACCTGACCAATTTCGGCAGCGCGGGTGGACGCCGAGGCGATGTGATCATGCTCGTTCGCCTGGATCAGTCCGGCGGGGCGAAGATGCTCAGCATCCCTCGAGATCTGTGGGTCGATATCCCGGGCCAAGGTATGGACAAGATCAACGCCGCCTACGCATACGGCGGACCGAGCTTGATGGTCCAAACGATCAGAGAGAACCTCGGGATCGAGGTCAACCACTATGTCGAGGTGGGCTTTCTCGGGTTCATCGAGATGGTCGATGAGCTCGGCGGCATCGAGCTGACCTTCCCGTACCCGGCGCGGGACGTCTCATCCGGTCTGGACGTGGAGGCCGGCACGCAGACGGTCAATGGCGAGACGGCCCTGGCCTACGCGCGGTCCAGGAAGTACCAGGAGAACCAGGGCGGGTCATGGGTGAGCGTGGATGCAACCGACATAGGTCGCACCCAGCGGCAGCAGGAAGTGGTCAGAGCGATCCTCGCCGAGTTGAAGAGCCCGGCATCGGTCACAGAGGCGGGACAGATCGCCGGGTCACTGGCGCAGCACATGACCATCGACGCAACCCTGGCAGCATCGTCGGTCGCCTCGCTGGCCTGGGACTTTCGGGGACTGCTCACCGGCGACATCGAAGGTCAGACCCTGCCGGTCTACGGAGACAGTGTCGGTGGGGCCTCCGTCGTCCGCGCCGACGAGCCGGAGGCAACGGAGATGATCGATGACTTCGTTGCCGGTCTGAGCACTGCCTCCGCTCCGATCCGCGTCCAGGTGCTCAACGGCAACGGCGTCAGCGGCGCGGCGGCGGAGATGTCGCTGAAGCTGGAGGATGCCGGATTCGAGATCGTCGCGGTCGGAGACGCCTCGACGAAGGACTATGACACGACGACGGTCGTGGCTCCCGAGGGGAGCCTTGTCGGCGAGCAGATAGTCGCAGAGCTCGGTTTCGGTGTAGTCGAGTTCGATGAAGTCGATAACGATTACGACGCAATCGTGATCGTCGGCGCCGACGCGGGCTGACGCAGGATCGTCGCTATCTACCATGAAGCGCCAATGGACATAGCAATCATCGGAGCGGGCTACGTGGGTCTTGTGACGGGGGCGGGGCTCGCCGGCCTTGGCCATCGGGTACGGCTGGGTGAGGCCAATGAGGAGAGGGTCGAGCTGCTGCGCAACGGGGGAGTCCCGATCTACGAGGAAGGGCTGCCCGAGCTTCTCGCCGAGACAGCTGAGAGCGGCCTCCTCAGCTTCCACGGCTCGAACAAGGAAGCGGTTTCGGGCGCGGCTCTGGTCTTCCTTGCCCTGCCTACTCCCGAGGCCGAGGACGGGCGGGCTGATCTCCGCTTCGTCCACGCGGTGATCGACGAGCTGGCCAATGAAGTGACTGATGGCACGATCTTCGTGGTGAAGTCCACGGTTCCCCCGGGAACGGTGGCTGCGCTCAGGAAGCGGCTGGCGGACAATGGCAGCCCGGCGAGGATCGTGTCCCATCCCGAGTTCCTCCGGGAGGGAAAGGCCGTTCATGACTTCGTCCATCCCGACCGGGTCGTGGTCGGAGCCTGGGACGAGGCAGATGCCAGGGTTGTGGCCGACCTGTACCGAGATCTCGAGACCCAAGTGGTCATCACGGACCCAACCTCTGCCGAGATGATCAAGTACGCCTCCAACGCCTACCTGGCCGCGCGTCTGACCTTTGTGAACACTCTCGCCAATGTGTGCGAGGCCGTCGGTGCCGACATACTCGATGTCGTGCAGGGTCTCGGCATGGACCATCGCATCGGTCCCCACTTCCTGCAGCCCGGCCCGGGTTACGGCGGATCCTGCTTCCCCAAGGACACTTCGGCCCTGATCGCGGTGGCAGAGGATGCGGGTTATGACTTCCAGCTGCTTCGTGCGGTGATCGAGGCCGACGAAGAGCAGAGACGTCGCGTCGCCGACAAGGTGCGGCAGGCTGCCGGAGGTGGGCTGCGGGGCCGGCGCGTTGGCATGTGGGGTGTCGCCTTCAAGGCAGGCACCGACGATGTCAGGGAGTCGCCGGCGGTGCGGATCGCTGCGTTGCTCCAGGCGGATGGCGCAGAAGTCGTCGCCTATGACCCCGAGGCATCCACCGATCTGCTCACCATGGCACCGGACCCGATTGCGGCCGCCACCGATGCCGATGTCCTGCTCATCGCGACCGAATGGCCCGAGTTCGGAGCCATCGACATGGGCTCGGTCCGGAAGGTGATGCGCGGTCACCGGGTGGTGGATGCCCGTAATCTCCTCGACCCGAAGGCGGTGCGTGCCGTCGGGCTCGACTACTGGGGTCTGGGGCGCCCCGGGGCCTGACCGGTCTGGTCCGGCCGAGCGGCGTCTGTTTGCCCGACGTGTGAGGATGGCGAAGGCTTCCCGATGGAGCCCTGCCCTGACCCGAAAGGCGAGGTCCGCCGGCAATAGACCGGCACGGACCTAACGGAAGAGATCCTCGTCAGGCGATCTGACCAGGTCGCGTCCCCGCCCTTCGCCCCGAGGGCCGTCATAACCACGTACCAGTGCGGCCGGTATCCCGCTGGACTTCCCCATCACCAGGTCGGCGGCCGAGGCCAGCTCGTCGGCGACTGCGATCTCGGTGACTTCGAGCTCACGTCCCATCCAATCGGTTGAGCCTTTCAGGTCCAAGACCGCCTCCAGGCCCGACACACCGATGGCGATGTCGGTCAAGCCCCGTCGCCAAGGACGGCCGAAGGTGTCGCTGATGATGACGGGAAGATCGACGCCGAAGCTGCGCTGAAGCCGGATTCGAATCCGATGCGCCGAACGATCGGGATCCTCGGGGAGGAGGATCATCGTGCCCCCGACGGCATTGGATCTGTCGACTCCGGCGTTGGCGCAGATGAACCCGTGTTTGGTCTCGGCGATGACCAGATTCCCGCGTCGTCTGACAATGGCCACGGCCTCGGTCTCGACCAATGCCCGTTTGAATGCCTCCTCGTCCCCCTCGACTGTGACCACCCTGCCTTCCGCCTTGGAGATGATCTTGTGTGTGACCACCAGCACGTCCCCTGCCTCTGGTTGCAACGGCTGGAGGGCCGGCTCCAGGATGTCGGTCACCTCGTCACCTGGTTTCACCAAGCCGATCCCGAGCAGCGGGAAGATCTCGAGGGTCACAGGCCCAGTATCCCCAGCGCGAGGCGCTCGGCCTCGACCCGCCCCGGGATCAGCGTGTCCATTGCGACCACAGACACGCCGTCGCGCATCCCTGCCTCGCTGGAGTCGGCGGTGTCCACCACCAGGTGCTGGATGAGCCCGCGATAGCTGGCGAGTACTGCCGTGGTCCCCGTTCCGAGCCCCAGGTCGGACATCACGGCCTCCGCCGGGCCTCTAACGGCCCTACCGCCGATCAGTGGGCTAACCGCCACGACGCGCGAGTGCTCCCGGACGATGCTCTCGATCGGACTGATGGCGAGTATGGGCCATACGGACAGAGGAGGATTGGACGGGGCGATCAAGACGATGTCGGCCGACGCGATCGCCTCGATGACCCCCGGGGCGGGCACGGCCGACGCGGCACCCTCGTACTCGAGACGCGCGACGTGATCGCGGTGCCGACGGTCGACGAAATAGGACTGAAAGCTGAGGACGAGCCCGTCGGTGGTGGTCACCACGGTGCGGACCCGGTCATCGGTCGCGGGGAGGACCCTGGCTGCGATGTCGAAACGGGCCCGCACCGTGTCGGTGATCGCACTCAACGAGTCACCCATGCCCAAACGTTCGGTCCGGTAGATCTTCAAGGCAAGATCGAGGTCGCCGAGCTGGAAGCTGTTGTTCATGCCGAACCTGGCCAGTTCGGTGTTGGTGACGAAGGAGTCACCAGCCCTGCCCCATCCGTGTGGCCCCTCCATCCCGGCCAGCGTGTAGATCACCGTGTCCAGATCCGGGCTCACGTACAGACCATGTGTTGGCAAGTCGTCAGCGACGTTCACGACGACTGTCAGGTCGATGCCATCGATCGCAGACAGCCCGAGCGCCATCCGCGCCCCGCCAACGCCGCCGGACAGCTCTACGACCTTCATCCGCTCCCTCGATATTGCTCAGCGATGCGGTCCGGTTCACAATGTCCTCCCGCATGACCAATGCCCCAGCTCCGCAGGTCGCGGAGGAATCGATACCTGATGCGCCGCCGGATGCGCCTCGCATCAAGGTGATTGTCACCCTGGTGGAGGGCGCCGACCTGGGCGCCGCGCTCGCCACGGTAGACCGGCAAGTCTATGGCGCGATCCGCGAGGTGGTCGTTGTCTCGGAGAGCGGGGTCGACGTCCCATCCGGAGTGGTCTTGACCCCATCGCTCGAGGAGGCCATCGCCGGCGCCGGAGCGGAGGTCGAATACCTGTGGATACTCCATTCCGACGCTCGACCACGGCCCGACGCTCTCTCCGCCCTCGTCTCAGAAGTCGAGCGCAACGAGGCATCGCTTGGCGGGTCCAAGCTGCTCCTTGCCGGCACCCCCGACGAATTGGAGTCGATCGGGAGCGCCACCGATGTGTTCGGCGACCCCTATTCGGGCCTCGATGAGGGCGAGATCGATCTTCAGCAGTACGACGTCGTCCGTGAAGTGGCCTTTGTGTCATCGGTGTCGATGCTGGTGCGTCGCGATCTTGCCCAGGGCCTGCGAGGTCTCGACGACCTGATGGAGCCGGGGGCTGCAGGTCTCGACTTCTCACAGAGAGTCAGGCTCGCCGGAGGGAGGGTCATCTCGGTGCCCTCATCGGAGGTTTATCACCAGGCGCGATGCGAGGAGAGAGGGCGAGGCTGGAGAGAGGAGGCCGGACGGCTGAGGGCGATGCTCAAGGCTTACCGGCTCATAACGCTGTTGTGGGTCATCCCGTTCAAGATCCTCGTCTCCTTGATCGACTCGGTGGCGAACCTCCTCCTGCTCCGTTGGCGGCCCGCTGCGCACCATGCCGCTACCTGGATTTGGAACTTCTGGCATCTACCGTCCACGATCTCCGCCCGTAGGCGATTCCGCCCGGTTCGGGCCCACGGCGACGAAGAGCTGTTCAGGTTCCAGGCCAGGGGCTCGGTGATGCTCCGGGAGGTGGGATCGGAGATCACCGACCGAATCCTCTCCGTGTTCGACGACGACCAGGCTCTGGCTCGTGGGACGAGACGTGTGTGGGCGAGCCCCGGGATCTGGGGTGCGGTGCTCGCGGCCGCTGTAGTCATAATCGGCTCGTGGTCACTGTTGTTCTCGGGTGTGCCGAACGTCGGTTTCAGCTTTCCGTTCGAGGCGCCTTCCGTCGCCTCCGAGCGGTTCTTCGCCGGTTGGAACGATGCCGGGCTCGGATCTCCGGACGCGGTGCACCCGTCGGTCGGGTTCACCGCACTCATCTCGACGCTCTGGTTCGGGTTCGAAGGCGCGGCACGGACCGTCGTCACGGTTCTGTTCGCTGTGCTCGCAGTCCTGGGGATGGGGAGGCTTGCTGGACGGCTCGGATTCCGGGGACCGGGCCGGTACCTTTCCGGGCTGGTCCTTCTCGCCGGCCCCGGAACGGCTCTCGTCGTCGGCTCGGGCTCGTGGCTGGCGCTCGCGGCCGCAGGATTGCTGCCGTGGACGGTGAGGTCGATCTTCCTGCATCCGACCGACCGGGCGCGGAGCTGGCTGAGCCACATTGGGTGGGTCCTCGTGTGGGCTCTCTTGCTGACGGCTGTCGCGCCGGTGCTGGGAGCGGTTCCGCTTGCCGTGGCCATCTTGTGGAGGATCGTCGGCGGAAGTAGATCCTCACTTCGGTTGGCTGTCGTCAGTCTCCTCGCCGGAGCGGTCGCTGTCGGATTCGTATACGACGATCGGGGCTGGCTGGTCGATTTCGATCGTCGGCTCGGCCTAGCAGTCACCGGGTGGTGGCCGATCCTCATCGCTGCAGCAGCGCTCCCATTGACGCTGATCGAGGGGCGAGTGCGGCGGCTTGGGTTCTTTGGGGCGGTTCTGGGGTTTTCGGGGCTCATCCTGGCTCGCATTCCCTACGGCGGGCCCGGCGTGGAAGAGGCGGCCCTGTTGCTCGCCTCGTTTGGGGCGGCCATCGTCGTGGCGGCCGCCCTCGATCACCTCAGCATCGAGCCTCGTCGTCTCCTCAGCGCCTTGAGCGCCGTGGCCATCCTGGCATTGTCGATTGGAGGGTTGCTGAACGGGCGGTTGGGGCTGCCCGATGGTGACATCAACGACAGTCTGGGTTTCGCCAACACCCTGGCCGGCGAGGCAGGGCCGGGAAGGGTCCTCGTCATCTCGGTTGATCGCGACTTGATACCGGGGGAGGCGCGGCCCGGGCCCGGATTCTGGTACCGGACACTGGATGGGACCGGCACCACGATCGACGAGGCCTGGTTGCCAACGGCACGAACAGGTGATGATCTTCTGGACGAGACCATAGGTCGGATCGCGACAGGTGCCGAGCTTCGTCCGGGCAGGCTGCTCTCTCAGTTCGCCATCCATTGGGTGGTGGTCGCCGGCCCGGAGTCACCGCTCGACCAGATCCTCCAGTCGCAATTGGACCTGGTGCCCACCCCGTTGATGACAGAGTCGAAGGTGTACGAGAACCCTGGGGCAATGCCCCTGGCGGCGGGCGAGGGAGATCTCGTTTGGGCTCGCGAAGGATCGGGCTTCGCCGGACCTGTCGACCCGGGGAGGGTATCCATCGCGATCAATCACGCCGGCGGCTGGGAGCCCGAACCGGAATCGGACGGATGGCACCTGACGGTTGGGGCTAGCCGGGGCACCGCGATGTTCTCGGGTGGCGGTTACCTGGCGCTCAGCCCATATGTGTCCGCCGGTCTCTTCCTGGTAGCGCTCGTGCTCTTGGGATGGGGAAAGGTCAGGCGATGACCAGGGCACTCCTCGCCCTCATCGTTGCCGGTCTCGCCGCGGCATCCGTGGTGTTGCCCGAGCCCGTGGCCCCGGTGACTTCTCCCGTGGCGGCTGTCGATTTCCCCTCGGTTTCGGTCTGCCCGGTCGAGGAGGGAGGTGGGCGCAACACCACCATCGCGGTGGCGTCGAACGTCGATGGTGGCGGCCAGCTGACGGTCTTTGCCGGGGGCGCCGTCGCCGGTTCGACGTCCTTCCAGACCGGGGGCCCTGGATCCGCTGCCATCCAGGCTGTCGATGTGGCAGCCGTAGGGGTGGCGGGTGGTCTGCTCGAGTTGCCCGATGCGGAGGCCGCGAGCGGGTCGATCTTCACCGGTGCCGGGTCCGTGGCTCACGAGACCTGTCTTGCGACTCCCGCTCCGGAGATGCTCCTCGCCGGTGGATCCACGACCGGTGACCAGGAACACGAGATCCAGTTGATGAACCCCTACTCCGGTCAGGCGGTGGTCGATCTCACCGTGCGCTCCGAGTCCGGGCTCGAGTCGGCTCCCCAGCTTCGGGGCATCACCGTGCCTTCCCGTTCCTCGGTTGTGGTCGACATGGACGAGATCCTCCCAGGACGAGAGTCGCTGGCGGTCTCCATCCAGGTTGCCAGTGGCAGCGCCCTGGCAATCGGGCGGATCGTGACCTCCGGCGATGTCGCGCTGTGGAACGCCGTTGCGCCGGCACCCGATTGGTATGTCCCCGTCCCGTCGGGCGGGGCCGGGGAGATCGTCATTTCCACGGGCGTGGGCAGCGATGTCGAGTATCAGGTCGATGTGTACGGGCCGGACGGCCTGGTCGAGGCATTTGCCGAAGGCGTTGTGCCTGCTCATGGCGATACGGACATCAGTGTGGATGTGGCCGGAGAAGGGGCATCGGCCTTTCGGGTTGTGGCGACCCAGCCAGTTGCGGTCTTTCTCCGTCTGGTGGGGGAGGAGGGGGGCATTGCAGTGACGACGGGCTCGACCGTCACGGCCTCCCGTTGGCTGCTGCCAGGCGCAGGGCTTGCGGAAGGTGGGACCGGTCGGCTCGTCGTGCTCAACGCGGGGCTGGAGCAGACGAATGTTGTCATCACGGCTCTCGGGCAGCAGTCCGTCGTCAAGCAACCTCCGGTGGACGCCGGGTCGGTGTTGGAGTTCGCATCGATCGCGCCGTCTGCCAACGCCTACACCGTGAGCGGTGAGGGGCTGTTGGTGCCGATGTGGGTCACGTCTGTGGGGACCGCAACCGCCTACAGCGTTGGGGCGCCGCTGATCGATGAGTGATGTTTGGCTCAGGGTCGGGCTGATCGCCGTCACGTTCTCGGCCGCGATCGTGACGTCTCTAGTGATCCGCCGTAGGGAGAAGACCCGGCCCATCGATGCCGGTCCCAGCAGTCTCGCCCCTGGCATCTACCTGTTCTCATCGGGGAATTGCCTCGACTGTGGGCCGGCGCGGGAGGCCGTCGAGCAGGCCACGGGCGGCCCCGGGGGGTTCACGGAGATCCGATGGGAGGACTCCCCTGAGGCCTTTCGCGACCTGGGCATCGAGACCGTGCCGGCCACGGTCCTGGTGTCCGACAACGGATTGGCAACGGTGTATCCGGGGAGGCCGCGATACGCCCTCAGGACCTTGGGTCCTTGAATGGGAGCGGCGTGACTCCTAGCGTGCCTCCGATGGTTCTCAGTTGTGCCCGATGTGGCTCGCCGGCCGCCGCCGCGATGACCTTCTCCTATGGTGACAGTGCAGTCTGGATGGATGATCTGGTCAATGGCATGGAGCCGCATGGGTACGCCATGTGCGCCGATCATGCCGACCGAATGATCCCCCCGCAGGGCTGGACCCTCACCGATCGCCGCACCGTGACCCGGCTGTTCGCCCCGCTTTCCGTGGCCTGATGGCCCTCGACCGCGATCTGTTGGACGCGGTCAGGGATCTCGACGAGCACGACCTCCGTCGTTTGCTCATCTTGACTCGTGCCCAGCTGCAGCGGTCCGGAGCTCTCTCCGGCGAAGTCGAGCCCGAAGTGAGACTGCGTCAGCAGAGCGTGAGATGTGGCAAGACCGGGTGCACGCAGTGCCCTCACGGCCCCTATTGGTACGCCTATTGGACCGAGGACGGCAAGAGAAGGAGCAGATATCTCGGCCGTCTTCTCGATGAGGATGCGTTGTTGTAGCGGCCAACTGGCCTTACGATATTCCGGCTACCCGAGCGTCGAGACGAGATGAACTGCCCCCAGTGCTCACAACCTGATGTGATCGAAATAGAGCACATCCTGCCCGATGGGACCGAGGTGCATTTCTTCGCCTGCCACAACTGCGAGGAGAAGTGGTGGAACCGCGATGGCGTGGAGATCGACATCTCTCAGGTTCTGGAGATCGTCCGACAGCACCGGGCGTGACGTCGTCACGACCCCTGGCCAGGGAGAGCTCCTGGCCGATCGTTCTCACTCTGGCCGGGATCTCGATGGTCATCCTCGTGGTGATGAACCCATGGTGGATCGTCTCGTCCACCACACCGTCGGGTGGTGACATGGGTGCCCATGTCCTGGGCCCCGCCTTCTTGAGAGACACCCTTCTGCCAGAGGGGAGGATCCTCGGCTGGTCCAACGATTGGTTTGCCGGCTTTCCCGCGTTCTACTTCTACTTCCCGCTGCCCTCGCTGACCATCGTCCTGCTCGACCTTTTCCTCCCCTACGGGGTGGCATTCAAGGTCGTCACCGTCATCGGACTGCTCGCCACGCCGCCGGCTGCCTACTACCTGGCCCGTTCCATGCGTCTCGGCAGGAACATCTCACTCGTCGCCGCAGGCTCGGGGGTCGTGTTTGCGTTCTACGAGAGCTACTCGATCTATGGCGGGAACGTTGCCTCGACGCTGGCCGGGGAGTTCTCCTATTCGTGGTCGTTCGCGTTGTCTCTCTTCTACCTCGGACTGCTCATCCGCGCAGTCCGCGACGATCGTCGCTACCTGAAATGGGCTGCCCTGGTCCTCGCGGCCACTGCCCTCTCCCATGTGCTGACCACCCTCGTGATCATCTTCGCCTCTTTGTTCGTCTTGCCCTGGCGGAAGGGGTTCTGGCGAACGCTCGCCATCTGGGTGTGGGGCTTCACGATCGCCGCTTTCTGGGCGCTGCCGCTGGCGGCCCGGATCGGGCTGACCTCCGACATGGCCTGGACACCTCTCTCCCGCTGGGAGGAGATCTTCCCGGTCGAGATCTGGCTGCTCCTCCCCCTCGCCATCCCCGGTGCGATCTGGCTGGCCCGCCGCACCTCGAGATCCGCGCCCCTTCTCGCCGCGACTCTCTTGCCAGTCATCTACTTCCCGCTTCCCAACATCATGCCCGAGCTCTTTCCGGGGGTGTTCGGTGGGGAGCGTTGGAAACTGTGGAATGGCCGGCTTCTCCCGTACTGGTATTTCGGGGTCGCATTCTTCGCCGCTGTCGGGGCCGGCGCAGCCATCATCTGGCTTTCACGCAGGTTGCCGTCTCGGATCTCGACACACTTTCCCCGGGCACTGATCGCGATGGTCACGGTGGTGGCTTGCGCCTTGGTCATCGATTCGACCGAGTTCCCGGTGTGGGCCTGGGTGCCTGTGGGCCTTGCCGGTGCCCTGCTGATCGGTGTCTCTTTCAGTTGGGAGCCGAACATGCCGACCCGCACCGTTCTGACCGCGACCCTGGTCAGCCTCGTTGTCCTCGGGTCGCTGTCCAGCGTGACCTACATCGACGGCTGGTCGAAGTGGAACTACTCGGGATACGAGTCGAAGCCCCGTTGGCCGGAGTACGAGGAGTTGATGGGGGAGATCGACGCCCTGCCCGATGGTCGGGTTCACTGGGAGGCAAACAAGGACTTGAACGAGTTCGGGACTCCCATGTCGCCGATGCTCATCCCGTATTGGACCGAGGGCTCACATCCATCGATGGAGGGGCTCTTCTTCGAGTCTTCCCTCACCACTCCCTTCCACTTCATCAACTCGTCTGAGATGTCCGAGCATCCCTCCAACCCGATCCCGGGGCTCACCTATCACACCGGCGAGATGGACCGGGGGATCAAGCATCTAGAGCTTTTCGGGGTCACCTACTACGTCTCGTTCACCCCCGAAGCGACCGAGCGGGCCGACGGCTTCTCGGAGTTGACCAAGCTGGTCACCACCGGCCCCTTCACGATCTACCGACTACCCGAGACCCAGCTTGTCGAAGCGGCGACCATGCTCCCCTCCGTCTATGACGTCCCCGAGCACAGCGTGCTGGACTCTCTGACCGGGTCGGACACGGTCACCGGGGCAGATGGGCAGATGCTGCCGAGCTTCTTCGACATGGCGCTGGACTGGTACGAGGACGTCGACAATCTCGACCGGTGGGTCGTCGCCGACGGTCCGGCGGAGTGGCCGAGGATCGAGTCGATCGACGAGCGACCCGATGTCGCTCTGGGCACTCCGGCCGATGCGGTCAGCGACATCGTTTTGGAGAACGACCGTATCTCGTTCACGACGTCGGCCGTCGGGATTCCCCATCTGGTCAAAGTCTCCTACTTCCCCAATTGGGTGGCCGAGGGCGCTGATGGTCCGTGGCGGGCAGCACCTTCCCTGATGGTCGTGGTGCCGACCGACGAGGACGTGACCATCGAGTTCCAGGACACCTGGGCCGAGACCGGGGGCAAGGTCGGCACGTTGATCGGGCTGGTCGGGCTAGTCGGCGTCGCCATCTGGGGCGTGCGTCGCCGCCAGGCCTAGTGGTTCCTCCCTCAGGGCCTTTCGGATCAGCAGAAGCCCGCGGATCGTCCTGGGAACGCGTTTGACCAGCGATGACCTGGCCGCACGCATCTCCTCGACCACCACCGGCACCTCCGCAATTCGGTATCCGGCCCTCTCCGCCCGCACCACGAGCTCGGTGTCGAAGAGGTCCTTGCGGCTCACCACTTCCGGCACGACCGCCGTCACCAAGTCGCGGCGGAAGGCCTTCATGCCGTGGGTGTCGCTCACTCTCGAGTCGAGGATCGTGCGCAGAAGGAGATTGAACACCCGTGTGGCGAGCCGTCGAATCGGCGGGCGGTGGTCTTCCGATCCCGGATCACGCTTGGAGGCGATGACCAGATCGACATCGTCGAGGGCGAGGACCTTTTCGAGGAACCTGGCCGAGAAATAGTCGATGTCGAAGTTCACCACCCAATCACCGTCGGCCTCGAGGAACCCGTGTCTCATCGCAGCCCCGTAGTCCGGCTCTATGAGCGAAATGACCGTCACGGGTTTCCCGACGCCGGCGCGCCGGGCCGCCTCGGCGGTCCTGTCGGCGGAGCCGTTCTCGACGAGGATGATCCGATAGCTCCTGCCCAGGCGATCCATCTCGTCGATGAGGGCGGGGAGTGCCACCGGGATGAAGGCCGCCTCGTTGTACACGGGCACCACGATCGAGAAGGTAGGGCTCATCGGAGTCGCGGAGTGTAGGAATGAGCAAGACCTAGGCCCACCCCTACACTTCATCGCACCGATGAATCCTGACGCCGTCTTCAAGGCTTATGACGTGCGCGGGCGCACTGACAATGGTGAGCTCGATGCCGGGTTGTATCGCATGATCGGTGGCGGCTTCGTCGAGCTGGTCGGCAAGGGCGACATCGCGGTGGGACGGGACTGTCGTGAATCTTCCGGGGTGCTGTTCGAGGGGCTGGTCTCGGGCCTGACCGGTGCCGGGGCGGATGTCATCGATCTGGGCGAGGTGCCGACCGATCTCATCTACTTCTATTCGGGCAAACATGGTGTTCCCGGAGCGGTCATCACCGCGTCGCACAATCCTCCTCAATACAACGGTCTGAAGCTCTGCCGGGCCGGTGCGGCCCCCGTCGGCGCCGACACCGGGCTCGAGGAGATAAAGGCATTCGTGGTCGCCGGGAATGCCACCGAGTCGATGGCGCGCGGGTCGATCCGGAAGGTCGACGCGGTCGACGACTACGTCACCCATCTCCTCGGCATCGTGGACCCATCGACGATCGGGCCACTGCGGGTCGCCGTGGATGGCGGCAATGGCATGGCCGGTGTGACCGTGACGAAGGTGTTCGACCGTATCGGTGCTTCCCTCGACGGTCTCTATCTCGAGCCCGACGGCACCTTCCCCAACCATCCTGCGGATCCGATCCAGTTGGAGAACCTGCAGGACTTGATCGCAAAGGTGACCCGGGAGAAGCCGGATCTGGGAGTTGCATTCGACGGAGATGCCGATCGGGCTTTCTTCATCGACGACGAGGGGTCCCCGGTGAGTGGAAGCACGGTCACCGCACTCATCGCCCGATGGATGCTGAGTCGACGGCCCGGGGCACCCATCATCCACAACTTGATCACGTCGCGGTCGGTGCCCGAGATCGTCACGGAGGCGGGCGGCGTCCCGATTCGGACCAGGGTGGGCCACAGCTACATCAAGCAGGTGATGGCCGAGTCCGGAGCGGTGTTCGGTGGTGAGCACAGTGGCCACTACTACTTCCTCGACAACTACCGCGCCGACTCGGGGATGCTCGCCATGCTCATCCTGATGAGGGTCATCTCCGAAGACGGGCGGCCGCTCTCGGTTCTCCGCCGAGACGTCGAGCGTTATGCCTCCTCGGGGGAGATCAACTTCGAGGTGGAGAATCCAAGGGCCGCGATGGCTCGAGTCGAGTCCGCCTTCCAGCAGTCAGAGATCGATCACCTCGACGGGCTCAGCATCGACCTTGGCGATGCCTGGTTCAACCTCCGCCCCTCGAATACCGAGCCCCTTCTCAGGCTCAATGTCGAGGCCGCCAATCCGGAGACCGTCAAAGAGGCGGTCGATAGGGTCGAGTCCATACTCCTGGATCGAACATGAGCCTCATCCACCCCGATCTGGCCGCGATCCTCGTCTGCCCCGTGGACAAGGGCGAGCTGACCGAGGATGTGGAGGGATCGCGCCTGGTCTGCACCAAGTGCCGCCGTGCCTACCCGGTCCGGGATGGGATACCGATCATGCTGGTCGAGGAGGCCGAGGGGGGTCCAGATGAGTGACATGCTGGCGATGATCAGGACCCTGGGCGAACAGCTGCGCTGGGCCCGTGACATCGATATCCCGGCCGTGGGTGGCGTCTCCGAGGTGCTGGTCGGTGGAATGGGTGGGTCCGGGATCGCAGGAGACTTCGGCGCCGCCCTCGCCGCACGTTCCCGGGGGAGAGTGACAGTCCACAAGGGGTATTCGCCCCTTCCCGGTTGGACAGAGCGGATGGCGCCGACTGTGGTGGCGATCTCCTACTCCGGCAACACCGAGGAGACCATCGACCTCGCCACCGCCGCGGGCGATGCCGGCCTGCCGGTCGTAGCCGTCACGACGGGCGGGAGGCTCGCCGACATGGCGGCAGATGAGGGATGGCCATTGATCGAGGTCCCATCAGGTCATCAGCCCCGCGCTGCGGTGGGTTTCCTGGTGGGCGTGATGGCCCGGCTCCTCGCCTCGTTCGGTCTGCTGGAGGATCAGTTGCCGGCACTCGGGGAGTCGGCGGACCTGGTCGATGCGGCGACGACGGAGGGGTCGGGCGCCTGGGTGACGGGTATGAGCATTGCCCAGGGACTGGCCGGGCGAATCTCGATCATCTACGGGGGTGGCCCGGTCAGTGGCACCGCTGCACAACGGTGGAAGACCCAGATCAACGAGAACGCCAAGATGCCGGCGTGGTGGTCGGTCCTCCCCGAGTTGGATCACAACGAGCTCGTTGGGTGGGAGGCATTGCCGTCGCTCACCCGCGCTTCCGTCGGGATCGTCATGCTGACGGACCGATCGGATCATCCCCGGGTGAGGGCGAGGATCGACCACTCCTCGGCCTTGACCGAGCTCGCCGTGCCATGGCTTGCCGAGGTGCCTGCAACCGGTGAGTCGGACCTGGCGCGCCTCATGTCGCTCACGGCCACCGGAGACCTGGTTTCCTGGATGTTGGCGGGGGAGGCAGGGGTTGACCCGCTGCCGGTGGAGACGATCGAAAAACTGAAGAGACTCCTAGTGAAGGAATGAGATGAACTACGACATTGCCAACCCTGCACTTGCCGACGAAGGCGCCCGAAGGGTCGAGTGGGCCGGACGACGGATGCAGGTGCTGGCCACGGTGAGGGAGCGCTTCGCCAAGGAGAGGCCACTCGAGGGCTTGGTGGTGGCCGCCTGCCTCCACGTCACCGCCGAGACCGCCAACCTGATGCTGGCGCTCCGTGACGGGGGCGCCGAGCCAATCCTATGTGCCTCCAACCCGCTTTCAACCCAGGACGACGTCGCGGCTGCCCTCGTCGCCGAGGGCATCCCGGTGTTTGCGATAAGGGGCGAGGACTCAGACACCTACTACAAGCACATCCACGCGGTCCTCGACCACGCACCGGCGATCACGATGGACGACGGCGCCGATTTGGCGACGCTCCTGCACACCGATCGTCGCGACATCGAAGTCATCGGGTCGACCGAGGAGACGACCACCGGTGTGATCCGACTCCGTGCGATGGCAGCCGACGGGACGCTTCGTGTGCCCGTGGTCGCGGTGAACGACTCAGCCACCAAGCACCTGTTCGACAACCACTACGGAACCGGTCAGTCGGCCATCGACGGGATCATCAGAGCCACCAACATCCTCCTTGCCGGTCAGAACATGGTTGTGATCGGGTACGGGGACTGTGGTCGCGGCGTGGCAAACCGAGCCGATGGTTTCGGGGCCAGTGTCATTGTCGTCGAAGTAGATCCGGTGCGCGCCCTTGCAGCGGTCATGGACGGGTATCGGGTGATGACCGTCGCAGATGCTGCCCGGGTTGGTGACGTCTTCGTGACCGTCACAGGGAACAAGCACGTGCTGCGCAAGGAGCACTTCGACGTGATGAAGGACGGAGTGATCCTGGCCAACGCAGGCCATTTCGACATCGAGATCGATCTGGCCTCCCTGCGAGCCGCCGCCGTGGCAAGACGCGGGATTCGTGACAATCTGGAGGAGTTCGAGCTCCCGGATGGACGTCGTGTGCTCGTTGCTGCCGAAGGACGGCTGGTCAATCTGGGCGCGGCCGAAGGCCATCCGGCCGACGTGATGGACATGTCCTTCTCCAATCAGGCGCTCGCCGCGGAATACCTGGCGACGAACGCCGCAGATCTCGAGCCGAAGATCTACACCCTTCCAACCGAGATCGACGCCGACGTGGCCCGAATCAAACTCGAGCACCTCGGCGGCGGGCTGGACACCCTCACCGAGGAGCAGGTGGCCTATCTATCCGGCTGGCAGGAGGGGACTTCCTGAATCGTGGCGGCCTGCTGAACCGCGAGGCGGTTGTCCCGGCCGACCGGCCCTTTGTCCGGTCCGAGGTGCAATAGCGGATTATCGCTCGCTACGCCGTCCTGAGGGTTACCGAGGCCGAAGTCGGCCGGCAAACAAGAAGTGGGCCGGCAGACAGAAACGTCCCTGCCGACCCTTAGGGTCGGCAGGGTGCTCTGCCAGGTGTGTTGTCGTCCCAGCCGAGGGTTTGTCTGTCCGGACTGTCTCCATGACCTGCGCCCGGCTCCCGAGCGGATCCTCGAGGGAGGGGCTCGCCTCGTCGCCGCCTTCGCCCACGAAGGCGGCGCTCGCCGGCTCGTGCATTGTCTCAAGTACCAGGGGCTCACCCCCTATGCCGACCTCGTCGTGGAGATGATCGTCGACAGGGTCCCGGCACTTCCGATCGTGCCCGTGCCCAGGGCCTGGACCAGACAGGTCCTCTTTGGCATCGACCCTGCTCGTGAGATAGGGCTGAGACTGGCTGGAGTCCTCGGGGTGCCGCTCTGGGACCTGCTGTCTCCTCCGATCCACAGCCGGAGACGCGCCGGCGGGATTCACTCCCGCCCGGCGGCGAGTTTCGGCGTTCGAAACCCGCCTCGCGGCCGATATGTGCTGGTCGATGACGTGGTGACCACCGGCGCCACGGTGCGTTCCGCGACAAATTCCTTGGGATCCGGAGGATTAGCCCTTGTGGTCGCGGCGAATTCAGCCGATAGGTGTCTAGTCCACTGATACTCGAACAGGAGTTGTGATGAACCACCAGCACCCGGCTGCAGGGAGCCGAAGTTGATGGCATCGGTTGTGATCGTCGACGACGCCGAGCTATTTCGCGAGGCACTCAAGGCCGCGTTCGTGCAGGAGGGGTTCGAGGTGAAGGCGGTGGCCGCCGATGCCATGAGGGCCATCGACATGGCGAGGGAGCACCAGCCCGATCTGGTGATGCTCGACTTGCTGATGCCGGGCATGTCCGGCGTCGAAGTGGTCGGTTCCATCGCCAAGGCAAGCCCGAGCACGAAGGTGGTCTTGTTGACTTCGAGCGAGTCCGCCAAGGACCTGCTTGCCGCCGTCAAGGCGGGAGCGGCCGGCTACTTGACCAAGGACACCCCATTGCCCCGGTTGGTCTCTGCAATGCACGATGTGATCGACGGTGGCGCGGCGATCTCGCCCGCGATGGGGGGCAAGCTCTTCGCGGCCCTCCGTGATCTTCTCCGACACCACGGTGAGGCGGTTGCCCGCAGCCCTGAGTTGACCGGGCGTGAGTTGGAGATCCTCGCTCACGTTGGCGCCGGGAAGACCTCGAAGGAGATCGCCTCGGAGCTGTTCATCTCGGAGAACACCGTCCGCAATCACGTGCGGAATGTTCTCGACAAACTCGGCCTCAAGTCCCGTTTCGAGGCAGTGACGTGGGCGCAGCGAGAGGGTCTGATCGACGTCAGGTGATCGCCGGTCGACCGCCACTGCCGATGCTCGTCGACTGCATGGCCAGGCCTGGGACCTATGCGGTCAAATCTGGCTCGCCGGTAGCATGGGGGCTCAAATGCCAATCCTCTCCAAGGTCCTCCGCGCCGGAGAAGGCAAGACACTCAGACAATTCCAGGGCATCGTCACCGCAGTCAACGCGGCAGAGCCCGCGTTTGAGGCCCTCTCCGATCAAGAGCTGACCGCCAAGACATCCGAGTTCAAGAGACGCATCGAGTCAGGCGAGCCCGTTGACGACCTCCAGGTCGAGGCCTTTGCCGCAGTGCGCGAGGCAGCCAAGCGCGTCCTCGGTCAACGTCACTTCGATGTGCAGGTCATTGGGGCGGCGGCGCTGCATCGGGGGATGGTGGCCGAAATGAAGACCGGCGAGGGGAAGACCCTGGTATCGACCATGCCTGCGTATCTCAATGCCCTCGGCGGGCCAGGTGTCCATCTGGTCACGGTCAACGACTACCTCGCCTCCCGAGACGCCGATTGGATGGGGGCCGTGCACCGTTTCCTCGGTCTCACCGTAGGGCTCATCCAGAATGGGATGGCCCCGTCCGAGCGACACCCCGCCTACGACGCCGACATCACCTACGGGACCAACAACGAGTTCGGTTTCGATTACTTGAGGGACAACATGGCCATGCGGGCGGAGGACCGGGTTCAGCGCGGCCATGCCTACGCCATAGTGGACGAGGTCGATTCCATCCTCATCGATGAGGCAAGGACGCCTCTCATCATCTCCGGCCGGGTATCCGATAGCGCCAGGTGGTATCGCGACTTCGCCAAGATCGTCAATCGCCTCCAAAAGGACCTCCACTACGAGGTCGACGAGCGGAAGCGCCAGGTCCTCACGACTGAGGAAGGCGTGGCCCGTGTCGAACAAGTCCTCGGCGTGGAGAACCTGTTCGATCATGCCGCAGTCGATTTCGTCCATCATCTCGAAGCCGCCCTGAAGGCCAAGGAGCTGTATCTCCGCGACGTCGACTATCTGATCGACCACGGTGAAGTGAAGATCGTCGACGAGTTCACCGGTCGTGTTCTCGAAGGGCGGCGTTACTCCGAGGGGCTGCACCAGGCCATCGAGGCGAAAGAAGGGGTGGCGATCAAGGAGGAGAACCAGACCCTGGCGACGATCACGCTTCAGAACTACTTCCGTCTCTACGACAAGCTCGCCGGGATGACCGGCACCGCGGAGACCGAGGCTCCGGAGCTGGCACAGATCTACTCACTGGAAGTGATCGCGGTGCCAACCAACCGGCCCGTTGCCCGCGCCGACGAAGGCGATCTCGTCTACAAGACCGAGGATGGGAAGTTCGCCGCCGTTGTCGCCGACATCATGGCGAGGGCGGAAGTGGGACAGCCGGTGCTGCTGGGCACGGTATCGATCGAGAGGTCGGAGAAGCTGTCCAAGGCCCTGGACAACCACGGCATCAAACACGAGGTCCTGAACGCCAAGCACCACTCCCGGGAGGCCGACATCATCGCCCAGGCCGGCCGCCCCGGCGCGGTGACCGTCGCCACCAACATGGCCGGTCGTGGTGTCGACATCATGCTCGGGGGCAACCCCGATGGCATGGCGCGCACCGAGTTGAAGCGACGCGGGATCACTCCCGACGATCCCTCCTATCAGGACCTCGAGCACAAGCTCACAGAGGAATTCGCCTCCCAGATCGAGCCCGACAAGGAGCGGGTGATCGGGGCCGGAGGTCTGTACGTCGTCGGCACCGAGCGCCACGAGTCTCGCCGAATCGACAACCAGCTTCGAGGCCGATCGGGACGCCAAGGAGACCCGGGCGAGTCCCGTTTCTATCTGTCTCTCGAGGACGATCTGATGCGGAGGTTCCAGGGTGAGTGGGTCACTTCGATCATGGACCGGCTTCGACTCCCCGAGGATCAGCCGATCGAGGCGAACATGGTTTCCAAGGCGATCGAGAGAGCGCAGCGCCAGGTCGAGTCGCAAAACTTCGAGATTCGGAAGAACGTCCTCAAGTACGACGAGGTCATGAACGTCCAGCGTGAGCGGATCTACGACTGGCGTAGATCGATCCTGGAGGGGACGTCGGGGGACGACATGATCGGGGAGTGGATCGAATCCGTGGTCACCGAGGTGGTGGAAGCAGAGTTCTCGGCGGAGGTGCCGCGCTCCTCCTGGGATTGGGAGGCATTGCAGCGCGAGCTGACCCAGTACTACCCGACAACGATCGACGAGTCGAAGCTGACCGGATCCGTGAACCTCGACACCGTTGTCGACTACGTCGTCGACGAGGCCGCTGATGCATATGCCAAACGGGAGGAGGAGCTCGGGACCGACGTGCTGCGCCGTGTGGAACGCTCGGTCATGCTCTCCGTCATCGACAACAAGTGGCGCGAGCACCTGTCGGAGATGGACTACCTGCGCGCCGGGATCGGGCTGAGAGCCATGGGCCAGCGCGATCCATTGTCGGAGTACCAGCGCGAGGCCTACGACATGTTCACCGAGATGATCGACTCGGTGAGGAGAGATGCGGTTCGCTATCTCTTCCATGTCGAGCTCGCCCAGCCCAAGACCGCCCCGCAGCGGGTCGCCCCCAATCCCACCGGCAACGGTGCGAAGAAGCCGGTGGTGGTCTCGGACAAGATCGGCCGTAACGATCCCTGCCCCTGCGGGTCCGGCAAGAAGTACAAGAGGTGCCATGGAGTTGCCTGAGGGCAGCTCCATGCCACCGTTCTCCGTCCCACGTCCTACGTTCTACGCATGAGTCTCGAGATATCCGACCCGAAGGCGACGCTCGCCGACCTACGGCAGAGGCTGGTCGACGCCCATCGCTTCCTCGACCTGGAGGGCAAGGAGGCCGAGCTCTCCGATCTCCGTGAGCAGGCATCCTCGCCCGACCTCTGGGATGACCCCGACGAGGCGCGCACGGTCAGCCGGCGCCTGGCTCGATATGAGGGCTTGTTCGACATGGTGGCGAACCTGTCGTCCAAGATCGACGACGCCGAAGTGCTTCTCGAGCTCGCCGACGAGGCCGAGGACCCGGCCTCCCGGAGAGAGGCGCTCGACGAGCTCTCAGATGTCACCCGTCAACTCGATGCTCTCGAGCTCGAGTCGCTGTTCTACGACGAGTACGACGAGGCGGACGCCATCCTCAGCATCCATGCTGGGGCAGGGGGGGTAGACGCCCAGGACTGGGCCGAGATGATGGCTCGGATGTACCAGCGGTTCCTAACCGACGTCGGTCTCACTTACACGGTCGAAGAGGTCACCGAAGGGGAGGAGGCAGGGGTCAAGTCGGTGACATTCACCGTCAAGGGGGATCGCGCCTATGGGACCCTGGAATCGGAGCGAGGTGTTCACCGTCTCGTTCGCATCAGCCCGTTCGACTCCAATGCCCGGCGACAGACGTCCTTTGCCGGCGTCGATGTGGTGCCCGATCTGGGCGACCAGGCGAAGCTCGAGATCGACGAGGACGAGTTGCGGATCGACACCTATCGGTCACAGGGCGCCGGCGGACAGCATGTCAACACCACCGACTCGGCAGTGCGGATCACCCACCTCCCGACGGGGATCGTCGTCCAGTGCCAGAACGAGCGCTCCCAGCTCCAGAACAAAGCGCGGGCAATGGCGATCCTTCAGTCGCGCCTCGCCGAACGGGCCCGTCAGGAGCGGCTCGCCCATCTCGATCAGATCCGGGGTGAGCAAGGCGAGGCTGCCTGGGGCCGCCAGATTCGCTCCTACGTTCTGCAGCCCTATCAAATGGTGAAGGACCTACGCACGGACCACGAGGTTGGCAATGTCCAGGGCGTGCTCGACGGGGACCTGATGGGCTTCGTCGAGGCCTATCTCCGTTGGAGACGGGCCAACCACGAGGCGACGGGCTGATTCCGCGTAGGCGGGGGCCGTCGTTACCGTCCTTTTCCGCAGCTGAAGCGATGATGACTGCGACACTCCCTGTGTTCCCATGATTCGACTCGATCACGTAACAAAGGTCTACGAGGGCGGCACCGTTGCCGCCCATGACGTGTCGCTCGACATCCAGAAGGGCGAGTTCGTCTTCCTGGTGGGCGCCTCAGGGTCGGGCAAGTCGACTCTGATCCGATTGATGCTTCGGGACGAGCCGGTGACCCGCGGCAAGATCTGGGTCGCCGGCAAGGACATCACCACCCTCCCCAAGTGGAAGATCCCATACCTGAGACGCTCGGTTGGGACGGTCTTCCAGGACTACAAGCTCCTGCCGAACAAGACCGTCGGCGAGAACGTCGGGTTTGCCCTCGAGGTGCTGGGACGGCCGCGTTCGGTGATCGGCCCGCAGGTCGACCAGGTCCTCGACCTCGTCGGTCTCGCAGACATGGCCCACCGCTATCCCCGGCAGCTCTCCGGTGGCGAGCAGCAGCGGGTCTCCGTCGCTCGTGCCTTTGTCAACCGGCCACCGATCATGCTCTGTGACGAGCCGACCGGGAACTTGGACCCCAAGACCTCGGTCGGCATCATGAAGCTCCTCGACCGGATCAATCGGACCGGGACCACGATCGTGATGGCCACACACGACTTCGCCATCGTCGATGCCATGCAGCGCCGTGTCGTGGCACTCGAGAAGGGCGTCGTGGTCCGTGACGAGCTCGCCGGTCGTTACGAAGGGCCGGAATGAGCCGGTTCTTCTTCCTGCTACGCGAGGCGCTGGTCAACCTCAAGCGGAACTTCCTCGTGGTGGCCGGAGCGGTTCTCGCCGTGTTCATCTCCCTCACGCTGGCGTTCGGGGCACTGATCGTGAACGAGGTGCTCCGGGTCAACACCCTTGCCTGGCAAGAGGGTGTCCATGTGATCGCATTCCTCAAGGACGAGGGCGCCAGTGGGGTCCCGCCGGGGGCGCACTCGGCCCTACTCGAAGAGGTGCGGACATGGGAAGAAGTCGCTGATGCCTTCTACGTCGACAAAGCCCAGGCATGGGCCGAGTACCAGGAGATCTTCGCTGGCCAGGAAGAGCTTCTCGAGATCGACCCCACCATTCTCCCTGCATCAATCCGCATCGAGTTGGTGGCGATCGAGCTGCATCAATCGGTCAAGTTCAAGTTGGAACAACAACAACAGGTGGTGCTTCGCGTGAACACTGCCGCGGAACAGATCGAGCAACTGCAGAACCTGTCCAGTGTCCTCAACGTGCTCGGCATCGGCATGGCTGTCGTTCTCGGGCTCTCCGCCGTGGTCCTGATCGCCAACACCATCCGGCTCGCCATCTACGCACGGCGCGACGAGGTCGAGATCATGAAGTTGGTGGGCGCTTCGAATTGGTACATCCGCATTCCCTTCCTGCTCGAGGGGTTGATCGAGGGGCTGGTGGGTGCGGCCTTTGCAGTGTTCACGGTTTGGCTGGGTGCCACCCGTCTCGCCGAGGCGAGCCAGGGATTCGCGCTGTTTCGTCTCGACGTCAGCAATGAGTTCTTCTTCAGATGGGGGCTCCTGTTCCTGGCGTTCGGTGCGGTCGCCGGAGTCATCGGCTCTCTTCTCGGTCTGAGCCGGTACCTGCGCGAGGCGGACGGCACCGGGGCCGAGATCCCGACCGGGGCGGTTTGAATTGGCTCGCTCGGAACAGGCCGAGCGGGTGAAGGTCATCGCCAGCAACCGACGCGCTCGCCGCAATTACACGGTCATCGAGACGATCGAGGCCGGGATCGCCCTCCAAGGCTCCGAGGTCAAGTCGCTGCGTGACGGGAGGCTCGATCTCAAGGACTCCTACGCGCTGATCCGGGCGGGAGAGGCATACCTGGTGGGTGCCTACATCGGTCCCTACGAGTTCGCCAGAGATGGTGGGCACGAAGCGGAGCGGGAGAGAAAACTCCTCCTCCACCGGCGTGAGATCGACCGGATCGCCGGTCAGATCGCCGAGAAGGGTTTGACCCTGGTCCCGTTGCAGGTCTACTTCAAGGACGGCAAGGCCAAAGTCGAGTTGGGTCTCTCCAAGGGGAAGACCTCCTACGACAAGCGAGAGTCGATCAAAGAGCGGGACCACCAGAGGGAGATGGATCGCGCCGTTTCCCGGGCGATGAAGCCTCGCTCGTAACGCATGCCGAATGAGATTTTTGGATGAGAGATGGACCGGGTGGGGTTAACCTGTGTGACGACCCTCACGGGGGTGAAACGGTTTCGACGTTGAGTGTTGAGGCGTTGGAAGCGAGCCGGGGTCTCCGGGGCCCCGTCAACAAACCGGAAAAACCAATAAGTGCCGAAGACAACTTCGCACTGGCTGCCTAATTAAGTAGCCCGTCCGCCCGACCGAATCCCGCACGGTCGGGATCGGGCGCCGCAAAGCGGGATGCTCCCCACGGGGCTCCGGGATCGTGGGGTCAAGCCAACTCCGGATAGGCGCAGGAAAACTCGTCGTCAGAGTTCTTGTTGCCGAAAGCTCGCTGACGACTGCGCTCGGAGATGCCGGCGCTGACGGCTCGACGGACCGGGGTTCGACTCCCCGCACCTCCACCAAGCTCGGGTGCCACCAACATGGCACCCAGCACAAATGCGAATCTTTCCCCGAACGGAGATCGTCGCAGATGAGCCCGACGATCAAAGAACCAAGTGCCTGGCTCCCGGTTTCCATGTCGGCCGCCGCCCTTGGCTTGGTGCTCGGCTACGTGGCCATGTTCGGCGTAGCGGGAAAGCCCTCAGGCGATGAGGGCGCGGCGACACGCATCTTCCAACTGGTCCTCGCCGGTCAGCTACCCATCATCGGGTACTTTGGAGTGAAATGGCTGCCGAAAAGACCGAAGCAGGCCGTGATGATCCTCGGGCTGCAGATCTCTGCGGCTCTCGTACCACTCATCCTCGTCGCCACCCTGGAGATGTGATGGCTGGCACGATCGAAAGGAACCTGCAGGGTTGAGGAATCCAAACCGACCAACGACCAGGCGGCGACAACTCACTGCACCGTTTGATCAATCCAATCCAGATAGCGCCGACTGGCCGCTCCGATCTCGAGCATGAGCACCGGGGGCACGTCGTAGGAGTGCATCTCACCGACGACCCCCTTGACCCGCTCGAAGCGGTCCTGCCTCGTTTTGACGATGAGCAGCCATTCCCGATCCTCGACGACATCGCCCCCCCAGCGGTAGATGCTCTCGATCGGTACCAGTTGCACACCGGCTGCCAGCCGCTCGTCGACCAGCCGGCGGGCTATTGCCTTCGCCTCGGTCGGCTCGCCACATGTGATCAGGATCAACGCGTGCTCACCCATCGCCGAGCGGCAATGCTAGGAGTGCGCTAGAGAACCCGATACGGCTGGACGATGTCGGTCCGCCACGTGTTCGGGTCCGGCTGCTCCACGGGATCGGAGTAGTACACCTCCCAGGCCGCACCCTCCGGATGGCCGTCGTGCTCTTCGAGCCAGCGCATGATCGCCTCGTAGCCAGGACGCATCTGGTCATATGGCCCGATGTGAGTCACCATCGCGACCTGGCCGCCGGGGAGGGTGGAGGCGACCACTCCACCTTCTCCTTCGGCCGGCCTGTCGATCGGGAAGCCGGCCTCGATGTCGAACTCGGCGAACTCCTCATCGAGCGGGCGGTAACGGGCGAACGGTGGGCCCGCGAAGTCCAGCCCGGACTTCCCGATGAGCTGTGCCACCGCGTCGTAGGCCTGGCCGATCCATTCCGGGATATCGGCCACTCCCATCTTGCCGCACACCACCAGCGTTGGTTGCTCCTCGATGTGGCGCGAAATCACCTCGTACACAAGCACCTCCTTGACTTTCCCCACCATGCCGCATCGGGGCAGGCCTCGAACAGAGGCAAAGGTCACGACGTCATCTACCCGTCCACACTTCGGAGTCCTAGCCTTGCCCGCTATGGGTATCGCCAAAGATCTCGGCTACGAGATCGGCCCACCGAACGCAATCCGGAGATCGATCGCGTCTTTGGGATCGACCCGTCCCGTGTCGGCATTGAGCAGTCGGGTGCTCCGTCCGATGGACCGTGCCGTCCTCCGGATGACAGGCGGAAACGCCACCGTCACCTCCTGGCTCACCGGCATCCCACCGCTCTGGCTGACCACGATCGGGGCCAGGTCAGGCCATGTCAGGACCCTTCCGCTGTTCGGCATCCCGATCGCCGACGATCTAGCCCTCCTCGGAACGAGCTTTGGCCAGGAGGCGACACCCTCCTGGGTCTACAACCTGGAGGCCAACCCAACGGCCACCGTTTCTTATCGGGGCGTTCGAATCGACGCCCTAGCGCGACCTGCTCTCACCGATGAAGAGTCGTTCATATGGGGCAGGGCTGCTTCGGTCTACCCGGGTTATGCCAAATACGCGCTGTGGGCGCCTCATCGACAGATCCGGGTCTTCGTGCTCGAGGGGACATGAGATTGGCACGAGGTCGATGCGGGTAGGGTCATAATGACGGCAGTTCGTGAGATGAGGTGAATCGAAGTGGCCGACAAGACCAAACTGATGGTTTGGATCGATCAGGATTTGTGCACCGGTGACGGGATTTGCGAAGAGATCACCCCCGACGTTTTCGTCGGCCGTGATGACGGGCTCTGGGTGGTCAAGGAGGAGTCGAAGCACTTCGGCCGCACCATCGTGTTCGACGGTGAGGCCGCGCCGGATGGCGCTCGTGGCGTGGCCCGGGTCCCCGACTCTCTGATCGAGGACACCATCGAGTCGGCAGAAGAGTGCCCCGGAGAGTGCATCATGATCGAGCCCTACAACGAGGATGTCGTTCATGCTTGAGAACGATCTTCGCCCGATCGAGAGGGTGGTCGTCAGGCTGAATCGTGAGGGGGCCTCCCTTTCAGAGATCGGCAAGAAGGTCGGGAAGAGGCCGGGGACCGTGCGGCGAATCATGGAGATGGCCCACTTCAAGGATGGTGTCACCACCGGCATACCTGGCCCGCCCCAGGTGCTCAGACCCGTGGAGCGGGTAGTGATGAAGCTGCGGGCTGACGGCGAGAGCTACAGCGAGATCGGAAACAGGCTGGCCCTCAGCGGGCGTCGGGTCCAGTTCATCGAGCAACTCGCGGAATTCAAGTTGAGCCCGAGCCAGTAGCACGGGTCCGGTTACCGTCCCCGATGTGAGCTCCGTTCCGTCGCGGGTGACCATCACCGAGTCTTCATCACGTGATGGTCTTCAGTCGCTCGGCGTGCTCGTGCCGACAGACGACAAGACCAGTCTCATCAACGATCTGGCCCGCACCGGGCTTCGCTCATTCGACGCGGTGTCGTTTGTCAGCCCGAAAGCCGTGCCTCAGATGGCAGATGGCGCCGACGTGGTCCGGGGCGTCGAGCGGGTGCCAGGGATGAGCCTCTTCGGCCTGGTCCCAAACTTGAAGGGCCTCGAGGCGGCGGTTGCTGCGGGTGTCGACGGGATCGGGGTGCTCACGGCGGCCTCGGACGCCTTCAACGAGAAGAACCTCAACGCCACCGTCGACGAGTCGATGCACCGGATTCGAAACATCCTCATCGAGGTTCCCGAGGACCTGTTCGTTCGGGGTTATGTCTCCACCGCCACCCACTGCCCGTTCGAAGGGGAGCAGGACCCGGATTGGGTGGCCCATCTCGCCGAGACGCTGATGGAATGGGGCGCGCATGCGGTGTTTCTCGGGGAGACCCTGGGAAAAGCGACGCCGGCCCATGTGACCCGTTTGCTCGATGAGGTCCTCGACCGTGTGCCGGTTGACATGATTGGCGTCCATTTTCACGACACCTATGGACAGGCCGTGGCGAACACGGTTACAGCTCTCGAGCGCGGCATCGCGATGATGGATGCCTCCGCCGGCGGGTTGGGTGGCTGCCCGTACGCACCTGGGGCCTCGGGAAACGTTGCCACGGAGGACGTCTTGTGGCTCCTCGACGGCCTTGGCGTCGAACACGGCGTCGACGCACTCGCGGTCGCAGAGGTCGCCAAGCGTTTCTGCTCCGACCACAATCTGACCTACAACAGCGCCGCCGGCAGGGCAATGCTGTCCGCCCGGGACCGGACATGAGAAGCAACTCGAAGTCGATCTACATCACTGAGGACCTGAATGCGATACGCACTCAGACCCGGGAATATGTCGAACGGGAGATCGTCCCTCGAGCGGGGGAGTGGGAGGACGGAGGGGTTCCCCGGGCTGTACTCGACGAGATGGGCTCACTCGGATTCTTCGGTCTTCGCGTGCCTGAGGCCTATGGCGGAGTCGGCCTGGGCACTCTGGCCTCGGTGGTTTTTGCCGAGGAGCTGGGACGGTCCACGTACGGGGGGTTCAGCATCACCGTCCTGGTCCACACAGATCTGGCCACGCCTTATGTCCTCCACTTCGGATCGGACGAGCAGAAAGCGATGTGGCTTCCCCGCATGGTCCGGGGGGAGCTGATCACGGCGATCGGTGTCACCGAGCCGGATGCGGGGTCCGATGTGGCTGCGATTCGGACCTCGGCGAGGCGGGAGGGCGATGGATTCGTCATCAACGGGACCAAGATGTTCATCACCAACGGCTCGATCGCCGACATGGTCTTCATCGCCGCCAAGACCGATCCCGACGTGAAGGGCTCGCGCGGTATCTCCATATTGGCCGTGGAGAAGGGTACTCCAGGCTTCGAAGCGAGTCGCGTCCTCGAGAAGATGGGGTGGCACTCCTCAGACACTGCCGAGCTTGTCCTCCACGACGTCTGGGTGCCCGCTGGGAACCTGGTCGGGGATGAGAACCGCGGGTTCTACTACATCATGTCCAACTTTCAGAACGAGCGACTGGCCATAATGGGCCAGGCGCTGGGGGAGGCGCAACGGGCGCTCGAGTTGACCATCGAGCACGTGAAGCACCGGACGGCATTCGGATCCTCGCTCTGGCACAAGCAGACGATCAGACAGCGTTTGGCGAAGGCGCAGGCAGAGATCGACGCAGGTCGCGAGTTGACCTATCACGCTGCCTGGCTCACCGATCAGGGGGCGGACTCGGTCCGCGAGGTCTCCGAGGTCAAGGCATACGTCGGCGAGATGGTGAATCGGGTTCTCTACGACTGTGTCCAGTTCCATGGAGGGATGGGGTATATCGCCGAGACCGCAGTTGAGAGGCTGTATCGGGACGTGCGCATCGCCTCGATCGGCGGGGGCGCAACAGAGGTCATGCTCGATGAGGTGGCCAAGCGGCTCTAGGAGCCCTGAGCCACACGCTGCGCAGCCTGTTCGATCTCACCCGGTTCGAGCGGATGCCAGGAGAGCTCGAGTGCCATCCAGATCGTCTTGGAGAACGGGTAGAAGACGACCGGTAGGACCGCCATGACGCCAATCGTCACCGCCATCAGGCCACCCCACGGGACGTCGGGCCAGTAGACGATCATCCCACCGACGAACAGGATGACAAACGAACCGAAAGTGACGGTGGTGTTGATGATGAGGGCGCCGACCCAGTAGCCCTGTTCGCGCTCGAAGTGGAGCCCGCATCGGCTGCAGTGGTCTCGCAAGCCGTAGAAGGATGCGAACGCCCTCTCCCCACAACGCGGACACCTCCTACCCGAGGCACGGCCGAGCATGGTGAGGGTCGATGCGTTCGGGTCCCGGCTCACTCTTCGAGGCTATCGTCGGGGGCGTGATAGAAGATCTAGCAGCCCATCTCCGTCATGAGTACGAGGCATTGGGGCTCATCGAGCGAGACATGGCCCCCGATCCCACAGCACAGTTCCGGCTCTGGTTCGACGGCGTGCTCGAGGCCGGGATAGCCGAGCCCAACACCTTCGTGCTGGCCACGGTTGACCCGGATGGCCGACCGTCGGCGCGCGCGGTTCTCATGAAGAAGATGGACGAGGAGGGGCTGGTCTTCTACACCAACCTGGCCAGTCGAAAGAGTCAAGAGCTCCGGGCGAATCCGCTGGCGGCGGCGACGTTTGTCTGGACGGCTTTGCATCGGCAGGTGCGTCTCGAGGGCCAGGTGGAGTTGGTGGGTGATGACGAGGCCGACCGCTATTTCGACGTGAGACCCCGAGGGGCGCAGATCGCAGCGCATGCCTCTTTGCAGAGCACCGTGGTCGAGTCGAGAGATCAGCTGGAGGAACTGTTCGAGGCGACAGAGAAGAGATTCGACGGCGTGACCATTCCCAGACCTCGGGCGTGGGGCGGCTGGCGGCTGATCCCTCGCCAAGTGGAGTTCTGGCAGGGCCAGCCAAACCGATTTCACGATCGGGTGCGATACGTGAAAGAGGGTGAAGGCTGGCGAATGGAACGCCTTTCGCCGTGAAGCTGCATGTCATCGGGTCGTCGGGAACGTTCCCGGTACCCGGTCGCCCGGCGTCGGGCTATCTCATCGAGCAATCCGGCACCCGTGTCTGGTGCGATGCCGGCCCCGGCACATTCGTCGGACTCCCGGTCGACTCCTACATGATCGACGCCATCGTCATCTCACACCAACACCCCGATCATTGCGCTGATCTCTTCGCCGCCTTCCATGCCTGGACCTACTGCCCTGAGCCGAGGACGGGAGTCCCGTTGTACGCGCCGCAGTCCGTCTGGGACCGTCTTTGGGGTTTCCTCGACGGAGGCCAGGGCTCCCGGTTCTCGGAGACGTTCGATTTCACGCCGGTCTCGGGCGGCGATGAGATCATGCTCGGCGAGCTGTCCCTGGCCTTCGTCGATATGGACCACTCTGTGCCAACCGTCGGGTCTCGCTGGGAAGCAGCCGATCGCTCCATGTTCTTCACCGCTGACACCGGGCCGAAGGGGGACTGGCAAAGGGCGGTGACGGGGGTGGACCTGTTGCTGGCGGAGGCGGCCTATCAGGAGCGTACTGAAAACGATTATCCGCATCACCTCATGGCAGCCGAGATAGGTCAGATCGCTCGGGAGGCCGGGGTCGGGCAGCTCGTGCTGACCCACATCCCGCCCTATCTCGATGCGACTCGTTCAATCCATGAGGCGGAACTGACATTCGACCGAGCGGTCGCGCTTGCAGTGCCCGGGGCGACCTTTGATGTCTGAGCGCTCCTTCGACGAGCTCCGGGATGTGAAGCTGGAGGTTCCCTACACCGAGTCGACGCCGGGTTCGGTCTTGATCTCGATGGGGCGTACCAGGGTGCTCTGCACTGCATCAGTGGTCCCTGAGGTGCCGCGCTGGCTCCGTGAAGGAGGGAATGGCTGGATCACCGCCGAGTACGGCATGCTGCCCGGGTCGTCCAGTGAAAGAGTCCGACGTGATCACGTTTCGGGCGGGAGGGCCAAAGAGATCTCCCGCCTGATCGGCCGCTCACTGCGAGCGGTGGTCGACTTGAAGGCTATGGGCGAAGCAATGGCAATGGTCGACTGTGACGTCATCGAAGCTGATGGCGGGACGAGAACAGCGTCGATCACCGGAGCCTGGATAGCCCTGCACTATGCGATGGAAGATGCAGTGGCGACTGGTCGGATCCACAAAAACCCGATCATCGACGAGGTGGCCGCGGTTTCGGTGGGGATCGTCGAAGGTCAGCCGCAACTCGACCTCGACTACGCCCGGGATGTCGAGGCCGAGGTGGACATGAACGTCGTCATGAGCGGTCGAGGCCTGCTGGTCGAGGTGCAGGGGACGGCCGAGCGGGCCCCGTTCACGCGTGAGGAGCTCGACCAGCTCCTCGACCTCGCCGCCATCGGGATCACCGAGCTCCACGATCTCCAGCGTCGTGCGGTGGCCCCGTGATCCCACGGCTGGTCGTCGCGTCGAAGAACCCTGACAAGATCAAGGAGATGGAGGATGTCTTGTGCATGACCGGTCTCGCCGGCGAGATTGTTCGTGATCTCGACTGGCCCGATGTCGAGGAGACTGGTGATTCACTCGAGGAGAATGCCTTGCTCAAGGCACAGGCGGTTACCGATGTGGTCGGTCTCCCCGCAGTGGCGGATGACACCGGGTTGGAGGTCGATGCGCTCGGCGGCGCCCCCGGGGTGATGACTGCGAGGTACGCCGGGCCGAACGCCACGTATGCGGAGAACGTCGCCCGGTTGCTGATGGAACTGGAGGGAGTCGACGACCGGAGCGCCCGTTTCCGCACGATCGTGGCCCTGGCGATGCCCGATGGGGACAAGCTGGTGGTGGAAGGCTCCCTCGACGGTGTCATCGCCACCGCGCCGAGAGGTAGGGACGGGTTCGGCTATGACCCTGTCTTCGAAGTCGACGGGAAGACTCTCGCCGAGATGGGCACAGGACTGAAGAACACTCTGTCCCACAGGGCGCGCGCCCTCCGGGCGCTGGCGGAGGCCCTCGGCCACGGCCAGTGAGCAAGCGGCCCCATGTGGTGATTGTGGGGGCCGGCTTCGCCGGCCTCAACGCCGCCAAAGAGCTTCGGTCCGCTCCGGTCGACGTGACCATCGTCGATCGGCGCAACTTCCACCTGTTCCAGCCTCTGCTCTACCAGGTCGCCGCGGCAGCCCTGAACCCGAGTGACATCGCCTATCCGATTCGCTCCATATTCCGGCGCCAGCGAAACGTCCGGGCAGTCCTGCTTGCCGAGGTGACCGGACTGGACACAGATCGGAAGGTGGTAACGCTCGACGCCGGCGAGGAGCTGCTCTACGACTACCTGGTCCTCGCCACCGGGGCCACCCACTCATACTTCGGCCATGAAGATTGGGCGGAATTGGCCCCTGGCCTGAAGACGATGGAAGACGCTCTGGCCATGCGTCAGAGGATCCTGGCCGCGTTCGAGGCCGCCGAGCGACATCCTGAGCGGGCCGATCATCTCCTGACATTCGTCGTGGTTGGCGGAGGCCCAACCGGGGTGGAGTTGGCCGGTGCCCTGGTCGAGATCGCCGTTCATTCGATGGGTGATGAGTTCGATGCGATCGACCCGACCCGGGCGCGGGTGATTCTCGTGGAGGGGGCCTCCCACGTGCTCCCCGTCTATCCGGAGACGCTCTCGGACAGTGCTCGCCGCCAATTGGAGACGTTGGGCGTGGAAGTCATAACCGATGCGATCGTCTTGGATATCGATCGGGACGGGGTGACCCTGGACAACGGCCGCCGAATCGAGGCGGGCAGGGTGCTCTGGGCGGCCGGTGTGGAGGCGTCCCCACTCGGGGCGATGCTCGGTGTCGAGATCGACCGGTCGGGCCGTGTGGCGGTGAATGCCGATCTCTCGGTCCCCGGGTCGCCGGACGTCTTCGTGAGCGGTGATCTCGCGACGGTCCCGGGGGTGCCCGGTGTCGCCCCAGCGGCGATGCAGATGGGGAGGCACGCGGCACGCATGGTCATGGCTGATCTCGACGACGTCGAGAGGAGCCCGTTCCGATATCGGAACAAGGGGTCCCTCGCCACGATCGGACGGGCCAGGGCCGTCGCGGACTTCGGCCGGGTGCGCTTCGGGGGATTCTTTGCGTGGGTCGCCTGGTTGGCGATTCACATCTTCTATCTGATCGGGTTCCGCAACCGATTCTTCGTGTTCGTGTCCTGGGCGTGGAGCTATGTGACGTTCCGTCGGGGGGCGAGGATCATCACTGGCGTGCCCAAGATGCGGGACGGGGGCGAACCATGAGGCCTTGCTCACCCGCCAGGATCTGTTCCACTCCGTCTTCATACTCATGGCCAGGTGAGATCGAGTGGTTGGTCCGAGATGATGGAAGTGTCGATGACCGTTGCCCGGGTCTGCGAATTCCACGCCGATCTCGAATCCCAGCTCTGTCGTGACTGTGGCATCCGGTCATGGCGTCGGGAGGAGAGCGGAAGAGTTGTGCACGAGGACTTCTACCCTCACGACTGGCTCTGGGATGCGGTGTGTCCCGACGACACGGTCGAGAAGTTGACCGAGGATGGAGAGATGTTCCGCGAAGGCAGCTTCGTTCTCTGCATCGGGTGCTTCGAGACCCGGCTCGGACGGCAGCTGAGCAGGAGAGACTTCAAGGTGCCTGCTCGTCGTCAGTTCGGAGTGCCGCCGTCGTATCGGTTCCGGTCTCGGTGGAAGGCGGGGTCGCGCTGAGAACGCCGCGCTTGTGCGGGTGAGAGGATTTGAACCTCCACGGGCTCTCGCCCACAGGGACCTAAACCCTGCGCGTCTGCCAAGTTTCGCCACACCCGCGTGCCAGGCCATTGTCCCATGAATGAGGCCCCCGGCGACGCCGAGGGCTTCGTGGGCCGCCCGGGACTCGAACCCGGAACCGTTTGATTAAGAGTCAACTGCGCTGCCAGTTGCGCCAGCGGCCCGACCGAATTCTACCGTTGACAGCCCCTCCTTCACGAAGTCGATCCAGGCGAGCGTGGTGATCAAGGCGTTCGTGCTTCTACGCATTGTCACCCGGCACACACCGTGGGCGAGGTGGTTCTTTCGATGCCCGGTGCCGTCCGGCTTGACGAGAGTCTTGGTGAAGTTGTCGAGGTCGATGCCCAACTCCTCCGACCAGAAGCATTTGGCTCGGGGTTCGTCGTTGTCGAAGTGGAGGTTGACCGCTGCGGCGAATGTGGCGCCCGGGTCATGGAACCGGCGGGCCCAGTGCATGAACAGACGCAGGGCCTCGGGTTCGGAGTGGGCCATCTCGAGTCGTCTGCTCTTCTTGCATCCCTCTGCCCAGTAGAGGGCAAGCCCCATTGCCCAAAAGGGATCGATCTCGAGATGAATAGCCTCGAGTCGGGCCTGTGCAGCGATCAGTTCGATTTCTCGACGGCGCTTGCGTTGCGTGTCTGTGGGAATCCCTTCCCGTGATCCGGTGCGACTCCGGATCGCCGCGTACTGCCCCTCGGTCAGCCTCACCTCACGGCACCACGTGGCCAGGGTCGACTTCTTGACCGGGATCAGGTCCATGATCTCGCTGTAGGACAAGCCGAGTCGTCGTAGGCTCTTGCCCAGCTCGGATCGTTCCCATCGGGACAACAGGTCCCACGAATCGATCCGGCCCAGAAGTTCCACCCCCACCTCCATGGTTGGAACATACGAACGGGATGGGACAGCAACCGGGGGAGAAGTACCCTGATCCGGACACGGGCTGTGGCGCAGCTTGGTAGCGCGCCTGCTTTGGGAGCAGGAGGTCGTCGGTTCAAGTCCGACCAGCCCGACCAAGACCGTAGAATGGAAGCGTCCCGCGGGTGTAGCTCAATGGTAGAGCTCCAGCCTTCCAAGCTGGCGGTGAGGGTTCGATTCCCTTCACCCGCTCGAATGGGTCGCCCTCCGGGGCGAAAGACCAAGGCCCCTTGCCCCTGTAGCTCAATTGGATAGAGCGGCGGACTTCTAATCCGCAGGTTGGGGGTTCGAGTCCTCCCGGGGGCGCTGGACGACCCATTCGACATGGTGGCCGTAGCTCAGTCCGGTTAGAGCACCTGGTTGTGGTCCAGGAAGTCGCGGGTTCGAATCCCGTCGGTCACCCCAAAGGGAAGGGCGCAGCGATGCGCCCTTCTTCATGACGACGAGCACGGAGAGAAATGTCTACAACTGTCACCGAGACCGGTCCTTTCGAGCGTCTGGTCACCTTTCAACTCACGGACGACGAGATTGCCGCAGGGAAGGCGGCCACCGCTCGCAAGCTCTCCCAGGACCTCAAGCTGAAGGGCTTTCGTCCCGGCAGAGCCCCGCTTCCCGTCGTCGAGGCGGCAGTGGGGCACGATCGCCTGCGCAGCGAGGTCATCGATGACCTGGTGCCGCCGGTCCTGTCGGACATACTCAACGAGGAGGAGATCCGCCCGGCGGTCACACCGCAGCTGGAGAGCCTCAACGACGTCGAAGGTGGTGTCGAGGTCGGGGTGCGAGTCACTCTCTGGCCGACCATCGACCTACCCGCCTATCGGGGGCGAAACGTCGAGATCGACTCGCCCGACGTGACCGATGAGGATGTCGACTCACAGATTCAGCGGATGCTGGAGCAGTTCGCCACGGTGGAGGAAGCCAACCGCCCGGCCGAAGTAGGCGACTTCGTCTCCATCGACATCAAGGCGACCAAGGACGGTGAGCCAGTCGAGGAGGCCTCGGCATCAGATCTCCTCTACGAAGTGGGCTCTGGCCTGTTCATCGACGGGATCGATGGACATCTCGGTGGTGCCGAGCCGGAGTTCAGGTTCAGCTTCGACGGCCCTCTCCCGGGAGGCTTCGGTGAACGCGCCGGCGAGGAGGTCACATTCGACGTCACGGTGAACGAGGTCAAGGAGCGGATCCTGCCCGGGCTCACCGATGAATGGGTCGACGAGAACACCGAATTCGAGACGATCGAAGCGTTGAGGACCGAGCTCAGGGACCGGCTTGCCACCGTGAAGCTTCAGGCCGTTGCGCGTCAGTTCAGTGAGCGAGCATTGAGCACATTGGTAGAACAGGTGGACGTCCAGCTGCCCGAGGCCCTGGTCAGATCCGAGATGGACGACCATCTCCACCGTTTCGTGCACCGGCTGGAAGACAGTGAGATCACGCTCGATGACTACTTCCAGATGTCCGATCAGACCCAGGATCAATTCCTGCAGGACCTGCGCCAACAGGCGGAGCTCTCGCTTCGCAACCAGCTCGTCCTCGAGGCGGTGGCAAAGGACGCGGGGATCGAAGTCACCCCGGAGGATGTCTCATCGGTACTGCAGGCCCTGGCTGCGCAGTCCGGCGACCCGGTCGCCTATCTGAAGGCGTTCAAGCAAAGCGGCCGGGAATTGGCACTGGCCGGTGATATTCTCAGAAACAGGGCGCTCGACGCCATCCTCTCGGCGGCAACCCCGGTCGACGAAGAGGGCAACTCGGTCGATTTGAAATTGGAAGTCACAGAGGTCGAGGCCGAGATCGTCGAGGCCGAGCCGGTGGATGAGATCCCGTCCGGCGAAATCGTCTTCGCAGAGGTCTCGGAGGAAGAAGAATGAACAACGAAAGCCAGTTCCAGAACTATGTGATCCCCACCGTCTTCGAGCAGACCAGCCGTGGCGAGCGCTACTTCGACATCTACAGCCGTCTGCTCAAGGACCGAATCATCTTCCTGGGCACCCCCATTGACGACACGATCGCCAATCTGATCATGGCCCAGCTCCTCCACCTCGAGTCGGAGGACCCGGACAAGGACATATTCCTCTACATCAATTCCCCCGGCGGGTCGATCACCTCACTGTTCGCGATCTACGACACGATGCAGTACATCAAGCCTGATGTGAACACGGTGTGCATGGGCATGGCCGCCTCCGCCGCGGCTGTGATCCTCGCCGGTGGGGCCCACGGCAAACGCTTCGCGCTGCCTCACGCCCGGGTCATGCTCCACCAGCCTCACGGTGGCGCCCAGGGTCAGGCTTCGGACATCGAGATCCAGGCCAAGCTGATAGTGCAGATGCGCGAGCAGCTCAATCAGATACTCGCCGACCACACGGGTCAGGACTACGAGAAGATCGCCCTTGACACCGAGCGCGACTACTGGATGCTCGCTGATGCGGCCAAGGAGTACGGGGTGATCGACGGAATTCTCACCCGTCGGGAGCTCGCCGCAGTAGCCTCCACGTAAGGAGGAGGTCCAACACAGACATGGCACGACTCGGTGAGGGCGGCGAACTGCTCAAATGCAGCTTCTGCGGCAAGTCTCAGAAGCAGGTCAAGAAGCTCATCGCCGGTCCCGGTGTCTACATCTGTGACGAGTGCATCGACCTCTGCAACGAGATCATCGAGGAAGAGTTCTCCGCAACCGAGGAGATCACCTTCACCGAGTTGCCCAAGCCGGTCGAGATCAACTCCTACCTCGACGATTACGTGGTCGGCCAGGAGGACGCGAAGAAGAAGCTCTCTGTAGCGGTCTACAACCACTACAAGCGGATCCGGGGTGGCGAGGTCCAGCGCGACGTCGAGCTCCAGAAGTCGAACATCCTCCTCATCGGACCCACCGGCTCGGGAAAGACCCTTCTCGCCCAGACACTGGCTCGGCAATTGAACGTCCCGTTCGCCATCGCCGATGCCACCAGCCTCACCGAGGCGGGTTATGTCGGCGAGGACGTGGAGAACATCCTGCTCAAGCTGCTCCAGGCGGCCGACTACGACGTCAACAAGGCCCAGCAGGGGATCATCTACATCGACGAGATCGACAAGGTCTCGCGCAAAGCGGAGAACCCGTCGATCACCCGAGATGTCTCCGGGGAGGGCGTGCAACAGGCTCTGCTCAAGATCCTGGAAGGTACGGTGGCATCGGTGCCGCCACAGGGTGGGCGCAAGCACCCCCATCAGGAGTTCATCCAGCTCGACACCACCAACATCCTCTTCATCTGTGCCGGAGCCTTCGGTGGCCTCGAGGACATCATCGCCAGCCGAGTCGGGCGGCGAGGCGTGGGGTTCGGGGCCGAGGTGAGAGGCAAGGCTGAAGGGCGCGCCTCCGATTTGCTCAATCAGGTCATGCCCGAGGACCTGATGAAGTACGGCCTGATCCCCGAGTTCATCGGCCGGCTTCCGGTCATGGCGACGGTGGAGGATCTCGACATGGATGCGCTGGTCAAGATCCTGACCGAGCCGAAGAACGCGCTCACCAAGCAGTATGCGCGAATGTTCGAGATGGACGATGTCGAGTTGGTGTTCACGCCCGACTCGCTGGATGCAATCGCGGCCCAGGCGATCAAGCGGGGGACGGGAGCGCGCGGTCTGCGGGCGATCCTCGAAGAGGTGCTGCTCAACACGATGTACGACCTGCCCTCGCGAACGGACATCGAGCGGGTCCTGATCGACCGTGACGTCGTCGCGGAGAAGGTCAACCCCACGCTCGTCCCGGTCCGCGACCAGGACGGGCCTGCCGAGAAGTCCGCCTAGCCGGTTCGCCTCTCTCCGACGGCCACGGCCCTTCAAAATCACGCATTTGTGGTTTTTTGCCGCGAATGTCGCGTCGCGACGCGGTACTGTCACGTTTGATCCACTTCGGTGGTCCAAACAACACGGAGAACTGGGAGGCGACGATCCCCCGACCTTTATTCGGTCACCTGGGACGGGGAGTAGCCAGTGGTGAGACCGGCCTGTCCTAATCAAGACGAAGGGATAGGAGACATGGGGATCAGCATGCGGCGATTGCGCATGATGGTCGCAACGACGACGGTCCTGCTTCTGGCATTGTCAATGCTGCTTGTCCTACCCGGATCCGCGGATGCCACGACATCCTCCGGGCACGACAAGACGACGACCACCACCACAGACGGCGGTGACAAAGACCACAAGTACGACAAGGACGGAAAGTGCGACAAGGACCACGGGACGACGACCACGACCATCGTGGACGAAAGCACCACCACGAAGCCGGATAAGCACACCACCACAACGGCCGAGGCGACCAGCACGAGCGAGGAGTCGACCACGACATCCACGTCGACGACGATCGTCAACAACGAGGTCAATCCGACCAGTGCTACGACGTCTACGACGCCGGTCGGCTCGACTGCGGTTGGGGAGTCGAGCACTACGGTGGACGATTCCGTTCGCGGTACCGAGATCACCACCACCACTGCCCTCGCGTCGCTTCCCTTCACCGGCGCCGACGACGCCGGGCTTGCTCTGCTGGCTGCAGGCGCCCTCGCACTGGGCGGGCTCCTGGTGCTCAGCTCGCGGCGTGAGGACAACGGATAACCGCAGCTGATCGAGCGATCGTGGAAGGACTCCGGAGCGAATCTCCGGGGTCCTTCACATTCTCGTTCGGAGTTTGAGCGAATCTCGGGACCTATGTCGCGGGATTTCGGGTACCTGGACCCTATGTCTCGCCGCGCGCTCGCCTGATCATGTAGTTGATGGCCACTCCTAGTGGTTTCGGGCCCGGGACAGCCATCGCGTGGGAAAGGAGGCTGTGAAACCCGGTCTATCGCAGCGGTCACTCGGACCGGGTGGAGCCAATAGTGAGACCGGCCTCTTCCGGAAAGGTTGGAGGCCCATCATGGTGAAGCTTAGACAGAGAGCGGCGAGGAGCGGCGGGGCGATGCTGATCCTTGTCGGTCTGGTCGTCGGGCTGTTTCCGTTGCTGGCGGCGGCGACGGCTGTGGATGATGGGGGAGAGGACATTGCATGGTCCGAGCCCATGAACCACGAGTCCTACTGGGAGGATTACTTCGCAGTCGAAGGACGCATCGTCGAGTGCACCAAGTTCGAGAACCACAGCGGTTTCATCCCGGCGCAGTATGAAGCGGCGGTAGTCAAGGACGGGAACTTCGTCCGCATCTACGTGCAACAGGGCCCGTTCCAGGCTCTGGGGCCGTGGAACCCGAGCAGCGGCAAGCACTTCGAGGCCCCGCACTCATGGGTGATGAAGTGCAACTTCGAGGAGGCGTCGACGTTCACGGTCGACGTGGAGAAGAAGTGGCTGGGTGACGATCACGAAAGCGCGGTGGCGACGATCCTGCTCAACGGTGTGGCGGGCCCGCTCATGGGGTTGCTCGCCGGTGACGAGATTTTGATCAGCGAGTCCATCTCCGATCTGCCTGAGGGTTGCACCTCGACTCCCGATCCTGCATTGCCTTGGACATACATCGTCGATCCGGATGATGCGAAAGACGGTGTGATCCAGCTCAAACTGAGAAACACCATCGAGTGTGAGAAGACACCTCCGAAGGTGACCCTCGAGTTTCAGAAGGAGTGGAACCCCAAGGAGATGGCAAACGAGGTCACGGTCGACTTCTATGTCAACGACGAAGGCCCGTACTCCGAAGGGGAAGTGATCGATGTCACAGAACTTCAGGGTGAGGACCTTCCGCTGCGGGAGGAGGTGACCGGCTTGCCGGACAACTGCACCTTCGAGTCCGATCTCCCGACCACGTATCGAGTTCCTGTCATCGGTGACTACGACCTGGAGCTCGCATGGCACGGCCATGAGAAGCCCAAGTCGATCCACGAGGTGATCGAGGTCACCAACGTGGTCACCTGTGTCGAGGATGTGGACCGTTCGACCACGACGACCACTACCACCGAGGGCAAGGTTGCCCCGACGGTTGTGACCACCAGCACCACGGAGGCGACCACCACCACCCTGAAGCCGACCACAGTGGTGAGCGCGGTGGAGGCGGAGGGTGAGACCCTTCCGTTCACCGGGTCCAACGATCTCGGGTGGCTGGTGTTGGCCGGAGGCGCACTCGCCATCGGCTCGATCCTGGTTGTGACCGGTAGGAGGGAAGAGAACTAGACAGAATATAAGTCGACCTGGGCGAGAAGGAACCTCCGCATCCGGGGGTTCCTTCTCGCGATGACTAGTCACATCCCACCCTTGTGCATCTGGGCCTCGTCTTCGTTGCCGAGTCCGCTGAGTATGTCGCCACTGGCCACTCTGCGTGGCCGGTACTCCGGTAGGGGAAATGGGAGGCTTTGAAGCCAGACCTGTAGACGGTCACCTGGGTCTGGCGGAGCCAGTGGTGAGACCGGCCTGTCCCACGGCAACGAAGGGATAGGAACCATATGTTGGTGGAGACGACTCAGGTCGTCGGGGGAGCTGGATCTTCTACGCGTCTCCGCGTTGCCTGCGTTGGGGTTGCGGCATGAGAGGTGCCCACGTCGCCCCGCGCAGGGGTATCGAGCGCTTCCTGGCGATTCTCACATCGTTCGCTGTGTTCACGTCTCTGATGGTGATGTTTGCCCCAGCGGCCTTGGCGCATCATCCCGAGATCAGTGCCGGTCAAACCTGCGTCGATCAGAAGGTTCGCATTCAGTATCAGGCGATCTCATGGAAGACGGACGGCACGCCCGGCTCGGGGCACAGTGACATCCGGATCGAGGTGCGGGTCGACGGCGCCGGCTCATGGGTGCAGGTCGATAGCGGCGCTTTCAACGCTGCGAACAACTACCGATTCAGCGACACCTTCGATGCCGAGCCCTATTGGGGAAGCAGCATCGAGGTGCGGGCGCGCGCCGTCGGGCCCTGGGACAATGGCATGGGTGGCGGGGAGACGAGAGTCACCAGCCCGTTCCTGGTCAGCGAGGACTGTTTCAACCCATCCTGTCCCGACCAGTACTACGAGCACAAAGTGGAGCCCGTGTCCGCAGGCGTCCACGGCACCTACTTCACCGTTTCCAACATCCTGAACGGCAACGCCGGGCCAACCTTCGACTGGTCGAGCACCCGTCCGGTGTTCCAGGTGATCGTCAAGGGCGGGCCAGGCGCAAACATCTACGACTATCCGGGCGGCGATACAGCTGACACCGGTCTGCACGCACCGCTCAACCCGAACAACGGCAAGTGGTATGGGCTGAGCCATATCACCTTCTGCTACGGGGACCCGGCGACGGAGCCCGTCGAGGTCACCGCCAACCCCCAGGTGTGCCAGGTCATCCAAGGTGTGCCGCAGGGCGCAATCTCCTTCGACATCGATCCCGCATCGGGCGCAACGGTGCAGGTCTACAGCGACGCAGCATTCACAATCCCCGTTGGTGGTGCCCTCGGTAATGGCCAATCCTTGCCACTCGCGCCTGGCACCTATTTCTGGCAAGGCACGGCTGCAAGCGGGCATTCCCTCAATGGCTCGGGCTCCGGGGGATTCACCATTGCACCTTGCTCGGCCTCGACGGTCGTGGTCTCGGGTGAGTGTGCGATCAACTCCAACGGCGCCCCGATGGGCTCCGTTCAGGTGTCGATCGACCCGAGCTCGGGTGCGACGGTCGTGGTGACCGGCCCGGGCGGTCCGTACAACTTCTCCGGCTCGGGCGGCTCCCAGGAGCTGGCACCAGGGGATTACAGCTGGATGGCGACCGCCGGAGCCGGGTTCGAGCTGACCGGTGACGCCACTGGCGACTTCACCATCGAACCATGCGACGCCGCAGTCGTCGTCGCCCACGGTCAGTGCGAAGTTCTCGACGGGCCGCATGGCTCGGTGACCGTGTTCATCGATGTCGAGTCCGGGGCCACCGTGAACGTCTACGACGGGGAGCTCGAGTTGGCGGCACAGTTCGTCGGCACCGGTGGCTCGAGCCAGCTCGCACCGGGGACCTACACCTGGCAGGCGATCCCCGGCGAAGGATTCGAGTTCCCGGAAGGACAGTCGACGTCGGGTGAATTCACCATCGATCCTTGTGTAAGCACCGTGATCGTCACCCACGGCAACTGCATCGAAGGCGCCTCAACCGCCTTCGGGTCGGTGACCGTAGAGATCGATCCCGCGGCTGCGGCAACGGTGTCGATCCTCAACAGTGGCGCCCAGGTTGTTGCCACCTTCACCGGGCCGGGAGGGTCTCAGTCGCTCGTGGCCGGCGCCTACAACTGGGTCACCGCAGCGGTGGAGGGCTACACCGTGGCAGGTGACGGCTCGGGCAGCTTCACAGTGGCTGCCTGCCCGGATGAGGTCGAGGGTGAGGAGATCGTGCCTGACGAGGTCGAGGAGCTCGTGGTGTTGCCATTCACCGGTCTGAGCACCGAGGCGCTCCTCGGGGCGGCGACCGTCCTGCTGGGAACGGGATGGGTACTGATCAGGACTGCGAGACGGCGGGAGGAAGGCTGACTTCACGTCTGCCTTGGTGAGAGGTGAGTGGGCCCCGGGTTAACCTCCCGGGGCCCTTCTCATGGACTACAACGATGCCCTCGAATATCTGAATCGTCACATCGCCCTGGGCGTGAAGCCGGGGCTCGAGCGCATCGAGAGCCTCCTCGACTACATGGGCCGGCCCCATGAGGGCTATCCGATCATCCACGTCGCCGGTACCAACGGCAAGACGTCCACTTCCCGTTTGTGCACCCTCATTCTGGTGGCCCACGGGCTCACCACGGGCACATACATCTCGCCGCATCTGCAGCGGGTCGAAGAGCGACTCTCGGTCAACGGGCGCCAGGCCGCTGAAGCCGAGTTCGCCCTCGCCGTGTCCGATGTGGCTGTCTTCGCCCGCCTTCGGGAGGAGGAAGGCCACGAGCCCAACACCTACTTCGAGCTGACGACGGCCGCGGCCTTCGCCTTCTTCGCCGATCAGGCGGTCAACGCGGCGGTTCTCGAGGTGGGCCTCGGCGGGCGTCTCGACGCCACCAATGTCGTCGATGCCGAGGTCTGTGTGCTAACCAGCATCGGTATCGAGCACACCGAGTACCTGGGAGAGGATGTGGCTTCGATCGCCGGTGAGAAGGTGGCAATTGCCGGCACCAATTCGATTCTCGTCACCGGTCCGTTGCCTGATGCTGCTCTCGAGGTGGCAGAGACTCGAGCGCGGGAGCTCGGGATCCATCACCGGCACTATGGAAAGGATTTCTCGGTCCTCGATGCCGAGCGTGCCGTGGGTGGATGGCTGACGACGATCAGCGGTGCCGAAGAAACCTATGAAGACATCTTCCTTCCACTCCATGGCCGTTATCAGCTGGCCAACCTGGCCAATGCGATTGCCGCCACAGAGGCGCTGCTGGGAAGCAGGCTCGATGTCGGATCGGTGCGTGAAGCGGCTGCTGCATCGACCATGCCCGGGAGGATGGAGCCGTTGGCGGTCAATCCGTTCGTGTTGGTCGATGGAGCCCACAATGCCGATGGGGTCGAGGTGCTGGTCGAGGCACTGGAGGAGGAGTTCCCGACCACGAGATGGCAGTTACTCCTGGGGGTGATGGGGGACAAGAACATCGAGGCAATGGTGGGGAAGCTCGCGCCACTCTGTGACGGGATCGTCGTCACTGCCCCCGAGTCCGAACGAGCGGTCTCGCCCGATGAGCTCGGCGAAATGGTCAGGAGTCTCGTGGACGTGCCTGTGGCCATAGTTCCCGACGTCCGGGTTGCGCTGAACGAGGCACGGTCGGCTGCGGGCTTGGATGGCGCGGTGCTGGTGGCGGGATCGCTCTATCTGGTCGGTGAGGTGCGCGCCCTTCTGACCGCCTGATTCCGGGATTCTGGGGGCCACTACTCTCCTCCGTGATGGCAATCGAACACACATTCATCATGGTGAAGCCCGACGGGGTGGCCCGGGGCCTGGTCGGTGAGCTGATCAGTCGGTTCGAGCGCAAAGGCTTGACCCTCGAGCGGATCAGGAAGCTGACCATCGACGAGCTGTTGGCCAGACGTCACTACGAGGAGCACGTGGAGAAGCCCTTCTTCCCCGAACTGCTCGACTTCATCACATCCGGGCCCGTCGTAGCGATGGAGTGGTCGGGAGAGTCTGCGATCTCGGTGTGTCGTGGCCTCATGGGGGCAACGGACCCGAAACAGGCGTCGCCGGGGACGATCCGGGGCGACCTCGGTCTCGTCGTCACACACAACCTCGTCCACGGCTCAGACGGGCCGGAGAGCGCCAAGCGGGAGTTGGAAGTCTTTTTCGGATGAGGCAGGTCCCGGTCGCTTCTCGCATGAGGGTGTCTCTGGCACAAGATCGGGTGCTCACCTACACTCCCGGGGTCAGCGCGGGAGACATCATCAGCTATGGCTGAAACCCTTCTTTCCTTTGCGGGCCAGGACATGGCTATCGACCTCGGTACCGCCAACACCCTCGTCTACGTGCGGGGAGGTGGCATCGTCCTCAATGAGCCATCGGTGGTCGCCATCAACTCCCAAAACGGTCGGGCACTCGCGGTGGGCATGGAGGCCAAGCGGATGATCGGGCGCACCCCGGCCCACATCACGGCGATCAGGCCACTTCGTGACGGGGTCATCGCCGACTTCGACGTCACCGAGAAGATGCTCCGCTATTTCATCCAGAAGGTCCATCGCAGGAAGTGGGCCCGACCCCGCATCGTTGTTTGTGTGCCTTCGGGCATCACCCCGGTGGAGCGACGCGCCGTGGAAGAGGCTGCCTATCACGCCGGGGCACGTCGGGCCTACACAATCGAGGAGCCCATGGCGGCCGCCATTGGCTCGGGTCTGCCCATCGGCGAGCCGGCCGGCTCGATGGTGGTGGACATCGGTGGTGGGACCACGGAGGTCGCCGTCATCTCTCTCGGAGGAATCGTGGTCTCCCGTTCCATCCGGGTCGGTGGCGACGAGCTCGACACCGCGATCATCGACTGGGTCAAGAAGGAATACAACGTGCTCATCGGCGAGAGAACCTCCGAGCAGCTGAAACTCGCTGTCGGCTCCGCCTGGCCCTACGCCGACGAGCCGTCCGCTGAGGTCCGCGGGCGGGATCTCGTCTCCGGTCTGCCCAAGACCATCCTCCTTTCCAGCCCTGAGATACGTGAGGCGATCGAGGAGCCGACTCAGGCGATCGTCGATGCGGTCAAGTACACCCTGGACAAGACGCCGCCGGAGCTGGCGGCGGACATCGTTGAACGGGGGATCGTGCTCACCGGAGGAGGAGCGCTCCTGGTAGGGCTGGACCATCGTCTGGCTCACGAGACGGGGATGCCCATCGTCACGGCGGCGAAGCCGCTGCATTCGGTGGTGCTCGGCTCGGGGAAGTGCCTGGAGGAGTTCGACACGCTGCAGAACGTGCTCGTGTCGTCGTCCCGGCCTTGAGGTCCCCGACCCGTCTTGAGCCATGCTGACGACGAAGCGATCCGACCGAGCCCTCCCCACCTTCATCACCCTCCTTGTGATCGGCGTGCTGCTGATGACCTTCGACGTTCGCCTCGAAGGCGGGGGAGTGGTCGGGGTGCTGCGCAGTGGCACGCAGGCGATCGTCTCGCCGCTGCAACGGATGGCCGCATACGTGGTGACCCCGGTGGCCAACGCCCTCGACAGCCTCTCCAATGTCGCCTCATTGCGCGAGCAGAATGCCGCCCTGAGCGCGGAGCTCGCCGAGGCGCAGGCCAGTCTCGTCGCAGTCCAGGACCAACTGGCCAAGCTCGAGCTGCTCGAGCAGATATACGACCTCGGCACCGACGATCAGACCGTGGGCCGGACCGTCGCCAATGTGATCGGTTCGGTCGATGCTGCTCTGATCATCGACAAAGGAACGAATGACGGTGTGCTGGTCGGCCAGCCCGTCATCGACACAAACGGATATGTGGTCGGGACCGTGAAGAGTGCCAGTGCCGGGAGCGCCACGGTGCTACCGATCACTGCCACACGCGAAGGGCTCACAGTCCTCATCGGTTCCCAGACCGGCACACTCGTGTCGAGAGCCTTCTCGTCGGAGCTGGGCCTCGAGATGGATCTGGACGTCTTCGATGCTCGGGAGCCGGTGCTCGCCGGGGATCGGGTGCTCACCTCCGCCGCCAGCACCGCATACCCGGCAGGTCTGCCGGTGGGCGAGGTGATCGAGGACGCATCCCCGGAGTCGACCTCTCTCACGACCACGGTCCGACCCTTCGTGGACGCCGAGTCCCTTCGCTTCGTGATCGTCCTTGCCTGGCCCCCGGACCCGATCACCGCCGTGAGCGACGACCCTGTCCCCGAGGAGGAGGCCACGACCACGACGATCGGCGGAGAGACCACAACGACCTCCACGGTCCTCGAGGAAGTTGGCTGATGAGGGGCCGCACCGTGTTGGTGATCGGCCTGATCGTCGTTGTGGCGGTAGTGATCCAAACGACATTGTTCGGGCGGTTGCGCATCGTGACTCCCGACCTCGTCATGCTGATCGGGATACTGCTCGCCCTGACCCGGATTCGCACGGAGGCGGTGCTCGGCGTGGCGTTCCTCTCCGGGTTGATCATGGACTTGCTTGGCGCATCTCTGATCGGGCTCCGGGCGGTCGTGTACACAACGGTCGCCTTCATTGCAGTGCGCACCAAGGAGAGAGCCGAGTTGGGTCGGGTGACGATCGCGATCTGGGCCGGAGTGCTGACCTTGATCGGGGTCGTCCTCCTGATACTCATCGGCACGGTCTTCGGTCAGGTCACCCTGCTTCGTGAAGACGCCCTTAGCCGCATGATTCTCGTACCGTTGGCCAATCTCGCGGTCGCCGCGCTGGTGGCGCCGGCATTCGTTCGCCTCGTCGACCGCGACCGAACAGCACTCAGGTACCCATGAAGTTCGCATTAAGGCTCACGACTCTCGGCGTGGTCTTCATATCGATGTTCTCGGTGATCGGCCTCCGGCTCTGGTTCGTGCAGGTAGCCGAGGGCCCACAGATCGCACAGGCAGCCGAGGAGGCGACCTGGATCGGCAAGTCCTCCTTCGCCGCCCGAGGAGACATCTTCGACCGCAACGGGACACTGCTCGCCACCAGTCGGATGGTTCCCGCAGTGATGGTCGATCGGACCTTCGTCCAGCCGGATCAACGAGAGAGCCTCATCCAGGAATTGGCGACGATCACGGGCGTCGACCCGGTAGAGCTCGACTCGATGTACGAGGAGGCCGGGATAAACGGTCGGTTCCAGGTGGCGACCGTGTCCAACGAGACCGCCTATGCCATCAACGAGTCCCTCGATGAGCTGCCAGGGGTGGAAGTGGTCAAGGTCCCGGAACGGGTCTATCTGTCTGGTCCCACGCTGGCCCATGTGATCGGCCACCTCGGGCTCCCCGAGGCATCTGACCTCGAAGCGCGGCCCGAGCTGGATCGAAACGTTCGCATCGGCAAGCTCGGTGTCGAACGGGTCTATGACGAGCTGCTCCAGGGGACCAGCGGGTTTGTCGAATATCGGGTGAGACGGGGTGAGATCATCGAACAGCGGGACCCGATCGATCCGGTCCCGGGAAGCTCGCTCGTGCTGAACCTGGACCTCTCGCTCCAAGAGCGTGTGGAGATGGCACTCGAAGAAGGAGTCGCGCTCTCCAACGAGGTGAAGAACGAGGCCAGGAGAGATGGTGACGAGGTCTTCAGTGAGACCCAGCGCGCTGCCGCCGTGGTCCTCGACGTGGACACCTTCGACGTGCTGGCCCTTGCCTCATACCCGGATTTCGATCCGCAGCTGTTCGTCACCGGAATCGACGAAGAGACGTTCGACGGCCTGAACGAGACGCGGGCCTTCAACAACCTGGCGATCAGCGGTCTCTATCCGCCGGCATCGGCCTTCAAGGCGATCACCTACGCCGCCAAACTAGAGGAGGATCTGCCCTTCCCGACCGACGTGGAGGGTGTCGACGCCCCCAACGACTTGATCCACTGCGACGGGACGCTTGAGCTCTCCGAGTTGGCGGACGGCTCCCAACAGGTGAAGAAGGACTGGTACGCGCCGCGCAATCTCGGTTGGCTCGACATCCACGGTGCGCTCGAGAACTCGTGCAACATCTTCTTCTGGAACGTGGCTCTCGGCACCTGGCTGGAATACAAGGGAACCCCCAATGAGAACATCCTCCAGGATTGGGCCGAGAAGTTGGGATATGGCCAAGAGACAGGCATCGACCTCGCCAGCGAGGCTTCAGGCATCGTCCCCACCCGGGAGTTGTTCGAGGAGTGGAAGGCCTACCAACTGGAGAACCCGGATCAACCCCCACGGTTGGAGCCAACCCGTCTCGAGCTGGAGTCTCCGTGGCTGGGTGGGGACCTGATGGACTTCGCCATCGGCCAGGGCGCATTCACGGCCACGCCATTGCAGGTGGCGGTTTCTTATGCGGTGCTCGTGAACGGTGGCCATCTTATGGAGCCGAGGGTGGTCCGGGAGATCGTGGACAGCACGGGGAAGGCCACGCCTGCCGATCGCGCTGAGTCTGTGACGGTGGACATCGACCCGGCGACTCGGGCCTCGTTGCTCACCGATCTCGGCCGGGTGGTCAGCAGCGGTACCGCGGCCGGGGCTTTCAGCAGTTTCGGCGAGGGGGTGGAGGAGATCGGCGGGAAGACCGGGACTGCCCAGTCCTCGGCCACCAGAGACAACCATGCGTGGTTCGTCGGAGTCGCCCCTCTAGACGGCCCGCGATACGTGGTCGCTGTCCTCATCGACGAGGGCGGTTCGGGCGGCCAGGTGGCCGCTCCGGTTGCCCGACAGATACTCCAGTACCTGATGGGCAACGCGCCAACCCCGATTGTCGAAGGCGAGGAGGCCGACTGATGGCGGTCATCTCGCGGCTCCGGGAGGTCGCGGTCGATCGGCGTCACAACAAGTCGGACCGGATCCTGTTCGGGACCATGGTGGCCCTTTCCGCGTTCGGGCTTTTGATGATCTATTCCGCCACCGCCAGCACGGGGTCGGTCGGGATGGAACGACAGATGATCTTCGTGGCGGCCGGTCTCACCGCGTATGTCGTCATCTCCAACATCGATTACCGGGAGTACCGGAACTTGATCCCGATCATCTCGGTCGCCGTGCTCATCGGATTGTTCGCTGTCTACCTGTTCGAGCCGGTCAACGGCGCGCAGCGATGGATCCCGCTCGGGTTCTTCAAGCTCCAGCCGGCCGAGTTCGCCAAGGTCGTCATGATCCTTCTGCTGGCAGCTCTTCTCTCGCCGGCGAACCGTGAGGAGATCGGGAGACGTCAGCTCCCGTGGCCGACCGTGGTCCGGGCCATCCTGCTCGTGGCGGTGCCCGCGGTCCTCGTTCTGTTCGAGCCTGACCTGGGTACGGCTCTCGTCTTCGGGTTCATTCTCTTCGTCATGCTATTTGTCGCCGGGGCCACCTGGAGGCAGTTGGTCGCACTGGCGGGAGCGGCGGCGCTCGGAGTCGTCGTAGTACTCCAGCAGGGCTGGCTCGAGGCATACCAGCTGGACCGGATCGCGGTGCTGTTCGACCCGACCATCGATCCACAGGGCATCGGCTACAACCTTCGCCAGTCGAAATTCGCCATCGGCTCCGGCCAGTTGTTTGGACGCGGGTTGTTCGCCCAGGGCACACAGACATCTTTCGAGTACGTCCCCGAGCAGGAGACCGACTTCATCTTCACCGCGGTAGCCGAGCAGCTCGGCTTCGTCGGCGGCATATTGGTGATTGCCGCATATGCCGTCATCGTGTGGCGCCTCCTGGTCATCGCAGCGAACGCCCGCGACCGCTTCGGAGCCCTCATCACGGCCGGATTGGCAGCCATGATGACGTTCCACGTCGTGGTCAACATAGGAATGACCATCGGGATCATGCCTGTGACCGGGATCCCCCTGCCGTTTCTCAGCTCCGGTGGGTCGTTCTACCTTGCCATGACCCTCGCCCTGGGCGTGGCCAACTCAGTGTGGTTGATGAGGACTCCGGTGCCGGGGGAAAACCAGCTCTCCTGATCGCCAGCGGGCTGCCCGTCGGCCGGCCGACCTCACGCTTCGCCAACCCGCGGGACCCGGGATCACGACTGTCTTTCGCGCCACACCTGAGGACGAACAGACGCCGGTCGGCGGGGGCTGCCGCTCCTTGTTTGGCCGGCCGACTTCGCCCCTCGGCAACCTCTCTGTCGGGAGCGGGAGGCGTGGTCTGATCCGCCTCCTCGGGGCGAACAGACGCCGGT
>Ga0105106_10000050_pt1 | contig 66109 bp, 62 predicted proteins | sample PPLLaktember2015_5_FD_79109 | JGI IMG/M metagenome (GOLD analysis project Ga0105106, IMG submission 79109) | Freshwater sediment microbial communities from Prairie Pothole Lake near Jamestown, North Dakota, USA - PPLs Lake P8 Core (1) Depth... | ecosystem: Environmental > Aquatic > Freshwater >... | reverse complement strand
TCCTGGCCTGGTAAAGTACGGATGGGCGTCGATTTCTTGCTGCCGGCTGCCCAACCCAATGGAGATGAAAGCCTGGGTACCTTTATCAGCCGCCGGCTGGGGCGCGAGGCTTACGAGAATCTGATCGAGCCGCTGATGTCTGGCATCTACGCCGGTGACGGGGATCGCCTCAGCCTGGCATCCACATTCCCTTACCTGAGGGATCTTGAACTGAAGTATGGCTCACTGGCACGGGGAGCATTAGAGATGCGCCGGAAATCGGTTGGTAAGGCAGTACAAGGCTCACGATCTGCTTTCCTTACCCCAACCAATGGTCTGGCAGAAATCATCGAAGCCCTGGTGGCATATTTGGAAGCCAACCAGGTGGATATGCGTCTACAAACTACGGTGACGAAACTATCGAAATCCGGTTCCAAATACCAGGTGCAATTAGAAACGGGCGTAACTTTGGCGGCGGATGCGGTCGTTTTAGCTACTCCGGCTTACGTCAGCGGCAATTTACTGGCGGAGATTGACCGCGAACTGGCGTCGACCCTGACCAAAATTCCCTATGTATCGACAGCAACCATCTCACTTGCTTATCGGCAGAGTGATCTTCCACGCCCACTGAATGGCTATGGATATGTCATTCCTCGCCGTTCAGACAGGCGAGCGCTGGCCTGTACCTGGACTTCCACCAAATTCCCCCATCGCACCCCCAATGGATATGCCCTGCTGCGCGTGTTTGTGGGACGCGCTGGGCAGGAAGAGACCCTTCCCCGTGATGAGGCTGAGTTGGTAGCCTTAGCCCGTGAAGAGCTGAAATTAACGCTGGGGATTGTTGCAGAACCGATTGTATCGAGGGTTTTCATATGGGAAAACTCGATGCCACAGTACAACCTGGGGCATCCAAAAATCCTGGAGCAAATAACACGACGATTGGAGAACCTTCCTGGATTGGCCCTGGCGGGCAACGGCTATCGGGGAATTGGTATCCCAGATTGCATCCACAGTGGCGAGCTAGCCTCTGAGTTAGCTCTTTCCGTCGAGGGTTTACAAAAAGTATAAGCGATTGGAATTTCTCATTACTCCAGAATCGTGGTGAAATCGGCTTTGTTTGGCACAAGGCATAGAAACTCAAAGGGAGTATCACCTGGGTTTTTATACCAGTGCGGAACCTGCGCGGGGATAAAAACCACATCACCCTTCTGGACTTTATAGACTTCCCCTCCAATGCCAATCTCAGCACTGCCATTAAGCACATACTGCTCGTGTTCAACCTGATTGGTGTGATTGGGCATCCCGCCGCCAGGCTGGATCACAAAACGACGCATGGCAAAGTTTGGTCCTTCATCTAATGAGATCAACATCTGCATCGTAACACCGCTGCCCGCCGCAACTGGTGAGGTATCGATATCTTGCGTATGTTTAACCGACATACAAATCATTCCATTCTCTGGTCCAGGCCAGGGACTCTGTGAAAAAAGATTGGACGACAAGGCACATTAGCCTATTTTCTAAATTATAAGCCAAGTACGCTGCAACCAACCCCATTTATTACCAGACTAATCTAAATGCAACCTTTGCACCTGCTGTGGATTTTGCTGCGATGCTTGAAAGATCAGGAGGATTGTGCTGGGTGCATGGGTTGGATTATGGTAAGCATGTTGCTGGGTAGCATCAAATAGCAGACTATCCCCCTGTTCAAGGTAGAAAATTTGATCATCTATCGAATATTCAATATTGCCTTCCAGGCAGAGAATGAATTCTTCACCGGCATGCGATACAGGGTCATTAACATTTCCCACCCCAGGTCCAATCGTCATCCGAAATGGTTCAAGCTGCTGATTCGAAAGACCAATACCCAGGGTTTCCATCATCGCTCCAGCTGTTTGTGAACGAAGTCCTGTAGATTGTTTGGTGAAGATAATCGTTTGCCGTGTCTCTTCCTGAAAGAAATCGGTTATAGGCAAGTTAAGGGCAGTTGCCAGGCGATGTAACGTTGAAACAGTAGGGGAGTTCTCGCCACGTTCAATTTGACTGATGGCATTAATCGATAAACCACATCTTTCTGCCAATGCTCTCAGAGATAGCCCCTGCTTATCTCGCAAAGCACGTAAACGATGTCCAACTTTTGGTTCAGAATTATCTGCCATAAAAATCCCTTTTTCCAAAACTCAATTAACAAAGATCATTCCATAGTCTCAAGGTGTGGAAATGTTAGGCGTTTCTATAAATAATTATACTAGTTTAGTTGACTATGTCAAGTATAGTGGTATAATTATTATAGAGTTTTGTCTTAAAAATTCTTTTTCACAGTGCAGATAGCCTGTTCGTGATCAGAAAAATCTGGATCGGAGGTCCATAAAATGAAAACAATCATTGGTCTTTTAGATAGTGAAGCGGCCATCGACACGTCAATCCTACATCTAAAACAAGCTGGAATAAAAGAGGAGCGTATATCCCTCCCATCTACGCCGGAAGCTATTCACCAATTACTTCGCTGCGATCCGGTTTGTGTCGTTAAAAATTATACCGTCTATGGGGCTGCAATCGGTGCAGCAATTTATGCAATCTTTGGCCTGGTGGCAGCTTTATGCCAGTGCAACTTGTTGCAGTATGGACAAATATATGGGGTAGGCACATTTCTCGGGGGTGTACTTGCCGGAGGTTTTATTGGCGGATTTCTTGGACTTCTCGTTGGCGCAGGAGAAGCGGAAAAAGATAGCCATTTATACGTCCATGGAATTCTTGCAGGTGAAAAAATGATTTCCGTCGAGGTCGAAGAAGAAGGTTTTCAACAGATACTGCAACTCTTAAGCGCAGAAAACATCCTGGGATTAAAAGTGATCCAAGCATAAGGAGCCTTCGATGTACAAAAAAATATTAGTTCCGTTAGATGGCTCAAAAAGGGCAGAAGCAATCCTACCACACGCGGAAATGCTCGCCAAATGTCTCAAAGCAGAAGTTATATTGTTGCGTGTTTTCATGACTGACTTCGGCCAAATAGATTATTACGGACATGATCCAAAATTTTATGAAGTCATGCGTGACAGCCAAAAAGATTCAGCCACATCCTACCTTAACGATGTGCTCGCAGAGCTTCTGGGGAAAGACCTGCGGGTCAGGGTTATTGTTGAGGAAGGATTAGTGATCGACACAATCTTGAGTATTGCCCAGGTGGAAAATGTTGACCTGATCGCTATGTCCAGCCATGGACGCACTGGTTTGGCGCGCGCCTTTTATGGCAGCGTGGCGGATGGTGTACTTCACAGTGTGGACCGACCCCTGCTGGTCATTCGGGCTGAAAAAGATTAATACAGGTCATTATGAGGTGATAGACGATGACTGCGCGTGATATTTTGCTTTACCCAAAAGACAAAACAGTACTGCGCGCAAAAAGCGCCTATGGAGATTTATTCGATCAACACACCCTGGATTTGATCAAAGACCTGAAAGATACTCTAGATGCCCACACGGATGGCATAGGATTGGCTGCCCCACAGATCGGTGTGAACATACGCGTTGTGACCGTGTGCCTCGGCTCTCAAGACAATCAAGAAACCAGACAAACCAGACCAATCACCCTGGTGAATCCAAAAATCGTTGAAGCCGGTGATGAACGAAAAGATTTTGATGGGTGTCTTAGCTTCCCAGGTTTGTTTGGTGTAACTTTGCGCCCGCACTACTTACGAGTCAAGGGTATTGATGAAAACGGGCGACCTTTCAATCGTATCTTTTCCGGATTCGACGCAGTGGTTGTCCATCACGAAATCGACCATCTGGATGGAGTGTTATTTATTGATCGAATAACCAGTCTGGATGATCTGTATCGTGTGTACCTGGATCACAAAGGTAATCCAATTCAAGCTCCATTAACATTTATTGCTCCGGAACTAACTCTTGCAGACTTAGTGGCATGATTCGCCGGCAGGATCCTTTTTTTGCTACGTGGAGAATTGATATGTGTGGAGATATTTCAGAACCCGAACAACAATTTTCAGGATGCTCTCAAATGATCTTTGAAAACATCATGATCGCTGAGTATTTAATGAGCCAAGGATATCTGGTGTCAGAACTCCGAGAATTATCACCTGCAACTACAACAAGACTCATACTGGAATCCAAGCGTTACGCTGCTGTCCAGCTCGCTAAGATAGAAACAAGAGACAAAATTCAACAAAAATACAGGTTATCAGTCTGTCTAAATTAATCTGGAATCCATAAAAACAGAGTTCAAAGATGCTTATCAATACATTTCTCATTCTAATTTCGCCAGCCTATTGGCTTGCATAGTTACCACGGCAGGCATACTGGTAGCCATCATTATCATGCTATCGAAAGGATAAAAACGGGATGAAATATGTATATGGTCCGGTGCCATCTCGTCGTTTAGGGCAATCTTTAGGAGTTGATACCATTCCACTCAAGACTTGTAATTGGAATTGTGTATATTGCCAGCTTGGTCGCACAGAGCCTTTGATAAACCAGCGTAAGGATTATTACCCACCAGAAGAAATATTGGTCGAAGTGCAGGCTGCCCTGGAATCCCACGCACCCGGGGAAATCGATTGGGTAACCTTTGTAGGTTCTGGCGAGCCAACGCTACATGTCAGCATGGGCTGGCTGATCCGGCAAGTGAAAAGCATTACGCACCTACCCGTGGCGGTGATCACCAATGGCTCTTTGTTATACCAACCTGATCTACGTCAGGAATTAACCGCCGCAGATGCTATTTTACCCACGTTGGATGCTGGCACAGCTGATTTATATCGCACAATAAACCGCCCCCATCCAGATATTACTTTCGATCGTTTAGTAGAAGGGCTGATCGCTTTCCGGACTGAATACAAAGGAAAGTTATGGGTAGAGGTTATGTTGGTACAAGGCCTCAATGACACACCGGAGGCACTGTGGGAAATTGCCAAAATACTTCAACAAATCCGGCCGGATGCCATTCATATAAATCTACCTACGCGCCCAGCAGTAGAAACATGGGTCAAGCCACCTAGCAAAGAAAATTTGATGCAAGCTATGGCAATCCTGGGAAGTACTGCTGAAGTGGTCCATCCGGCGGAAGGTAGTTTTGATTTGAGTGGGTACGACAATCTAATTGACGCCATAATCGGGATCATCACCCGCCACCCGATGCGCCAGCGAGAATTAGAGCGAACACTCGACCGTTGGACGCCTGGTCAGGTGAGCCAGACATTGGCCGAATTGGCCAACGATAGGCGTGCACAGATTATCGAGCGTTACGGAGTACAGTTCTGGAGCACAGTACTTTCGCATTATCCAGACACAGCGCAAAGCTCGCGGACCACTCCAAAACACCAGAGACTTTCAAATGGAACATCAGATAAGGAGGTCTAAGCCAAACATCAATATACCAAACAGGTCGTCCAATCAAAATTCATTAACAATTTTTTCTAAGGAGAATTATATGTCACTAGATGATTTGATTAAGGGATTAAATGATGACCTCGCTGCTGAGTGGGGGACTGTAATTCGCTACACATACCAGGCCGCAAAGTCCTTTGGAGTACTCGGTATCGAACTCCGCGAGATGTTAGAGGAAGAAGTCCAGATGAGCTTGGTCATGCAGCCTTTCTAACGGATGTAATTATCGACCTGGGAGGCGAACCTACCACAACGCCCAAGGATTTCTCAAAACCCGATGGCCTCAAAGAAATGCTCGAAGTGGATCTGGAGATGGAGAAAGGGGATATCAAGAACTACCAGAAGCATGCTCAGATGGCTGAAGAATTAGGCTATGTGGAATTGCAGATTAAACTCGAGGAGATGGCCGGTGATGAGGCCGGACATGCACGACAGTTACGGCGTATCCTGAAAGGGCTATAGCCATATTGGCGCGTAATTCCAGGATAAATGGGCAGGGCAAGTCTTGCCTTGCCCATTTATCAATCACAAGATGCAAAACGACCAGACCAACATGAAAGATTCTGAATGGCAAAAAACTATCCACAGGTACTAGCTGAAGCTCTCCAAGGCCAGCGCTACCTGATCCACCAATTACGAGGCGGGAAAGATTTCGTGAGCCGCATGACAGCACTGGGTTTCACCGAAGGTGCTGAGATTATGGTAATCCAGAACTACGGCAGTGGCCCATTGCTCACGCTGGTGCGCGGTGTCCGTGTAGCCCTGGGACGTGGCGAAGCATTAAAGGTAATGGTGCTTAAAATAAACCATGAGCAGTAGTCCGGCAATTACACGCCCTCCTGAGCAGTTCGAGGATCTACTGGATAAACGGATCACGGTAGCTTTGGCTGGTCAACCAAATGTAGGGAAATCCACCGTCTTCAATTTGCTGACTGGACTTAACCAACATGTCGGCAATTGGCCTGGCAAAACGGTTGAATTTAAGGTTGGTATCTACCTGCATCATGGAATAGCAATTGAGATTGTGGACTTGCCGGGTACATATAGTCTGTCAGCAAACTCCTTGGAAGAACGAATAGCACGCGATTTCATCATCAAAGAGCAGCCGGATGTCGTTGTTGTTGTTCTCAATGCTTCTGCTTTGGAACGCAACCTTTATTTAGTTACAGAGCTATTATGGCTGGGAGTGCCAATGGTTTTGGGGCTCAATATGGTCGATGTGGCTAAACAGCAAGGGATCCAGATTGAGTCCCATGTTCTAGAGGCTGCCCTTGGCTTGCCAGTGGTGCCGATGATGGCGTCAAAAAACCAGGGTGTTCGAGAACTGATGGCATCCGTTGAAAATCTTATTTGCGATCTCAGCAACTACAAACCAAATATGCCAACCATCCGGGAAGAGCAACAGGCAGTCGTAAATGAGTTGAAACAACTTATAACTGGTCTGGTGCCTGAACCTTACCTTGAAGACTGGGTAGCTTTGAAGCTGCTGGAAGGTGATGAGGAGATCACCCGCATCATGCAAGAACACCTGGCAGATGAACAATGGACACCCATTGATCATATCCTGAGCCAGAATGAAGATGCGGTGCTGGCCATCGCAAGTGGTCGTTATGCCTGGATCGGGCGCATGATGCGAGCAGCAGTGATCAATCCCCCGCGAGGACAGATTTCACTGACAGACCGCCTGGACCGCATTGCCACACACCCATTTCTAGGACTTCTCCTGCTCATTGGTATCTTCGGTTTGATATTCTGGATTACATTTAGCCTGGCTTCACCAGTTCAGACCTGGCTGGACAATGTCGTCATTAATCGCAGCGCTGAGTGGATCCGGCAAACCTTGCAAGGTTCACCAACCTGGCTCAGCGGCCTATTGGCTGATGGCGTGATCGCAGGAGCGGGCACAGTGTTGACCCTTTTACCGATCCTGGTGGTCTTTTTCACTGCGCTCTCATTATTGGAAGACATTGGTTATATGTCTCGTGCAGCCTATGTCATGGATCGCTTTATGCACCCCATGGGATTACACGGTAAGAGCTGCCTCCCTTTACTCATTGGTTTCGGATGTAATGTGCCGTCTATTATGGGAGCCCGAATTATCGAAGGAGAGCGAGGCAGAATACTAACTATTCTGGTCGCGCCTCTCGTGCCCTGTGCAGCTCGCCTGGCTATACTGGCTTTTCTTACACCACTATTTTTCCCTGGCAATCCAATTTTCGTGTCGTGGGTACTGGTTGCTTTGAACTTGATCGTCCTGGTGATAGTTGGTTTAGTAGCCAACCATTTATTCTTCCATAGCGAACACATGGCATTTATCATGGAGTTACCTCTCTATCATCTTCCAAATATTCGTACAATTGCTATGGATGTCTGGCAAAGATGTTTGGCATTCTTACACAACGCCGGTACGCTAATCTTGCTGGTTTCTATTGCAGTTTGGATTTTGGCCTCCATCCCTGGTCCCTCAATCGAGGATAGTATCCTGGCTGGTCTGGGACATCAGCTTGAGCCACTCGGGAGGTTGATGGGATTAGACTGGCGCATGATGGTTGCACTTTTAACCAGCTTTCTTGCCAAGGAGAACACGATTGCCACTCTGGGTATTCTCTTCCATAATGGAAATGGAATGATGACAAGCACCCAGAGTATGATAAGTCAAATCCCACCTATATCTGCGCTGAGCTTCCTGGTTGTACAAATGCTCTTTGTCCCGTGTGCAGCCACCGTAGCTGTCATGTATCAGGAATTAAAAAGCTGGTGTTGGATATTTGTGAGCATCGGATTGTTGTTAGTGATTTCATTTGGATTTGGGATTGCTATCTACCAGGGCAGCCTGTTGTTCAACTTCATCATTCACACGCTAACTGCGTGAACATTTACACGAGGAGATACAAATGGGAGTAACCTTATCTAAAGCACAAATATTTGAAACCCTGAGCCAGATCAAACACCCTGAAATGCAACATCACAACCTGGTTCAATTGGGTATGATCCCAGAGGTCAATATTGTAAAAGGTCAAATCCACGTCATACTTGCATTGCCTTCTTTGGATGCCCCCATTCGTAAAGATTTGATTGAAACGATACACCATTCCATTGACGGATTAGCAGGTGGATTAAAAACAGATGTTCGAGTCATTGTAATGAACGAGGCGCAACTCGCAAAATTTCACTCAGCTGTAAGAGAGGAATTAAAAGTAGCTCCACGATCAGGTGTACATGTAAAACGAGTAATTGCTGTAATCAGCGGCAAAGGCGGGGTGGGTAAGTCTTCAGTTGCCGGGTTACTGGCCTCGTCTTTACGAAAACGAAATTTTGAGGTTGGTGTTTTAGATGCAGATATCACTGGCCCATGCATTCCAACGATGTTTGGCAATCGACAGCTGCCAGAAGGTGGACCAGAAGGTATTCAACCAATTGTTTCGTCTACCGGCATCAAACTGATGTCGATCAATTTCTTATTACCAGATGAGAACTAACCGTTGGTTTGGAGGGGCCCCTTGATCAGCAGGGCGATCCAACAATTTTGGAGCGATATTGCCTGGGGTGATTTGGATGTGCTGGTTGTAGATTTACCTCCGGGAACATCGGATGCATCCTTGACTGTTATGCAGTCCTTACCTTTGGATGGCATTATACTGGTCACTTCTCCACAAGACCTTGCTGGCATGGTGGTACGCAAGGCAGCCAATATGGCGGCAAGTTTAGGGGTAAAGATTGTGGGATTGGTCGAAAACATGAGTTACATGCTTTGCCCAGAATGTGGAGTAAAAATCGATCTATTTGGTCCGAGCCGTGCTGCAAGTACCGCACAATGGATCGGAACAAAGTTGCTCGGACAAATCCCTCTTGATTCTAAGCTATCCATTCTGTGTGATGAAGGCGCGATAGAAAAATATCATAGCCCCTTCTTCGAACAAATCACTGACCAGGTACTTGAATTGGCCGAGATTTATGAGCCAGAAGCCACTCGATGAAAGGATGAGAAATTAATGTGCCAGGCGACCGTATATTTAAACGGTAAAGTAATCATGCGGGACGTGCTCTATGTGGAGCCTGTACCTGAAGGCATTCGTTTGATCGCCCTTTTTGAACCAGTTCAGGTGATACCGGCGATCATTCGTCAGATCGATCTCATGAAACACAAGATAATTTTGGAATCGCTCGAGGAGGGCGAAAAAAGTCGTGAACGAGACAGAGAAACTGCGCGTACTTCTCCCCCATTGGATAGAGCACAATGAGGAACATGCCAGTGAGTTCCAGCACTGGGCGATAACAGTCGATGATGCAGCCCCTGAATTGCTGGCTGCTGTTGAAGCGATGCAAAAGGTTAATCATTCACTTGCATTAGCCTTAGATAAATTGGGAGGTCCATTACCCCTTTCACATCATCACGAACACCATCATTCACACTCCCATTAACTGTGATTCTAGCCGTTCATAAAGTATTAGGAGGTGTGTTATGCCTACGGATCCAAAGTACCTGCGGGAATTTGCTTGCTTTCGGGAGCTATCGGATGCACAACTGGAGGCCATTGCCGAAATAACGACTGCTGTATGCTATCCACCCGGTTATGTTCTTTTTGAAGAGGGAAAACCTGGCGAGCATTTGTTTTTCTTACGAAAAGGCAACGTCGATGTACTTTACAATATCGGTGAGGAAGGCCAGGTTCATGTAGACAATGTGACCGGCGAAGAGATTGTAGGTTGCTCTGCGCTGATTGCCCCGCACCTCTATTCGGCCACTGAGAAGAGTCTAACAGAAGTCGAGGTTTTAGACATCGACGCCAACTCTTTACGGGAGCTGATGGAAAACGATCATGATTTGGGATTTGCGCTTCAGGGTCAAATCATCAAGGTATTAATGGACCGTATTCTGGATTTGCGCTTCAGGGTCCCTTTGAGCAGTAAATAACTCTACTTTGCATGCCGCATTCTCTGCACTAACTGAGAAGCCAGTCCCCTTCATATTGTGGGCAGGTGATTGCATGATGCTTGTACACCTGCCCGCAATCTCATTAAGAATTGCCTACGTCTAGAGTGGGGGTTCACCCATCCCGATCAAATAACCATAACGTATCTTGAACGTTACCAGGTCCAGGCAAGTGAGATCAGCCAGGCGCTTCATCAACTCGTCGTCTCCAGCCACTTCTGGTTTCAAGCGGGTCATAAATTTATAGGCTGACTGGTAGCGGTAGGAGTTTATATCCACCAGACGTACCTCAGTACGGCAGGTTACTGGATCAATCATTTGCTCATAAGGTATAGGCACTGCCTGATTGCCTTGCAGGGTAATGATGGCATTGGTGCCGCCATCGAGTAGAAAGCTCACTGCCGCTTCACCCAGGATACGCGTATATTCCACATCATAAGCAATAGGCGTGGCGCAGCGCAGTTCATAGCCCAAAACATGCTTTACCAGGCGAGTGCTTACGCCCAGTTTCTTCAAGCTGCTTTCAAGCTCCTTTTTGAGGATATCCAGGAAGTTGACCTCCGCCAGTCGGATATGCCCGTGTTCGTCGCGCTCTACATTATCCAGAGCTTCCAAATCCTGGTGCGATAGATTCTCAAGAATGCCTTCTGCCAGAATTGCGACTCCGTAAGGCTTGCCATCCAGCATGCGCAGCAGGATAGAGCACGTCAGGATATCCACTACTTCTTGCAGGCGGATTTCACGCCCTGCCCATTCCTCCGGGATCAGAGTAACCGTGGCAGCCGAGCTATTGCCGATTGCCAGCGCCAGGTGTCCTGCTTTGCGACCCATAGAGAGCACCAAGAACCAATGCTGACTGGTCATCGCATCGCGTTTTAAATTCATCACCAGCTGGGCGCCCAGGTCACGCGCCGTTTCAAATCCAAAGGTAGGTATGTCCTCGGGCAGTGGCAGATCATTATCGATGGTCTTGGGAACATGCACGGAGCGCAATTGGACGCCTAACGATTCCTGGGCATAACGCGCAACAGTGGATGCGGAAAAAGCCGTGTCATCTCCGCCGATAGAGACCAAGCTGGTAATGCCTGCCTCCACTAATGCCTGCACACAGTTCTGCAGCGCTTGATCGGATCTGGTTGGGTTGGCTCGCGCGGTATGCAGGATCGAACCGCCAATATGGTGAATATAGGCGACCGATTGGGGCGTCAGGGTCTCGCCAACCACCTTGCCGTCCATCAGATGCTTGAAGCCATCGTAAATGCCAAATACCTCAATTCCGTTCTGGTAAGCCTGGTTGGTTACTGCGTGAATAACCCCGTTGATCCCTGGCGCGGGTCCGCCACCGACCAGAATCCCTATCCTGCCGAAATCCTTATGCGCTACCATGCTCAACCTCCATCATTGTGTGAACAATTGCGCGATCAAGCTGGTTAGATTATAAATCACGTTAGAATACAAGGAGACCAGGTTTATATGAGGTAGCAGCATTCTGGCGTAGTAGAATATAATCAAACCCTGATAAGGAGCGCACCATGCCCCGGCTGATTCCCGCCAATGAACGCATCAAACGTGCCCGTGCCCTGATCCAAAAGGCGCGTGACCTACCCCTTCCTGCAGATGGTAACAAGTACGATTTTTCGTATATCGCTCAGGTGAAAGATCTACTGCGCCAGGCGCGCGATCTGGTCAAGTTTATACCAGATACACCCAGCGCTACAGACGAGATGAAACAAGAAGTTAAGCTGATCTTTGCGGAAGCTGACCTGGCTAACCAAGAGATCTTACACTGACATAAAATCAGCTTTTTTATTACTCTCTCGGTGGGACCTCCAGCCGCTCTGACTGGTTATTAGATTCATCCGCCTCCTGCACACGGCAATAATCCGTGAAGATCTCATCGCCAGCACAACTATCCACGGTAACCACAAGGCTCATAGGCTGGCTGGCAAGCTCAACATCAACGATCACCACCATCCCATACAGGATTCTTTCGCCGCCAGGCGGCAGGCCCTCTTTTACAAAGGCGTAGTAGCCTTCGACCGGTTGTCCTTCAGCCGCCAGCGGCCGGACAAACCAATTATTGGGCGTACCGGCTTCCGCAGATAATTTGAATTCACCGGTTGGCTGCCCACCGCGATTGGTGATGCGCATTCGAATGGGAATCTTATAGTAGCGCGTATCGGACAATTGGTTATACCATTCTAAAGGAAAACCTTCCTCTTGCGGATCAGCTCGTTCCACAGACACAATCAAATCTGCCAAACCCGTGAGGGAGGCAGGCTCACGAAAATCCAGATTCTCGCCGGATACTTGACGATAACTACGCTCAAACCAATCCGTCAGGTCATAAAACTGGGTCAATGCTGGTAGCCGGTCCCAGGAAACTGGCTGCCGGCGAGGCAAGCCAGGCACAGCCGGCTGGGTAAGGTCCGGGGTGGTGTAATAGAATTCTCCAGGCTGGATCGTGGTCCAGGCCAGCGTCTGCCCTTGATCATCAATTGGAGCGGCACGCACCCGTCCATCCGCCACGATATAAGCGGTCATTTTTTGGTCTGGCACATAAAATACCTGAAGCCAGGTGCCTGCCAATTGCGCCTGTCCAGAAGGGGTCATCACCAAATGATTGGCGCAATTCTGAAAGACTGCCGATCCGTTCTCCACACAACTGGCATTGCCACTGACCAGGCCCGATTCGGGGCATGCGCTTTTACGCAACTGAGTGTTGAAAAAGACAAAGATGCGGCACTGTTCCCCATCCAGCTCCCCGGCTATGAGCGCTTCACCCTGTAGATCAGTGGTAACTAAGTCACCTTCTGGAAAAGGTTGGGCATCATTTGAAGCGATCTCATCTAGAGGATCACCTGGGCCAAAAAAGACTTGCGGAGCCTGGCGCTGGATAGAAAAACTAAAATCGGGTGTAGCGGTAGGGATGTTCTCGATGATATCGGTAGAATTTGGGGCAGACGTTCTGGTAGGGTTTACTTCAGGAGTAACACGCGTCGCACCTGGAAAGTTGCATGCCAGCATCGCCACACTTAAACTCAGTCCCGCGAACAGGCCTCTCTTCCACATTTGGATACCGTTAAAGATCATCAGATATTCCTCCAATCAAAGAAACAAGAATGGCTAATGGACCTCCTCCAACCGGGCAAGGAGACGCCTGACGGCGCGTACACCTACCAAAATACTTAAGGCCAGCATTGCACCTACTACAGCCGCATCCAATATAGCCATTAGCTGAGGCCAGGCAGGGAATGTCTCCATCAAGCTGGCGATCCAGCCGCTGGCAGCAAAACGGGAAAAATCTGCACGAAAAGCCCCGGCAGGATAAGATATGGCCAGGCTACGTTGCCCGAAAAGGTTCATCGCTACCTGCAAGACAGCAAACATCAGCGCTACCAGACCTATCCGCCAATAGCTCGCAAGCTCCCAACTCTGTGAGTTGCGGATCAGCAGGTTGGCCAATATCCCACTCAACCCCAGGCCAGCCAACAGACCCATGCCAGCTACAATAAGATTGCCACTCAGTAAAACACCCCCATTCAAAACAAAAATCCAGGCATGCATACTGCCGAAGCCCACACCGCCCAGCAGTACTGCCAGCCAATCCAGTTTATTAGCGGGGGCATCCTTTAAGTGAGTTCGATTTTGAAGGCGCAATAAACGTCCCAGGTTGATCCCCAAGCACAAACCCGCGCCCAGGAGCATCCCATAGATCACATGCACAAATCCCAGAAATCCAGGCACAGGTGAGCCAGACACCCAGGCTACAAACCCGCGCCAAACCCCCAGTCCTATCCCCGCTCCTACCGCAGCTCCCAGCATCGTCCAAAGCAAAACCATACACTCCCGCCGCAGCGCGCGCAGCAAGCGCCAGAACCAGATGCCAATGCGCTGCAGCGGTGGTAAACCCTGGTTCAGGCTATGGAATTTTGGGATCTCGTCTTCTAGTAACCCGCGCAGCTCAGATTTACGCCGCAGGCGAGCAAAACTCCCTGGGAGCTCACCCAAAGCCCAATCCAAACGGCTAAGAGCCTGGTGTGGGTCCAGAGCCTGTAGAGCCAGCGCGGCTGTGCCGCGGATGGCGTGATCAGGATGTTGGATAGCGGTCTTCGCCATAATCCCGAAGCCACCCTGCAGCGCACTGGCTAATTGCTGGGTATGGTCGATCCCCAGAAGGTTTTTAGCTTGTAACAGGCGGGTCTGGCTGGGATGCAGGTCAGGGTTAGCAGGCGCGATACCTTCCAGGCTTTCGATCAGAGCGCGCGCCTCAACACTCTCCAGACCAGGCAACCAGGCAGAAGGGTATGATCCGCTGGCAAGGGCTGAGCGCACCAGGAGCAATCTTTGTGGAGGGCTGTAGAGCAATTGACTGCCGGCGCTAGCTATTCGCTGTAGGGGTCGGGTAGGGATCAGATCACCATGCGCCAGCCAACCTGACCAACCACGTTCCAAATCTGCACGCGCCTGTCCCTGAGCTTCGATCTCCGGGCCAGCCAATTTACGCACTTCCTGAGCGACAATTGGACTGGTGAAAGCATATTCCACTTTGTGCTGGTTCAGACGACTGATCAGCAAGCCGGTTTCCACCAGTCGTTCCAATCCTGAGCGGATCTCTGCTTGCTCTAAACCCTCAATCATCAATTCTTCAGCAGCTATCCAGGCCGAAGCACCCGCTGTGGCTAACGCTACCAAACATTGATTGCACTGCGTTGCTTCACCGCCGAGGCTCAAGCGCAGGGTTTCATCCAAAAAACCTGCCAGGATACCCTCCGCGCCTCCGGCTTCCTGCAAATATAAAGCCTGGTCAATCAAGGGTGGCAAAAGCCGGGCGGCGCGCTCAAACAGATGATGACACACAATCTGCAAGTGCGGTGGGTACACTGCGTGGGGCATCTCCGGACTAAGATCAATCAAATCAGGTATCAGAATGGAATCGACCAGCTCAGCCTGATAGTAGACAGGTGGGTGATCCCTGCCAACACCCCCCTGTAATGGCTCCAGAATGGCTGAGTGAGCCTGAGCTGGCTCAAGCGGGTTGAGCTGCATAAAGGAGCGGAAAACATCCGGGAGAGCCTGCTGAAGGTCGCTCAAGCGCACAAGTGCATTATCCTCAATGGATAAAATCAGCCGAAGATACTCAGGCTCCACCTGGCGCAGGCTGGTCACCAACTCATTGAGGATATGTGCGTACAGCTCTGCATCGACCTGACTGCGAAAAAGACTTTCAAACTGATCCAGCACCAGCACCAGTGTACCGCTTAGCTGGCTGCGCAGCTGAGCCAGAAGAGCTGGCAGGTCATCACCAGAAGGCAGAGAAATTGCCAGTTGGGCTTGACTGCCTCGCAAAGCACTGCGTAAGGCAACGCCCAGTGGACGGGTGTAATCGCGGATATGAACTGCCAGGGCGCCAGCGCCAATCAACTCGGGGATCACTCCAGCGGCGAGCAAAGAGGTCTTGCCCACCCCAGCCGGTCCATACAGCACCAGCAGCCGTCCCTCACCTAGCCGGCGTACAGCCTGCTCGATCTCCGCCTGCCGCCCCTTAAAAATTCCCCGATCCTGGGGCGTATACGGTGATAGAAATTTATATGGCCCTGCTGGCAGGCTTGCCAAAATCCCAGCCGGCTGAGCGCGACTGGTTTCACTGAGCACATAAACCTGCACCTGGTAGATATCTCCCCCATATACATCGCCGTGGATGGCATCCGTCTGGACACCTACCACACGACCTAAATTATGCTCGACATCTACACGCACGTCGAGGCGAGAGGCTACTTCTACTCCCCCACCACAAGACGGACAGTAGCGGGCTTGATCGGGGAGAGGCTGCGAACAATTCGGGCAATTCATCGGGGATTGCCTTTAGCTTTCTTGACGATCCATTCAAAACCAGCACAGGCAATACTTTAAGATGCTGGAACCTTCAAAGCAGTTTCCAAGGTCTTATGCACACCTGAAACACGGTCAGGGATGTTCACTCCAAATTTATTGAAAAATGTAATGCGCCCTGAATCGACATGATCATAGCCTGTAAAGAGAGTATATGCCAATAAAGCTGCCACCAGCCCGGCAATCACAGCCTGCGCCTGAGGTAGCTTCAAAAAGGGTAATGGCACCATGCGCACCAGGCCAATGCCTTGTAAGAAGTGGCTGACCTGATTGGATTTTTGCAAATATTTTTGGCTGAGCTGCTGTACAGCGCGGGTTGCCTGATGGAGGGCATTTAGATCAGCCTGGGAAGCTTGCGTCCAGGCCAGCACATCTTTCTGAATAGCATCGATAGTGTACAGACGAGTAACCAGCTCTTCTACCAGAGTTTTACCATCTTTACCGGCTGTGGATTGCTTCAACTCCTCCAACCAGGTTGTCACTTTCTCTTTAGCCTGGGCTTCAAGGTCTTTGCCCAACATACGCACTACCCAGTCGTAGGCCTGGGCAATCAACTCCAAAGCTGTGGAGATAATCTTACGAACGACAACCATCACACTTTGAACCGTCTCTTCCAGCCAGGCCACTACATCCTTGCCTAAAATAGATGCGCCCAGCTTGAGGGTCTCGGGATTGAAAGCCAACAAGGTTTGGGCTGCTTCGCCGCCTACTTTACTGGCCTGGCGCGAGATCGCGCGCAGGCTGGCTGCAGATTCACGTGCCAGAAAAACGCGCGCCGAGTCCTGATCTTCGGGCAATTCATCGTCACCACGCGCTGCACCAGAAGGTACAGTCAGAGCCAAAGGCTCCGCAATCGAGCGAGCAAGGCTGTCCACTGCCACGATCAGAGTGGCGCTATCGGCAGCCCTAAATTGACCAGCGGAAGCTATCTTGCCGTCATCAGCAGCCTGGCTGGCGGCAGCAGCCTGAGCCAACAGCTCATTGGCTACGCGTAGTTGCGCTCCAGCCTGACCTAGTAATTTGTATTCCGCGGCTTCTTGCTCATCCAGTGAGCCTTCATCCAAATAACGAGCGGTCTGTTCGCCGGCTTGCTGGCTTAACTGGACCAATTGATCTAAATCGGGAGCAATTTGATCCAGAGCCAACTCACCCCCACGCAAACTAACTCCATCCGTTCCATGACCTATGAATAGTCCATTGAGCTGCCCAGCAATTGCCTGCATCGAGGCCTGGTAGGTATTGGTATCGTTCATTATCCTTCTCCTGATTCTGGTTCTGCAGGTGGCGGGGGAGATGATGTACGGCGTCCAAAACTAATTTTGACGCCAGTCAGACTTCCCTGCACCTCATCGACTTTTATATCACTATTGATGTCCACCGGACCGGTGGCGCCCCCTAAGTCAGCATCGACGCCGATGACGTCAGCGCCCTGGGCAATCAGATCGATCACCATCTTATTCTGCAAGCGAATACGTTCAGCAGTGGGAGACTCTTTTTGCGCCAGCTCGGGGAACAACACCCCGTCTGCAGAGTTCAAATAGAGCACCGGTACCACCCACTCAAGATTGGTGAGCTGGTTCAAGTCCTTAACTTTGGTCATTGCCCTGCGTCCAGAGCTCACAGATTCGTCAATCGTCAACCCGGCTGCCAGGGCTGTATAAAAAGCCTTGCTGAATGCTACCGCTGCATCATCCTGGACCAGATACTGCATGGCGACGACCGCAGCTAACCCGCCTTCCAGTAAGGCTGGTGCGACGGCATTCCAGGGTGAAACCCGGTCGCGGCGACCCGAATTACACGCCCCGAGCACTGCCATGCGTACGCCGGCGGCTGTCAGGAGATCCGCCAGGTCGCGCGCCGGCACCAGGTGAGGGGTGGGGTCCGTTGTACTGGTTTGCAACACAATCTGTCCCACGGCCTCGAGAGGCGCACCGGTTTGTGGATCGCGGGAGCGAATATCCAATACGCCATGCCCAGCGAAATGGAACAAATCCACCTTACCTGCCAGCGCCTGGGTTAGATCATCCCAGGTTGCCTGCTCTATGAATGGCTCCAGCTCGATCTGCACCCCATCCACACTGAAATTTGATAGGGATTGCTCTATGGCGGCGCGTTCTTGCTCCAATTTCAACGGGCGCTGACCTGAAACACGCGCGTTTGAGGTCACCGGACGGATCGATAAACGAGTGGGATCCTTCAAAGCCAGGGCGGGCGGCGGCGCCAGACGTTCTTCAAAGCGGGAGATTGAAATCCGGGGATTCAAAGCCAGGAAATAGGCAGCCTTTGTCTCTCCCAGATACTGCGGGTCATAAACCAGCTCCCAGGGTATTTGAGCTAAGTCAGGCGATTGTATATTGAGCCGCAGGCGCACCCCGCCATCCTGACCAGCCAGGGCAACCGCTTGTTGATAGATCGCCCGCACCGGACCATCCGGTAACAGTCGCTCGGTAAGGGCTTTTCCAAGCTTAATGGCATCCTCTACAGGCAGGTTCTTGCGTTCCAGGTCGTCAAGCAGGAATTGATCATCCTCGCTTAACACTGGCACACTTACTGCCGGAACACTGCCCAATTGGCCGCCCGGATTGGGCAGTGCCGCCAACTTAAAGCTCCGGGTTGCCGGTTCAAGGTCTCTGAGCTGGAGGAGCATGTCGATGTAATGACGAGTTTCAGGCATCTAATCAACCTCCGCTTCTACTGAGATCATTTCTTCCAAAGTCAGAGTCGGCTTGCCCATTACTTGCACTGTGGCGAACAGGCGATAGTATCCTTCCTGCAGCGGAGCAGTCATTTGGCCCAAGTACTCTCCGGGCCGGGTTGGGGTTTCGAGCAAGGTAACTGTAGGAAGCGCAGCCGGAGCAACCGCCTCGGGTTGGCTGGGCAAAGCCTGGTTCCAAAGCATTTGTACTTTTACAGCGGCATTGGATTGGGGTGGATTACCAGCCTCATTACGGCTAATAGTGGCCTGCAGGTCAATCATCTGCCCTGGCAGGTAAGTGTCCTGTGTGGGAGCAAAAAAGATGCTGAATTCATCCGTTAATAAGGTAGCGCGGGTGGCTTCCTGGTAACGCCCGACCAGCTCAAACTCCAGTTGTACCAGCACTTGAGGATCAACATAGATATTGCCATGATCGACCGCAAACGCAAACGCCCGTCCAGCTTCGCGGACAGATGGATGCACGGCACTCCGCTCAGGCACGGTGCCGTCTCCGGCCTCGGTATAAACCCATTCGATATCCTGCCATTGGCCGCTGGCGCCCTGGCTCACTACCGCGGAGGTTAGCGTAGGCTTGCGCCGGCCAAAAAAGCACACTGTATCAACACTTAACGTTGTCCCCAATTCCTGGTTAAAACGCAGCCCTTCCTGGAGTTTCCGGACATCTTCATCCCCGCCCAACCAGCGCGTATCCGCAAACAGATCGACCGGGTTGTTGTTAGCATCAAAAACAAAAGGTTTTGAGTAGGGGATTAATTGATAATAGGAAGGGAATGTACGGATCAATTCCTTGATGCGTTCCTGAATGCCGTAACGGTTGAGCAGTTTAACAAAGAAGACGTCCATGCCATTCATCAAGGCATTGAGCGATTTTGGAGCACCATCCCAGGGAGAGCCCATCAAAAACAGGCGTTCGACGAAATCCTTACCACCTTCTTTTTCAGTGTACCAGCGCGACACAATGCCCCCATTGCTATGAGCGATGATCCAGGCTTTAGCCGGTTTGTGCAAATCGCTCCAAAGTGCAATCGCCTGCCCCAACTGCCGGGCGGAAATGCGATTGTCCTGACGCCAATCGTAGGGAAAAGTGTAGACAGGCGTCCGGTTCGAAGTTCCCTGAGAATCCCCCGCTTGATAACCCATACGGCGCAAGGCCTGGAGTAACCGCCCGTAATGCTCAGCTTTTAAAAAGGGAGGCACAAATAATACCTGGTCCATCAAACCCGCCGGAACAACATCCGGGTTAGGATATTTCAAGCGTTCCAGCATATGATCCACATTGGCAGGGATATTCAGAGGGTCGCGCAATAAACCTGGTATATCCACCCATAATGTACGCCCATCCTGGGTATCGCGTAGCTGACTGCCCATATACCCCGGGACAATGACAATAAAATGGGGAGGGATTCCATCACTGGCAGAATGACCATTTGGGGACATAACATTCCTCCTGATTTAGATGGCAAATAATCGTTGGGAATGCTCTGGAGGGAGATTTACGAGATGGCTTTAGGGCACTAATTCCTGGAATTCCCGCCACAGCATATATCGGAGTATACATATCCACTATACTGGATTTTGGCTACACTGTCAACGAGTCTATAATCAAAAATGAAAATCAACCTAATCAAGTTGGCAGTTGACTTTCGATCACAATTTATATATGCTTGAATTGGCATCATTTCTGCAATGTTTATGAAATGAGTCCAGCGTAAACCAGTGAGCTCGTTATCTGGCAAACGATCTCACTCCCAATCTTTTCAGGAGGTCACCTATGAGACGCGCCATCCAAATTGCCTTGATCATTATCCTGATTGCAAGTACGGTATTCCTGCCCTGGTCTACAACCACGACAACGCAGGCCAGTGGATTGCAGGATGTTGTTCCTCCCACGATACCGAAAGATTCCCAAGAAAACTTTGTTTATGTTCCACTGATTGCCAATAACCCCAGCTATCGAGTCAGCGGTCAAATTCTCGATGCCAACGAGCAACCGTTGGCCGGGGTCAGCGTCGTGGACACCAGCGGTCTGAGCGTAACAACGGATGCCAATGGTATCTACCAAATGTCAGTTCTCTCAGGCAACCACAGCCTGGCGCCCGAAAAAGATGGAATGCGCTTCAATCCATCGGTAATCGATCTCGAACTGCCGGGGACAAATGCGGTGGCAAATTTCGATGCCCTGGCTGCCTGCAGTGAAGCGATCATCAATGGCGGCTTTGAGCTCGATGATGATTCCTGGGAATTACCCATTACTGCCCGACCCGCGCGCATTGTAGATACCGCTGCCCATACTGGCCTGCGCGCCTTGAAGACCGGGATCACCAATACAGACCCAGATGCTAACATATTTAGCTATTCATCTGGGAGACAGCTCGTCACCATCCCCGGGGATATGACTTCTGCACGGCTGCGCATGTGGCTTTATCCGATCTTCGAGGACCTGGCGGATAATTTTGTCGCTCGCCCAACAGGGATTGAAGCCATAGATGCCCCAACAATCGGCGATATTCAGTATGTTGTGGTATTGAACCCAACGACCAATGAATTGATCGAGTTCGTACTCTCCATGCAGAGCGATGCTCGCCAATGGGGTTTCTACGAGTTCAATCTCGATAAGTATATTGGCAAAACCATTAAGATTGAAATCGGCACCTACAATGACGGGTATGGCGGAGTGAGCGCCTTGTTCGCCGATGATGTGTCATTGGAGCTGTGCGATGATGGCACCGAGCCAACCCCAGTTCCGGTGAGCGGTTGTAACAATGCTTTCGTCAACAGCACCTTTGAAGCTACCAATGGATGGAGCATTCCGATCACCACCTATATGGCGCGTTATTCGGCGGCCCAGGTACATACTGGCGAGCAATCTATGCGCACCGGTATCACCAATCCACTCATCAATGTGTACAGCTATTCTGACGCATTCCAGATGGCAACCATCCCAGCGACCGCTACCAGTGTCACCCTCAATCTATGGATGTATCCGGTCAGCAGTGAGCCGATCAGCCGGATTTTGCCAGACGCGCCTGAAAGCGGGGCGTGGTCTGAACAAGTCCTGACCAGCGATTTGCAATACATCCTGGTTCTGGATATGTACGGCAATATCATAGACCATCTATACTGGGACCGGCAAAACACCCAATCCTGGACTAACCTGGTGTTTGACTTGACCGAGTACCGCGGCCGAACCATTCGGATTCAGTTTGGCACATACAATGACGGGATCGATGGGCAGACAGCCATGTTCGTGGATGATGCCTTCCTGGACATTTGTTTCGAAGATGCAACTCCCACAGCGACCGTAGTTCCTACCGATACTCCAGTACCAACTGTAGTACCAACCGGCATTCCAACACCACTGCCTGGAGTTTGCACCGAGAAATTCGAGAACACCACGTTTGAAACCACCGAAGGCTGGGGCATCCCGATCACAGCATTCTCAGCCGGATATTCCACAACCCAATTCCACACCGGCTTGCAATCTATGCGCAATGGGATTTTAGTTGCTGCACACAACCGTTTCAGCTACTCTGATGCCTACCAGAGCGCGTCGGTCGAGTGGACTGCAGATAGTGCAACCATAGGCATGTGGATCTATCCAATTACTACCGAGTCAGTCAGCTTGTTAATCATCGAACGCCCTACCAGCGCATTGCTGAGTACCGAAGTCCTGGCGGGAGATGTCCAATATGTTCTGATCCTGGATCAATACGGCAACTGGATCGACACCCTGCTTTGGACGCGTAGCAATGCCCAAACATGGACCTATTATGAATTTGACGTCAGCGATTACATCGGATCGACAATCCGGCTGCAATTTGGTGTGTACAATAATGGCAGTGATGGTATCACAGCTATGTTTGTTGATGATACAACCTTCCAGGTGTGTCCTTAGGCTAATTCCAATCCAAAGGTCTAAGTCCTCAGCATGAGGACCACGGGTACTCGCAGATATCTTTCTAATCTGCGGGTACCCTGTTTGTGGTTGGTTGGACGAGGTCAAGTTGACAGTCCAATCAACCTGAGTTAGACTTATCCTACTACCAGTCAACCTGCATTTAGAATTGTTGTCAGTTTCAGAAGGCCAGCTATGCTATATTCTCGCGTGCAATTGGAAAATTTCGAAGACCAGGCTCTGGCCCCATATGGTGCACGGAGTAAGAATTCCAAAGGGCGAGTCATCAAGGAAGATGAACCGGATTATCGGACAGCCTTTCAGCGTGACCGCGACCGCATCCTGCATACAACCGCTTTCAGACGTCTCGAATATAAAACGCAGGTTTTTATCAATTACGAAGGCGATTATTATCGCACCCGACTCACCCACACGCTGGAGGTGGCCCAGATTGGACGCACAATTGCCCGTGCCCTGGGCGGCAATGAAGATCTGATCGAGGCCATTTGCCTTGCCCATGACCTGGGACATCCCCCGTTTGGACATTCAGGTGAAGTAGCCCTGTCACGCTTGATGAAAGATCATGGGGGATTTGATCATAATAAACAATCCTTGCGGATTGTGACCAAGCTCGAGCAGCGCTATCCTGAGTTCCCCGGCCTGAACCTGACCTGGGAGGTACGTGAGGGGATTGTCAAACACGAATCGGAATACGATATTTCGGATGCTTCTGAATATAATCCGGAGCTGCGCGGTAACCTGGAAGCACAAATAGCCAACGTAGCCGATGAACTGGCCTACACAGCACATGATCTGGATGATGGGCTGCGTTCAGGGATGATCAACCCGTATATGTTAGAAGGTATCACGTTGTGGGAAATACTAGTCAATAGTATCGAATGGCACGGACCCATTCTAGATGATCTCAACCGCCACCGGCTGATTCGCAGATTAATTGGCATGGAAGTGACGGACCTCGTTCAGACCACCGATCAACGCCTGCGGGAAAGCAACGTAAAATCTGTCGAAGATTTGCAGCGCTTACCATATAATGTGATCAGTTTCAGCGAGGATATGACCCGCCGCAACCGGCAGACGAAAGACTTTTTATATGCCAATCTTTATCGCCATCATCGCGTGGTGCGGATGGCAGTAAAAGCTGAACAGATCATCAACAAGCTTTTTCAGTCTTACATGGCTGAACCGGAAATGCTCCCCCACCATGTGCAAATATTAATTGGGGAACGCAGCCTGGAGCGGACGATTTGCGATTATATTGCTGGTATGACCGATCGTTATGCGGTGGAAGATTACCAGAAACTGCTTGATCCGACTATAAAACCTTAACTCAGATGGGGCTTTCGCGGCGCCCCTGCTACCACGCAATGAGAATTCTTATTGCGCCTTGGAGTGTATTACCTTTAGATCAATTTGGAGAGGTATGATGATTGAACAACCTTATTTGACTGCCGAAGGTGCGCAGAAATTACGTGCTGAGCTGGTGGAATTGAAAGGTCCCCGAAGAACGGAACTGGCCAAACGATTGCGTGAAGCCATTTCGCAAGGTGATTTGTCCGAGAACGCGGACTACACCAAGGCCAAGGAAGATCAGGGATTTCTGGAAGGCCGCATCCAGGAGTTGGACTACTTGCTTTCGAATGCCATCATCGTTGAAGAAGCACAAATCGACCGCAATCAAGTAAGCGTAGGCGCTTTGGTTACTGTCCAGGAAGAGGATTACGAGCCCGAACAATACAAAATGGTTGGCGCCAAGGAAGCTGATCCACGCCAGGGGAAAATCTCCAACGAGTCACCCATCGGACGAGCACTGATGGGCCGCAAAATTGGTGAATGGGTAGAAGCAGAGACGCCAGGGGGTATTGTGCGATTAAAAATCCTGAAGATCGAGTAAGTTTATACCTGTTGCCTAAGGCTAATAATAAACAAGAGGGCTGCCCGATCTGGTGCAGCCCTCTTGTTCGGTTAAACGTTATCGTTCGTCTGTATTGGGATCAAGCTTTGGGCCAGACAGAAAGCTCCAGGATAAAGCGGTCAAAGAAACTCTGTTCGGGTAAGGCTCCATCCCCATAACCCAGGCTTTCAACCCTGGCAACCATGGTCAAGGATTCTGTCTCCAGGACAGTCTCAATCCCAGGCTCAACCAGGATTGGCTCACCTTTGGCAGCCAGGCGCTGGCGAACCGTATCATCTTCATAGGCATGGGTGCTCATCAAGACCTTGGTCACCGTCTGGATATCCGTTTTGTCAAATAGCCAGACCTCAAAGGCTGTCACCCGTTTGGGCTCGCCTACTCCGATCGTTTCGGAAATCCCCACCCCACATTCGCCAAGAAATTCACCGGTGGGCGAATCGATACTAAAAGAGTCATCAAATAGATCGTCGCCAATTTTGTAAGAGGCCATAAATTGGGTGAGAGGTGGTTCAGCGCCAGTAGATACATAATCTTTATGCTGTGCATCACGGGCTGCCTGCTGAGCTTCCATCGCCGGAGAACTGGTCATGGGACTCAAACTCCGGCTTCGCAAGAAGTAAAGCACAACCACAACAGCCAGAACTATAACCGTTATTACACACAGGCCAATCAGAAGGGTGCGCAGCAAGCTGCCTGAACCCTCTTCGGGCTCAGCCGTACTGGCTGGTGGAGTCTCTCCGGGGAGCGGAGTAACTTGTGGCTGAGTTAGCGTCAGGGTGGCAAAGGCTTGGAGTAAATCCGGGCTTAGACCAGCCGGGTTTGCCACGATATCTGCCAGAGCTCTTTGGGCATTCTCACCTAATTTGTTATAGCGCTCGACAGCCTTGAGCGCATCACGCGTGGTCCCATAAGCTTCGATGGTCGAACGCAGATAGTCGACTTGTTCCTGGTAGAGCATATCGCCAGGTTGAGCGCCAACATATTCAACCGGCCATAATCCCCAGCCAATCACAAACCAGCCAAGGATCAAACCTAAAATTCCACCCGCAATGCCGGCTACCAGGGGTTTTTGGAGTTGTTCACGAATTGCGTCCATCTTTTTCTCCCGGATTGTGAATAAATAGCATAACTCCAGCAGATTCTTCGTCTAACTGTTCTAATTTTAGACGATAGTTACAAAAAATGCAACTACCCGATATCACCCAAAAGATTATGCTGGTAAACCAATCTACCAGGCGATACCGGTTTCGTCCGCCGTGCTATTTTCTAAGGTGCAAGACTTATGCCAGGTTATACTTCATTAAGCATGTTGGCGCTGGTAGCTCAATCCAATCCCTCAACGAATTCTTCCACCTGAATCGCGTCAAGAGCAAAGCGCGTCTCACACTGCAAACATTGGGCATTTCGCTTATCGGCTTCCACCAATAAACCACCACACTCCGGGCATGGCTGTGGCAAGGGCCTTTTCCAGGAGGTGAAATCACATTCTGGATAGTTGGCACAGCCAAAAAAAGTTCGATTTTTACGGGTTTTACGCTCCACAATCTCACCACCATCTTTCGGGCAGCGCACGCCAATTTTTTCCAGCCAGGGTTCAGTGTAGCGGCATTCAGGGAAATTTGAGCAGCTGATAAATTTTCCAAAGCGACCCCAGCGGATCACCAGATCATGCCCACACTCCGGGCACTGCCGCCCGACCAATTCTGGACCCATTTTTAATTCAGGTATCTTTTCTTCAGCCTGAGCTACCTTGACGGAGAATGGCTGGTAGAACTCCTGAAGCACATGCACCCAGGGCAACTTACCTGCTGCAATCCGGTCCAGGTCAGATTCCATGCGGGCAGTAAATCCAACATCCATCACATCTGGAAAGTGTTCAATCAACAGATCATTGACCAGAAAACCGGTTTCAGTTGGGCAAAGCTTTTTCGCTTCCCGCTGAACATATCCACGCTGCTGGATGGTGGACAAAATAGGTGCATAGGTCGATGGACGACCAATTCCATTTTCCTCTAAAGTCTTGACCAGACTGGCTTCTGAGAAACGCGGCGGAGGCTGCGTGAAATGCTGCTCAGGAATCAGTCGCTTTAGAAGCTGTTTTTGACCTTCCATCAGCCCAGACGGTATGCGCGTGTTATCTTCGTCTTCATCCAGCGGACGGTCTTCATCCCTGGACTCTTCGTATACGATCAAGAAACCCTGGAATCGGATGGTTGATCCCGAAGCACGCAACAAATATTGGTGTTGAGGGGAGCTACCGGTCACATCGATGGCAAGGGTATCGTAAATGGCTGAGGCCATTTGGGAAGCAACAAAACGCTGCCAGATCAGTTGATAGAGACGTAGTTGGTCGCGGTTCAAATGATCTTTAAGAGTGTCCGGTTGGCGCAGGACAGAAGTCGGTCGAATGGCCTCATGGGCCTCCTGCGCGCCGCGTGCACGTGTCTTGTATACTGGAGGCTCTGGAGGTAGAAACTTTTCACCATAGCGTTGTTGAATAAACTGTCGCGCCTCTGCCTGGGCGAGTGGCGAAACATTGGTCGAATCGGTACGCATGTAAGTGATGAGACCCACTACACCACCTTCACCGGTATCAATACCTTCGTAAAGCTGTTGGGCCAAAGCCATCGTGCGTTTGGCAGTGTATCCCATGCGACGGGAGGCTTCTTGCTGCAGGGTGCTGGTGGTAAATGGGGCTGCCGGAGCCCGGCGTCTCTCGCCGATCTTAATGCGGGTGATTGTGTAAGCTGCACGCTCCAAATCCTCAAGCAAAGGTGTGACGGCACTCTCACTGCCAAGCTCTGGCTCCACATCATCCACACGCAGCAGCTTAGCCAGAAAAGTTTCTCTAGTCCCTTCAGGCAAAAATTCAGCATGGATAGACCAGTATTCCACCGGCTCAAAAACATCAATCTCGCGCTCACGCTCCACAATTAAACGCAAGGCCACCGATTGCACACGCCCTGCTGAGAGCCGGCTGCGTACTTTGCGCCACAGCAAAGGGCTTAAATTGTAGCCAACCAGCCGATCCAGAACACGCCGCGCCTGCTGAGCATCAACCAGGTCCATATTTATCGGTCTCGGGTGGGCAAAGGCTTCCGCAACCGCCGGTTCCGTGATCTCATGGAAGACAACCCGTTGGGTTAGCTCAGGATCTATCTCTGCAGCCTCCAACAGATGCCAGGCGATCGCTTCACCTTCGCGATCAGGATCAGTAGCCAGGTAAATCGCGGCAGCGGATTTGGCAAGATTCTTGATTTCTTTTACCACTGAGCGTTTTTCATTTGGCACTCGATACTTTGGCGCAAAGTTGTTCTCCACATCTACAGATAATTGGGAGCGCAACAAGTCGCGGACATGCCCAACAGAAGCCTTAACCGTGTAATCTTTACCCAGAAAACGGCCGACGGTGCGCGCTTTAGCTGGCGACTCGACGATCACCAACTTGCCATTCCGGCGCGCGGCGCGCAATACAGCTTTTTCGGGGGGATTGATCTCGGTATGCGCATCCGTCCGCCCCATACGAAAGAGCGTTGTCCCGCAGACACCACATATCCCACGTGTAGCAGGCGTACCCATATTGGTAAATACAGCCTGTGGCTCTTGAATTTCCCGTTTTTGCTTGCACTTAACACAATAAGCTTCCAAGGAAGTCTTCCTCCTGGTTCTAAATATATTTTTGACCACTTTCCTTCAATTGATCAACGACCTGTCTGACTTTCTGGGCTTGATCTTTGCGACATACCAGTAGAACATCGCCGGTATCAACCACTACCAGATCTTCCACGCCAATCGTTACGATCAGACGATGAGGTTGGTTGACATAAATCAGGGAGTTCTGCGTATCGATTTCGATATGCTCGCCCCCAATCACAATATTGCCTTGCTGGTTTCCCGGCAAAACGTCGAATAGAGAATCCCAACTACCCACATCACTCCAACCTAAACCAGCGGCTGGGATTACGGCTACATTTTGCGCGCCTTCCATGATGCCATAATCAATCGTCTCGTTCTTAACCTCAGGCCATAACCGGTTAATGACATCCAGGCGCTCGGAAGTATTCCAGGCCTGGTCGATTTCTGCAAGCGCCTGGTCTAATTGTGGCATTTGGCGCTTAAATTCTTCCAGAATAGTATCCACACGCCAGGCAAACATGCCAGAATTCCAGGCGTGGTCGCCGGACCGTAACATTTCTTTCGCCGCATCCTCGGTAGGTTTCTCTTTAAAACGCTGTACCTTGTATACATCCAGTTTTTGAAAGCGCCCCAGGAATTCCCCACGCTGAATGTAACCATAGCCGGTAGCAGGAAAGGTCGGTTCGATTCCCAGAGTGACCAAATATCCATCCTGAGCGACTGCATGGGCTGACTCGAGCAGTATCCGGAAGCGATATTCATTGCCCATATAATGATCAGAAGTTAAGATTGCCATTACAGCCTGGGGATCCCGCTGCCGGAGTGCAATGGCTGCCAGACCAACCACTGAAGCCGTACCGCGTGGCAAGGGCTCGATTATATAATTTTCTGCAGGAATTTCAGGCACCTGTGCGCGCAACATCGCCGCCTGCGCCTCGACAGTGACAACCAGAATGCGCTCAAATGGAAACAAACCTTCGAGACGACTCACTGCGATCTGAAATAATGAGCGATCGTCGAATAAGCTCAGGAGCTGTTTCGGTCGCGAGCGCCGTGAGAGAGGCCACAAACGCGTGCCACCCCCTCCAGCCATAATCACTGCATAATAATGATCAATCATTGCACTCCTATCTCTATTTATATTCCCCACCTGTCTCACGGATCGCCATATATTGCATGCTACCCATCTGACGTACCATAACTTTTAATTCCATCATGACCAGGGTAGCGGAGATTTTCTCCACGGGCAATTTGGAACGCTGGCTAATTTCGTCCACATGCAGGGCTTCATTGCCCAACAACTCCAACAGGCGCGCCTCGGTGGCATCCACGGGTAGGGCTGTGCGCGCCGCGTGGTACTCGGGCACCGGACCGAGTTTCAATATCGTTAGCAGCTCCTGGCAATCCAGCAGTGGTCGGGCGCCTTCCTGGATCAGCCGGTTGGTTCCTTTTGAGAGAGGGGCGTAAATATTACCAGGTATGGCAAACACTTCCCGACCCTGATCCGCTGCAAAAGCAGCCGTAATCAGTGCTCCACTTTTTTCACCTGCCTCCACAACCACTACCGCACGTACCAAACCCGAAATAATGCGGTTACGAGGCGGGAAATTGGCTGCATCGGGTTGAGTTCCTGGAGCATAATCGCTGATTAATGCCCCATGGGAGATGATTTTACCCGCTAATTGACGATGCTCTGGAGGATAAATCATGTCCACACCGCTCCCCAATACCGCCAGCGTGCGACCTCCGGCCTCCAAACATACCTGGTGGGCAACAGCATCTATGCCCCTCGCAAGACCTGATACTACAGTTACCCCGCTGTGGGCAAGCGTGCTGGCAAATTCAACCGCTACCTGGCGACCATATGCTGTAGGATTGCGCGTCCCCACTATGGCAACTGCCCATTCATCGATATCCTGGATCTCGCCCCGCACATACAGCACAGGTGGGGGTTGTTCGATTTCCGCAAGCCGTCTGGGGTATCGAGGATCATCCCAGGTGAGCACCGTTACGCCTTGATGCTCGAGACGCTCCCGGGCTTTATTTAGATCAACTTCAGCCCTCACCTGGAGAAGATTATCGACGATACGCTGGCTGAGTCCTGCGTTACGCAAGTCTGGCGCAGGTGCGTGCCAGGCAGTTTGCACATCGCCAAACACATCCAGCAAAGTACGCATTCTGGCTGCGCCAATACCTTTGACCAGGTTAAAGCCGATATAAGCTAGTTTTGGTTCGGTCACGTATTACACCGAAATAGGGAGATTATTCGCCCGGCAACAATCCGGGTAATAAATGCACCCGGATGTGACCATGCTCCAGGTCATAATCCAGGATCACTTCTTCGGTAGCCGGCAACAGAATTTCTGCACCTGAATCCGGTTGGACAACATACACATCGTTTGAGCCAGTAGACAGGATTTCGGTCACTTTACCTAAAATTTGTCCTTGCTCATCGATTGCCTGTAAGCCGATAATCTGGTGATGGTAATACTCGCCTTCGGGCAAGGGTGGGCGGTCATCTGCACGCACAAAAACCGTCTGATTACGCAACCCCCCCACCGCTTCAGGACTATCATATCCATCAAACTTCAGTAACAGGTGACCTTGATGCTCACGCCGGGCACGGATCAGCATGGGGATATGCGCTTCGCCCAGGAATATCCGCACCTCAGGTTGTAAACGCTCCGGAAAATCTGTTGACAGGTATAAAGTTACCTCTCCCCGCACGCCATGTGGGCGACCAATCCAACCAACTGCTAAGAATACAGGCTCGCCCTGCGGCGAGCCTGTATTTTCATCTGATCGTCTGTCCATCATAAGGGCTCAACAATATCCATAACTGCGCGTTTACCTTCTTGAGCAGCAGCCACACGCAACAAAACGCGCATTGCATTAGCGACCTTGCCGCTCTTGCCGATGACCCGGCCCATATCTTCTTTGGCAACATGCAGTTTGACGACTTGTTGTGGTCCGCGCCGCTCCAGGGTGACAGACACAGCCGTTGGGTCATCCACCAGAGAGCGAGCGATAAATTCCACCAGGGCTTTCATGTTTCACCTCCAGAGTCAGTGCGAATACCAGGATCAGTCCTCACTCTTAGCTTTCTTTGCCTTCTGAGGAGCCATATCACGGCGGGTTTTGTCTGTAATATTCCGTTTAGAGTCAGCAGCTTTAGCTTCTTCTAACAGGGTTTCTAAAACTTCGCCCTTCTTGTAGCGCTCATAGCGATCGATCAAACCGGCAGATTTGAGCACCTGCATGGCTGATTCACTGGGTTGAGCACCCTTGCTCATCCAGTCATAGATGCGGTCTTCTTTTAATTGAATGGTCGCTGGTTCCGTACGAGGATTGTAGAAACCAAGAATCTCTAAAAAGCGACCATCCCGCGGGGCTTCCTTACTGGCAGCTACCAGACGGTAACTGGGTTGTCCCTTCGCTCCAACACGGCGCAAACGAATGCGAACCATAAAAATCTTTCTCCTTCGAGTTTAAAAAATGATCTAGTCTAGGTGGGCTGGCATGGCGGGTTGAGGTGGCGTGGAAGGGACGCCTAGTCCGCCAGCAGCCCCAGCCGGAAGTTCGCCGGCTGTCATCCAAACAAACGCGGCAAGCCGCGCATGCCTGATTTCTTGATGGTTTTAAAGATCTTCTGCGCTTCCCGATATTGCTTGATCAGGCGATTTACATCCTGAACCTGAGTGCCCGATCCGGCAGCAATCCGGCGCCGGCGGGAGGCATTCAACACATCCGGGCGACGGCGCTCGATCGTAGTCATCGAGCTGATAATGGCTTCGGTCATTTTCATCTGCTTTTCAGCATCATCCGGCGAGATCTGCTTCGCCAACTGCCCCATACCACCCGGCATCATTTCGAGTAATTGCCCCAGCGGGCCCATTTTGCGTACCTGGCGCAGTTGATCCAGGAAATCCTGCAATGAAAACTCACCCTGAAGCATTTTTTCGGCTTGCGCCTGGGCAGTTTTCTGATCAAAGGAAGCTTCAGCCTTTTCGATCAAGCCAATGATATCACCCATTCCCAGGATGCGCGAAGCCAGCCGTCCGGGATCATAGGTCTCCAAGGCCTCCAGCGCTTCACCGGTGCCCAAGTATTTGATGGGCACACCGGTTACAGAACGAATAGAAATGGCTGCACCACCACGCGCGTCGCCATCCATTTTTGTCAGAATCAGCCCGGTCAGCGAAATGGCCTCCCGAAAACCCTTGGCGATATTGACAGATTCCTGCCCAATCATCGCGTCCACAACCAGGAGGATCTCGGCTGGGTCCACCCGCTTCTGAATCGCCTTTAATTCGTCCATCAGCGCATCATCAAGCTGGGATCGTCCGGCAGTATCCAGAATGACAACACTGTAACCACCTTTTCGGGCGCTGTCGAGGGCATGCGCGGCCAGATCTGGTGGTTTGATATCTGGCTCATGGAAAACAGTGGTGCTCAAACGTTCGCCTAAAGTCTGTAATTGCCGCACCGCGGCTGGCCGGTAGGGGTCAGCAGCAACCAGCATCACCCGTTCACCCTGAGCACGCAGCAGACGAGCCAATTTACCAGACGCAGTCGTCTTTCCCGAGCCTTGCAGACCAACCAGCATCAGGACGCGCGGGCGCGCACCACTCAAGTTCAGGCGTTCAGGTTCGCCCAGAGTAGCGATCAATTCTTCATTGACGATCTTGACTACCATCTGGCCTGGATTAAGTGCTTTGGATACTTCGTGACCAATCGCCCGCTCGCGGACACGGGCTACAAAGTCTTTGGCGACGCCGTAATTGACATCCGCCTCCAGTAACGCCAGACGTACCTGGCGCATGGCGGTATCCACATCCGCCTCGCTCAGTTTGCCACGCCGGCGTAATTGGGTAAAGACTTCGTTGAGTCGATCAGTCAGGTTCTCAAACATAGCACTGCATTTTAGCGCGCATGCCTGGAATGGTCAAGTCATTTCGCGACATATAATGAAAGAAACCACACACTGAGAGTAATTGCCACAAATTTACTACCCATACTTTCCATGGGTTAAACCCACTGGTATGCTTCAAATGCCAGGATTTTGGGATGGACCGTAACCCTCGGAATGAAGCAGGGTTATAGCTTGTTAGCAATTTCACCATTGATTCTTCAATCATCCCCATCTATTCGATCTTCATTTTTTAGGTAAGGAGCAATTATGTCAAAAGTAACCATCGTTACGGATAGTACCGCCTATATTCCGAAGGACCTGTGTACCAAATACGACATACAGGTTGTGCCACAGGTGCTCATTTGGGGGAATGAGACATATGCCGATGGCGTAGATATTTATCCGGATGAATATTATCGCCGGTTGTCCTCGGCAAAAATAATGCCATCCACATCGCAGGTATCTCCTCAAACATTTGAGACAATGTTTCAAAAACTACTCAATGAGGATCACGAGATTCTGGCGATTCTCGTCTCGGAAAAATTGTCCGGCACGATTGCTTCTGCAATTCAAGCCAAGCAAAATATGCCGGCAGCGCCAATTGAAATCGTAGATTCTTACACAGTTGCTATGGCCATGGGTTTTATTGCATTGGAATGTGCCAAAGCTGCTAACCAGAGTGCGTCGTTAAATGAGTGCAAAGAGCTTGCTGAACAAGCTCGCTTGCATACGGGGGTCGTCTTCGCCGTGGAAACCCTGGAGTTCTTGCATCGTGGTGGGCGGATTGGCGGTGCAGCACGTTTACTTGGCACTGCCCTCAATCTCAAACCTATCCTTGAGGTCAGGAATGGTCGCGTGGAGGCAGTGGAGCGCGTGCGAACACGCAAAAAATCCGTGGCCAGACTGATTGAAATCATTGAAGAACAGACCGCAGGCAAACAGCCGGTTCACCTGGCAACCTTGCATGCCAATGCCCATACTGAAGCGCTTGAATTGCTTGAACAGGCCAAAAACAGAATCGGTGGTGTCGAGCACATCCTATCGGAGGTCAGCCCTGTAGTTGGGACACATGCGGGACCAGGCACATTGGGCCTGGCATATCTGACAGGGATGTAAACCAGGTTCCAGGCAGCCTCATTTTTTACGACACTACCTGGGGCTGTCAAAAAATTATGTTTTTTTGCCTAACAATCAATACAGGAAGGGCGATGTAGTGCCAAAAACGCCGTAGCTGGCGCAAAAAGCACGCTTCGCCCTTTGTTTATTAATTTCGGTTGTCTATCCTCTGAACATTCGGTAAAATAAAGACCATTGTCCTCTGTTTAAATTTATCGACAACGACCACCAAGACAAACAGGATCAATTTAATGGTGCTTCCACGGGTCAACGCTGTGATTCACAACCATCAAACCCTTCTTAACCACAAGAAAAACAAAGTAACCTCTTGCGTGGTTCTACTTTGCGCGAAAAACCGGGTCGTCTTTAGCCAATAAATTTTGGCACTCCCAGGGAGCTGCATGATTGTTCATAACCTGCCCCAGTTGACATTTATCCCGTTAGACAAAATATTGATCCACGAGCAACATGACAATAGCCGCACACGCCCACTGGTAATCCGCATCCGCTCCAGCGGCATATTTCGCAATCCCCCGATTGTCACCCCCCTCCAGGATGGATCAGATTCCTATATGGTCCTGGATGGTGCTAACCGGACGATGGCTTTGCGCGCCCTGGGGTTCCCACATGTGCTGGTCCAACTGGTCGAGCCGGACGACCCGGGCTTGAGCTTGCAGACCTGGAATCATGTCGTCTGGGAGATGAATGCGCGCCGGTTTCTCGAAAACCTGACCGACATCCCTGGCATCGATGTGCAACCCATACCAACCGGGAGTGTGCTGCCCAGCCTGTACGAGACTTGTAACTTGGTCCTGGTGCGCGTGGCAAATGGCGTAACCTATTCTCTGAATACTTGCGCCAGGGATCTTGAAGAACGCATCCATATGCTGAATCTGATTGTCAATAGTTACCAGGAAAGCGCCCGATTAGACCGTACCAGCACGCAAGATGTGCGCACCCTCAATCAAATCTACCCATTGTTTAGCGGGCTGGTGATTTTTCCCCAGATCCAAATTGTAGATGTCATGCGTCTGGCGGCTGCCGGATATCTTTTACCCAGTGGAATCACCCGGGTAACCGTCTCGCCACGCGCACTGCATGTAGACTATCCGCTTAGCGAGTTGGAATCGGGCGATTCTTTGGATGAAAAGAATGCCCGCCTGGACCAATGGTTAAAAGAACTCCTGGCGCGTAAAGGCGTGCGCTATTATGCTGAAGCAACCTATTTGTTCGATGAATAAATTTTAACAACGATCAGGGTATAATATGGGGCGCTTTCCTGGTGATCGTAAGGATACTCGATGGAACTATTTTTTCTCGACCCCGATGAAATACCTTTGCCGCCTGAAGAAGTTCGTATCCGAGCACTGAATGCTGAACCGTGGTCAGATGGCAAGCGTGTACGCATATCTCTGGAAGTTGATCCATTTCAAAAACCTCCCAGCGTTGATATTCTGATTACCAACGAAGCCGGCAAACCAAACTCTGCCGCCAGCATCATCGAGTCGATGACCAAAAAAATGGAAGTGACCATGCACTTGCGGGGGACAAACCCCTCCGGGCAGTTCAATGTGCGAGCTGAGCTTTATTACAGCCAAAACATACCAGCAGAGGGCGAATCACCTTCGCCTCCCATCATCACCCAGGTCGATCTCGCCGAAACATTTTTCGTAATTGAAAGCCAAAATCCGGAGGCGGATAACAACCCTGGATTAAGCGAGTAAAACAAAACGACATGCGAGCCTTACTAAAACTAAGCGGTACGCTGAGACAATACCGGACTCAGGTACTGCTGGCGTTGCTGACTATTCTTGGATTAACTGCTGCAAATCTGGCTATACCAGGCATCATTCAACAGGTTATCGACACCGGGCTATCCCAGCGCGACCCTAATTTCATGCTACGGGCAGCTCTGGCAATTATCGGCCTGGGGGTAATAATAGCCGTGTTAACGTATGCCAACCAATATCTGAGTGAATGGGTGGCTGCGCATATTGGCTATGATCTCCGCAACCGCCTGTACGACCATATTCAACACCTTTCCTTCAGTTATCATGATCATGCTCAAACCGGTCAGCTTATCAGCCGCTCTATCGAAGACGTGCGAGCTGTCGAGCGTTTCACTGGTCTGGGAATTGTGGAGTTGGTCCGGCTGCTCTTGTTGCTGGGTGGAATCAGCGTGTTGTTGTTCCTCGAAAACTCAACTCTGGCAAGCGTCGCTATGCTGCCGATGATCCCCTTGATCTGGATTACTACAAATTTTGGACGAAGAGCTGGAGCTTACTTCCTGGCTGTTGACCAGGCTCTTGGGGAGCTTTCCTCGCGCTTACAAGAAAATGTCAGTGGAGCTCAAGTTGTACGCGCTTTTGCCCGTGAACCATACGAGATAAACCGCTTTGCGCAGGATAACAGGATCCTGTTTAATTCCCGCATAAAAGTGATCAGCGAGTGGTCAAAGATCATGCCCACCTCTCACCTGCTGGTGACCCTGGGGACGATCCTGATCCTGTGGTTTGGCGGACGTATGGTACTGGATGGGAAAATGACCATTGGAGAGGTGGTAGCTTTTAACAGCTATTTATTATTGCTGGCGGCCCCTGCCCAACAGCTTACCTGGCTGGTCAACTCGGCTGGCGAGGCAGCAGCCGGAGCCCAGCGTGCCTTTGAAGTCCTAGACACCATTCCAGCCATTCAATCACCCAAAGAAGCTATCCAACTGCCCATCCTGCAAGGCCGGGTTACTTTTCACAAGGTATCTTTTAATTACAGTGGTGAAAGCGCAGCTGCCTTAACGGATATCAACCTGGAAGTCGAACCCAACCAACTGGTAGCCCTGATCGGACAGACTGGCTCTGGGAAAACCAGTCTGGTCAACTTGATCCCGCGTTTTTATGATGTGAGCGCCGGTACAGTTTATGTAGATGGTGTTGACGTACGCCAGGCGGATTTGATCACATTACGACGGCAGATTGGTATTGTCTTACAAACTTCTTTATTATTTTCGGTGTCGATTCGCGACAATATCGCCTATGGCCGCCCGGAGGCCAGTCTGGAAGAGATTTTCTCTGCTGCACAAGCCGCCCAGGCAGATGAATTTATCTGTGGCCTGCCGGAGGGCTACGCTACAGTGGTTGGAGAACGTGGGGTTACCCTTTCAGGTGGGCAGCGCCAACGCATCGCCATCGCCCGGGCATTGCTGATGGATCCACGCATTCTAATTCTGGACGATTCGACCTCCAGTGTAGACACGCAAACGGAGCATTTGATCCAGCAAGCCCTGGACAAGCTCATGGAAAGGCGTACAACCTTTGTCATTGCTCACCGCTTATCTACGGTTCGCCGGGCGGATTTAATTCTGGTAATGGATCAAGGGCGCATCGTCGAACAGGGCACTCACAACCAGCTGCTCAAAGTCGGAGGTTTGTATCGCCAGATTTACGAGCTCCAGCTGCGTGATCGCAGCCAGTTCTACGATGACCTGACTTTACCCGAAAGCACTGCTTCGGAGCCGCTGACAACTGCCTCCAGCCGAGAAATTGGCTCCAGCTGAGTGGATCATGGCTATTATTACTGTCAACCAAACCGAAGAAGTCTATGCGAAAGGTTTTGACGCCAACGTCACCCGCCGCTTGATCGCTTACGCCTCCCCTTACGGCTGGCAGTTATTGGTAGCGTTAATCCTGATGATCATCAATTCTGCTGCAGCAGTGGCAGCACCCTACCTCATTAAAGTAGGGCTTGATTCTGGCCTGAGAGATGGATCTTTAGCAGTTTTAACCCAAACCGTGCTGATCTATCTGGCAACTGCAATAATCCAGTGGTTGGCGATCTACTTGCGTGTCAACATGATGGCGCGTGTTGGACAATCAATAATCTATGATTTACGCGCCCACCTTTTTGAACATTTACAACGCCTTTCCCTGGGATTTTTTACCCGTTACAGTGTTGGTAGAGTGATCACCCGTGTGATCAATGACGTTGGTGTACTGCGCGAGTTCATCACCTGGGCGGTGCTGGCAATCGCTCGAGACCTGTTTACCCTGATCGGTATCCTGATCGCGATGCTGAGTATGAATTTGCGCCTGACTTTGCTTACTTTTACGGTAATGCCGATCATGATTGTGGTCACCATCGTCTTCCGCAAGCGAGCGCGCAACAACTATCGGGATGTCCGCAAGGCAATTAGCTGGGTCAATTCGGTGTTGGCGGAAAACATCAATGGCATACGTGTCGTACAGGCATTCTCCCGCCAGGCAGTCAACTACCGCTATTATCGAGACGAAGTAAATCATAACAATTTACAGACCAACCTGCGCGCCGCCCGGGTGGCAGCGGCTTTCCCAGCCTCCATTGAATTACTAGGCTCGGTAGCAGTGGGCCTGGTAATCTGGTTAGGCGGACAGACTCTTCTGGGCAATACAAGCCTGGGGATTGGCAGTCTGACCCCGGGTGTTCTGGTGGCCTTTGTGCTATATATTCAACGCTTTTTTGAACCGATTCGCGACCTAAGCCGGCGCTACGATACCTTTCAATCTACCATGGCGGGTGGCGAACGCATCCTGAGTTTACTGGATACACCCATTGAAGTTGAGGATGCTCCTGATGCGCTCACGCTGCCAGAAATAAAGGGTGAAGTGTGCTTTGAGGGTGTCTATTTTCACTATAGTGATGATCCGACACCTGTACTCGAGTCGATCAATTTACATATCCAACCTGGAGAAACGGTAGCCTTGGTGGGCAAGACCGGGGCAGGAAAATCCACCCTGGTCAAGCTGGTCTCACGCTTTCATGACCCCACCCAGGGGCGCATCCTCATCGATGGGCATGATTTGCGCAGCGTCACACAAACCAGCCTGCGCAGCCAGATGGGAATCGTCTTGCAAGATCCGTTCTTATTCTCGGGTACTGTGCGTGAAAACATCGCCTTTGGACGCCTGGATGCGGATCAAACCGAGATCGAAGCGGCTGCAAAGGCTGTTGGCGCGCATGAGTTTATCATGGGGTTGCGCCAGGGTTACGATACATCCGTGGAGGAAGGTGGCTTACTACTTTCGGTAGGCCAACGCCAGTTGATTTCCTTCGCCAGAGCCCTACTGGCAAATCCGCGTATCCTGATCCTGGATGAGGCGACCTCCAGCGTAGATACACAAACTGAAATCATCATTCAAAAAGCCCTGCTCCGCTTATTAAAAGGTCGGACTGCCTTTGTCATCGCCCATCGCCTGTCAACTGTAGTCCAATCAGAACGAATTGTGGTAATCCAGGATGGTCGTATCCAGGAACAGGGAAATCATACGGAGTTACTCGCCCGACAGGGCGTATACTACCAACTTCACAGAATGGGTTTTGAAGATTAGACGCAGCCTGGGAAGCTTCCAGATTTGATAACTAGCCCTGTCGGAGGCATTGATCATGGTTTAATTAACCTGGCCCTACCGCCGGTTGCGGAGACCTGCAATGCCTGCAAATAATCAAACCCCGCCCAAATCACTGCCTCGCAATAACCGATTACGGTTATTTCTGCTTGGTTTAATTTCCCTGGGTAGCGTAGTGGCCTGGGCAGCCTGGCAGGCGCGCACGCCTACATTTGGACAAAGCCTAACGACCAGCACAATCTCCCCAACTAACACACCCGGATCAACTACTACATCTTCCCCCACGCATATACAATCCGCCAGTACCCAAACGCCTACACCCTGGGCAACGGCAGCCCCGGTTACCTCCCAGAATGGAGCCTGGAACAAAGCCTTTGGAATTTTACAAAACAGCCTGGCTGTTCTGGCAACAGAAGAAAATGGATACAGCCAGCTTTTTGCTTACCAGCCCGGTGCTTCTCCATTTATCCGCCTCAGCCATGGCGCATGGGATGACATTCAACCAGCATTAAATCCAGGTGGCACCCAGCTGGCATTTGCTTCAAACCGCAGCGGATGGTGGGAGCTATATTTGCTTGATCTGCATACTGGCGCGCTTAGCCAGATCACAGATTCACCCGAGTATGATGGCGCGCCATCCTGGTCACCCGACGGGCGCTGGTTGGCTTACGAAAGTTATTTGGGGGGAAATGGTGGTCTGGACATCTTTATCCGCCCATTGGATGGCGCACAAGAACCGATACGGCTAACGGATGACCCTGGCGCTGATTTCGATCCCTCCTGGTCAGCTCTAGGACGCCAGATCGCCTTCGTTTCCACACGCAGTGGAGAAAACGATATTTGGGTGGCTGATCTGGACAAGGCCGATCAGCGGTTTGCGAATGTCAGCCGCAACAACCGCCAGATCGAATCGCACCCCAGCTGGTCTCCGGATGGCTCTCAACTGGTGTGGTCCGCGATTGGTCAAAACGGGATGCACGAGCTCTATGTGTGGTCGTCGGGCAGTACCGTAAAATTAAATACCAGACCCTTGCTGGTTGGCAGCGGAAATTGGCCTGCCTGGAGCCCCGCTGGGAATGCCTTGCTGACCTTGTTAAGTACACCCAACCAGGAATTCATCACAGGCTATGGATTCCCCGAAAAAACCATCACTTTACCTCCGATTCCCCTGGATGGAGCCGTCAATGGGCTAACCTGGGGCGCATTGGCACCCGGATTGAACTTAGCCGCAACTTTTGCCAGCACCAATCAGATTACGATCGAGCCAGCCTGGCAACCTGCCCTGACACCGATGGCTGATATTCCAGCTGGTCGCCAGCGCCTGGTTGCCCTGGAGGATGTGCAGGCACCTAATGCGGTCCTGCAGGATCTGGTTGATGAATCCTTCGTTGGCTTACGCAAGCATGTAGCACAAGTGACTGGTTGGGATTTGCTTGCTAATCTGGAAAACGCCTATGTACCACTCACCATGCCTTTAAATCCAGGATCAGATGAGGATTGGCTGTATACTGGGCGAGCATTTGCCTTTAACCCTCTGCCTGCTAACGCCGGTTGGTTGGTCATCCTGCGCGAAGATTATGGCGCGCAAACTTACTGGCGAGTTTTGATGCGCGCCCGTTATCAGGATGGTAGCCAGGGTCGACCATTAAAAGCCCTGGCTTGGGATTTCAACGCCCGCTCCAGTGGCGATCCGCGCGCCTATGAGATCGGAGGGGCATATTCCAGAGGCATCCCGGCTGGTTACTGGGTGGATTTCACACGCCTGGCTTCAGCGTATGGCTGGGAACGCATCTCGGCTCTGAGCACCTGGCGCTCAGCTTATCAGGCGGCACGTTTCCATCAGTTTATTCACTCTGCGGGATTGGATTGGCAAGAAGCTATGTTAGAAATTTATCCTCCGGAAGTCCTGGTTACGCCGACTGCCATCATCCCTACCACTCAGGTTCCAACGCGCACACCTCGCCCCAGCGTGACTCCCACCCCCACACGTACCCGCTGGCCCACCCGCACCTCCACACCAACTGCCACCTTGCGACCAGTGAGTTCAGCAACCCCCACCCCATGAGCATTAGCCGATTACTGGGTCTATTTCTCATGCTCTGGCTGGCTGGGAGCTTTTTATCCGGTTGCCAATTGCAAAATTTCCCACAAGTGGAGCCTTCCACTCCTGATCTTGTAAGCTCGGAAACCATCGCAGTAGATCCGACAAATTTTTCTTTAGCTGACGAAACCCCAGGATCAACTATTACTGTGGATATCTTTTCAACATCCCCGGCTGTGGAAGTCGCAATCGTTGATTCCACCCTCCATCCTACACCCAGCCAGGACCCCTTACGCCTGGTCCTACCCGAACAGGGTGCAGTTCCAGTAGCAGCCTGGCGCCCGCCCCTTTATCCGACACCCTGGGCTCCAACCGAGCATGACCACTTTTATTTTAGCCGGCCTATCGCCGCTGATCAGATCAACTGGCCAGCAGCCGATTACCGCTATGGAGGAATTTTTCTACCGGAGGTCGTGCATACTGGTGTAGATATTCCCGCACCATTGGACACACCGGTATTAGCAGCCGGGCCTGGAAAAATAGTATGGGTCGGATATGGCCTATTTTCACAAAAAGAAGATCTGAATGATCCCTACGGTCTGGCAATCGCCATCCGGCACGACTTTGGTTATGGAGGAGAAACCCTTTATACGGTATATGGGCATTTGAGTCGAGCCTTTGTCGCCCGGGGTCAACATGTTGAGGGCGGTGAAGCCATTGGTCTGGTGGGAGACACCGGCAAAACCACTGGCGTGCACCTGCATTTTGAAGTAAGGATTGGGAATAACGCCTTCTCCGATTCACGCAACCCAGAACTATGGCTGGCCCCCCCACAGGGTTGGGGTGTGCTGGCAGCTCGAATTATGAGTGCCAATGGATTACTGATGGAACATCACCCAATACTGGTGCGGGATCTCGATACAGGGCAGAGTTGGACAGTCAAGAGCTATGGTGGCAGCGCCAGCAATAGCGATCCATACTATCGCGAAAACCTGGTCATGGGCGACTTGCCTGCCGGGAATTATGAGGTATGGGTGGATTATCTGGGTAGAACCTTCAACCTTAACGTGCAGATACAACCGGGCCTGGTAACATTCTTTAGTTTTCGTGGGCAGCGCGGCTTCAACACATTTATCCCTACCCCTCCCGGCGCAGATTTCACCCCAGAATTTGTTACCCCTGAACCCGGATCTACCAAATAAAGATTAACCAGGGGCAACCGGTTGTCCCACTCTCGCGAACACCCACCTCAAGTTTGATCAATCCCTTGACAAACAGAACGTCTGTGCTAAACTTAGGTCTGCACGCAACTAAAGCCTGCCACCTCTTCGTTTTCTCAACCTTTTCTCAGGAGTTTAACCATGGCCCGAAGAAGTAATCCTACCCCTACCAATAATCCAGCCGATGAATCACGCCAGATTGCACTGGATAAAGCGCTGGGTGATATCACCAAACGCTATGGCGATGGCGCCATTATGCGCCTGGGTGAAGCACACCAGCTTTTAGTCGAAGCCATCCCCACTGGCGCACTATCCCTGGACATTGCCCTGGGCATCGGCGGCATCCCGCGTGGGCGTATCACCGAAATCTACGGTCCGGAATCCTCCGGTAAAACCACCATCTGCCAGCATATTGTCGCTGAAGCCCAAAAAATGGGCGGCACCTGCGCTTTTGTCGACATGGAACATGCCCTTGATCCAAGTTATGCGTCACGTTGTGGCGTGAACGTGGACAACCTGCTCATCTCGCAGCCCGATACCGGCGAGCAAGCCCTGGAAATTACCGAGACCCTGGTGCGGTCCGGCGCGGTGGAGGTAGTCGTGATCGACTCAGTCGCTGCGCTGGTGCCACGTGCTGAAATCGAAGGTGACATGGGCGACTCGCCCATGGGTATGCAAGCCCGATTAATGTCACAGGCTTTACGGAAGTTATCCGGGGCTATCAAGCAGACCAATACCGCGGTTGTCTTCACCAACCAGCTGCGCCAGAAAATCGGTGTTATGTTCGGTAACCCAGAGACCACTACCGGTGGGATGGCCCTCAAATTTTATGCATCGGTACGACTGGATGTACGCCGGATCCAATCCATAAAACTTGGCACGGAAATCATCGGCAGCCGTACGCGCGTGCGAGTGGTTAAGAACAAGGTTGCTCCACCCTTCCGGACCTCAGAATTTGACATCATGTATAACGAGGGTATCTCAAAATATGGCGATATCCTGGACCTGGCTACGAATCTGGATATTGTCAGCAAGCGCGGATCATTCTACTCATACGGGGATATCCGACTGGGGCAGGGACGTGAGAATTGTAAGGATTTCTTGCGCGAGAATCCTGACCTGGCTGCTGAAGTTGAGATGGCTGTTCGCCAGCAAGCGCTCAGTGGTAACATCCCAGTTGACTTCGGTAGTGATGAGGATAGTGGTGGAATGGCAGAAGAAGAGATTTAGTCCAACCGTGAAGCTCTGATATCAGAATGGTTCTGAATATCCGTATTGCAGGTAGAATTTGGCTGGGGCTGCTATTAGCAGCCCTGGTCAGCTCTTGTGGCGTTATCTCTCGCAATGAGCCGGCGGAGCAAGAGGTATTCCGTGCGCCCACCCAGGCAGTCAGCCTTACCTCCCCTCCAGCAACACCCACCCAGTTTGCCACAGCCACACCTATTTCAGTTGAATTCCACCCAACCGCGACGCCTGTCTGCAGCGACGCGCTGACTTTCATCGAGGACCTGACCATCCCGGATGGCATGCAGGTCAGCCCTGGTGCAGTGTTGGATAAACGCTGGCGGGTGGAGAACTCGGGTACCTGCAACTGGGATGAAAGTTACAGTATCCAACGTACTGCTGGCCAAGAGCTGGGTGCACCTGAACGTCTGGCGTTATATCCAGCGCGCAGTGGTACTGAAACCATGCTGCGTATCCAGTTCATAGCCCCCGAAGAGCCTGGTACTTATCGCAGCGCCTGGCAGGCTTACAATCCCCTCGGTGAAGCCTTCGGTGATCCATTTTACGTTGAATTTACCGTATCCCCGTAAGTTTGTTATTGAGATTAAAGCTAAACCGGCTGGATGCTCAGACAGGGTCCAGCCGGTTCTAATTTCAGAGAAGTTTATTCTAGGTGCCTTCTTCCCAGGAATTCAGGTATTTGACTTGTTGTTCGGTAAGGGTATCTATGGCGACGGACATAGCATCCAGCTTGATGCGTGCGATCTCACGGTCGATATCTTGCGGGACACTGTAAACTTTATTCTCAAGTTTATCCGCATTGCGCACCATATATTCTGCTGCCAGCGCTTGATTGGCAAAAGACATATCCATCACGCTGGCGGGGTGCCCTTCCGCTGCCGCCAGGTTGATCAAGCGACCTTCACCCAGCAGGTGGATCTGGCGACCATCCTTTAGTTCGTATTGGTCTACAAATGGTCTAACCAGGCGTTTGGAGACCGAAAGCTCTTCCAGGGCGGGGATATTGATCTCAACATTGAAATGACCCGAGTTTGCCACAATAGCGCCGTCTTTCATGACTTCAAAATGATGGCGATCAATTACGTTGAGATCGCCAGTCATGGTGACGAAGATATCGCCGATTTTGGCAGCTTCAGCCATGGGCATCACCCGGAAACCGTCCATCACCGCTTCCAGAGCCGGCATTGGGTCGACCTCGGTGACGATCACATTAGAGCCCATGCCGCGCGCGCGCATAGCAAAACCACGCCCACACCAGCCATAGCCTGCCACGACCATTGTTTTACCAGCCAGGAGGATATTGGTCGCCCGGACAATCCCGTCCACAGTCGATTGACCAGTGCCATAGCGATTATCAAAGAAGTGTTTGGTCATTGCATCATTGACGGCAATAACCGGAAATTCCAACGCACCATCAGCAGCCATCGCTCGCAGGCGGATGACGCCGGTGGTAGTCTCTTCAGTGCCGCCGATGACGCCGCTCAGTAAATCACGGCGATCTTTGTGCAGGGTGCCCACCAGGTCTGCGCCATCGTCCATGGTTATATGCGGCTTATGATCCAGGGCAGCATTAATATGTTTGTAGTAGGTTACGTTGCTTTCACCTTTAATGGCATATACCGGAATTTCGAAGTGCGTAACGAGAGAGGCTGCCACATCATCCTGCGTGGATAAGGGATTGGAAGCCGTCAAGACAATATCGGCTCCGCCTTCATGCAAGGTGTGCATCAGATTGGCCGTTTCTGTGGTCACATGCAAGCAGGCTGAAAGACGCAGCCCCTGTAAGGGACGTTCTTTCTTGAAGCGCTCGCGGATCAGGCGCAGTACAGGCATTTCACGCTCTGCCCATTCAATTTTTCGCCGCCCGCCTTCGGCTAAATTAGTATCTTTCACATCATAGCTTTCCATGCTCTTCTCCATTTTAGATCAAATATTATCAATCTGGTATATGTAGTTAATCCGTGGGCTTGTTCATCAGGCTATCCAATTTACCCTGATCATCGAAATATTCTCGGAAGCGGCTGACAAACTCCTGGGGGGTATATTGTTGGCCCTGGGTACCGCTTTGCTCCAGGCAATAAGTTGCCGCCAGGGCTCCCATCCGACCGCAGGTTTCCCAATCCAACCCCATCGCATAGCCCTTTAAAAACCCGCCGCGGAAAGCATCGCCGACACCGGTGGGATCAACGACCGCTCGCTCAGGGAACACAGGCACATCATAGCGACCAGCCTGGGTGACAATTGAGGTACCTTGCTTGCCTCGCGTAATCACGACAAAGCCGACTTCGTTGTATATCGCCTCCGCGCTCAACCCGGTAATTTTTTCGATCAATGCAAATTCGTATTCATTTACGAACAAGGCCAGGGCGCCTGATAACCCGGCGCGCAGCTCATCGGCTGAGAGACGTACGATTTGCTGGCTGGGATCATAAATGTAGGGTATACCCAGCTCTTTACACTCGCGCACATACTGGTGCATTGCCGATGGATCATTAGGGGAAATCACCACCAAATCTGGTGGGTTGGCCTGTAATTCATAGAGCGACAATTGAGAGGCATAGGCCATTGCGCCCGGGTAAAAACTGGCTATTTGGGCGTTGGCCTGGTCAAAATTGGCGAAGAAGGAAGCTGTAAACACACCTGGAATTACACGTGCCCCGGAAGCATCAATGCCGACGCTTTCCAACCATTGCCGGTATTCCTCGAAATCTTCACCCACCGCTGCCCATAGCCGCGGACGCTCACCTAATAAGGCCAGAGTATAACCAATATTGGGGGCGATGCCCCCACGCTGGCGGACCATTGACTCAACCAGGAAGGATAGGCTGATTGAACCAAGGTGCTCTGGCAGGATATGTTCCCGAAAGTAACCGGGAAACTTCATAATATAGTCGTAAGCGACTGAACCAGTCAGAAGGATATTCATATAATCTGATTAAAATCCTTGTTCTGCCTTGACGGCGCGGGCCAGGTTTTCGATAAAGGGTGGGTAAATTACCCCAGCTTCTGTCACAATCCCGGTTAACAAGCGGTGCGGGGTAACATCAAAAGCCGGGTTTCGGGCACTGGATCCCTTAGGTGCTACCGGTAAACCTTCGAATTCCAAACCCAAAACTTCGTGTGGGTTGCGTTCTTCAATCGGGATCAAACCACCATGCGCCAGTGAAAGATCGACTGTGGAAGTAGGCACAACTGTATATGCCGGGACCTGATTATCAAATGCTGCCAGAGCCAACATATAAGTACCAATCTTATTTGCGACATCCCCGTTGGCCGCCATCCGGTCGCCGCCGAAGAATACTTTTTGGACTTGACCCGAGCGCAAGAAATAGCCAGCCGCATTATCACTGATAATATCAAATGGGATGCCATATTGCTGGAGCTCCCAGGCGGTCAGGCGAGCGCCTTGCAGGCGCGGGCGGGTTTCATCCACCAGCACATGCACACGCTTACCCTGCTCGTATGCCAAACGGATCACTCCCAGGGCAGTCCCCCAATCTACAGTTGCCAGCGCGCCGGTATTGCAATGATGGATGATCGTATCGCCATCCTGGATCAATTCAGCTCCGTGACGGGCCATACGCAGGTTAATTTCTACATCTTCATCAGCAATGCGCTGAGCTTCCTCTATAACGGAGCTTCGCAATTCATCAGCGCTCCTACCGGATTGTTCAACTACCTTCAACATACGTTTGAGCGCCCAGGCCAAATTTACCGCAGTGGGGCGGGAGGCCTGCAGCACTTCGGCAGCCGCGATTAACTCCCTCCGCAATACTGCGGGGTCACGAGCGTCAGACCGATGAGCAGCTGCTGCCAGACCAAAAGCTGCTGCAGCGCCAATGGCTGGAGCACCGCGTACGACCATATCGGTGATCGCTGCTGCTACCTGGTGCTGATCCGTAAAACCAAGCACCTTAAATTCAGCCGGCAGCAGGCGCTGATCGATCATTTTTACCTGTCCAGTTTGATCGTCCCATTCAACCGTGCGCATGAGGTTCCTTTTCTGGAAAAAGTAAGCTGTGAATAACGCGCTAAAAAACGCTCTCTGTGGAGAGCGCTTCGTGACAAGCGGAGTGAGTTTAACATGCAAAGCCTGGATTGTCAAATATTGACAGAGACTCCCGACTCAGGTATAGTCATCCCCATGAAGAGCCATGTTGTTTTCATGATGATCCTGCTCGTGGGCAGCGCGCTGGCCTGCTCAGCCGCCGGCAACCTGCCTTTGTTTGGTCCGACGCCAACACCCACCTCTACATATACACCTACACCTACCGCAACCCCAACCCCCACCCCAACCCCTCTACCGACCCCTACGCCGATCCCGGCTGCGCGCATCGAATTAGGTGAAAACGCCATATTCAATGGGAATTGGGACCAGGCGTTCCAGGAATTTGAGATTGCACGCCTGGCCAGTGCTGATCCCGAATTGCAGGCGGCCGCATTGCTCGGGCTGGGCCGAACCTACTATTTCGACGCCGAGTACGAGCAAGCCGTTACGGTATTGACCAGTATAACCCAACAATATCCCGATGGCGTCCATGCTGCGTATGCTTACTTTATCCTGGGACAAATCTACAGCGCTCTAGACCAGCCTGCGGAAGCAGCCCAGGCTTATCTCGATTACGTAGTCCGCCGGTCAGGATTGGTGGATGGCTATATCTTTGATCTGCGGGCTGATGCACTCTTCGCGGCTGCAGATTACACGGGTGCAGCGAATGACTACCGGGCAGCCCTACAATCCCCCAGCATCAGCGATGGGATCTATATTGAGATGAAATTGGCCCGAGCAATGAGCCTTTCCGGAGATCACACTGGCGCGATTGCTCTTTACGCAGATGTTTATGCGCGCACAAATAATGAAAATTCGAAGTCCTTGAGCTTGCTACGTCGGGGACAGGCATATATGGCTTTAGGCCAGACAGACCAGGCGTATGAGTCCTGGTTAGCAGTGGTTAACTTGCACCCCCGTACCAATGAGGCATATCAGGCCTTGGTCGAATTAGTCAATGCCGGACAAACGGTAGATGAATTACAGCGCGGAATAGTGGATTATTACGCCGGTCAGTACGGTGTTGCCCTGGCTGCTATCGATCGATACCTTCAAGGAACACCCCTTGATCCTGGAACAGCCCATTATTTCAATGGCTTGATCCACCGTGCCCTGGGAGGACATGCCACCGCGGTTAGTGAATTCGCGCTGGTGACGCGGGATTACCCGGAAAATCTGTATTGGGCAGAAGCCTTAAACCAGAAAGCTTACACTGAATGGGCATTTCTGGAACAGTACACCCAGGCAATTCAGACTTTACTAGATTTCGTGAATCTGTACGCCAACCATAGCCGCGCAGCAGAATTCCTGTTTGACGCCGCCCAAATTGCGAACACAGCTGGGCGTCTGGAACAAGCCGCAGAGCTCTACCAGCAACTGGCTGTGTCTTACCCAAATGCAGAGCAAACCAACCGGGCCATGTTCCTGGCCGGGATCACCTATTTTCGGTTGGGAGATACCACCCAGGCGTTGAGCAGTTTCCAAAACTACCTTGGTTTGGCAACTCAGATGGGCGACCGAGCTGCAGCTTATTTATGGATCGGGAAATGCTTGAGCGCACAGGGTGATCAGGCCGGAGCACAAAGCAATTGGGAAATGGCTGCCAATACTGATCCTACCGGGTACTATAGCGAACGTGCCCGCGACCTGCTGATGAATCGTCCAGCATTTACCCCACCCCAGGTTTACGATCTGGTATTTGATCCGGCTGCCGAGCGCGTACAAGCTGAAACCTGGCTTAGAAATCAGTTTGGTATCCCAGAAACGATCGATCTGAGTGGGCTGGGTGAACTGGCAGGAAATCCGGGGATGATCCGTGCTAACGAATTATGGGCACTGGGCATGTACAATGAAGCGCGCAATGAGTTTGAAGCAGTACGGCAGGCTTTCGCCCAGGATGCGCTGCAAACCTATCGCTTGATGAATTATTTTTATGAGCTGGGCCTTTACCGTTCAGCCATCTTTGCTGCTCGCCAGGTGTTGAACCTGGCTAATATGAGCGATGCAGATACGATGACGGCGCCGATTTATTTCAATCATATTCGTTTTGGTACTTACTTCTCGGATCTGATCATTCCTACCGCTCAAGAATATGAATTACATCCATTATTAATATTTAGCTTGGTACGCCAGGAAAGCCTATTTGAAGGATTCATCCAATCGTCGGCTGCCGCCAGCGGGCTGATGCAAATTATCCCCAGCACCGGGGAAGAAATTGCAGCCCGCTTGAACTGGCCTGAGGAATATAAACAGCAGGATCTGTACCGGCCGTATATAAATATTCAATTTGGGGTAGAGTATCTGGATCGACAACGCAGTTATTTTAAAGGAGATCTGTATACAGCCCTGGCCGCGTATAATGGGGGTCCAGGAAATGCCATCCGCTGGGGCAGCCTGGCTCCTGAGGATCAAGATCTATTTTTGGAAATCATCAATTTTGAAGAAACACGCAGTTATATCCAACGTATCTATGAAATCTTTACCATTTATCGCAGATTGTACGACCGGACACCTTAATTAACGATCCTTTCTGGACTGCCCAGCTTGTTTACTTTTAGAACCTGTACACTGGGTGTCAAGGATAGGCCTGAGTAACTTCTAACTTATTGACCTTCAGGAGAGAAACAAAATGGCGATCTATCTTCTGGACAATACGCTGAAAATTGAGATCTGCTACGAAGAATGTGATAGCGACTATGAGGATGATATCCTGGTAAAAATTATCGAAGAGTGTCCGGAAGATGAAAAGATTTTCCGGCACGACGAAACCAACCTGTATCTGACCCCACAGCAAGCCAATGATCTGGCGCGTTTGTTAGATAGTGCAGCTCAGGCCAGCCGTATGAACCTATAAGGAATATCCAGGCTGGCCTGAGCTTTTTGTTGTTTAGCAAAACCAGCTAAGGAAGGGTGAAGTGCATCACCCTTCCATTTCCAGTATCCGTCACCCACACACCCCCTTGCCCATCCACGGCAACCGAGCCCACCAATCCAAAGCTATCCACTCCGCTGCCAGCCTGCCCCCAGGTACGCAGTGGAGTACCATCCCTATTGAATTGTAATACACGGAAGCTTTCCGGATCGCTGGCAAAAATGCCCTGCTCACTTGCTGCAAGGTAGGGCTTGTTTTCCAGGGATTGCCCATACCAACCGCTTACATTCCAACTGGTTTCGGGAACAAAGGAGCCATCCTCAGCCTGGACAAAACTCTGAATGCGCTGATTCCACGTATCAGCCACATATAGACGGCCTTCAGCATCCATTGCCAGGCCGACAGGCTCATCAAATTCACCGGCCCCTAAACCAGCAACACCAAACTGGGTCAGGAAATTGCCATCCGAATCGAATACAACGACGCGCTTATTACCTGTATCGGTCACATACACCTGACCTTCAGCATCGACAAGTACATCACGCGGCCCCCAGAAAGCCTCCGGGGCTTCAGCCTGACCGAAGTAACCCCAGGCAAGCAGGAACTCACCTGCAGGGCTGAATTTTTGGACCCGATGATTCCAGGTATCCACCACGTACACAGCTCCATCCGGTCCAACCGCGATCCCCCAGGGTTCATTGAAGGTTCCCTCAGGTGCCGAACCTGCGGGAGAAAAACTACCCCACAGATCAAGCACACTCCCATCAGGGGCAAGATGCTGTACCCTGTGGTTCCCGGTATCGGCAATATACAAGCTGCCGTCAGGAGCAATTGCCAGATCGCGCGGGGTAAAGAATTGCCCTGGCTCGGCGCCGACTGATCCAAAGATACGGTCTGCACTTAACTGGATTTGTTTGTCCTCAAAGGGGTCAACAATGACCTCCTCAGCGGTCGGTACCGTGCCATAGTTCCATACACTGCCTACAACATCCTTGCGCACATATAAACGCATACGCGCAGACGGATACCAATTTTCCAGGGTCATGTCCTTATTGGTAAGCTGTCCGTACAAGGTATAGTCGCGATACATCCATATACGGTATATAGCGCTGCGCATTTGCGGATCTCTCAAGACATTTAAAACCCGTTCGATGGTTAGATCATAGTAATCTTGATTAGGCCACCATAAGCGGACATAATCAAAGCGATAGTAACCCTGTCCCACGACCGGCTCAATTTTTGAATAGTTAGAGTCACCGACCAAAATAAGAGGGGCATCACGTAAAGTGCGGGTAGGGCTGGCGCCATAGAATTGCTGGTTGGTATAATTGCGCAGATACCACCAATAGGGATAAGTAGTCTGATCATCATAAGCCACCACAGCAGAAAGCCCGCCGCTGGTGCGGCGCGAGATTTCTTCGATCTGATTCAGGGCTTCCTTGACGCCCCCGGCTGAATGGGCATATACCAAATATTCGGTGGCATTATCGTAGTTTATGTAAGATGCAGTAAAGGCTGCTCGAGCGGTGAGCAATGCCAGGAAACTCGCTATGAACAGAAACACCAGACGATTGAATTGACCGGCATGCCAGGAGCGCAGTTGCATTGAAAGTACGATCCCGCTGATCAATGCAGTGAATAGAGCAGTGAGGAATGTAGTTGTCGCGCGCAATTGCTCTAACGAGCTGCCCTGGAAGGGAGGCTGCATTCCCAGTAAGGAGGCCAAGGCGCCCATGGTTGAGAGTAAAAATACCGGTAGTAGGAGCAAGATCAACCAGGCGCGTTTTTCCCAGAGCTGATTCCAATCCAGCCCGTCGATCAGGCGACCAAACCCCCAACCGGAGAGCAGGATCATCGGTAAAGTTATGTGGACCGTCAGCCAGGGCATTTTTTCACCAGCGACGGTGTAAGCTAATAGACTGCTAATCGACCAGAAAACCAGCAGCGCAAAGACTGGAGAAGATTTCGTAGCCAGCGCTGGGATTTCGGAGCTGGACACCGGGTCAATCTCCATCCAGACCGGGATGTCTCTGTCTGATTGCTCATTATCGGATTCGACTGCCGTTTCTTCTAACTTGGGAGCGGTTTTCTTACGCCCGATGAGCGCCAGGAGTATCGCACCCAGACTTCCTAAGGCCGGCAGGTACTCATAGATTGGGATTTGAATTAAGGCGTAATAATAAAGTGGCTGGCTGCCGCGATTGACGCCTTGCTGCTCGAGCCAGTATCCCAGGGAGCCAACCAAACCTGTTACAAAGCCAAAACCATGGGTAAAGACGGTGGTATAGAAGATGGTGAAGATACCATAAAAAACTGCTGCATTGATCAAGAACAATTTAGGCTTCCAGAGTAAGCCCATGCCCAACGCTACTAAAGCGAAAATCACTACAAAGATAAAAGTAACAACAATGCTCTGGTTGTTTTGGTAATCAATCGGATTAATACCCAGGGCTTTGACTGGGAAGGGAGCCAGCATGGGTAAGACCATGGCGGTCACCAGGATCAACATTTCAACCGAGCGCTCTTCTCGCAGACGCTTCCAGGTATATCCACGGATGAGCAGAAATACTGCGCCTAGAAAAGCGACCAGCGCGCCCCCAATTAAGGCCAGCATCAGACCAATGGATGTGGTGGCTGCAACCGGATTTTCCAATCCCTGATCTGCTTCAGGCGTTAGGACTTCGGGAGTCGCAATTGGCGTCGGTTGATCGGACAGCATGTATGCGGTACCAGCCATACCGACAAGCAACAAGCCAATCAGGAGCACGATCAAGAAGGGATTGCGCTGGCGCTTGTCTACCCAGTCCCTTTGAGTGACCTGATAGAGTGCAATGAAGGCCAGGAAAATCATCGCCTGTGCCTGGTAGATAAAGGCTGTTTCTTTGGTGGTAAAGTGCAGTGCAGTGACGATTGTCAGATAAATCAAATAGCGCGCGCGTCCCGTCTCCTGATAGCGCAAGATCGCCCAGAGCATGATCACCCCAAACAGAGCGACAAAGGCTTCATTGCGTACATACCTGCCGTAATACAACATATACGGCGAGATCAACATCAAGAGCATGCTCACCAGCGCGCCAGCCCTCCCTAAATACCGGCGATAGTTCCATAAAAAGGCTACCGTGGCGATGCTAAAAAGGACTGCTGGGATACGCGCTGTCAGATCGTTATCTCCAAACAGGAAATAAGACAACGCCACGAGGTGAAATTGCAGTGGACCATGCGTAACAGGATCGTGCGAATAGCCCTGACCACGATACAACAACCAGGAATAGTAAACGTGCGAGTTTTCATCGTGACTCATGACGCGCGGCTCGAGCTTATAAAAGCGCGTGGCAACTGCCAGGACGATCAACAGCATGACCAGGGCAGTCTCCCAGTTAATTTTTACATAAGCTGAAATTGGGCGGTCTAACCAGGATTGTTCAGAATTTTGGGAAGCTTGCATGGATATTTAAGGTTCACTCCTTGGAATGAGTGTTCAACGACGCGGGGTTGAGCGTTGTTTACGGGTTTTCAGAGCAGAGATCTCATCCTCGGTAAGGTAGCGCCATTGGCGGGGTTTCAGGCTTCCCAGACGCAACTCACCGATGCGAACGCGTATGATTTTTACCACCGGTAACCCCAACAGGCTACCTGTTTCACGGATTTGTCGCTTGCGCCCCTCGGTCAGGATGACTCTCAGCCAGGCGCCTTTGCCAGAAGTGCTTTCGAAAAATACCTTCGCTGGCGCAGTCTTGTAGCCATCTGAAAGGACCACACCTCTGCGCCAGGTATTCATTTGCTCTTCATCTGGTTGACGAGCCACAAGGACGCGGTATTCTTTTTCATGTCCATAACGTGGGTGGGTTAATTGGTTAGCCAGCTCGCCATCATTAGTGAGCAGCAACAGACCCTCGCTGTCTACATCCAAGCGCCCCACTGGATAGAGCTGACCCGGCACCTCCACCAGGTCGCGAACGGTTGGGCGTGGATCAGGTGAAGTTACCGCAGAGATCACGCCGCGCGGTTTATAGATCGCAATATAGGTTAATGGGGGAGCAGCCTGCACCAGGCGACCATCCACAGTGATACGGTCAATTTCTGGATCAGCCTGGCTACCTAATTCGGCCACACGCCCGTTCACGACGACGCGTTTGGCGACAATTAACTCTTCGCATCCCCGGCGGGAGCCATAACCTGCACGAGCCAGAATTTTTTGTAAGCGTTCTTTTGTCATAATGTGTATTATATAAGAATTACGCAGTTCCGGGGAAATCATAACCGCAAGCAAGGGGGTACAAAAGGTAATCTATTCTTTGAGGATATGCTGTTCGTCTTGTGGCTGAATCTGTTCCGTATCTTCTACGACAAGCGGCGGTAACTCCTCCAGAGAATTCAAACCGAAGTATTGTAAAAACTCAGGCGTCGTACTGTATAGAATCGGCCTGCCTGGGGCTTCTGCACGCCCCACTTCCTGGATCAAGCCCTTACTTAGCAGGCTCTTTAGCACAGCATCACTGTTTACCCCGCGGATAGCATCTATCTGGGGGCGAGTGACCGGCTGCTGGTATGCAACAATGGCTAAAGCCTCCAACCCGGCGCGACTCAGGCGGCTGGTCGCTTCCAAACCAAGGAAGCGCTCTATCCAGGGAGCAGCATCAGGAGCACTGGTTAGTTGGACACGCCCCATATGGCGTTGTATGCGTATCCCGCGCAGGTTGGGATTTTGTTTGTAATCCTCTTCCAGCTCGCTGAGGGCGTGTTGCACATCAGCAATACTGATCTCCAGAGCAGCCGCCAATTGTGGCGTGGAAACAGCACCGGGAGCGACAAATAAGAGCGCTTCTAATTTAGCGAGCAGATCGGTTTCTGGCGGAATGTTGTCAGTCATGCTATGATAAAATTCCCGAGAACTATAGGTACGTGATGATGGAGTAAATATGACAAAAACACAACGAATGGGCTGGCTTTCAGCCCTGTTAATTTTACTGTTTTTCAGCAGCCTGGCGTGTAATTTGCCAGGTCGCAGCACGCAAGAACCCACTGAGCTCCCGACTATTCCCGTGACCACCCAGGCAGTAGAAACTCTGCAGAGTGAAATCGATGCCGCCGAGGAAGCATTGCGCAACAACCAAACGGTAGAAATCCAGGTTAGCGAAGCACAACTCACTTCGGCGGCAGCCTTTGAGCTGCAATCTGATCCGGATATCCCACTGGCTGATCCGCAGATTTATCTGCGAGACGGACAAGTTACGATATTGGCTAACTTAACCCAAAACCAGATCGAAGTTCCGGTTGAGATCATCCTGGAGCTGAGCGCCAATGGCCAGGGGAACCTCGAGTACCAGGTGATCAGCGGCCAGATCGGACCTCTACCAGTGCCAGACAGTCTTATGGACCAGCTAACCAGCCGCCTGGACCAAATTATCGCCAACCAGACGGCAGTTAACGATAGCCCGTTTTTCATTGAGAGTATCACCATTGGTGATGGATATATGACATTGCGTGGCTACAAACGTTGATGCTCCTAAATAAGTTCCTCCTGGGTTCGAAATGAGATTATACCACTCTCGATTTTGGGTAAACACCTGTCTATCTGTGCTGCTGCTGGTGATCTTCACTGCTGGATGTGCTGCCCCTCAGGCTACCCAAGAACTGATTATGCTCAATATCGAAGTAGACGGCAAAACACTCACCGTCAGCGTTCCAGCAGGGAGTACGGTGCAGAAGATTTTGGACGCTGCAGATCTTGAACTCGGTGCTTTGGACCGGACCGAACCAGCTTTGTTCACCGTTCCAGCTAAAGACGATACCATCCGAGTAGTGAGGGTAAGTGAGGAATTTGAAGTAGAAGAGGTGGTAATTCCATTCGAGCGCCAGACGCTCCGCAACGAGTCTTTACCACCTGGTAAAGAACACGAAGTCTATCTCCAAATTGGAAAGAATGGTTTGCAGGAAATCACCAACCGTAAAGTGTTTGAAGACGGGGTGGAGGTCTCCAGCAACCCAGTGCGGTCGATGTTGATCAGCGAGCCAGTACCTGAAATCCTAATGGTCGGCATCCAGACTCCCTTTGTCCCGGTAGGTATTCCTGGCAGGCTAATCTATCTGCGAGATGGCAACGCCTGGCTGATTGAAGAAACTACTGGAAATCGCCGTGCAATCATTACCACAGGAGATTTGGACGGGCGTGTTCTTGCTCTATCCGATGATCTAACCTGGTTACTTTTCACGCGTAGTTCTGCTGAAACCGGAACGATCAATAGTCTGTGGGCGACCCAGCTCACGAGCGAAGAAGCGAAACTGGTGGATTTGAAAGTCCCCAATGTGAACCAGTTTGCAGACTGGACTCCAGGATCGAACACAAAAATAGTTTTTTCTACCGTTGAAGCGCGCTCTACCGCTCCCGGTTGGCAAGCCAACAATGATTTGAATGTGCTCACCTTCAGTTCCAGTGGCTGGACCACGGATTGGGATGTTATCATTGAGCCAAACTCAGGCGGACTTTATGGCTGGTGGGGAACCAGTTACGCCTGGTCGCCAGACCAGAAGACATTGGCAATTGCCCGTCCAGACGGTATACAACTGGTGAACTTCCTGGATGGCGCAGTTACCCCACTAGTGGATATAGTGCCCTTATTGACACGCGGCGATTGGGCCTGGGTACCAGGAATTTCCTGGAGCCCAGACGGACAAATCCTGTATACTGTTGATCATGTGCCGCCGCCGGGAGCGAGCAATCCAGAGGAATCGCCATTATTTGATCTGGCAGCGGTACCTGTCCCTGGCGGGCGATTGCTGCGGATCATTTCCCAAGCCGGAATGTTCAGTTACCCCCTGGCATCACCCAATCAGACCCAGGGTGATGGGCAGGGAAGTTACCAAGTGGCATATTTGCAGGCGGCTTTCCCCACTCAGAGTGAAACCAGCCGCTATCGGCTGGCTGTGATGGATCGTGATGGATCAAATCCTCAGGCATTATTTCCCCCAGAAGGTAATCCAGGTATCACGCCACAGCGCGATTGGGGCGCCTGGTCCCCCGATCCTTTACCAGATAGTGGTAATTATTCGATAGCGCTGGTTTATCAAGGTAATTTATGGCTGGTGGATGCGGGCACCGGTCAAGCTCAACAGGTCACCGGGGATGGGTTGACTACCCGGGTGATTTGGAAATAATCTATAGAAGAGGGATGGAAATAATATGCGTATACTAATCACCGGAGCAGCAGGTTTCTTAGGCTCCCATCTTTGCGACCGTTTGCTCGCTGAAGGGCATAGCGTAGTAGGGATGGACAATTTCATTACTGGTAGTTCGGAAAATTTAGCTCATCTGGCAAGTAATCAAAATTTTTCTTTTATTCGCCACGATGTATCAAATTTTATTTTCGTGCCAGGCAAGCTTGATGCTGTCCTACACTTTGCCTCACCGGCCAGCCCCAATCCAGCCTCGCGCTTTGGTTATGTAAACCTGCCCATACAGACCATGAAAGCCGGGGCTCTAGGTACTCACAACAGCCTGGGAGTAGCGAGTGCAAACCAGGCACGCTTCTTACTGGCCTCTACCAGTGAAATCTATGGCGACCCGCTTGAACACCCCCAGAAAGAAAGTTATTGGGGGCATGTAGATACCATCGGTGTGCGGTCGGTTTATGATGAGGCCAAACGCTTTGCAGAAGCGCTTACTATGGCTTATCACCGCTTTCACGGGATTGATACCCGCATCGTGCGTATTTTCAATACCTATGGCCCACGCATGCATATTGATGATGGACGCGTAGTACCAAATTTCCTGAAACAAGCCTTGCATCAAGAACCACTTACCGTTTATGGTGATGGCTCGCAAACACGCAGCTTTTGTTATGTAGATGATCTCGTGGATGGGATTTATCGCTTATTGATGTCGGATGAAACAAGACCGGTCAATATTGGCAATCCGGTAGAGACAACAATTCTGGAATTTGCCAAAATGATCAATGCGCTCACAAATAACCCGGCCGGGATTATCTACAAAGAAGCCTTGCGCATTGAAGGCGATCCACAGCGCCGCCAACCTGATATCAGCCGTGCCCGCGAAGTGCTCAGATGGGAGCCAAAAGTCCCCGTAGAAGAAGGTTTGCAGCGGACCATTCCTTATTTCAAAGAGAAGTTAGGGATCAAGTGAACCGTTTCATTACCAATCCAACTGAAAGAGGGCGTTTTCTACGCTTTGCGATGGTGGGTGTCATTGGCGCAATCGTTGATTTTGGCACCTTCAACCTACTGACGCATGTATTCAGTGTGAAGCCAGTCACTGCTTCGATTCTGTCCTTCACAGCGGCTATCGTAAGTAACTTTATTTGGAACCGCTTCTGGACCTATCCCGATTCACGTTCCAAGCCGATCGTACGCCAGTTAACTCAATTTGCAGCCATCAGCGTTATGGGTTTGTTGATCCGTACGCCAATCTTTGCCTTTATGGATCACCAGCTCATCGATGTGGCTCAGGGTATCAGCTTATTCAGCTTATCTGTGCAACAACTGGAATCCCTTGCACACAATCTTGCTCTGGCATGCGCAGTTGGCATTGTCATGTTCTGGAATTTTTTCGTAAATCGCTTCTGGACGTACAACGATGTCGTCCGCTAACCTACGACTGGTTCCGATATACACAACGCGTGGCGACCTGGGCGCCATCTTACGATACCCTTACCTCTTTAATCCTTCTGGAGAGTGGATTGGCTGGGTGACTGCCGAACGGGAAGTCTATTCGATCTATGGCTCTTTTGTAGGTCATGTCAGCAAGGAGTGGCGCATCATACGCTCACGCAGCCTTGAGGCTACCCATCCCACTCGCCAGCCTCCCCGCGATCCAGGCTGCCTGACCCCACCGGCGCATTTTCCGCTACCTCCCATGATGGCAGAACTGACCTACAATCAAATGGATGTCCTGGAAGAAGCCCCTGGCCTACTTCCTCCTGCGGATAGTGGTGAGTTCAAACCTGACCTGGAATAACTAGATGAATAAACCTGTCTCCCCAAAAACCGTAAGCGCTTCGCGGGTTACGCTTTCTCAATTGATGCAACCTGAGCATGCCAATAATCTGGGCAATGTGCATGGTGGGTGGATCATGAAGCTGGTTGATGAGGCCGGCGCTCTGGCGTGCATGCGACATGCCCAGCAGCGCGTGGTCACGGTAGCTGTGGACCAGCTCACTTTCCGCGAGCCAATTCGCATCGGTGACCTGGTCACCTTAACTGCAGAGGTAAGTTATGTTGGACGTACCTCCCTCGAAGCTGAGATTCATGTAGTTGCGGAAAATCCAATCACCGGCGAGTGCACCCACACAAATACCGCCTATCTGGTGTATGTGGCCCTGGCAGAAGATGGGAACCCGGTTTCAGTACCGCCATTGATCCCCGAGACGCAAGCTGAGCGGCAAAGAATGGATGAAGGCAAAGCCCGGCAGGCATACCGGCTGGCGCAGAGCAAACTGGCAGCGCAGCGGGATAAATCGGCTGAACCTCAGAAAGGAAAGTCCTAGAGATGAATTCACACACCTCAATGACTCATCGTGAGAGGATGATTGGCTGCCTTTCACAGGCTACAATTGACCGGGTTCCAGTCGCATTGTGGCGACACTTCCCCGTAGATGACCAGACTCCCGATGGACTGGCAGCAGCTACAGCGGCATTTCAACGAACCTTTGACTTTGATCTGGTCAAAGTGACACCTGCCTCATCATTTTGCCTGCGTGACTGGGGCATGCAGGACGAATGGCATGGAGCTACGGAAGGAACCCGTGAGTATAGCGCTCCGATCATCCAAAAAGCAGATGATTGGCGCAAGCTTACCAGGCTGGATCCCTACGCTGGGTATTTGGGCGACCAACTCACTTGTTTACGCTTATTAGTCAGTGAACTTGGCCCGGATACACCTATTATCCAAACGATCTTTAGCCCCCTTTCCCAGGCTAAAAATCTGGTGGGCAAGGGTAAACTGATCTCCCACCTGCGCCAACATCCGGAGGCTGTCCACGAAGGACTGCGGACGATCACAGAGACGACCTTGCGCTTCGTAGAGGCTGCCTGCGAAACGGGAATTGATGGCATCTTTTACGCCATTCAACATGCAAATTATGGATTACTCACCGAGGCTGAATACGCCCAGTTCGGACAAATATATGATCTACAGATCATGGAGCCGGCCCGCCAGTTGTGGCTGAATATGCTGCATCTGCATGGCGACGAAGTCATGTTTGATCTGGCAGCCCGCTACCCGGTTCAAATCATCAACTGGCACGATCGCGAAACATGGCCAAATCTGACTGAAGGCAAGAAACGCTTTAGTGGTGTGGTGTGCGGCGGGTTGAGCCGTGAAGAAGGTTTGGTGCTCGGATCACCGGTACGGATTACCGGCGAAGCGCACGATGCTATCCAAGCCACGGGCGGTGAGCGCTTCATGCTTGGCACCGGCTGTGTGACACCCATCACTACGCCATATGGAAACCTGATGGCGGCGCGTAAAAGTGTTGAATAAAACTGATAGTGGGTGAACAAGCATGGCTGGTTTACGCGTCATTGGTGGAAAAGCACGCGGTCGCAAACTACGCGCGGTACCCGGCGATAGTACGCGCCCGATCACTGACCGCACCAAAGAATCTTTGTTTAATATCCTGGGGGCAGATATTCAAGATACGGCTTTCCTGGATCTATTCGGTGGAACCGGAGCCGTTGGTATTGAGGCTTTGAGTCGAGGGGCTAATTATGCGCGTTTTTTAGACACCCAGCGCCTGGCAATTGAGACCATCAGGGCGAACTTGCAAACCACCCACTTAGGTGGTGCCTCAGAAGTCTTAAAAATGGATGCTTTTCACCTGCTTGCTCAGCCGCCCGACCGATCCTTTGAATATATTTATATCGCTCCACCCCAATACAAAGAGATGTGGCTCAAAGCTTTGCGCAAGTTGGATGAAAATCCCGCCTGGCTTTCACCTGGGGGCTGGGTGATTGCTCAAATTCACCCGGTGGAATACAGCGCCGTTCAATTCAAGAATTTCAGCGAGTTTGATCAACGCAAATACGGCAGCACATTGCTTGTTTTTTACGAGGATAGCCGCGCCCAGGGATAATTAAAGATCAGGCGCAGGTTGCCAGTCTACCTCTTCTAACAGGTTGGTAGATTCTCTCCCCAAAACACGGTCATAAACGGTAATCATGCGGGAAGCGATTTTTTCCCAGGCATATTCTCTGGCAAATTCTGCTGCGCGAGCCCCCATTTTTGTGCGCAAGTCGCGATCAGTCATCAATATCGCCAGCTTTTCCGCCAGAGCAGCCGGATCATCCACGGGGACAGTAAAGCCAGTTTCATTATCCTGCACCAGGAATGCCAGCCCACCCACCTGGGAGGCCACCACCGGTGTACCGCAAGCCATGGCTTCCAAAGCGACCATGCCGAAGGATTCATAATGGGACGGCACAACGACTGCTTCTGCAGCCGAATAATAATACGGAAGGGTATCCTGACTACGCTTGCCCAGGAAAGCCACCAGATCGTTCATACCTGCTTTTTCTCGTATAGCCTGTAAGCGCGCCATTTCAACACTGATACCCTGCTCACCAGGATCAGGATCGCCACCAATCACGCTCAAACACATCTCTAAACCTTGCTGGCGTAAAATGGCCAGGGCATCAATTAAGGTATCAATACCTTTTAATGGCTCTATACGACCCACAAACAACAACACCTGTTCGCAAGGTAAAACACCAATAAATTCTTTGGCTTCATCCGTCGGGATTGGATAAAAATGGCTGATATCTACTCCGGGTGGAATAATTACCATTTTGCTGGTATCTGCCCGATACAACCATTGTAACTGGGCTAACTCTGCCGGAGTAGCTGCTACAACCTTATCAGCCAGGCGCAATACCTCGTACTCCCCATTAATGCGATACTGTCCCTCCGCCTCGCCTGGCTGACGCGCCACACGCTGCTTCATCAGCCCAAGTGTATGAAACATATGCACAACCGGCGTCTGCCAGGCTTTCTTTAGCTCTCCGGCGACCAAACCCGACATCCAATAATGGCTGTGGACTAAATCGTAGGTCAAGCCTTTTTGGTTGGCAAATTCCTGAATTCCAGCGGCAAACTCAGGCAGATATTCAGCGAGTTGCTGCTTTGGCAGGGGTATTTCTGGTCCAGCAGGGACATGAACCACGCGGTTGCCGTACCCCAAATCATGTAAGATATGCGGAACATGTTCGTCTTGTGAACGAGTGAATACATCCACATGCACACCCAGCCAACCAAGCTGACGGGTCAGCTCGCGTACATATACATTCATTCCACCAGTATCCTTACCACCCAGCGTCGCCAACGGACAGGTATGGTAGGAAATCATTGCCACACGCATAAATTTTTTCTCCGCAAGTAGTCAAGTTGATTTGGACGTTTCCTTGCCTATTTCGACTATTTCCTGCTATAATCCCGCAACGGCGCCACCGTAGCTCAGCCGGCAGAGCAGCCGCTTCGTAAGCGGCGGGTCAAGGGTTCGATTCCCTTCGGTGGCTTTCAGTATCGCAGCGCAATAGTGCTGCGATTTTGATTCTCCACTTCCGTCTGGAGCGCTTTCCAGTATAATTCCGACATGCTGAAACGCGCAACCCCCCTGGTGATCGGGATCGCTGGTGGATCTGGCTCTGGAAAGACAACCCTGGCACGCTTTATCCTCGAACAGGTGGGAGAAAATAATATCGCATATCTGCCACACGATGCGTATTATAAGGACTTGCGCGACTTACCCCCCAACGAACGCGCAGCGATCAATTTCGATCATCCCAACTCCCTGGACAGCGATCTGCTTGTCGAGCATGTCCAGCAGCTATGCCTGATGCAGCCTGTGGATTTGCCGATTTATGACTTCAAGCACCACACCCGTACCAGCGAGTTCCGCCATATTGAGCCAAAGCCCGTTATCATGGTGGAAGGCATTCTCATTTATGTCGAAGTAAAATTGCGCCAGCTTTTTGATGTAAAGATCTTTGTCGATACGGATGCAGACTTGCGCCTGATCCGGCGATTGGAGCGCGATCTATTCGAGCGCGGTCGAACGGCTGAAAATGTCATCCACCAGTATCTGGCAACCGTGCGCCCCATGCATCTTGAATTTGTTGAACCTTCCAAACGCTATGCAGATGTGATCATCCCAGAAGGAGGGATGAACCCGGTAGCGTTAGAAATGGTCGTAGCGCGCATCCAGGCGTTACTCCATCAGGAACAAACCCACTCGAAAGGAAATTTCCATGCCTGATAACCCACAACAATGGTCTGCTGCGCCGAAAATGGCGCTGGACCCCCAGAAGAAATATACAGCAACCTTGAATACCTCGAAAGGTGATATCAAAATCGCCTTACATACGGATAAAGTTCCCAACACGGTGAATAATTTCGTGTTCCTGGCTCGCCAGGGCTTCTATGATGGCACGATCTTTCATCGCGTGATTGCCAACTTCATGGTCCAAGGCGGTGATCCCACCGGAACCGGTACAGGTGGCCCGGGCTATCGCTTCAACGATGAATTCCACAGCTCACTCAAACACGACAAGCCAGGTGTGCTATCCATGGCCAACGCGGGACCCGGAACAAATGGCTCCCAGTTCTTCATCACCCACGTCCCCACGAACTGGCTGGATAACAAGCACAGCGTATTTGGACAGGTCATAGAGGGGATGGATGTTGTGATGTTAATCCCCGAGCGCGATCCCCGGGCACGCAATGCACCGGCGGTAACGTTAAACTCAGTTACGATTTCAGAAGAGCCAGCCTGAGCCTGCACTTACCTGGCTAACTCTATCGGAAAACTTTAGCGAGCGCCCTACTCCAGGGCGCTCGCAAAGCAAAATCAAATGAATCCAAAACTCCGCCTTACAATCGCTCGAATAGCAGCCCTAATCGTCGTGGTGGGGTTAACCGTGTACATATTCAGCATCCGCGATCGAGCTGAATCATTGGCTGTTTATGGCTATCCGGGTATCTTCTTATTAGCCTTTATGGCTTATGCTACCGTGTTGTTACCCGCCCCAGGCGTGGCGGTAGTCTTTACCATGGGAGCAGTCTTTAATCCTTTTGGGGTGGCCCTGGCGGCTGGGGCTGGCGCTGCACTGGGCGAAATAGTTGGCTACCTGGCAGGCTTTAGCGGACAGGCGGTCATCGAAAATACACAAATTTTCCAGCGTCTGAATGGTTGGATGAGTAAAAATGGCCCGCTCACGGTATTAATTCTCTCCGCAATCCCCAATCCATTTTTTGATATCGCCGGTGTTACCGCGGGGGCTTTGAAAATGCCCCTGCGCTGGTTCCTGTTTTGGTGCTGGATCGGGCAGACGATCAAAATGCTGATCTTTGCCTTGTTGGGTTCATCCTCTATCAACTACTTATTCACTCGCTAAGATAAAGAAGCTCGACCTTCAGGAGATTGCATATGTCAGACTTTACCCACATTGACCAGTATATTGATGAGCATCTATACGCCAGCGTGGATGAGCTATCACGGCTGGTGGCGCAGCCCAGCGTTGCAGCCCAGAATTGGGGTTTGGTGGAATGCGCTGACCTGGTAGGAGAGATGTTGAAGAAGCGTGGTTTTTCGGTAGAAATCCACGGCACAGATGGCGCGCCAGTGGTATTCGGCGAGCGCAAAGCCCCAGCAGGCAGCCCTGGCGCGGACAAAACCTTGCTGATCTACAACCATTATGATGTACAACCTGCTGAACCACTTGAATTATGGGTTTCGCCACCCTTTGAGCCCAGCCTGCGAGACGGCAAGTTATACGGGCGTGGGGTCAGCGACGATAAAGGCCATTTGGTATCCCGCCTGCACGCTATCGATGCGCTGCTTGCTGTAGATGGCGATCTCCCTTGCAACATCAAGTTCATCATTGAAGG
>Ga0105106_10000049_pt1 | contig 66327 bp, 40 predicted proteins | sample PPLLaktember2015_5_FD_79109 | JGI IMG/M metagenome (GOLD analysis project Ga0105106, IMG submission 79109) | Freshwater sediment microbial communities from Prairie Pothole Lake near Jamestown, North Dakota, USA - PPLs Lake P8 Core (1) Depth... | ecosystem: Environmental > Aquatic > Freshwater >... | reverse complement strand
TAAATTATCCGGAGGACACGATACTTCATGAGTGTGCCAAGGATTTTATCGTGATGCTTTATAACCTGGACAGAGATTCAGATACAATCGATAGAAATAGCGTAAGCATATCCATGTCGTCAGGTTACCCGAAACAGCAATACTGTAAAACAGATGTATATTTCCAAGTGGCGCATTTTAATCTGAAGCGCAACGTTTCAGGTTAAGGGCAGCCCGCCGTAGGCGGGCTGGAGTTTATCGCTTTGCGCCTGCCTTGTGCGTCTATGATATGGACTGGCTTATTGATAACCGGTTTGCCTGTATCCATTGTATAACGCAGTGCACAGTCCGTTTCGCAGACATTTGCCCGCAGCACATCCCTGCAGGTTTGCCCAATTGCGTTCTCGCGGGGTATTCCGGTTATTTGTTCAGCCGCCTTATTGAACGAGGTAATTCGCCAATTTTCATCTACGGTAAATACGCCGTCAGCGATACTGTCCAGAATAACATCTGTTTTTTCGTAAGAATTAAGCCTCATCTATACCATTTCTATTGTCTTTAGGCAGAATTCGCTGAAAAAATCGTCACAGAGAGGACTATAACTGTTCGATATTTTTTTAACTTTCAAAAGCCTTTCATCTGGATTATTATCCTATAAAATCGTTTTTGATGCAAGGAATAAAAAATACTATGAAACGTCGCCGTACCCTGTTTTTCATCGCTTCTTTCGCCGCAGTATCCGGGATTGTTATTGCCGCTATGTCTGAACAAGATGCCCGGAAAGAGGGCGAACCTCAAACTCACCGCAACAGCCTTATGGTACAACCGGAATCTTTAACAGAAAAACTTACCATCACTGATGCCGCCATTCTCGGCGTTGTTGAAGGTATCACTGAATACCTGCCCGTATCTTCGACCGGCCACCTTATTCTTGCAGGCCATTTTATGAAGCTTATCCATTACAGCGACCAGACAGGCGCTTTCGGAAAACTCATAGATAAAGACAAAATGGAGGCCGTCAACTCCTTTAACATCGTCATCCAGTTTGGCGCAATCCTCGCCGTTGTCGGCCTTTATCGAAAGCGTGTCGGCCAGATGTGCGCCGGACTTGTCGGCAAAAATCCAAAAGGCTTAAGACTTTTCGGCCTTCTTGTCGTCGCTTTTCTACCCGCCGTAATCATCGGCCTTCCGTTAGATGAAACTATCGAAGCCTATCTGTTCGGTCCAGTGCCAGTAGCGTGGGCATTGGCCATCGGCGGCATTGTTATGATCGTCGTCGAATATTTCTATCGCAAAGGCAAATTAACAATCCGAGTCTGCGACCTCGATATGGTAACTTTCCGCCAAGCTCTCACTATCGGTATCGCTCAAATTCTTGCAATGTGGCCCGGCACCAGCCGCAGTATGATAACCATCCTTGCAGCGCTTCTGGTTGGCCTTGATATGCTCGCCGCCGCCGAATTTAGTTTTCTATTAGCACTTCCGACCCTGATGGGCGCAACGACCGTTTCGGCTGTTAAGCATTGGGATATTCTCACACAAGTCGCCGGTATCGACGGCATAGTCGTCGGTCTTGTCGTCAGCGGCATCATCGCGGCTTTAGCCTCAAGAGTTTTGTTAAATGGCTTACATATCACGGGCTGACTCCTTTCGGCATCTATCGCCTCATCGCAGCAGCATTAGTTTTTTGGCTACTCGCTCGCTAATTTTAATCTGCCCGGAGTTTGGTATGTACACGCTCATTCAGGCTCTATTTTGAGTCTATTGATTAACCAAGCGTCATGGCAGGATAATATTTAATAATCCACCTACAATAAGGCTGGATACAATCATGATTCCCGCAGATTTGAGCATGTCCACAAATCCCAATTCCTTAACAAGAGTGGTAAATGTAGCAACGCATGGAAAATACATAGCCAGTACCACTGACGCAATTATCAGTTGCTTAGCGGTTAGGCCAAGTGGGATCAGCATCCCAACAGCCACGTCTTTTCGCAGAAATCCGATTATCAGTGCTCCTACTGCCTCGCTCGGTAATCCCAAAAGCCGGGTAACAACAGGGGCAGTAAATTGGGCCACGAATTGAATTATTCCGAGCGTGTACAGTATGTTTACAATAAGCACCCCCAGCAGCACAAATGGAACCGCTTCTTTAATAAACCATTTCATTCTTATCCATATCTTTTTTGACAAGCCCCTAAAATATGGAATTCTATAAGGCGGTATCTCTACAAATATCTCCGGTGATTTTCCTTTAACGGTATGGTTTAGCAAAACTCCCAGTATCAGCCAGACAATGAACAATGTTCCGTAGACAATTCCAACTTTTGCCATACCATGTCTTCCCAATAGCCCCAAAATCATTGCCTGTAGAGCAGCACAAGGAACCCCAATGGCCAGTATGGTCGCGGAAATAAATCTTTCCCTTCGGGTCTCAAGGATTCTTGTCGATAACACACCAGGAACATTGCATCCAAGCCCAAGCAGCATAGGCACTATCGCCAAACCGTGTAAGCCAAGTCTGTGCATTAAAGTGTCCACCATGATAGCAAAGCGGGGAAGATAGCCGAAGTCTTCTAAAAAAGACAAAACCAGATAAAATGCAAATACGTATGGCAAAACTGCTGCCAGGGGAACAAAAAGCCCTGTTGTCAACAAACCAAAGGACTGTCCGTAATCTATCTGTCCTTCTACAAGATGGCCTATTACAAGGTCATGGATAAATCCGGCAGAACCAAGAAAATATGAAAGTTTCAGCATCAGGGGTGACCAGAGATTTTCAAAAATCGGCTCGCATACATAGCCTATCAAGCCCTCGGCCACAAATCTTATAAGCTTAAAAGTCAAAAAGAGCACTATAACAGCCATAGGAAGGCCGGTAAGTGGTCTAACCGATGCATCTGAAAGCCTTTCCAATAAGGTATGATGACGGTGAGTTATAGTCTGTACCTTGTCTACAATGTTGCCGATTTCGTGCCACTTCTCTTTCTCATCATATTCAAGCGACGAAGGCTTCGCCTCTTCAATTCGCTCGACTAAGTGCTTGACTCCCTGTCCTGTAACAGCACATATAGGAACGCAGGGAACTTTTAGGATATTCTCCAATTTCTCTACATCGATTGATATCCCCTTGTGTTTGGTCTCATCCCAGAAATTCAGAGCCACAATAATAGGTCCATCTTGCTTAATTAACTGGAGCGTAAGATTAAGGCTGCGTTCCAGGTTTGTGGCCTCTACAACATTGATGACTACGTCTTCTTCTTTTCTGCCTTTGAGCATTTCGACAGCTATTTGCTCGGCTCTATTGGTTGGGTCAAGAGTATATGTTCCCGGTACATCAATAAGTTCCACATCCTGACCAACCACCTTCAGACTGCCTTTTGTAAACTCAACCGTTGTGCCGGCATAATTTGATACAATGACATTGGCACCGGTAAGCCTGTTGAAAATAGCACTCTTGCCAACGTTGGGGTTTCCCATAAGAAGTATTTTCACTATCGGTACTCCCCAGTAATTTCTACCAAAACTTTAGATGCCATCCCGAAACCCAGAGCCAACTGTGTGTTACCATGCTGCAAAAGTACAGGCCCTCGCATCCACTGCTCGCTTATCTTTTTGATTTCCTGGCCGTCTCTAATCCCAAGTGCTTCAAGCTTACCTGCTATGCTGTGACCGCCACTTATTCTTATGATCTTACCTTTTTGGCCGGCCCGCATCTGAGCCAGAGATATTCGTTTACCTATAGACTCTACAGGTTTTTTGCTACCATTCGTACTCATTTGAACCTCTTGTTTGCTGCAGTTTATTAATAAATCCAATTATTATCAGCTCACAACTCAACCAAAACAACATACAATAACAACCTAACAACAAAACTGCTATTAAAAATCAATTATAGCAAGCTCCCGTGCATAGTCGAGATTGAAACATCGAATGATTGACTCATTCATGTCGAACAATGTATCATGGCATCCCATTAGCAAGAAAAATTAGCAAGGGAAAATTTTCTTGACATAGTGAGCAGTTATTTTAAAATTGCCACTAAGTTGCAGTTTTACAAGACGCGGATTCAACTCCCAAGTGCAACACGTGTTGTTTTGAATCGTGAGCTATTACAGAATACTTCATAGGGAGTTTTAAATCCAAGGGTTTTTCTCGGGCGATGATTCAGCCGGTCCATGATGAACCGTAACTGATCATCGGTAACATAACGTAAGTCGGTTTGCTTTGGCAGATACTGCCGGATCAGGCCATTGACCTGTTCATTCAGGCCACGCTGCCAAGCCTGGTAAGGCTGGGCGAAATAGAACTTGGCTTGCAGTTTATCGGCAATGGTTTTATGGTCGGCAAACTCTCGGCCGTTGTCGGTGGTAATCGTGTGAATTCGGCGTCGCTGCGGGTGCAAGCGTTGGACTATTTGTTGCTGCACGGCCGCGGCGGTTTTGTGTCTTACCTGGCCGAGCAAAGTAAATTGGCTTTTGCGTTCGACGGCACTGATGACCGCGCCACGATGGTATTTGCCGATGATGGTGTCGGCCTCCCAATCGCCGATACGTTTTTTGGCGGCGACGATTTGTGGTCGCTGTTCGATACCAACGCGATTAGGGATTTTACCGCGGAAATCGTGTTTTCCGTAGCGTTTGCGTTTTTTCTTATGGCCGGCGATCTGTTCCGGCGAGTGTTCCTGACGGATTTGACTTTCGATATAGGCAATCGTTTGGGGCGTCATTTTAACCGCCTTGCGGGCGTACTGACGGCGTTGCTGGGCCCGGCAGTGCGCCTGTTTGGGCCGATAACCGCGTTGGCCGGTGTTGCGGGCCAGTTCCCGGCTGACGGTGCTGGGGTGCACGGCCAAGCGTTGGGCGATGGTTCGTTGTGGTTTTCCAGCTTGCTTCATGGCATAGATTTCGATACGATCGTCCTCGGTGAGTTGTTGGTACTGTCTCATAATCGCTCCGTATAGCGTGGTTTATAGTGGTGAACCAGTATAGCAGCTCACCACCTGTTTCGCTACGTGTTGCACTTATGAGTTGAATCCGCTTAAGTTAAACATAAATTTCTATGCGCTAAATTTATGGTTATATGTACTCGACCGTTGCGGGAGGCTTTGGCGTTAAGTCGTAAAGGCATCTATTGACATTTTTAATCCGAATGATTCGCTGACAAATTTTGTTCAATTTCGGCCATGGCAGTTCGGTCGGCGTTGCTGTCCTGGCATCAAGGCTTTCGATGCACCGGACCACGATGATTTGTCCAAATTCTCTCTTGCCGTGACGAATTCCGGTCGCCCGGTCGTTTAGCAGTACCGCAAGATATTGGAACGCGCCAGTGTCGGCTAATTCTTGTTCGACAATTTCGGTCGCCGCCCGGAGGGTTTTCAATTTTTCCTCGGTTACTTCACCTACAATCCGGGTCGCTAATGCCGGTCCGGGGAATGGGATTCGCTGTGTGATTTCCGCGGGCAGAGCAAGCACCTTTGCCACCTGGCGAACGCCATCTTTTCGCAAGGTTTTGAGCGGTTCGAGTACGGTATAGCCGTAAGCTTTCTGTGGATCGATGCCCAGTTGTGCCAGGATATTATGCTGGCGCTTGATGCCGGCTACCGTTTCCTCGATGTCGGTCAAAATGGTTCCATGAAACAAGAACTTTGCGCCGGTTTTCCTGACCAATCTGGCGAAAACTTTCGAGTAAAATGTGTTTGTTACCGCTTGACGTTTTTGTTCGGGATCTGTCAGCCCCTTCAGCGCGTCTAGAAATTCCGCTTTCGCATCAATCAGTTCAACCGGAATCCCCATGTCGGCAAATGTTTTCACGACCCATTGCGGCTCACCCTCACGCATCAGTCCACTATCGACAAAACAGGTTTTGAGCTTATCGCCTAACGCTCGATGTGCCAATGCCGTCACCACGGAACTATCCACTCCTCCGCTCAGCGCATTGATTGCCACCGAATCCCCTACGGTTTTCTTCAGTTCGTCACTCTGCGACTCTACAAATGCTTTATAATCCATCTGCAATTCCTTATCTGAGATTGTTTCGATTGTCCATATTACGGCCTGAAATTTATCATCTCAAGCAATAATATGCAAGCAATTATATATTGGGGGATGAGCGATAAGAGAGATTTCTTCGCTTAGGTCGAAATGACGGTAACGACGAGAAATTTTTGTGTGAAATTCAGGTTCTAAGGTATATACCAAAGAGCCTGCCACAACCAGTAATCGGCCAAGACGGTCAGGTCAGATAGGTTGATCAGGTCGTCGGCGGGCTGGGAGATGTCGTATTTGGGGTCAGCCGGTGAGATCAACCATGCCGCGGCCAGTTCGGCAAAGTCAGTCAGGTTCACGTTGCCACTTTCATCAAAATCAGCGGGATTAGAGCCTGCCTCATCGGCGCCCATATCAACTGTGCCTAAATGGACGCGCGAGTCGCCATCAATGTCAACCTGACCGGTATAATCCCCATACGGGTCGCCGGTATTGATACATGGCGAATCCCAATGGAGATGGTAGTCACCACCGGTGGCATCTACAAACAAGGGATCGGCATCGATATTATTGTTACCTGACCAGCCGTTCTGGATGTTACTGTAATTTACGACCGGTGTGCCACTAACCACAGATATTTCATCAGGCGTGTCATTCCAAAGGATGCAATTGGTCAGGGTCGGGCTGCTGTCGTACTCGGTGTAGATCGCACCACCTGCTAAACCGCTGACTTGATTGTCGGTTATGGTACAGTTTTCGATTGCAGGGTTACTTTGATTGAGGCATGCGATAGCTGCGCCATCCTGAGCAGTATTGCCACAGAGGACGGAGCCTTTAAGTATCAGACTACCTTTCCAGCACATTATGGCCCCACCGACATTGTCGGTCGTATTGTTGGCGATGAGACAATTGACAATCTCAGGGGCGCTGTTACCACAGTAGATTCCACCGCCACCGATGTTGGTGGCATCGCAATCGGCAATAACGCAATTTTTAATTGTCGGACTACTGTCATTGTCACAACAAATTGCCGCTCCCGCGAGGGCTACGCCATTAGTGATTTTAAAGCCTTCCAGAATTGAATTGGAGCTTTCACCGGTATGGAAGTAAAATCCCCGGTGCATTTGCGATTCGCTGGCCTGGCAGTCGATAATACAATTGGCTGGGCCGTTGGCGCTTTTTACGGTTATGGCCTTGCCGAGGAAATCAATGTCGCGGTTTCCATCGCCCGTATAAGTGTCGTCGGCCACCAGAATTACATCACCATTGACAGCAATATCGATTGCATTCTGAATGGTGACAATCGGAACGGGCACATAGTATGTGTCCGCCCATGCGGGCGGCGCAGCCATCAGAAACAATGCAACAAGAACAATTCCATATACGTGAATATAATTCCGTTGGTTATCCATTTTCCCTTTTCTCCTACGTAACAGGCTCCATCTCAGGCCGCCTCCACTACACCTATACACCTATGTGGTGACACATCCCTGGAACGATTGTCTATTCTACCATAATACGGGTGTATATACAAGTTTTTTTTGTTGCTATTTTGGAATAATGTCAATTGAGATCAGGAAGTTCGCCCCGCATGAGTACACGGTCCCTAACACCTTTGCATGCAACCAGTTAGGCGATTGGCAATTTTTGCGTAGCGTAAGAATTAAAGTGAATTGGTATAAATTTCAGGTCCGATAATCAGGTCCGATAATACTGGTATAAAAGCTATCGGACCTCTTGGTTTTTATGGGTGGTTTGGAAGGGGTTTTATTCGGGGATGGCCAACTTAAGAAACTCCCAGCCGATCAACTCCACAACGATAACACCAGCCAGCAGCAGCAGAATGAGCGATAAAACAATAATTTTTTTCAGGCTCGATTTTTTGCGTGTAGCGGTGTCAACTTTAATCGGTTGCTTCGGCAAAGTCACAGTTTCGGTCGGGGCCGGTGTTTGCTGGGGTTTTCCGTTTCGTGAGTCGTTAATAGTCTTTTGGGCCCAGTTGATAAATTTTTTATCGAGTTCATAAGGTATGCTGCTGGTCAGCGGTATCGCCTCCAAGGATGCTTTGAGACAATAAAGCTCCGAGGTTGTCGGTTCACCCACAATTATGTCCATCCATGTTTCGTTGAGCGGTATCAGAAAAAGTGTTGTGGCGGCAGGATCAAGTCGTTTTAACAGGACATTTGTCCATAAAAGAAAGCTGTCAGTGGTTGAATCGGCACAGGCAGGAACGCGCAGTTGGACAGGACGAGGATGTGAAGTTTTGCCGGCCCCCGCACGCTCGGAGTTATCGTTATGATATGCGGTCATTTCCCGCTCGATATAATAAAGAATACGATGCAGGCCGGTATAATCCTGTCCCATTTCCGGTCTGTCCGCCAGTTTAGCAAGCGATCCGAAGGCAACAGAAGAACCTGTTTGCGAAGACCGTGGTCCGGCAAGACGCTGAGTAAGTTCCTTTTGGGAATTTTCGATGATGTTGCGCACGTCCGAGGAGGAAGTGGTTGCAATACACTGTTTTTCTATTTTTGCCAGGCAAGGCAGGACTTTCTCGATGATACATTTCAGCGGCACATTAGAGCACTGAGCGCACACTACCATCGGATACTTAGTCCGCCCTTTGCCGTCGCTGGAAGACCACATTCTGCCCACCACCACATCGTCAGGGTCGGACCAGACGAACAAATGGCTGTATTCTTCGAGGCGTTGAGTTTCAGTGAGCTGCTCCCAATTGCCGGCTTGTATATTGCCTTCGATGCCCTGGAAATAAAGGATCCGTTTGACCGCAATCAGACAGGCTGTGTCAATACCGATATCCTCGATGTGATCGTCCCAGCCGGGATGCTTTCCAAAGGTTCCCAGGCGCACCCTTTGGCCACGGTTTAAGTCCTCCTTTTCCCGTCCGAATTGTTTCAAGATATTTTTAAGCATCTGATTTCCAATACTAAGGACACGTGGCAAAACCCTACCATACAACTGCTAATTGCTGACATCGGGCCATTCCGAGATTTCCGGCAGGCCGTATTCGAATTCGAGTTGTATCCAGATCGAGCGGTCTTTTCCCAAGTCATCCTGGAAGACTATTTCGACATTCCATTTTTTTCCTTCTTCCAATCGTTCGCCCGCGTGCCATTTCGGATTACCTTTCACATCGCGTAGCTGCCCGCCATGGAGCAACCTGATACATGCCCACAAGCTGTCTAAGGTCAACTCACAGTCCGAAGCCTGGGAATCAGAATGGGTATAAAAACGAAAAGCAATCTGCTCTCCGGGATACTTGATTTCTCCGAGCAATTCATTATCAGCCTGATCTGTTCTGATTTTTCCTTTTTGAGTGTCTCCCTGCGCAAGAGCCATAACTCTCCATACCAGCGCTACACGGTCCTTTTCGTATTCATGCCCTTGTGCTCTCAAAAGCCGTTGCTGCTCCTGTGCTCCTAAAATAAGCACCCGACAGTTAAACGGATACTTTTGAGGCATGGCATCCATAACACCCTTGAGCTTTGTGAGCCATAGATTTTTTTGCGGATCGATCTCCTGCAGTTTTTCCAATTGACTGTTAACTTGTTTTATACTTGTTTTCTCAAACGGAGGAATAACAACTTTCTTCAAGATGTCTCGTACCTCGTCTATTTCTTTCATGGTTAATTCTTTGCCGGCGGCCTGGGGTCGTGCCAATGGGAATCTGCTGTACTGCTGTTCCAGGATTTGCGAGTTTTCTGTTTTTGTTTTTGTGAAATCCTTAACAAGCAATTCCAAAGCATGATGAGAGGTATCGGCCCAGTATTTGTCAACGTTTATCTCGTCCTCATCTTCAAAGAACGGAAAATACTTATCCATAAAGCCCGGAAGGGACATTTTTGATTTATCGGTCAGCAATTTTTGTAACGGATCAGGGTCTTCTCCCAACATAATCCAGTTGTCGATTATGTCGCTCCAAATTCGTTTGCTGCTGGTTTTTCCCAGCGAGTCCATGGAGATTTGTACGGCGGCGCGGGCCTTGTCGAATTCATCGTGCTTGTCTTTTTCCAGAGCATTTTTGATTTCCGGGATCAGTGCTTTATCAAGTTTTTCATATAAATCCAGGAGGCCCGAGCATGTTCGTGTTACCCGCAGATTTGCGATGTTTTTGTAAAACTCGTCCCAACTATTGCCGGTGATTTTCCGGTCGTCAAAAACCGTCTCGGTCCAATAGATGAAATAGTCGGAGGCGTATTCGTTAAAGGCGCTCTGGGAGCGTTGATACATGCCCAGAAGCTCGTCCCGGCCTACCAATTCGAGTTTTTTGTCCGCCGGATCTGCCTGGCGGTCAAGCAGACAATTCTGCAAGATTTCCCAGCCACCCATTACCGCTTTTGCCGCCTGTGGATGATACCTGGTTTCAAATTCTCCGCTCTGCATGGCGGTCATATCGATTCTGGGACGTCTTATCGGGGCTAAATCTTTGGCTTTGTCCTCGACCAATAATTCTATTTGCTCAACGGTGGTCGGCGATTTGTTTGACAGGACATTTTTTAACAGGTTATGCATACGTTTTTGCCTGGCCAATTGCAGTATAATTTTGGAAACATCCGAGGCGCCACCATAAAGTTTGTGATCCACATCCAGAACTTTACCGATCTGGGAACGAACAGATTCAATGTCACTTTCTATTTTTTTGACCGATTCAGGAAGTTCGCTCATTGGCCGCAGAGGGTCATCTGCTTTGAGCTGGTCATTTGCACCTGAATACGCATAGTATCGATCCTCGTAAAAATACCGCTGATCTTTTCCGATCGTCAGGAAGTCGGCGTGAAGCTCGTCAAGCAGTTGTTTGTCCTTTGCAGCTAATTTGCCAATTTCTTTTTCGCGTTCTTTCCTGGCTTTACCGAGTTGATACTGGATTTGGCCAAGGATATTTTCCGGTTCGGAGGTTTGGGGAATAGGGATGTCTTCGATAGCGGGTTGGAGGTCAGAGTCGATTTGTTTCATGGCCGAGTCCAACAGGCCGCTTTTTTCGGTTTCGCGTGGTCGAATTTCATTTAGGAGCGGCTCGTAATCAGTTCCGATTTGCACTATAGCTGACTTAACGGCATCGCTATAGGCTTGAGCGAGGGTGGCATTTCCGAGTACGTCTTTAGTGGCGGTATCGATTTGGGCCTTGACCTTGACGAGTTGTTGCAATAAAGCGTCCCACGCATTTTCGCTCTGCTCGATCTGAGAATAAGTTGTCAGGTTTTCGGAATCGCGAGTGAGGGCACGGCCGAGCTTTATTATTTCCTCTTCCAAAGAACGGAAAGTCACCAGTTTTTCCACCAGGGAGAGGGTTTTACCCAAATGAGATTTATCCGTTTGGCCGGTACCGTAACTGTTGACAAAACACTTTACTCCTTTATCGATGGGTTCGTTCTGCTCCAATGTGCTTCCGCCGGAGAGCGAAGCAAATTCATCCTTTTCAAGATTCGCATAGACTGAATTCAAAATGTTTTGCAACAAATCACTGTGCTGCGTCCATTTTTGGTAATTTTTTTCGTATTTATCCGGTTCCTCACTGCGATACAGAACGTAACCGGCAAGGGCATCCAGGCTTTGGAATTTTTCAGTTTCATTGAAAGACCGGCCTTCATGGGCCAGTGCCTCGGTTCGCAACAGTTGAACCAAAGCGCCCGGCGCCAGGGACTCATCCGACCACAGGTCCGCTGCCTGATTTTTCATTTTTTCCCTGGTGTAATCTAAAAGAGGCCACAGAACGCTGTGCTCGAAAAGTACGCGTTGAGCCTTTTGCCGCTGTCGATTGATATCACTTCCCAAGGTCGCGGTCAGACGAAATATCCAAGGAACGTGAATCGCTTTCCGAACCGATTTATTAATTTGGTCGTGGAATTGGCATGCATTGATGGGTTCACCGTCCACTTTGATTTCCGCAACTCTCTCGTCAGGAAACTGAACAGAGGCGTTACCGCCATATTCATATTTTGTACTTCCAAGGTATTCCGGATATACGATTGGTTTCCAGTACTTGTGCCCGTCCAATCCGTCTGCCCAGTTTGATTTGTACGCAGCGGTCAGCCAAACATTGCGATGAACACCAATGCTTTTCTTGAGGCTGCTTCCTCCAAGCCACGTAAAAAACAAAAGCAGAACCGCGCCAGCCAAGCCGGCCAGAGTAACGGACATTCTCCGCCGTGTGTGTTGTTTTTTTGCATTAGTGGCGTTGGTTACCAGTCCCCTCTCCTTGAACACCTTTTCCATGAACAGATCTCTGAGGAAATAGGCCCGATCCTGCTCCCAGACGCGACCTTCTGGCAGGGACTCGACAGGAACCCCCAGGGCCTCAGCCAGGTCGGCATCCAGAGCCGAGCCTTCTCGCAATGAAGAGGTGAAATATATTCCTCTCAGGAAAAGCGGTTTGCCGGACCATTGGCTTCCTACACTAAAAATCAATTCCAGGTATCGCTGCAAACGAGGCGATATTTTAGCCAGGCTTTGTGGGAAGTCATAAAGCGCGTCAAGTTCTTCGATCCGCCGCAGTTGGCTATTTTTGGGTGTTGGATCCTGTAACAATCCCAAGCGACGGCGACAGAGCCTTTTCTGTATAGTTATGAGGTGTTGATCAATAAGGTCCGGGTTGAATGGTTCGTCAAGCGGAGCGGGGTTGGACCATCCCATTATCTGGTGTTGCAGTTTTGGATCGTCGAGGTTTTCAAAAAATTCCCGGAACCCGTTGATCAGGTCGCTCTTGGCTACTACAACAAAGACAGGGAAGCGTACATCCAAAGTCCGCTGAATCATGTCGAACTGCTGTGCGATTTGTGAGGCTTTTTTCTCGATTTCGTCGGCGGTGTCCTTGATAAGGCTGTCGGCGGGGATGACCAGAAACATTCCGTTAATCGGGCAGTTTGGCCGATTGGTCTTAAGGAGTTTGAGAAATTCTTTCCATTCACTGGAGGCTCCGGCGAGCACATCTTCAAACATCAATCGACCGGCTGTATCGAGAATAACGGCATGGTCTGTAAACCACCAGTTCATGTTGACGGTTCCGCCGACTCCCTGATAGGCATCCTGCAGGCCTGGCGGGAACCCTACGTTACAATGGCGAATGGCCTCGGTTTTTCCGGAGCCTGGTTCACCGACAAACATATACCAGGGAAGGCTATAAAGGTCTTTACCGGAGGTTCGGAAAGTTTGTATGCCATTTTCGAATTTTTTCCTTAAGTCTTCCAGTCTCGCCAGATCTTCGGCTTTTTTGATTCCCTGCGGTCTGGCGCCGCTGGTTCCATCGATTTCACCTTCCATGGATTTGGCCTTGCGTTTCCGTAGTCTTTTGAGCAAGGCGCGGTATGCCAGCAGCAACAGCGCCAACATCGCCAAACCAATGAAAACGACCCACAGTAAACGCGGGTTGATAAAATAAGCTACACTCATCAATCCGCCGCCACCGGCAAGTATAACACCTATCTTGAGCGGCATCGGCATATTAATAAACGAAGGTAGTGACATTATGTATGCTCCCGGTTTATTCGCTTTCTGACGGCGAACCTGATTGCACGGTTGTAAGCGAACTGTGATAGTTAACGATCTTATTGAGCGATTCAGCCAGTTCGTCCGAATACCATTTGAACAAGAAAATGTTCGTAACCAATAAGACTATAATCAAGCCGATAAAAGTTATGCCAATTCCCACGAGTTTTTTGCTGGGAGGCTCTACCAGGTCCCTGGTGTCGATATTTTCGTAGGCTTCTGGACAGATTCGAGATGCTTCATCAACATCCATTATGTTACCAATGCGTGCAGAACATTTTAACATCAGCCTTTGCAAAATTTCCTGCTGACCGGCATAAATTCCGTCAAATCCCAGGCCGATACACGTGTAGAATATGGCGAGTCTTTCAGTAGCCGGCTTGCTTTGATCGATAAGAGTCTCGTCGAGCAGATCGAAAAAGCGTTCGTCGCCGGCCAATTCTCCCAGTTCCGAAGCCATTTCAACCCAATCCTGAGCGAAGCTAAGTTTGCTGTCCTTGACCATTAGATCAACAAAGAATACCAAAGGTAAATATATCTTTTCGTATTGATCAGTCAATCCGGGGTCCGATGAGGCTTTGGTTTTCATTTCTTCAAATATGCCTTTGATCTCGGCGCGTACCTGGCCCATTTCATAGGTTCGGCCCTTACGGGCGGATCGGTTTAAGCGGCAAACATATTGAAGCAGAGGCTCACATAATTCAAGTAAAGTCATAATCAGCACCTCAATTATCGCGAGAAGGCTCCTGGTCTATACCCAACGGGTATGATAATTCCCGGCAGGTCCAATTGTAAAGGTCTGCTATGGAACGGTCATATACAAGGTAATTTCAAAGTCGGCAGATTCGATTTCAGGCCAGCGAACAGCCAGGATTTTTTCCTGCTGAACCCGCTCCCACATACGAGCACTTTCCTCCCGGTTGAGCCGAAAATAATGAAGGCCCACATGCGAAGGAAGTTCCATTGGTGGATGTCGCTCCTCAGAAAGTTTTACTCCAAAGACTCTGCGTTCTACAAGGCTCTCAGGCATAAGCTTAAATTTATTGCCGTCTTCGATCAATTCCGCGAGGATTCGCGGATCTTCCCTGGTTTTGATGCCAAGGAAATACTCATTAGGAAGCGAAAGAGCCTCATCGGTAAGCGTAGCAAGCAGGATTTTGCGTTCCTGATTCAAAGTAAATGGGATTTTGAGGAACTTGGCTACAACGGCCCCTTTCAGTAGCGAACGGATCTTCATGCCAAGTTCGTTAAAAGAGATCGCGGGATTATCGTGATCGTAATGTGCAACTTCAAATTCACCGCGATCAGGATGCAGAGCTGCCAATTCAGCCAAGAGTTCGCGGAAATGGAGATACAACTCGGCCGGTGCAATGGTCGGGATCTGCAAAAAGTGCGTCAGGCGTGCACTAAAGCGACTCAGCGTCATCAATCGATGCATCTGCTCAAACTGTACTCCACGCATTGTATCAATACTAAAACCACCACGTGTCAGTTGAATTACCAATTCTTTGCGACTGGCTTCAACCTGATTGATCAAATCCCTAGCCATATCGCGTAAGATAGGCGAACCGCTTACAGCGAAACAGGGAGGTATGAACGACGTATCCTGCCGTGGCATACCAACTGCTTCCCCCGTAGCCGGTGCAATTTTCAACAGGGGCAAGACTTCCATATCGGAGCGGTCGTCTCCGTCGAGCAAAAGCCTGGCATTTATGTGACGAATGAGAATAGTCTGAGGACTTTCACCGCTATTTTCGTCGGTTCGTTCGATTTCGACAATTCGATATATCTGCTTGGCCCGGAAATCGTCTCCACTGTCACGATCAAGCGTATTGCCTCGTGAAGCGTACCATAACGGTACTCCAATACTGACAGTAAAAGGTCCCCTGGCTGTTCCAAATGCCTCCTTTATATCAAGCGAGGGAAGATGTGCGTTTTCCGGTACACCCACGATCAACCCGCTGGGCATTATTATCCGCAAGCGATCGAAACTGACCCGCATGTTTTCCAGTTGGTCGTCTGATATCTTGGCCTCGATCAGGCCATAAGGGTAAGCCCCGGCCAAACGTCGTTCGGTTATAAACTGATCGTGAATACTCCGCTGCATCAACTGCAGATGATGCGGTCGAAGAAACAAGCCCTCATGCCAATGAACCTGTCCAAAACCGGCCATAAATCAATCTCCTCGATCAGTTCCAAGTGGTAGTTGTTCAAACATTAGGATACCTGCCTCATCGACCGAGACCTTTCATCAAAGATTCGGCATACTTCGTAATCTGATCCATAATTTCGTTTTCACTCGATGCGTCATTAAGTGAGTTAGCCAATTCGATGTACTTCCGCCAGTATTTTACCTCACGTGCTTCCCATATTTTCGTTCCTCCCTCCATATCAACCATTGATGAAATCTGAGAAGGGGAGAACTTCGACATATAATATCTGGTAAACTGGTTTCCCGCCTGACCAAAAGCTGAGACAATTCCGGCTGTGAGACAACGGAGTTTTTCGAGCATGGCCTGACATTCGGATAAATCTTTCTTCTGACTGATGGCACCAAGCATAACTTCCTTAAGATCACCGGTAAAACGGATTGATGATCGCGGTGAGACCTTTCGCCACGTACTCCATATTAGAGGGTCGAGTTTTGTGACAAAATCAAACATCATTGCTATGAGTTGTGCAATATGGTCCGAGGTAATCTCAGTTTCGTCTGACAGAGACATTATTTTCTGCAGTCGTTTCGAGCATGACTGCGGCCAATCGCGGCCAATGTCCGGCAGCAAGCCTGATTCCCTCAGTTTCTCAACAAGCAATTGTTTTTTTGCTTCAGTAAGCGACGAGACAACGCCGGCTAATTTTTCCACAAGGAACTCCGGATCGTTTAGCTGATTTTGGGATGTTGCTGTGTGCTCAACGGCTGCTGCGGCCTGTGGCCCCCCGGCGAGAGTTTTTTCCCAACAGGGGAACCTGTCCCTCAACTCCTCTAGAAATGCCCGACGCTGCTCAGGAACGATTTTTGCTAAGGTTCGTTCAATTTCTTCGTTAAGTTGCTCCCTTCGGACCTGATCGGTCTCCTCGGCAAGATCCACCTGAATCATGTGAAGCCGATTTGCCGTTGCGATAACATCTTTCAATTTATGTGGTAAATAAGCAGCCAAAATACTCAACTCCCGTTCTTATATGAAGTTAACTTCCCTCTCATAAGAACCTGCAACGGGAGATTATACGACCTATCGGCCACAATCTCAAGTCTTATTTGAGACCAATCTGCACTGGCAAGTCTATTTGATCGGGACTGCTGGAATTCTGTTCAAAACGCATATCCACTGCCATAACATCTTTTGCGACAAGGACTTATACAAAATTAGCTCTCGGTAGGACCAAATAAGTCAGACCGATAAGACCGGCCGGTTACTGCATTTTTCCGGTCTGTTGCCGACAAAATGTTATTTTTATATTATCTTTATTTACAAGTAGTTACAGCTATTTGTCTTTAAAAACCGGGGAAAAACAGCCTGACTGATTTGCCTCAAGCCGTTTTATATTTTAGGTTTTAGACAGTATAGTAGAGTACGTATGCGATTATGTAAAATTATGACGATTAGAAGGAGGTAGCCACTATGGTTATACGCAAAAGAACTTACGGCAAATTGTTATTAGTCGGTGTTTGTCTAACAGCATGGTTGTTCGTTGTCGGCTGTTCGAGTTCGCCATTGTTAGTCCCGGCATCCGGTCAACCGGAAATGTTTTCAGTTGCACATCCTCCAAACTTGTCTCTGGCCGCTGGTGATGCCCTGGGAACAATGATCGTCGCCAACCATCCGGTTATGCTGGCCAAACAAAAAAGCGATATTCGGCTGGCTGTCAATAATCGGCCATCCAATTATTGAGGACGTGTAAATAAACAATTACAAGTTGTAAGAGACTAAATCTGACGCTGACGTCAAGTCCAAGCAAATTCGTCAATTTGTGAGGTACGATTGCCCCAAGAGGCGTCTTAGTTTCATGTTGAGTTTCTCTCTCGGCGAGGTAAACGCCAATCGGAAACCAACATCCGAATATATTTCATCGTGTTTTTCTGCTTCGTACGGTTCGTCCGGTTTAACGATCGATGGTGACAAGGCAGAAGCGCCGATCACGTAAACATTAGGATTGTTATTAAGAAAATCCCGCACTTTTTCGGTATTAAAATCGGTTGTTTCCGTCATTTTGTCCAGGTCGGCATATCCTTCGTAAACAAATTCAGCCACATTTCCAACCAAATGATGAAAATTGTAGGTTCTTTTTGTGTCAGCTCCCTGGTTAACCTCTTCAAACCACAACACCCCATCATCTCCTTTCACCGCAGACTCAGCATCTCCGGCGGTGTGTTGTGTATCTCGTTTGAATACCCCTGAATCGGGCCAGGGAAGTAGATTATAGCCGGGATACATTTTATCTTTCCAAATTTTGCTGATACCGGCGAGATGCTGCTTATATTGATCCCAGGTTTGGTCCCGCCGATTCCAACTGTCATCCGGGAAGTCTTTGACCGTTTTGTACGCCGCCTGCCAATCGGCCACCGTCGGCAGCCGGCAGCCTGTCAATTGCGCAAAATAAAGGGCGGCCTCCACTGAGATGTTCTGCATAGGGTGGGCGGGACAGGGTTCCTGCACCTCCATTTTTTCGGGGTAGAGACCTTCCTTTGTGATATTGCCCATTTCAATCTGCTGGGCTGATAAGCTACCCCGCTTAACCATCTGATGATCGAAATTATTCAGCCAGCTCGAATTTTTGACAATCTTCGTTCTGCTCCTGGACCAGTTCCACACCCAGGGACTCTCCTTCATTTTCCCTTCTACTTTCTCTGGAAGCAGTTTTTTAATCTCGGCCCATTTGTTTTCGGCATCAATCACATCGACAAGCAAACCAAGAGAGACTTCCGTAGTACAAAGATAACAAGTGTCGTTTACATTCACAAAAGTAAGGTTATGGTCTTTCCATGTGTACTCAACACGCTCGCTGTCGTCGGAAACTTTCGCCTGCCAATTCCTGCCATTTTTCATCGGACCGGCCCTTTTCAATGCTTCGGCCAGATCGTCTTTACTTTCTTCCTCCAGCAAGGCACGCAAATCGACAAGAAAATTCTGTACCGCTTGTGGCTTTTCCACCCCTTTATATAATTCTTCCACTTGTTGATCTACGCTTTTAATTTCTTCCAGGGCGGCCTGTTCGTCCAGTTTTTTCATAGATCGGTCATAAATCATTATGTTAAATCGGCTTTTTGTGCTCAACTTACTGTTGTCTTCAACGAATTCGTCTTTCAGGGCAACCGTTTCTCCGATCAATTTTTCACGATCGCTTTGATCTTTCGAGCATATATTATTAAAACATTTCTGCCAGCGGTTCAGTCCTTCATCCTGAAGCTCCCGGGAAAAAGCCTGCTTCCGGGCGGCATTGTCCATTTTTTCCATGATCAACTTACGCAATGCTTTGCGCAAGTCGAGTGCGAGCTTCAAATCGTTCGGATGAGCGGGCCAATCGGTAATTTCGCCCAGTTTTCGCCAGACAGCTATTATTTGTTCCGGATAAGCAAGGGGATCGCTTGCGTCTGCGATGTTTCCGGCAAGGTCGGCTATTTTTTGGCCATCCATTTCGGACGCTGTTTTCCTGAGTTGTTCTATTCTGTTTACGATAAGAGTGACTTCGGTTTTTGATTCCTTAAAGGCGTCTCGGTTCATCCATTTGTTATATATGTCACTAATAGTTCCCTGACGGTCGGGTGGGAGTTCATCAAGCTGATATCCCAGATTGAGCCAATCCTCAATATCAGAAAAATCCACCGCTAATTGGCCCGCGTCCTGGCGCCATTGTTTATATTTTTCACTGAGTTGCGTCCATTGGGCGCTCTTCATAAAATCTTCCACCGATGTGCCGGGGGCACCGTCAACCCAGGAAATCTGCCTTAAAGCATTGCCCAGAACATCCTCCCTTTTAACAGCTAAAGATTTTTTTATAGGGTTATACCATTCTTTGCGCGAAACACTCTGCGGCACGTCTGGGAACTCCCCCGGCAGATTGTTTTCATCGTCGAGTGATTTGAGGAACAATTCGAGCGTATCCATTTTGCCCCGTTTTTGCAGATACAATTTCCAATTATCCGCAGCCATTTGCTGGACAGTGACATTACTAATCAGATAGTCCCGGCGCTCGATCCATTCTGTATTAATTACTTTCGAGGAAGTTTTTACAACATGTTCTCTTATTCGCGTAAGCCACTGTTCCGGTGATTCCAGTTCTTTTTGGACGTCCAGTTTAAAACCCTGCAGTCCATTATCATAGTCCTTAACCAACTTATCGAGGGTATCTTTATTTTTCTGGACCGCCGGCAGTTGCCACAACTGTTCAACCTTTTCATTCCAGGGTTTAGATTCATTGCGTAATTCTTCGGCGCGCTTGGGCTTAATCTGTAATAGCTGCCCGATCAACTGATCGATCTGCGTGATTCTTTTGTCCCAATCCTCACGCTGTCCTCGCGGGTCCGATTCCAATTTGACATAATTCTCAGCCTCCCGGAGCCATGCGAGAAATGTTTCGCCGGTAGCCTTTCCATCAAAATCGCGATGTATGTCACTTTCCGCCATGAACAGTTGCCGATCAACCTTATCGGCCCAGTCTCTCTCGATAAACGTTTTGAGTTTTTCAGCCAGTTCACTAATACGCACAAGATTTTCAAGATCATCGTTATTGCTGAGTTGGGCATTGGAAAACGCGGGGAACAGGGCGAGAATCCTGTCGCCGGTCTGCTCGGCTGCCTGTGCAATTACAACCTGCAGCCGGGAGATTTGGGCCTTCTCGAATATTGTATCACGCCGTCGGCCCTGCTGGTTTAGTTCTTCAACCAACACGTTCTTGCGTGTTTCCACTTCTACCGACTGGTACCGGCGGGCAAGTATCTTGCGAATCTCTCTGTCTTCGTCTCTGTGCTGTTGGGTATTGGGCCATTGCGGTTCGCTAAGCGTACCCAACCTGCGCCAGGCCGCGTAAACAGCATCGGGGTTCTGTTCCGGGACAAGTGCCAATTTTACAAGGGTTTCCCGATCTTCCTGGCGGTTTATGCCAGTTGCCTGTTCGATACGTTTAATGACAGGCGCAAGCTCCGCTTCAACCCCGGTATCTTTCAGCTTAATCAGGTTGTGTTCTTTCCACGTGCTATATAACTGTTCGACGGTCTTGTCATCTTCCTTTGATTTGTCATCCAGCAAATAGAATAAGTCAAGACGCTCGTCAATATCGTTGAAATCAGCTATAAGAGCGTTCAACTCATGCCATTTCCGGTAATTTTCCGTCATGTCGCGTATTTGGGCCAGGAATTGCGTATCCTGGAGATCTGGGTAAGAGTCGTCCAACTTTATTTTACCGACCACATCACGCAATATCCGCTGGTGCGCATCGTCCGCCAATTTAATGAGATTCTTGATCCATGTCTTATCAGCAGGCGGCGTTACTGAAGCCGGCGGGAATTTATCGTTCAACGCTATTAAACCTTCTCTGGCAGCTTCAACCTTTATCTTCAAAGACCAGAAGCTCGGATCAGGGCGTAGATCTCTTTTAAGGGCCGAATAAACCTTTTGCCAAATATCATCTTTAAATACAGCAGGAATATCGCTGCCAAGTCTGACTTCTTCCAGGAATTTATCGATACGTTCCTGAGTGGGTTTTATCGTGTTTAAGAGTTCCCTTAAAGAACCCTCAGCCAGCAGAATCTCGTTCTTGTTCTTAACAATGGCAGGTATCTTGTTTTTGTCTTCAAGTGCGGCGATCATTTCCCTGGCCTGGCCAAATTTCGTCTCGAAACCAGCACGATCAAAATCTGGCGGCATCTGGGCGACCGCACCTTCAATAACTTTTACTATCTCCGGCCATTCGTCACGTGGATCAGATATAATTTCGTAATCTTCGACCTCTGTGAGCCAATCATTATAGGTCTGGCTTGTAGCTGTCCCGGAAAACTTACGGTATGTATCACTATTATTTATGAAAAATGTCTTATTAACGTTTTTCCACTGATCGCTTTCAAGATAGTTTAGTAGCTTCACCGTCAATTGAGTTGCGTCCTGCAGCTTTTTGATCTGGGCATCCGGCGACAGGCTTTGAATATCATTTTTTAAGCGTGCGACATAATCACCAGATTGATTGAGAATTGTCTCACCTTCCAGGTTGCTTGCGTATTGAGCGATCCGGTCCGGATACGAACCGAGCCTAGCAAACTCAAAAACTATTCGTCGCCGCGTTTTTTGCTCGTCCAGCTCCTGCAAAAGCGAATCCCTGCGCACGGTATCCGAAACATTTGTGTTATAAAGGTCCTTTAGGACTTGGCGTATTTCATCATCGCGTTTAAGCTCATCTTCGGTATTAGGCCAGGGCGGGTTCGTAAGTTCACCTATCTTACGCCAGGCGGCATAAACAATCTCAGGCTTCTGACTGGTCACACCGGCCAAATTCAGCAGTTGCCGCCTATCAGTTTTCGTATATACATCGAGGAGTTCATTAACGCGTTTATTTGCCGATCCAAAAGCCTGCCCTACCTGAGAATTTTCAAACACGGCATGGCCGCTCCACTTGTCAAATAATTCCCTAACAGTTGTCGCCCCTTCTGACGGCCTGCCGTCAAGTTGATAAAACGCTTCAAGACGGTCGATAATAGTGCTATAATCCAAGATCAGGCTGCCGGCATCCTGATGCAACTGCCGATAGGCGAGGCAGAGTTTTTCCCATTTATCCGGGTCTTTAAGTCGGACCGTCTCGTCGTCCACTAACATATCGTCAATGGCCGCTTTAAGGGTAGTTTCCCTTTGTGCATTAATCATTTCTACAAGTACGTCGTGCCAATTTTTGGCTAAATCCGTTTTTGGCTCAATCACGAATTTTTTTGGCAATTCTTTATCATTATCAAGAAATCTGAAAAACTCCGAAAGCCGTTCGACTTTATCACGAAGCTCGATATATAACTTGGGATCGCGTTCAAGATTTTGAAGTTTGACCTGGGCCAGGATTTCTTCTCGTCGATTCTCCCATTCCTTGTTTATTACACCGGAGAGGAAAACCATTTGTTTAATTGCATAGAACCATTCGGTGGCACTTTTGGATATGGTGGGTATCCAATTACCATACTCCACAATTTTTTCCTGCAAATCGTCAAAATTTCCGGCCTTACTGATCGCCAACAGTTTGGATTCTTTCTGCTCGTTATATTCCTGTGCAATCATACCTTCCATGCGTCTGGCATTAGCCCACAATTGCTCTACCTTACAAACTACCGCCGCCACCTTAAGAAACCTATCGACAGTGGAGATCAGTTCCTGGCAGGGCTGTGGAGAAGATTTTATGCTATCATTAAATGAGGAGATAAGTGAATCGAGCGTTTGACTATGTGAACTCCAGCCACGATCCTTGTCCTCGGCCCATTTTCTGGATATTTTTTCTATATCATCCACAAACGGACCTCTGATAACATTCTTAATCTCTTTTATCGCATTATAGGCTTCAAGGGCCTTTTTGGCCTGATCGGGGTCCAGTTTAGCTGAGGAATAATCGGCAAGTTCCGTCAGGGAATCATCTCGCCCCGATATTTTGCGTGGGTCCAGTTCGATTCCAGCGGTTTTTCGTGTGCCTATACGTGCCAGAACCTCTTGTTTGAGAAGGGGGTTAACACTCCACCTGTCTCGAACAGCCTGGTCGTCCTGCAACCTTGCTATCCAATGGTAATAATCCAGGCACAAGCTGCTCCATTCTTCCTGTTGTATGGGCGGCGGCGGAGGAGGAGGCGTCATCCACTTAATTACCATTACCGCTGTTATGGCAAGTGCGAAGACGACGATCGCCGCCACAACGAGCAAACGTGACGACATAACTTTCGTGATGCGCAGTTCGGAAAGCTTTTGTTCGACATCCTCAAGCGTCAGAGATTCCGGCTCAAGATGTGGGGTAAGCAGGCGATTGCATAGAGCACGCCAGACCTGGCCCTGTTTGCCGAGGCGATTCCATTCAGGAGAATCGGAGACAGGCCAACCTCCTACTGAACTGAACGGTCGGTGTGTCACCAACTGGTAAATCAGCTCGCCGATCCCGTGGAAATCGGCAACCTGATCTCTTCTGGCATCAATACGTTTGGCAGGAAGCGGGTCGGTTAATACTATTTTGAGTCTGTCAACACCGCCTTCGCCGGCAATAAGCACATTGGCAGGCTTGAGGTTGCCATGCGGCTGATCACAAAAGCGTTTTAGCTCAAGCAGCGCCTTGACTACCGAATCAATTATCGTATGGAGAGCCGCACCGGGGAGTTTGACTCGCCCGTAAATCAATTGCTGGAGTGAACGCGGGAAATAGTCAGTGACATAGAAATCACCATCAGAGGTGGTTCCAGTCTCATGTATTGGCGCCCAATATCCGGCGCTATGAGTAGCGAGCTTCTGTTGGATACCGGCGGCTTCCAGGAACAACTGGGATTCAGACTGTAAGGATGTTTTGTCGGCGGCGCCGGCGATGGGCTGGAAAACTTTGACGGCATATTTGTCCGCAGTATCTCCCCTGGTTGCCCGTGCGGAAAATACTGTTGAAAACCCACTACGGGAAATTTCACGAACAGTTTCATAACTGCCAAACGCTGTCATTTATTTCCTTTTCCGCTTATCAGCACCGGCAATACCAGCTGTCAAGGACAAGCCCCAAAATCAGCTTACTTGGCAAAGAACAGTAACAGGACAAATTTATCAAAAGCATTTAGGCAGGTTAAAGCAACCGATACCGCTGGACTCCAGGCTGATTTTCGCCGTCCGTTGCGTCCCACGCCAGCACTTCAGCGGTATGATTAATCGTCTGGCATCGGCATTGCCGGGCTGGTCCTGATGTATTCCGGGAAGATCGGCAAGAACAAACAAATAATCATATTTTCGTTTTTTCCATGCTTTCCAAACCGGATCTTTGCCCAGAGTCAACTGTCGCGGCCCATTCTGGTCGAATCGCATCACATATAAATACCCATCTTTTTTGGCATCGAGACGAATTGGATTGTCAGGTTTCCAATAGTCGGTCATCGACATATTTTCCCAGAAAGAATACTTCGATTTATTCACGCCGATGATATTGACCTCTGCCGATTTATCGCCAATCCCTTCGGCGCTGACGACAATCTCGCGCCCAAGAATCATACGACATCCACCGGTTGCCGAAACCATCAAGACCAGGACCAGGATCAAGACCAGTCCACAACTCTTTTTCATCCTGTTCATAATTTTTAGCTCCTTAAGTGTACCTCGATTATCTTATTGATTTCACGATTGAATTTGCAGTCCGTTACAACCAAGCTTCGTGTAAGTAGTACAAGGCTGTCCAAATCGGCCATTAATCGATCGAATACTTTGTGAATGCTTCCCGGAGTCGCATCTCCGTAATTGCGGCATTCACTGTCACGGCCGATACCCGGAAACGTACGGACAATCATTGCCAAAGTAGCATACCACAGCTTCGCCGGGATGATCTCGAAGGCATCTTCGGGTGAGACTTGCTCATGGGTCAGGCGGTGCGGCCACAACAACTCACCCCACCGGGAGTCATTATCAAAAATATTTTTGATCCTCAAGTCCAGACTTACAGAATTGTCATACTCGCTGTCGGCCTGCCGAGCCAGGCTAAGCATTTTATCCAGGACCACAGGCAGTGTGGTCTGGCCGTTAACCAGGAGTGTCCTGACCATCAAGACTCCAATGGAATACAGATCATAGGGGGAACTCAACAAAGGCACCAGTTCAAACCAGGTCTCAGGTATTGTCACCCCTTCCGTCGCGCGCAAATTCGAGACCTGCGCCTCGCTGAGGCGTTGATCGATTGTCCGGAAACGCCATTCCCCAGAGGCCAGCGTGCCTTCTGTCTCGAGACGTCCATACAGATCCAAACGACCACTGGCGAGATTCAGACGCAACCCTATCAGGTCATTCGAGGCCGCTTCGATACGCTCATGGGTGGTGAACGTGCCTTCAAGAACGAATTTTTCGCTGGTGCCCAACAAAGTGACCTGACGGATGCGGATAGTTCCATGTCCCTGAACCGGCATACTGGCCGAAACCGGACGATAAACAGAAGCGCCTTCATCGCCGGCAGGCAGATAATACGTAGTGTCACTGGTTTGGATCGGCATCGCAATCACATTGCCGGCTTCGGCCAGGACTACCTTGGCAGTCCATAAAACCGGTAATCCACGTCCGAGGTTACCTAGTTTCACCTGAAAGCTGTCCGGACTGAGGTTGAAAAACGGCCGTTGTTGATTACAAGTCATGGTTTGTACCGACCAGACCAAGTCGGCAAGCAGGCAGAGTTTCAAATGAAACGTCTCAGCCAAACTTCCCAATACCCCGTGCGTATCTAAAAAAAACCGCCCGCCGTTAGTATCTGCGTCATCCACGTCCTTCAATATGCCTGCCGCTTCGCCCAGATCAAGCTTGCTTCGGCCGTGTTTTATCCCCTCCCAACTCCTGCCACTCAAAAGGTCGATGTGATCTTCCAATCCAATAGTCCCTCTCCCACGTACCAGCATGAAACCACCAGAGGGATTCAAAGCAATGATATTGTCTTGTTCGCGGCAAATTTCAGAAATGTCTTTGGTATGTTCGTTGGCGGGAGCGTCCGGCGTTACCGGGATAAATGAAGAATCCGCCTTCAAGGTCGGCTGGTATAAATACCGGTGCAAAGTCTTGCTGTATTCGGCAAGACCTTTCTCTCTGAGCAAAGCGTCATCCTGGCACAACTGCCAATAATCATCCCCGCCGTGGCCCTTCGGATGAATCGCCTCCAGTATCGCCATATCCAAAAAAATCGGTTTCGGGTGAGCCGATTCCCATCCGGTTTTGATGATGCCTGCCGCCTCAAGCGATTCGAACGCGTGAAACTGACGAATCCAGCGGTCGTCAAGCATTGGATTGGTCAGTGGCCGACGGCTAACGGCTGCCGTACCGGCCAAACCGTCAAGAGTTTGAATCCACAATTCGATCCAATGATGCACTTTTTCGTCGGCGTCAATGACACAGCCCAACAATATCCTGGCATCTATAGTATTCCGTAAGACCACCAGATAGCCGGCTGCCGGATCACGTTCAAGCTTCACTATCACACATATTTTCAGTGGCGAGTCTTTTTGTTCCACAGTAACGGGTATCGCCCCGTAGCCGTCGGGCAACCGTCCGCCAGAAACTTTTGTATTGGGAAATAACATGAATCTGCCGCCCTTACAAAAATAGTTCAACTAAGTCATAGAATCGCTACCATACGATAACCTGGCATTTCGTTATCCTAAATGAATTTTGTCTGCGTCTATCTTGAAATCATCCCGGGCTTTCATAAAAGTCTTTCCTGCCTGGAGGGGATCGACCGGGACAGGCGAGCCTCAGCCGCCAATTATTACCGTGGGACAACCTAAAACGATTATACCGCCGTGCGCGGTATTATCACCCATCCGGGCAGCCGGCATATTACCTATTAAGACAGTAGCGGAACCTTTTGCAATAGTGTCAGGAGGTCCGACACAAGTTACCATGTCACCCACACGGGCAGCGGGCATGCCGCCGATCAAAACGGTGGGACAGCCTGGCGGCAAAATCGGACCGCCTACATGCGGTACAACAGCCGTTACCATCGGACAGGTATGCATATCAGTAATTCTGGCAGCAGGTGGCATTAAAAAATCTCCGATTAATTATCGTAAGTTATTACAAAAAGCTACCGCATTTTACCACGTATTTTTGCCTTCTGCGACATTTTTTCCCAGTTCGATAAAAGGCTTTAATGCTTTAGCGGTTTTTTTAATTTCGCTTTTGGTTTGTTGTGACGGTGGATCCTGCCCTGCCATTTCCGGTACTTCCGGCAAGTCAAGCTCTGGTTTTTGCGGCATTTCGGGTACTTTGGCTTCTATCCCCGGCGGGGCTGGTTCGGAATTGGCCAGGGCCTTTTGAACTTCCTTGGGGTTCGCTTTCATCGCCGCGGCCAGCTTGACCGCACCGGCGACGGCGACGGCGGAAGAAGCCTCTTTCCCCATAAGTTCTTTTGCCTGAGCAACTTCTGGCGGCAAGTCTGCGGCAGCGGCTGAGGTTGCTTCAGTTTCCGGGTCCTTTGACCAGGCAGCCGCCTGAGCCGACCACGCCCCAGGTCCCTTAAAATCAGTAGCCTTGGCCGCTTCTTCAGCAGCCAATTTGTTTTGGGGCGTAGGCTCTTTCACCCAGGCTTCAGCGGCCAGTTTTGCTTTGATATCTTCCGGAGTCATTTGAGGCCCGACTTCATCGGCACTTTTGCACGCCCACCAAACAGATTCCCGCTGCGGCATATCACTTGCCATCTGGTCGATCACCTTATCCGGCGGAATCTGGGCCTCTTTACCTGCCGGATTGGCATCAGCACCTTTTAAAGCATCTATTAGTTTGTCAAATTTAAGTTTCATTGGCTTAGTATCAAGTATTACCTCAAGAAATATTGCTTTCCACAAGTGTTGTGCTTCAGATTAAAATTTGTGCATTATATTGCTATTATTTATATGATAAAGTGAGTTGTTTAATTTTTGCCAGTTCTTCCCTGGTATATCGATTAGTTCTTTTAACCGGGAATCCCACATCCTTTCCAGTGAGTTCGACAATAACATCCACTGCCAGATCGCAAGTTCTTAAATAGTAATCCGGATTATCGGGAAACAGGTTAACCGCCAACTCAAACCGATCCAGTAAAGGCAGCATGTGCGGCACAATCCAGGTATTTTCCATATAAGCACAATGATTGATCCATTCAGCAGATCGTCGTCCTTTTGAGTCGAGTACACGTTGAACGAATTTTTCCCGTGCCGATTTATGACCTAAACGAGCGTTCCCAATAATAAGACTTTCGTCAACGGTTGCTTCGGCTTGCTGCATATCCAACTCTCTAGCCCACAATTGCTTGTTAATACTGGATGGAATCCGGCCTGCTATCAGAGGAATCTGTTCCTGAGCAAAGTCATCCTTGACCTTTTTATATGCCTGATACAGATCTTCTTCATGTCTGGCTGGCGGATGAGTGTGCAGCAGGCCTACGGCCTCGGCAACTACTTCGGCATCGTCATCGAAGAGGCGCTCCATGGCGATTTCAACAGCTTTGTCACCACCAACAGCCTCCAGACAGGCCAGGGTGAGTTGCCTTACCTGAGGGCTTTCATCTTTGGCCAGAGTGGATAAGGTCGATACTGCCGGTACTCCGATATTGGCAGCGGTCGTCGGGGCATCCCAATTCATACTCTTAATTTGCTGAACCAGCACATCAATTGACATTTTATGCTCCAGTTGATCTGTTATTAATTCATTTTTATGACACGATGTAAAGCATAGTAAAACGGAAGCGAATAAAATCGCCCGGCCCCATCGTTTAATACCACGTACGGTTTCGAATTTTGTTGAGACATGTCCTGCATTCTCCATCGGTATCATGATTACTAAAATCCTTTAAACTAAGAAAACAGCCACGAACCCCGTTACCAGAGGTATTATGGGTACCATAGCCGACATCATTATATCGGGGTTGATTGGCAAGGTTGGGGGTGGCATGAGCCGCTGCCAGCCATGAAATGGGATACATCAGTGACATGCGGGAATAGGTATCTTTGGCCGGATTATCCGAGTGTTGATTATGGCAGTGCTCCAATCCTAAAAAGTGACCTATTTCATGGGCCAGAGTCCTGGCTACACGTTCCTGTTCCTGATTATCATCAACACCATCGTCAACGGTGAGAACACCCGGATCAACGGTTCTACCCAACTGGGTCGTGAGACGATCGGCCAGTTCCCGACGAACTCCCAGGCCGACCCAACCTGCTTCACTGAAAACATTTATTATATACCAGTTAATACATCGGTCTTTCCAGTTGGCCGCTGGCGCCGAGCCGGTTGCCGCCTGACGGCGGGTGCGCTGAATGCCCAAAATCTGACATATTTCCCCCCAATTATCACTATCGGGCCAATTTACCTGATTAGCATGGGAAAGCCGTATGGTATCGTCAACAGTTGTCTGAATAGTGAAATCAATACCCATGGGTCGCCAGATTTTTCGGGTCCGCGCTAATATATTGGCAATATTGATATTACTGGGAACATTTCCGGTAGTAACCGTTACACCGGTCTGGGAATCAACTCTCACCCGGTGCGGACGAATAGGCAGATTTCGTGCCGCGAATAAGTGCGGTTCAATCTCCGCAATGACCGGCCCATCGCTTGCTCCCAGATGGATCTGAATCTTTGTTTCAACCGTGTGGTTACTGGCAACGCCGCGTAACCGGATGATACCGTTGCGGGCCAATTCCCGGTCGGCCGCCGGGGTTACAACTGAACAGACACCGGTCTGTGTGCTGGTGACATAAAGTCGGGCCGTATTGCTTATATCTTCCCGAACCAGTTTGATATCCACTTCCTGTCCGACCATAATACCTACCTGGGTACCGCGCGCATCGGTAGTGTTCCATCGTGCCGGTCGGTCGCCCATGGCATGACCGCGGTTATCCGGGTGTGGTTTGTCAAATTCTGAAAAGCCCGTGGCGGCCCGTTCAAATCGGACTGGTACGACAATCCTGCGTCTGCGAAAAAGATTAATTCTATTCGACATAATCAACTTCCTGGTTCATCATCAACTGCTTCATCTATTGTTTCACACAAATCGGCATTTGCTACTCCATTTATCGTTTGCTCTAAATTGACCTGAAATTCCAATATGGCCCGATCTAAAGCTTCATCCATATTTCCGTCAACACCGTCCTGGTTTGTCCCGGAATCGCCTAATTGATATCCCAGCGTTCGCAACCTCCGTTTGACACCTTCAATGGTATCCTCATCTGGCGCCGTTCCGGTGAGATTTCTTACCTCATAGGTGGACTGGACACGGTCCCCGTGCAAAATATCTAGGTGAAGCGTTCCCGGCCTTACCAGGATATCAATCTTACCGTCAGTTCCGGTAGTTCCTTCCTGAATAGTATACCTGCCCTGTCGCAGTTGGTACCGAAGCCCACGGATGCCGCGGACATCATCGTCATCAGTTGCATCGGCCCAGCCGGGCGAGGTTTGGAAATAAATCCGCATGGTAACTGCGTTAAGCGAATTAAAATATGGTGAACCTCGCCGTAGTCTCGCTATTATTTCCTGTATTCGAGACCCGCCGGTCCCACTTCCTGTTGTAACATCATCTGTCATTATTGTCCAAAGACCTCTCCTAATTTTTCTCGAGTTTCATCATTCATTTCGCCAGTTGGTTCCAGGTCATTGTCTTCCTGAAAAGACTGTATCGACCCGCGAATATCTTCGTCAGCCGGATAACCTAAGTCATGCAGTCGGCCGGCCACACCTTCGTCGGTATCAATTGGATTTACTGTACCGAGACTCACCGGGAAAATCAAGCGATTTTCTCCATCGACCACCCGGATTGTGCCTTCGCGGGCATTGGGCGGGATGGGCGCCTCGACAAAACCTTCGCTGTCGGTAGTGCCTTCCTTGATCAGCCGGTCATCGATATAAAGCGTATAGGGCTTATCGGACAACGGCTCATTATCCGCCATGATACGCACCTTCAGCATTGCCGGTATGCCTTTTTTACGGAACCGGTGTCGTTGTTCGGCGGCACAATCCTCTTCTTTAAGCTCTTTATCAGGAATATGCACAATATCCCCGGCCTGGAGAACATTAGGATCTTTCCGCTGCTGTTTTAACTCGGAATTTTCCGCATGATTCCAGACCGTCTCCCAGAACAAACCATATTTGTCGGCAATACTGGTAATGCATTCACCTTGTTTAACTTTATGCTGTTTAGCCAAAGCTTCTGCTCCTAAATTTTTTCCCATGCTTCTGCATCGAGTTTTGGGAAGGTGACTTTACAGGTTCCCGGTTCGATGCCGTCGATGCGGGCGAAACCGTTTCCGTCAAGCGTTCCCTCGGCGACCGAATCGTCTGGGAGGGTGATTCGGTACTTCTCACTGGCCACTGGTTCATCCTCTTCGTCCACCATTTCGATCTCTATCCATGTCTTTTCGTCTTCTTCATCCTCGACTTCCTCTTCGGTCGGAGGTTTGTAAGGTTTTACCTGTTCAGAGCCGTACTTGCCTTTTTTGTTTTCGATCTGCTCGGCCTTGATTTCGGCCATTTTGCCCGGATCGGCGATGTCGGCATCTTCGGCCTCATCCGGTTCGGCCGGTGCGACTGGTTTTACTGCTTTTCCATCTTTTGGATTCATAATCAGACTCCTCGGTTAGTTTATCATGACTACTCCACCCTTGAGAGTCAACATTCCATCACCTTTAACCGTTGTTGAAGATGATTTTAGATCAGCCGTCGCGGGTGATTCCAGGGTCAACCCGCCGGTGCCTTTTATGGAAGCGCTACCTGTCCCCTCGACCGATACATCACCTAACGCTTTCTGATCGATATTGCCCTTAGCATCCAATTTGACATCGCCACCAGCTTCCTGATTGATATTGCCGTCAGCTTCCAGGGCAATATCACCAGTGGTGCCGATCTTAATACCACTGGACTCAATAGCGATAAATGAATCACCAACTTTGATTGTAACATTTGTCAACCCCTCGATAGTGATATTATCCGCTGTTAGGTAATAGTCGTTGGTTGTTTCTTCTGAGTGGTTCGCTTTGAACACTTCCGCCACGTCGCCGCCCACGGCAAGGGAGAGACTCCCATCAACAGCCTTGGCCTCTTTGCCGACGACCTTCAGATTGCGGTCCTTACCGATTTTTTCCTTGTGGTCGGAACCGATCGTCTCGGAACGATTGTTCTTTACATGCTCAGACTTGTCCTTCTCGACAACAAGATGACGGTTATTAAGAATCGTCTCGAAGCGATCGTTTTTAACACGTATATCCAGATTTTTCTCGGCGTGGATAAAAACCTGCTCCTCACCTTTTTTGTCCTCGAATCGAATTTCATTGAAACCCCCGCCATCTGGGCTGGAGTTGCTTTTGATATATGACTTTGTCTTATGTTCGGGTAGTTCGTAATGAGGCATGGCATCTTCGTTATAGACCCTGCCGGTGATAATAGGTCGATCAGGATCGCCCTCCAGAAACTCCACAATCACTTCCTGACCGACACGGGGCAAAAACATAGCGCCCCAACCATTACCGGCCCATAGTTGGGCCACCCGGATCCAGCAGGAACTGTTTTCGTCCGCCTTGCCATAGCGATCCCAATGGAACTGCACCTTGACCCGGCCGTATTCATCAGTGTGAATTTCTTCGTTTTCGGGACCTACTACCATGGCCGTTTGCGGACCCTGGATCGAAGGCTTGGTGGTAATGCGTGGTGTGCGGAATGGTTGCTTGACATCGATAGCATTAAAGCTACACGAATAGTCAAGTTCGGTTTTCTCACCCGCATAGTCGGCTGGTTCAGAGACCTGATAGTTTACAGATGTGATAAGATATTCCTTGTTCTGCTCTTCACGGAAATACTTATCCAGTTTGAATGTACAGCCCGCTCTGATACCCAGGACATTAGAGTGGGCCTGGGCCACCTCATATTGCGATTGCAGTTCTTCTATCCGAATCTTGGCATAGGTCTGAGCCTCCTTATTCTCGACGTATTCACCGGGATAATCATATATTTCATAATCTGATAAAGCATGCTCTCGCTTGACCTTTGAGTTGGCATTTAGATCTTTTTTGGGACTTGTAAAGTCAAAATCGTTAAGAGCATAGACGCCGGGTTGAACGGTACTTTGAACCTGCCAGCGTTGAATATACTCACCGCTCGACATCCCTTCTTCCTCTGCATGGTACTCAATCTCTTCATAACCCTCATGTGGTTTGTGCACAGTATCCGGATTGGCCAATACCAGAGTATGCTTGCCGTTCTCATGCTCAAAGTAGTAGTATATCCCTTCCTGTTCCATGAGTCGGCTGACAAAATTGAAGTTTGTTTCACGGTATTGCGCACAATATTCCCATGTCCGATAGTCGCCTTTTTCGCCGAGCTGGTCCTCAAAATCAGTGAAGCCGATGTCTCGAAAAACATCCATAATGATATCGGGAACCGTTTTTTTTTGAAATATACGGCAATCAGCACTGCGAGTCAGGAACCACAACCAGGGCACTACGGTCGCCTGATAGTGTACCAGGTTGTCGCTGCGTTCGTCGGTCTGTACAAAACGGCTGACAAACCCATTGAAGTACCGTATCTTGTCAGCGTCCAGCATGAGACGCACTGTTACGTTCTGACCACCAATTTCATCAAAGCCGATATCATCTCTTTCACTAACCAGTTCCAGCTCCAGTTCAAACATTCCACCGAGCCGTTCATTCCCCGATAAGCCTATCGGCACAAGTGCGTCCTCGCCATTTTCATCCTTGAGTGGCGTAGCGATCATCAACAACCTGTTTGCCTGAGATATAGCCATTGCTCATCCGTCCTATTCAAGGCCAATGTAATTTATGCGAAATACCGGTTATTTACGACAAATGACAATCCTGCAAAACTTCGGATCACAGTTGAGCTGAAGTTGCCATCGACACCCTGTCGTTCAACTTCATGCAAACTCGTAATGGAAATCGCCGTCTTTTTCGGAAATATGCACTTTCTCTATTGTCTCGCCTTCCATCAGGCGATTTAGAAATTCCTGACTGATCGCCGGCAGTAACGTGTGGGTGAGAATGGCATCGACCATACGGGCGCCACTTTCCACCTCTGTACAACGGCTGTTGATCAGTTCCACCACTTCATCATCATAAGTAAATGGTATCTTCTGATTTTCTGCCAGGCGTTTTTTTATCCTGCCCAATTGCAGCTTGATTATACTCTTGAGGACGTCATCACTTATGGGATAGAATGGCACTACCACCAGTCTGCCAAGAAGCGCAGCCGGGAAAACCTTGCGTAACGGTTCGCGTAAGGCTTTGGTTATCCCTTCCGGTTCAGGCATCAAGGCCGGATCCCTGCACATATCCATAATCAGATCGCTGCCGACATTACTGGTAAGAATGATAACGGTATTCTTAAAGTTAATCATACGGCCTTCGCCGTCTTCCATCTGTCCTTTATCGAAAACCTGGAAGAAAATCTCATGCACATCCGGATGGGCTTTCTCCACTTCGTCGAGCAGTACCACGCTGTAAGGCCGACGACGAACCGCCTCGGTAAGTATCCCTCCCTCACCGTATCCGACATAACCTGGAGGTGCGCCTTTGAGCGTCGAAACCGTATGTGCTTCCTGGAACTCGCTCATATTTATGGTAATAACATTATGTTCGCCACCATACAGGGACTCAGCCAACGCCAGCGCCGATTCCGTTTTCCCCACCCCACTGGGACCCGCCAGAAGAAATACGCCTATTGGCCTGTTGGGGTTATCCATGCCAGCTCGTGAGGTTCGGATTCGTCTGGCGATAACTGATAGAGCATATTTCTGACCTATCACTCGCTTTTCCATCGCATCAGCCAGGTTTAGCACCGCTTCGATCTCGTTTTTCACCATCCGACCAACAGGAATTCCCGTCCAGTCGCCGACAACCGAAGCCACCGCCTGCTCGTCCACACTCGGAAGAATAAGTGGATTTTCTCCCTGAAGTTCACCAAGCTGTGACTGTAATTTCTTAAGCTTTTCTAAAAGCTCTGTTCGTTCCTGTCGGCTTTTTTCATCCGATTCTTTGCCGGCAACGTCCGACACATCACTTTCGGCAGATTTCTCGGCCTTTTTACTTTCCTTTGCATCTTTCACCGATTCCTCAGAAATTTCTTCCATTTTCTCTATCGCCCCATCGGACATTTTGCGTAACTTACTTCGAATATCCAGGATTGAATCGACCAGCTCTTTCTCCTGATTCCATTGCGATTCCAGATCCGCCAGTCGCTCCAACTCCTTATCGCGCATTTCCGTAATCTCGCTTAGACGTTCGTCATGTTCAATGCCGACCGCTATTTCACGATTGATTATCTCCAGCTCGGTATCCAGCGCCTGAATACGTCTTTGGGAATCCTCGACCGAAGCTGGAATACTGTGTTGGCTGATGGCCACACGGGCACAGGCCGTATCAGTCAGACTGACCGCCTTATCGGGAAGTTGACGAGAGGGTATATAGCGATGTGACAGGCGTACCGCCGCATCCAGCGATTCGTCCAGCACTTGTACCCGATGATGTTTTTCCAGTTTCGATGCCACGGCTCTCATCATTTGTATTGCTTTTTCTTCGCTCGGCTCATCAACCTTGATTACCTGGAACCGACGTGTAAGAGCAGGATCTTTTTCAAAGTATTTTTTGTACTCCGCCCAGGTAGTGGCCGCAATAGTGCGTAAAGTACCACGTGCCAGCGCCGGTTTTAGCAGATTGGCGGCATCGCCCTGACCGGCGGCTCCACCGGCTCCGATAAGGGTATGAGCTTCGTCGATAAACAAAATGATGGGTTTGGGGGAGCTTTGTACCTCTTCTATTACCTGACGCAGGCGGTTTTCAAATTCACCTTTCATACTGGCGCCGGCCTGCAGCAGCCCAAGATCAAGCGTACGTAGCGTCACATCTCTCAACGGCGGCGGCACATCACCACTGGCAATTCGCTGGGCAAACCCTTCAACAACGGCCGTCTTGCCAACGCCCGCCTCTCCGGTCAGAATGGGATTGTTCTGTCGCCGGCGCATTAGAATATCAATGATTTGTCGTATCTCTTCATCCCGGCCGACAATCGGATCCATATCGCCAGTCCTGGCCTGCTCGGTAAGATCCACCGAAAACCGGGCCAACGCTTCTTGTTTGCCCATCGCAGCCGGAGCTACTGCTCTGCTGGTTTCTCCCGGCTCGGCGCCAGCCGCCAGCTTCGACCCATCCTGCGCCGCCAGAGAGTCCTCCGTCGATCCTCCCACAATCTTGGCAAAGTCATCTGACAACTGCTCTGACTTGATTTTGGCAAACTCGCCCGAAATGTTCAAAAGAATGTTCTTCAAACTGGTTGTCTTCAAAATACCGACAATAAGATGTCCCACACGAATCTGCGAATCGCCATATATGAGCGTAGCATATACCCACGCCCGCTCTACAGACTCCTCTAAATGACCGGATAGATCCGATATCGAGGTCGATCCGCGCGGAAGTTTATCCAGGGCCGCGGTCATATCAGCCGCCAACCGGGATGGGTTGACATCAAAGTGCCGGATAATTCGATGAAGATCGGAATCCTGCAACTGCAGTATCTGATGGAGCCAGTGAACCAGTTCCACGTAAGGGTTGCCACGCAGCTTACAAAAAACAGTAGCACTTTCGATAGCCTTGTAAGCGAGACTATTGAGTTTTCCAAACAGTTTCGAGCGACTTATTTCTGCCATAAAAAATTCCTTTTTGTTTTGTAGAGTCGGTTTACAAATCGTTGTTGCGGCACACTATGCCGCAGTCGGCTCTAATACACAATCATCTACAGCTTTTTCGATAGGCCGGCTTTTCAGCCAGATCGAACAGCCCAACTGCCCCATTTGGCCCAATTGCCCTTGCGGAATATCCTGTCCCCTCAACACAAGCTGAACCTCCCAGGCTAATCTGTCTCCGACATAATTGCGCACCCACCCGACCAGTTGTTTGAGGCCCTGTTCGCCCGGCAGCATCTGCCGATACTTGGCAAAATCCATCGGTCCCATCTTAATTCTGAACTTATTTTGGCAATCCCAGACACGTTCTCCAACAATGGCCGTACTGCCAAGCAAACCCGTTTCCGGCGACTGACCTAGACGACAGAAACTGGCCGGAGGAAGATTTATCCAATGACTGAAAAACTGCTTGATCTCGACGGGAACGTGAAAATACCCGCTCAAAATCGCCTTTAGACCTTCAGCGTGCCTGGACTGACAGACAAAGTGTCCTGAAAAATAAAGCTTGGCCTTATCTGGTATCGCATCTCTTTTTCGCAGAGAACTCATTCCAATACCAAGGAGACTGCCGATATAAACCGAAAAACGATCGTCTTCCGGCCGATCATAATTGACGGTTTTTTGATTGCACGCCCATGCCCGGTAGAAGAGTGACACCATACGGTGATTAAAAATGTCCAGGAAGCGGGCCAGCGATTCGTCTCCATAGTGGCGCATTCGCTCTCGGGCATATTCGGTAATGTGCAAAGGCAAGGGAGCGTTTGGGCCGAGCAGGCCGAAAAAACGGACAAACATTTTCGAGGGACTTCCATCTTTACCCAAAATATAATCAGAAATGGCTGACGGCGCAAAGGCCAGCGAGGGGTTCTGACAAAAACGGACAACATCGTCTTTGGAGACCACAGAGGTGCCAAATCGCGGATTCCCGGGATGGGCGCACTCGATCCACCGAACCGCTTGGAAAAAATCAAACGTATAAGGCGCTTCTGCCAATCTTTGCATCAGAGAATGTGTCCCATTCCTGTTTTCATCGGCCATCTCATTACCTCACCACGTTCTAATGTCTGAATTACTGTTTCCGTAAAAGAATTAATCGATACGTATTTGGAAAAAAACTGCTCCAGGACACTGCCCAGCAGAAATACACCCGTTCCCTCAAACGCGCTTTCATCAAAAGTAACTGTCAACTCCAATCCGCGAGCGAACGTGACGGGTCCGTGTGTTACAATTCTGCGAACTATCGGTTTACTGCTTACCGACTTCACTCCGTCAATTTGTTTGCGTATCTGAGGGTCGCCGACATCGCCGTACAGTTTCATCATATCACGTAGAACCGCGGCGCCTTCACCGCCGTCCGTATCGGACAGCGAAAGATAGTTCAGGGTCAAATGACTGATCGCACGCCAGGCAACTTCACCCTCGGCACACGATGGCCTGGGAGGAGCGGGAACACCCACACAGCGAATAGATTCGTACGGGGCGCTTATGTCCATGGTGAAATCATTCTTACCCTGGCCCACAGACATGTGTAGCGGCAGGTCACGATTGGTACACAACGTATCCACCGCCAACTGACGCAAATCAGCACTGTAAGGTGCTTCCTTGGCATCAACCAGCGAGATAAAAACCTCACTGCCGCCATAACTTGGTGAACGGCCCCCCACTCGCTTTTCACGACTGGAAAGTGTTCGCGGGACTCTATGAGTAGCGTAATAGGCCCCGCCGTCTTGATCCTGGCCAGGACCACCGGCATAGTAGAAAGGCAGAAATTCCTCCTCTTGCTCAAGATCGGTCCCGTAACCGGTAACACCTAAAATCTGGTAAACCTCAAAGTCTGTTGGTCGCGTACGATCCGGCACCACATGAAATTCTGAAAAACTATCCTTAACATGAATACGATCGGCACGTTTGCGAAACAAATTAATCGCCGGCGTACCGAACAAAACGAAGTTCTGAACGTCAATTGCGTTTTCCAGTTCAAGGTCCGCATCCCGCATCAGGAAAATAATGTCCACCTGATTGTCCTTACAATCTTGTAGCACCTCAGATAAATCCGTCAGCTTAACAAACATGAATCGCTGTGGAAACGCAAAGTACTCGTGTAAAAGTCGATACCCCTGAAAAGACCTCGCATCATAATGCAGCAATCTTTGTTCGTTATCGAACCCAACCTGGCAAATACTGGAAGCAGAAACCACTTTCTGAAACTTGGCTGGATTAGTCGTTGACTGGACAACCACACCTGCGCTGTGGCCGAAAAATTGCTCGTACAAACGCATAGGCGTAGCGCCGGTTCCCTGTAAATACAAGGTTAAATCGTCCAACTTCAACTCGTTGAACTTCAACCCGGCTGTCGTCCGCAGCCGAATTCTGACTCCCGCCGCCGCTCCATACGAAGACGGCAGATCAAGAACCCCCATATCTCGCGTATAGTACCGAGCCTCCACTAGTTGCAACGGCCAAAGGGTTACATCGTGAGCCGTGTGATATTCACAACGTGTTTGATCTCCTTTGCCAAGTAAGCTGAAAACAGAGGTCCCACGCGGAATTACAAAACCATCGGCCAATCCGCCCTCGTTCAGATCAGGATTAAACTGAACGATGGCCATTGATGGAACCGGCGATAAATAGTGAGGATAAACGGTCTCGAGTAATGACTGCGTGAAACGCGGGAATTCGGCATCCAGCTTGAGTTGCACCCTGGCCGCCAAAAAAGAAAAACCCTCCAGAAGACGTTCCACATAAGGGTCCGCGCAGTCAAACTCGTCCAGCGCCAGGCGACCGGCTATTTTCGGGAACTCCTTGGCAAATTCGCCACCCATCCCCCGCAGATGAGCGAGCTCCTGGTTGTAGTAGCGCAGCATCCGCCTGTCCATTGTAACTAATCCTCGAGCTTACATTGCCCTGTTTCCAGGTCAACCTCTGTTCTTACAAAAAGCGTATCCGACATAGGCTGTGCCCAAAGCTCGCCTTTGATCTCAAACGAAATGGCATTATGATCCATCTCATCCGGCCTGACACGCACACGAACACTTAAAGTGTTACGTATTATCCGCGGCTCAAAAAATTGTATCGCCTGCGTTATTTTGCTTTCCACCTCGGCCGGCCTGATAGCGGACGAGAGTAAACCGCACAAATCAGCAATGCCATAATTCAGCACCGAGTTAAACACCTCACTGAAATCGTCAAACAAACCATCGTTGGCATGGGAGCTGGTATTCAGCAGCCACGACAGATCACGCAATACACCTGCTTTATATTTTTGGAGGGAAATAATCCGCTTGTCCCGGCTTTCCTGTTTGGATTCGGGTTCATCATCGGTAAGGCGATCCAAAAGACATGGCTGCAAACGATGTTTTGAATGCATTTCAACCATCGCCGGCCTCCTGCGACTCATCCTTGGGTTCTGTTCCCAGCATGATTTGACGCACTTCCAACAGCGGATATTCGCCCGCATTGGTCGCTAGCATCTTTTGGCCGGAACCCAGGTACAGATCGCCCTCACATTCGAGCCATTCGGTCTTACGGGCCATACGAACTTCGCTATTTTCGCTGTTCTCGGAGCCTGGATACCGCGCCGGTATCAAACCTACCGACTCACCTTCGTTGGCCCAGATGAACTTAGCCGGTATCCAGACCACGTCCCGCAGGTCTGTAGGAATATCGATGGAAATCTCGCGAATATTACAAAATGGCACCCAATAATAACAACCATCGATTATAGCTTCCAAAATCGGACCTAATCGTGGGTCGGCATCGGCTATCCACTCGAAGTTTTCGCCGTTGATCGTTCCTGCGGTTGCCGGCGCCGCTTCGAATGCCTGTTCACGTAATTTCTGGGAAGCCCGATATTGGCCTTGATTGGCCATTTGGTTGGCCTGCACCATAAGACCCACCCACTCGGTCGGTTCCCCCAATATCATCGGCGCCCTCTCAACCTTGCCGGAAAATATCTCCGACCGCAGGGCCTCGCAGCTTAGGGCCGATCGGCAAACCTGGGCCATCAACAGATTCTTGGCATCCATTTCCGCCGCCACGTTGAGCTGCGTCAACGCCCGCTTCCAGTCGCCCAGAACACACAAAATCTGAAACAAAAGAACTCGATATTTTGGATTGGATGGGTCGCCGCGAATCTGCCCCTCGATAGCCGACAAAGCCTCTGGCAACTTTCCTGCCTGTAACAGTTCTTCGACTTGCATTACGTTCCTTTCTGTGCCTTCGCCGATCAAGTTTTCGCGGTCCCTTGCAAAGCAGCAAATCGTAAGCAATGCAAACAAAGCCCTCATACCCAACCGGGTATTACTCACACCCCGCCGGATAAAAACAGACTACGGCTGCTTATAAAACCAAAACGAATACTTTTTTGACAACACGCACCTCTCAAATCGTAACTTTAAATAGTTCATAATTCTGGTCCAGGCGCTCGTTTGGATCAGATTCACCGCTTCCATAAAGCTCGTCCAGCTTGGCAGAGACATTAGTTGTGAAATCACCCAAATTGGCAAAGTCCATTAGTCCTATGTTGGGGTCAAGCCATTGAAGAGATTCCTTGCTTCTTCCGAGAACATCCGTCATCTTTACCCTTCGATAGCCCATCGCATGTCCTCCGCCCGGACCATCGATGCAAAAGATAAAAGTACCAAGCCCGGCCGTGTTATACATAAAATTGCATAACGCCCCCCAGGAAGCGATAGCCCCACTATGATGACCCTGAACATTAAGGCCCATGCCACTGATAAGACCTTGGTCGGTTACTCCCTTATTCGTTTCGTAAGCAGTCTGACCGATCACCCATTTGAACTCTTCCAACTGGTCCTTATATTTAACGCCTTGACCCCTCTGACTCTTAAGGGATTTCTGCGCCCAGTCGCATGACATGCCAAAACAATAACCAGCTTCGAGATGTTGCGCAAATTCAGCTTCGTTCGTTGTCGTAAATAAAGTTTGCATCTGATAACTCCTTTATTCAAAACCTCTTTAAGTTCGTGGCTTTACCATTCCAGCGAGCGACCAACGGGAGCGGCCATTGGCCAACCTTATGGAACAGAAAAAGTGGCTATGCCACCTCCTTTATTCAAAGCTTCCCTGGAGTTCTGCAAAACGCCCGTCACACACAATCCTCAGCGCTACATCGCCATACAGGTTGGCAGAAAAAAGATACAGACCCACGCTCCCCGGCCCCGATATAAAATCGAAGACCCCTCGCCCTGTCTTGGCAGAACGAGCCAAGACAGGTAACCACAAAATATCTCATCGTCATGTCACCGCTGAGTATCCGCGACTAAAACAGCAAGGCTGATACTGCCTGAACACTATATCTTCACATTTTGTTCCAGGTTCCATCCGGCCTGGATGGCAGCCCCAGCTTTGCCCGTATGATCCAGAGGTGTGTACTCCCATTGAATCTTCCCAAAATTATAGGTCACCGTCTCGGTCCCTCTTCCGCCGCCGCCGCCACCGATTTCTATCGAACTGATAATAACATCCGTCAACTTAAACATCATATATTTGTGTTTGTCGCCACTGGCTTCACACAGTTCGATCATAATCGTTGGAATGTGCTTTCCATCGCAACAATACGCCGCCAGCGTCGGGCTCGATTTGTCAATCATCTTGACAACAGTGAATTCCTTTATGTTCACCCTGCCGGAGGTACGCCCGCCGCCGCTACTGGTAGATTTCACGGACGGTTGTGACATTCCATGACTGTAAGAAAGTAGCTCAATCCACTTTTCATGTCCCTTGTCGGTACTCTCACCATCTATCCCGTCAATTTTCATGTAACTATCGCCTGCCATAATAAACTGCTCCTTCCAAAAACAATTAGTTATCTTACACAAAAAACAAAACGCTATAAAACCGTAATTCGTTCAGATCGTGTCAATCTCTTAATAGTTATCCTTAGCCGCTTTTAGCCGAAGGTAATTTCGAAACCAAACGCAACGAAACGGTCAAACCTTCAAGCTGGTAATGCGGCCTCAGGTAAAACTTCGCCGCGTAATATCCCGGGTCGCCCTCTACATCCTCTACCACAACTTCCGCTGCCGCCAAAGGACGCCGTGCCTTCGCCTCTTCGGTCGCATTAGACGGGTCCGGCTCGACATACTTCATAATCCAGTTGTTCAGCCACTTCTCCATATCCGCACGTTCCTTAAACGAGCCAACCTTATCCCTTACTATGCATTTGAGAAAGTGTGCGAACCTGCAGGTAGCGAACAGATAGGGCAGCCGGGCAGCCAAATTGGCATTGGCCGTGGCATCGGGATCTTCATATTCCGCCGGCTTTTGCAGTGACTGAGCACCGACAAACACAGAATAATCGGTGTTTTTCCAGTGCGACAGGGGCATCATACCGTTCTTGGCCAATTCCGCCTCACGACGGTCGGTGATCGCAATTTCGGTGGGGCACTTCATATCCACGCCACCGTCATCGGTCGGAAAGGTATGGCATGGCAGACCCTGGACCATCCCGCCGCTTTCAACCCCGCGAATCTGCGAACACCAGCCAAACTGCTTGAACGACTTGTTTATATTGGCGCCCATAGCATAAGCCGCGTTCGCCCAGAGATACCTGGAGTGATCCGCCGCTCCTGTGTCTTCTTCAAAAGCAAATTCCGCGACGGGATTTGTACCTGCCCCGTAGGGCATCCGGGCCAGAACCCTCGGCATCGTCAAACCGACATAGCGGGCATCTTCCGAATCCCTCATGGACCGCCAGGCAGCATACTCAGCCGTCCCGAATATCTTGGTCAAATCACGAGGATTGCTCAATTCCTGCCACGAATCCATATTCATCAGGGACGGCGCAGCCGCCGAAATAAATGGAGCATGTGCCGCCGCAGCTATCTGGGCTATCTCACCCAGAAGCTCTACATCCGGAGCGCTATGGTCGAAAAAGTAATCGCCCACAAGCGTGCCGTACGGTTCACCGCCGGGACTGCCGTATTCCTCTTCGTATAGCTTTTTGAAAATAGGGCTCTGGTCCCAGGCCGTGCCTTTGAACTTCTTGAGCGTCTTCGATAAATCTTTCTTGGAAATATTGAACACACGAATCTTGAGCGTCTCGTCCGTCTCGGTATTGTTTACAAGGTAGTGAAGCCCACGCCAGGAACCTTCCAACTTCTGAAAGTCCTCATGGTGAATGATCGCGTTTATCTGATCCGAAAGCTTCTTGTCGATTTCCGCGATAATGCTCTCAATGGACTTTACTGCATCGTCAGAAATCAGTGCTGTCTCGGCCAGCGCCTGCTCGGCCAATGTCCTGACCGCCGATTCGACTGCTTCTCTGGCCCGGTCGGATTTGGGCTTGAATTCCTTCTTGAGGAGGTTTCCAAACTCACCAACCTCCATCGTCTCAACTTGTGCTTGTGGTTGTGCTTCTTGTTCTTGTTTTGGATCAACCATTGGATTGTTCCTCCGTATTGGCAGAATCTTCTTGTTTTGGAGCAGATGTCAGAGCTTTCAGCAATGCTTCATCTTTCATTAGCTTGGCTATCAGCTCTTCCGCACCGCCTTTTCCATCCATATAGGACAACAGGTTTGACAACTCCGTCCGAGCGGTCAGCAGCTTATTCAAAGAATCTACCTTCCGGGCCACCGCCGCCGGAGAAAAATCGTCCATGCTCTCGAAGGTGATATCAACAGACATGTTCCCTTCGCCGGTAAGCGTGTTGGGCACCTGAAAAGCAACGCGGGGCTTCATGGATTTCAAACGGCTGTCAAAATTGTCCACATCTATTTCCAAATACTTCCGATCCGCAACCGAAGGCAGTGCCTCGGCCGGCTTGCCGGACAGGTCAGCCATCACACCCATTACAAATGGAAGATTGACTGCTTTCTCCGCTCCATATAGCTCCAGATCGTATTCGATCTGCACTCGCGGAGCTCGGTTCCGGGCAATAAATTTCTGAGAGCTTTGTTTCGCCATAATTGACCCTTTCTAAATAAACTTATAACAACTCTTTTTGAGCCTACGCCTTTAATTCTTCATGACTCCTGTAGGTTCATGGCACAGGAATTTGTAATATTGGGCAACATTGGTATATAGATAAGTCCTCTGACTTGCCTCCGGCAGAATCCGGCCCAGCATAAGCTGGAAAGTTCTTGTTATTATAAAAACTGTGGCTCTATGTGCCAGGACCGATAACCCTTTTATTCGGGCACACTTAAACGTCCAAGCTTGGATACGCTTCTGAAATAAGTACTTTAACCTTCCGCTTCCCCTCTGTCAATACCTGTTATATTTTCAATCTGCCCTAATGAATCTGGCGAAACATCACGGATAATATCCATGAAACTCTTTGATACCAGTCGCCGGGCACGCCGCAGCAACAACGGCACCGGACTGGACGGTTCATTCCGCTCATAATACTGACATATCTTCTCCAACGCCAGCAGAACATCCTGATCCGAGCAGATTTCACCGGAAATCGGCTTCGCCCCTGCCGCCTGACCCGCATCTTCCCCGGTTGGCCCCTGTCGCTCGGAACTGGTCTGACCATATCCCCGCTTGGCCAAATAACCGCCCACGCACTTTTGAACGTCTGTCAGAGCCTTTTGGAAACCACTGAGATTGGGAGCCTTGCCCACACCCACACGATCATTCAGTATATTCTCGATAGCTTTGATATGATCGATGGCCTCTGAGACAGCCTTGTTGGTCGCCTGCAACTCTTCTGTCTCAACGTCGTCAAAGGCCGCATCGAGTATCGCCATATCCGGCAATTTGGTCCCTTCCTCGACAGGCACGGTAATCTCGCCACGGGCAATCAATATATCGCGATAACCGTATTTCCCCAGTCTGCGGGAGTTACACAGTGGCGCTTCAAACAGCCGCTGTTTGAACATCATCGGGTCCTGATAACTACCCGCCACAGGGGCAATTGACGCGATAATGTTCACCCGTTCCAGGGGATCGTTGTTGTCCTCGGGGTCCAGTTGAGGATAAACATGGTCCCAGAACCGCTCCAGTACGCCACGCAACACCGCCAACCCGCCATTTAAGCCGGAGAGACCGTCTGTCCTCAGAAGAGACAGCGTGAGATACAAAATCAAACGAAGCTCCTTCATCCGACCCAGCAGCTCGACACAGCGATTGCGAGCCTCCTGCCAGTTCGGCTCTTCTGAAACTTCCTCTCCAGATTCGACCATCCCTGTCGAACTGCTCTGAAACATCCGCTCCAATTCCAGATAAGCCTGATCGTATGTCAAATCTTCCCCACAGGGCAATTCCGGACTCACTTCGCTCAGCAGACTTTCAATATCAATCTCACCCATAAAAACGCGTCCGATTCCTCTCTATCAACCAGCAAAATACTATAAAATGAAAACTCTTCATCATGATCGCCGTCAGGGGCCTTCCATATTATATCCAGACTCTTGCGAAATTGCCACTTGGCCACGCATACCAAAGATATTGGCGTCATCAAACAGCAACCGCACGAGACTCCGATTATACCCCCGGGATAGACCAGGTCAACAGATAATCATAACTACTTGGTCCCCTGATCAATTTTTCCAACTCATCCATACCTATCATCTCGCCATCCCATCGTAATTCTATATCCCTCAACAAAACATCCTTTACGGGCTTGAACTCGTATCTCGTCAGCCCCATCATCCTGATCTTGATAAATAGATTCCTGAACGTATTGACGTATCTTAAAGCTTCTCCGCCGACGCCTTCAAGATGTTTTCTGAAGGCCAGCGGATCGAACTCCTTGACATCGGTCTGCGATTTGAAAGCGTTTAATGCTTCCTGCAGAACCCTGCTTATCTCAGGCGCCCGTGCTTCCATACCTTCTTCGGTCTTCTCCCAGAACAATTTCCAGTAGTTGTCCAGCGCTTCGGCGGTCAAATCAGCCGAAAGCCTGCCTGGAGAGACCTCACAAACCTCGTTCAGAAGTTTGCATACGTAGTCAACATCGTTGAATATTGTGTAACTAATTCCGTCGCCGGTGATTGCGCTGCCAGGACGGGCATTGATACCCAGCCGGACCAACTGTTCCAACAGGGCCGGATTGAGGGTGGATGCCATTGATACCATCGGCCGTTGCTCTTCCAAAACACCAGCCAGAGCTTCTGCTGCGTTAGCCGTAGTCACCCCGCTGGCCTGCAAATCCAAAACCACCATCAAACCACTGGCCGGATCGTACAATAATGGCACAAACGACATCTGACGATTCACATAACCCGAAGTACCCTCACTCGCGGATATATCACCTGTCGCAAATTGCGGGTTCGGACCGTCACCCTCCAGTTTCACATCACTGCCCAGCAACTTGATCCATCCGGTAGCCACAAAGTCGAGCCCTCTGTCCTCAACTGGTTCTTCCTTGACCCCATAACCGGAATCGTAATCGAACACCAGCAGGTCTGAAACATCCCGCAACTGCAGGTGAATCTCGCCATCGCCGGCATCAACCGTAATATTTCCGCCTACGCTCAGATCACCCAGATATACATCGCCCCCATCCGTTTCAATCACCAGGTTGCCGTCAACCAAACTCAGCTTCTGATGAGATTCCATGCGAAATTCGCCGCCGTTTGTCTTGAATATGAGATCTCCGGAGGTCTTCTTGTAAATCGTCGCCGAGTCCGGAATCTCCATAACATCGCCGAGCTTGATATCTCCTGTCGTCGTAACTGTAGAGTTGAACTCAACGATCCCTGTGTTCGCTGTCTCGAGCGAAGCCAACGCAGTATCAGCCCCAATATCATTACCAAAAATGACATTGCCCTGTCCGGCATCGACACTCAGTTCATGGCCGCCGTCAATGGTTCCTGCAAACACCACATCATCACCAACCATCCCGGCTGTGCTGACCGTCACATCGCCGGCCAATTGCACATTACCTTTTTCCACGGACAGCACATCACCATTTTCATCACGTGTAATAACCCCATAATGAATATCACTGCCGGTGCTATTATAGTTGCCGCTGATCGTGATCAACTCGTCTGCACTATAAGTCTGTGAACCTACGGTAGTTACATCGACCAAACTGATATTCCGACCCGTCACCGCCAGACTCGCCGGAGCAGAGCTTTCACCCACCTTGTTCTCCAGCGTTACATTACCGATCCCAGCCGCCAGTGTCAGCGATGGTTCACCGTCAATCTTGCCTTCGATGGTAATATCCGCTCCGCCGGCATTGTCTGTAGTCATCACAGCAACGTCATTACCAATTTGCACACTATCTTTAACTCGAACAAAATTACCTTGCGTAACGATGTCTGCATTCAGCGTCGTGGCGCCGGCGCCGTTAAGTGTAATTGATGCATTATCTGCTCCTCTTAACGTGCTGGCCACCGTAATCGCTCCGCCGAACATCGGCGACTGAATGACCACCGGATCGTTGAACACCACATCGCCACCGCCGCCGCCCACCGTGACCAAACCCGAACCATCGTCACGTCCTATGGTAACCAGCGCCGCCCCGTTCTGCACATTACTCAGATCGCCCTGACTCAGATACAAAACGCTTCCATTATCGATTATCTCGCCGGCAACCTGTATATCCTGACCGACGCTGCTCGGCTGCAGCTTAATATCTCGCCCGGCATTGCTCACCGAACCGTTCAAATCAATCTCGTTTGCCGTCAGTACCAACTCACCCGCAGCCGTCTTGTCCAGCGTCGCTAGCGCCAGCGTACCGGTCTCCGCCTTGATCTCCTGAGTTGCCGCACCATCCAGATTGACTGCCTTTTCTAAAGTTACATTATTACCACCGGTAACATTCCCGGCCAGATTCGCCACATCCCCCAGCTTAACCGAACCGGACGCGTACAATTCAGATTCGCCGTCCACCCGGTCGGTTATGACCAAATCACCGACATTGACACTCACTCTCTTGTTCAGATCCACCAGTGTATCACCGCTTAACGTCAGGTTACCACTGCCGTTCTTGGTGATGGTTTCACTGGCCAAAAGTATGCCGTCGGTGGCATCGAATTCCTGATTGCCGCCGGTAGCCGTGACTATCCCGGCAAATGTTATACTGCTGCCTGTAACATTACCACTAACGGTCGCCTTATCTTCAATCGCCACCGAACCGGAAGCCGTCAAATCCCCAGCCGCCACCAGTTCATCCTCAACAATCAGACCACCGTTGTTGACCTGTACATCATCTGCAAGGTTCACCAGCGTACCACCGCCCAGCGTCAGCTCGCCAGTGCCGCTCTTGGTAATTGTGCCCCCAGCCAAAAGGCTGCCACCGACCGCATCAATCCGTTGAGACACACCGCCGTCAAGCACCCCGTCCGCCATCAAATTAACATCATTACCGGCAATAAAATCTCCCGCCGCCGCGAAAATATCCTCGATGGTCAGGTTACCACTGGCAACATGGACTGTCTTTTCAAGATTTACCAGCGTGCCGCCGCCCAGCGTAAGATTACCGCTATTGCCCTTGGTAATCGTACCGATGGCCGAAAGCACACCGGCCGTCGCATCGAACCTCTGATCATCACCATCGGCAGTAACCGCCTTGGCAAAGGTAACCCCACTGCCGGTGACATCACCTGCCAAATCAGCCGTACCTTCCAGAAGTACCGAACCGGAAGCCACCAGATCGCCGTCCGCGTTAACCGCATCCGTTATCGTCAGGCCGCCTTTATCAACCTGAACAGTCTTGGCAAGATCCACCAGTGTATCTCCGCCAAGGATAAGATCGCCGTTTCCGCTCTTGGTAATCGTTTCGCTGGCTGCAAGTGTCCCGGTACCGGCATCGAAGCTCTGGACGCCGTCGCCATCGGCGGCAACTGTCTGGATAAAGGCTACCCCATTACCGGCCACATTACCCGCCAGATTAGCGACACCTTGTAGCGTCACATTACCGCTGGCCGTTAGATTGCCTTCCGCATCAACCTTATTCTCAACCAAAAGACTACCGCCATCAACGCTCACCGCGTTGTTCAGATCGACCAGCGCCACGCCTTTCAAAACAAGATTACCAGCACTGGTCTTGGTCAGTGTCCCATCTGCCTGCAGCGTCTGCGCCGCCGCCAGTTCCTGATCGGACCCGCCGTCCAGCACAGCCGCCTGGTTAATTATTACATCTCCGCCGCCGGTAACATTCCCACCCAGATTGGCAACGCCCTGCAATATCACATCATTGCTGGCGATCAGATCGCTCTGTGCATCCACTTTACCATTTGCCAGCAGACTGCCGGCATTGACGGATACCACACCGTCCAGATCAATCAGAGAACCAGCTTCTAAATCCAGATCGCCGGTCTCGGTCTTTGTCAACGTTTGACTTGCCAGCAGCGTGCTACCAGCCTTTATCCGCTGGGTCGCGCCGTCCAGCACTACCGCACTATTGAATGTCACGTTATTACCGCCGGTAACATTGCCGGCCAGAGCCGCTTCGCTGTTTAGCGTCACACTACCGGCAGCCGTCAGACTGCTTTCAGCGTCAACCTTGCCCGTTACAGACAAATCGCCGCTGCTGACATTTACCGCACCATCCAGATTAACTAGAGAACCGGCTTTCAAATCCAGATTCCCTGCTCCGGTCTTACTGAGCGCCTTCATCGCATGAAGCTCACCGGCAACCGCGTTAACTTCCTGATTCGTCCCACCGTTCAACGTAACAACATCGTTAAATGTCACGCTATTACCACCGGTAACATTATTCCTCAGCGTCGCCGAACTTTGCATCAACACATCATTACCGGCGCTGACCGCACCAGTCACGTCAGCCACCCCAGCCACCGTTACATTACGACCGGCAGTAACATTATTCCTCAGCGTCGCCGAACTTTGCATCAGCACATCATTACCGGCGCTAACCGCACCAGTCACGTCAGCCATCCCAACCACCGTCACGTTATTATTGGTTGCGGTAATTTTACTCACCGCCGTCACTGCACCATCCAAAACCACATCCGTAGCCCCCGTAAGGTCATTACCCGCTTCGATAACCGGCCCGGCCACCAACAAGCTGCCGCCGCTGACTGTCACAACATCGTCCAGATCAACCTTAACACCGGCTTTCAACACCAGATCGCCTGTACCCTTGGTCAATGCCTTCTCCGCGTGTATTGTACCGCTGGCGCTTACTGCCTGGCTGTTTGCCGCGATGAACGTGCCTGTACCTTTCAGTGTTATGTTATTACCATTCTTGGCCAGCATATTATCCGCCGTTGACGTAAAGTTATTCTCCAGAACCAGATCAGCCTCATCAGTCGTAAGGTTAACCCCAACATCAATGCCGTTGGTGGCCTTGGCTATCAGACCATCAAATTCCGAAGGATTGTTCTCAAACGAAATCTTGTCATCAGCATTCAGCGTAACCGTATTAACATTATCGCTGTTAACCTCTGTAATTCCGTCAACCACGATAACACCGGCCGTCACAAGGTCCAGACTGCCCGCTGTGATATTGCCAAGTTCCACATCCGAAAGGTTCAACCTGCCTGCAACTGGTAAAGTGCCCAAACCAATTCCGTCACCATCAGAATCCGTTATCGTCGTGGCCGCAACGCCGCTGCTCAGATTACCAAGCAGGTCAATATCGTCGGCCGTAATGTTCAGGGCATTGCCTGTGGTTGAAACCGTCGAACCAAAGGCGATCTCAAGATCACCGGCACCCAGGCCAGTAGTGTCAGCATTTATCACCGTTGTACCCGCAGTGGTCAGACTGTCTTTGATGTTTATCCCATTGTCAGCATTGAGCGTCAAGGCCCCGGCCCCGGTGAGCGAACCGTTGGTTGTAGCTAGCGTAAGACTCGTAGCCGAAGTCACGGTCACACCATCAGCAAAGGCTATTCCGTCGCTGCCGTCAGCAGAACCGTTGGCATCTCCGTCCAGCGAAAGAATACCGGTATCAGTGGCCAAATCTTCATTTATACTTATGCCGTTATCCGCCTGGACATCAAGGGTATTAAAGGTCGAGGGGGCATTGGCAAATTCAATGCTCCCCGCAGCATCAAGAGTAACAGCGCCAACATTATTGCTATTAACGGCGCTGATATCATCGACGGTAATCGAACCGGCTGTCTCCAACTCCAGATATGCCGCAGCGATTCTCTCTAACTCCGAACCCGAAAGGTTCAATCCATTGGTCACCGCAGTGTCACCCAAACCAATCCCCCCGCCATCAGAATCCGTTATCGTCGTGGCCGCAACGCCGCTGCTCAGATTACCAAGCAGGTCAATATCGTCGGCCGTAATGTTCAGGGCATTGCCTGTGGTTGAAACCGTCGAACCAGAAGCAATCGTAAGATCACCGGCACCCAGGCCAGTAGTGTCAGCATTTATCACCGTTGTACCCGCAGTGGTCAGACTGTCATTGATGTTTATCCCATTATCGGCATTGAGCGTCAAGGCCCCGGCGCCGGTCATGCCCCCGTTAGAAGCATCGAGTGTGATGGCCCCGGCGGTGGTGATTAATTGCACTCCATTGGCAAAAAGAATGTCGTTATTGCCGTCAAGAGCCAAATCACCATCATCCGTCGTCAGGTTAACGCCGACATCAATACCATTGGCAGCCTTAGCAATCAGGCCATCAAATTCCGAAGAATTGTTCTCAAACAAAATCTTGTCATCAGCATTCAGTGTAACCGTATTAACATTATCGCTGTTAACCTCTGTAATTCCGTCAACCACGATGGCACCGGCTGTCACAAGGTCCAGACTACCTGACGTGATCCATAAAAGATCCCCATCCGAAAAGTTCAAACCGCCTGCAACCGGCGTGGCGCCCAGACCGATTCCCACTCCGTTGGCATTGACAATCTCCACCTTACCGCCGGCGATAATACCCAATCCGGGCACTATGTCTATGTCATCCTCTTCACTGAGGTAAATATCGTTACCGGCCATTGCTATCAGCACATCTACATCGGTGTCAATCTCATTGCCTGCAGCGCCTATCGACATACCTGCCTTAATCCCCGCTACCCCTGCCGTTACGTCCACTTGACCATCGGTATCCGTAATATTCCCGGTAGTCGCTATGACTGTCGCTGTTGTCGCGTTCACTGCGAATCCCGAAACATTATTGCCAGCTTCCATATAGACGTTTGCGGCACTGGCCCCGGAATTCGAAATATCATTGCCTGCAATCAAATCAGCACTAGGCCCGGCTGTTACTGTCGAACCGCTGATATTGACAGCATTTAACAACGCACTTCCGGCGCCGGCATTGACCGTCGAACTAGTAATGTCACCGCCGGTAGCTTCCATCACCGCATCGCCGCCACCCGTCGTAACCGTAGCGTCGGCAACTGTACCGTTGGCAACCAAATCGATCCGGCCGCCGTTCGATACCAGAGTTGCAGAAACCAGACCGTCAGCCTCATCAATGTACTGCACGCCTGCCGCACCACCACCGCTTGTATTGACTTCCAGCGTATTCACATCGGTGTTCACCCTGTTGCCGACGGACCCGAACGAATTGCTCGTTGCCGTCAACTTGCTGGCGGAAATAGTACCACTATTCTGGGCTATCGTCCCGCCGGTTAAAGTAACATCCTTGCTTACCGTTATGTCATCATTCAGACTAATAGCGCCGGCCCCGGTATTTACTTCCAGACTACTCGAACCTGTATCTCCCACCTTATTAAAGATAGCGTCACCACCCGATACCAACGTCGCATCACCTGCCAACATCAACTCACCATTGAATGTGAAGCCGGCTGGCGCTGGCATAATCGCCTCAAACTCACCTGACAGACCCGTAGTCGTACCCAGGTTAGTGGTCAACGTATTTATTTGTGCCTTGCCGATCGGAACAGTCAGTGTCAGATTCTTGTCGATAACCGGCGATTCACTGAACGTTCCCGCGGCAATCTCTAACATATCGTCGGCCAGCGCCGCATCGATACCTCCTTGAATGGTATCCGAATAAGCAATCACCGGGTTGTGTGTTACCGTAACATTCTCTGTGGTCGGATTCGTCGTGCTGGTGGCATACCATGGCGTAAAGTCAATGTGGTCGCTTACCGGACTGCCACCCTGACCCGTGCCATGCGGATTACTAGCGTGATCTGCACCCGTGGCATGACCCCACCAATTCCGCTCAGCGTTGATCATACCCGTAAACCCACTCGAAAGAATACTCACCGCTCCGAAACCATACTTGCCGGCTATCCCGTCAAACTTGTTGTTTGCAATCGTTACCGGATGGTCGTTTAGATCGAAGTTATCGTCATCCAGTCCCGTCCCGAACACATCGAAGCCTACTCCATACGAATTGCTGCCGTCAACGTCGTTGCCGGTGAATTCGAAGTCCAGCAACTGACCTGTGGACGTGGTCGCCGTCCCCGCGTTCGCCCAAACGTACAGCACACCATCGGTATTTGTAAACTCGTTTTCCGACAGAGTAAACTCGCGGATGTTGTCATTGTTCAGATACACAGGAATTGATCCCCTGTCCACTTTGTTTCTTTCAAACGCCAGATCGGTTATCTCTACGCCGTAGTCCGTACCGAACCAGCCGCCGATACGAATAGGGTTGGAAGCCTGATCGACCGGCCCGTTGAAAACAGAATCACTAATCGCAACATGCTCTATCGGGGAATTCCCGCTACCGTTGCCGCCGAAGTCTATCCCCACATCACCTGACCCCAACGTCATAAAATTGTGCTGGAACGTTACACCGGAAATCGGCCCGCTCGAAGAATCCAGGCAAACCAGCACATTGCCTGACCCTCCTGCCGGATCATTGAAGCTAAACCCATCAACACTTACTGTGCTGCCCGTAATCGTATGTGTTCCCTCGAGGATCGATTCACCTAAACCGTTCGCGGTCCGACCGGCCACAGGATTACCCGCCTGCGAGCCTTCCAGCAATACCGATTTATCAATCGTCACGTTTTCCGTGTACGTCCCGTTAGCAACCGCTACCGTTCCGCCATCCGCCGTTATGTCAACCGCATCCTGAATCCTGCCGCCCGTGGCAACCACATCCACCATCGGAACGGTACCGCTGACAGCACCACCGCCATCCAACACATCGCCCAGCGTCGCGATGGCATGGTTGATAGTAATGCCGCCGGTCGCCGTAATCGCTCCGCCATCGACATTATTGAAATCAACACCGCTGCTGCTGAAACTTCCCCCGTTCGTATTAATCGGCGCGTTGATATCCACCGAACCTGCTCCATCATTATACGGAGCAGCATCCGACGTCAGTACCACATTACCACTTTGCGTAGTTATTGACTCATTAACGACAATATCGTTACCGGCTTCAGCCACAATGCCCGAACCAGAGTTTATCATATTTACAGGTTCATTAAACAGAATATCATTGGTAGCCCGCAGTTCCACATTGGTGCTGGCCGCTACTTGTTCAATCGCCCCGGCCCAGATTTTTGTGTCATTAAGCGGAAGTATATCAGGATCGACGAACTCATCCACATCGAGCAGGTCATTGGTCTCAGCGTCGCCGGCGTTCACCACCTCGATATTAGTCGGGTCCAGCAGCAATGTACCCATCTCGCCTTTCGGCGCACGCGTATCCACTGCACCCGCGAAATTCAGCGTCTCTTTACCCGATACTTCCACCTGCCCCCCGTCACCTGATTGTGCTCCACCCCGGGCGCTGATACTTCCATAATAACTAGTCTTGCCATCCGCCCAGACAACCACTTTACCGCCGTCGCCGGTATCGATAGCATCAGCTTTAATGGCTGAATCCTCGCTCACATAAGTCTGCTTGGCCGTTTGCAGTTCACCTTTACCCTGATAGTCACCGCCCACCAGCACCGTACCGCCCCCGCCGATACCGGAAGCATCGACCTCAGCGCCGAACAAACCTACTTTTTCACCCGTTAACTCAATTGTACCGCCCTTACCATCTGCATCGGACGCATCCAGCGAACCGGACACCACAACCGTACCTTGGTTGCCGCCCTCAACGGCAATCTCCTTTGCCTTAACCTTTCCGGTAGTCCGGATAGCCATCGAATACAGATCGCCCGCTCCAAAAACAACCTTCTTCGCATCGACCGTACCGCTATTGTCAACACCCGCCGTCGAATCCGAATTCGCCAAATCAGCTCCCGCACCTTCAAGCTTCACAAAAATACTTCCACCAACCTGGCCCACATACACATCCTCACCAGCCAGTAGCATAACTGTCCCACCATCAGCCAAAATACTTCCGTGATTAGCCACGTGCTTACCGATCAGATTCACCGCATCCGCGGCTATCGTACCGGAATTGATCACCGAACCGGTAACATCGGTAAAATGATTAACATTGTTCAGAAAGTCCTCGTTGGTCATGTTACCTGCCGCCGCGTAAATCGCGCCCACATCTACCAGCGCCCCCTTCGCGAAAAACACGCCCGCCGGATTCGTAATATAAACCTGACCGTTCGCCAGCAGCGAACCGGCTATCTCACTCGGGTCCGGACCTTGCACCCTGTTAAGCACCCGAGACGCCGAGCTTGGCTGTACAAATTGGATAGTCTCCTGCTTGAGCACCCCGAAACCTTCATAATTGATAATACTGTTGTTGCTCGCTTCTATGCGCGTAAAATCCCCGTCGCGCGCAAAGTTCACGTCACCGTGCACTACCTTTTCACCCTTGATCCCCGCCCAGGCCGGCGCTATCGGCTGCATTACCATAATCGCAATAAGCAACACTCGCAAATAAAACGCCATCTCACCACGCCCTCGCAATTTGACTAACGACTTTACTGTACCCATAATCGAAAAACTCCTCTCCTTCGCGTTCACTTGTATCTTGGTCACCATAGTCTTCTTTCCCTCTACTATATTTTTTTACTGCTTTTTGTTTCGTATCCAAACCTTAGTCTTCTTATCTCTCTAAACCGGCAATTCTTCTTGCCCGATAAACCACTCCCAATAATCACCGTCATCAAAAAACCACCGTACCTACTAAGTGAATCTCTTCATGACCGCTGTTTATATACTCTCCGGCGCTCTCTACATCTGCCAGCGCAACACCCCAATCAGCTCGAACACTGAAATTCCGCGTAAACTGCAATTCCAGCCCCACGCCGGTTCCCATCAAGGTTTCGTCTTTCTCGAAAGACAGGGGTTCACTAATAGAAGTACTGCCAATATCGAAAAACGTACGAACAATCAAATCCCAGTCTGGCCGGGCATAGAGCTGTTGAGGCGCCCACCTGAACGGCTTGCCGAACAAATCACCCGTCTCAGGTTGGACCTTAAAAGCTCTCGGTATATGATACCGATACTCGACACTGCCGACATAAGTCGTATCGCCATTAACTATCGATTCCGGATAGCCCCTGACCGTATAAAGACCACCTACAACCCCAATTGCCTGGGGAATAAGCCTGTCACCAAAAGAATACTGACCTCTCAGCGACAACGCCACTTCATGAGCCAATGTAGAGCTTTCCGGTGTCTGCGTATCTTCCCATGCCTGCCGGTTCAACACCGGTTCCAGGAAGAACGAGTGAATGCCGCTCCATTTCAGAACTCGCCAGTCCTTTTCCGTACCCGTCCGGCCCAGTTCTATAATATCTTCTTCTTCAGTGCCCGCCACCCCGGACCAGTTCCATTCATACTCTACCTGCCCGTAGGTGCTCGACGTCCCCACGTTGCGCTCCAGTCGAAGACCCACTGTCGGCAAAAAGAAATCCGATTCACCACTGGTCTCAGCAGCCTCATTCTCTACCATTATGTTACGCCACCGCGCCCCAGCAAACGCATCAACAAAAAGCTCCTCGTACTGAAGCACGTTCTTAATCAGTTCCGCCCCAACTCCCCATTCCTCGCTATGGAATTGCTCATTGGCAAAACCCACTTCCGATGCGTCAAACTGCCCCCATGTCCCGTAAACACGCCAACGCCAGTCATCGGTATCGAACAGCGGCCTTTCGTACGAACCCACCACCGAGTGCGCCTCGCTAAATCCAGCCGTAATATAATCAAGCGTCATAATATCGTCATTGCCGGTAACCTGATTATGAGTGATACCGAACCTCTCACGCCACTCGTTCGTATTTTTGGTCCCGGTATTAGATACCTGCATATATCCCAGCAAACTCTTTGTCTCCGTAACCAGAAAATCAAGCACCACCTCGCCTGGGCTCTCAGCACCGCTCAATGCAATATCAACCTTCCTTCCGGGATGCCGATTCAGCCGACCAATATAATCATCCAGAAGATCCTTCCTTAGAAGGTCTTTTCTTTCTTCTTCACCTTCCTTGGCGGGAACTACCGGAGACCGGTCCATGATACGCTCATGTTGCGGATTATTTATTCTTGCCTCACTGGCAATACGTTCTCCAGAAGCGATGGTACGAACCTCTCTTACGATACCGGTCCATATCACCATCCTAAGGGTATTCCCTCGCCCCTCTCTGCCCATATCTTCGTATGTATCCGGATCGATATCCTCTTCATGCGGTGTTACATAAATCCCGACAAAACCTTTCTGGTTGAAGTAATTGACGATCTCTTCTGAAATCTTCCTGATAGCGCTGGCATAAAAACTCCCCATCGCCAATTCAGGAACATCTCCCAGCCGAACCATAGTTGCCGCGCCCGCGCGCGGAGCAATGTATCCGTTTGCCGTCTCCGTTAGTTTGACTTCAATCTCCATGAGGTCATCAAGCGGCGGAAGTCCCGGATGGTCTCGAAGTTGATATTCAAACACAAACGCACGGACCTCATAGCTCGGCCCGTCATTGGGATCCGCGGTAATAGCACTTTGACCGGCTTCCGGTACGTCGGCCCCAGCCACCCCGGACAAAACCACCATCAACACCAAGGCCCACAGAACTAAAAACAGAGCCTTCATCCTAGATATATTAGTTTTCATAAAGCATCTCTCCACTATTACTGCTGAAATCCTTACAGAATAACTTCACGACTCGAATCCCTTCAAGCCGGCCCTAGACCAGGAATGATCCGACTGCATCGCCGGTCAATCCACTATTTTACCCGTTTTGGGCCAAATTTGTCAATCTTTTTTTTTAGTTGCCTTCAGCGGCATCAATTGCCTGTGAGTTTTTACTAAACCATCTCACTTATAGTCCGATAAAACCCCCATATCTTTCCCAAAACCAATGTCCCGACCGGCTCCCGCCTGTTATAGGACCTTAACATCTTGTGTTCAAAGAAATTACCGGCATCCAAAATATATGCCGGTTACGATGGTTTTAACTGGCTGAAGCGATCACGCGATTGCTATATTCCCTGACATTTTCATTCAGTATGGGTACAAATTGTTTGTCGGAGATTTAGTTTTTTGGCGAGGAATTGGCCGGTGTAGCTCTGCTCGATGGTGGCTATCTGCTCTGGTGAACCCTGGGCTATGATAGTTCCACCGGCGTCGCCGCCTTCCGGGCCGAGGTCGATGATGTAGTCGGCCATCTTGATTACGTCAAGGTTGTGCTCGATGACGATGACGGTATTGCCCATGTCCACCAGCCGATTGAGTACGTTTAGCAGGTTGTGAATGTCGGCAAAATGCAGGCCGGTGGTCGGTTCGTCCAGTACGTAGAGTGTGTGACCGGTGCCGGCTTTGCCAAGCTCGGAAGCTAATTTTACCCGCTGGGCTTCACCGCCGCTAAGGGTGGTCGAGGGCTGGCCGAGAGTCATGTAACCGAGTCCGACATCGTGGAGTGCCTGCAACAACTGCTTGACTTTGGGAAAGTTTTCAAAAAAACCCATCGCGTCCTGGATGTGCATATCGAGAACGTCGGCTACATTCATGCCGCGGTACTTGACATCTAATGTCTCGCGATTGTAACGCAGTCCGTTACACTGATCGCAAACGACATAAACATCGGGCAGAAAATGCATTTCGATTTTTCTGGTGCCCTGCCCCTGACAGGCTTCGCAGCGGCCGCCCTTGACATTAAAGCTGAATCTGCCAGGGCCGTAACCGCGAATTTTTGCCTCTCTGGTTTTGCTCAACAGATGTCGGATCAGATCGAAAACTCCGGTGTAGGTCGCCGCGTTGGACCGGGGCGTTCGGCCGATGGGACTTTGATCGATCTGTATGACCTTGTCGATCCGCATCGCGCCGACCAGTCGTTTATGTGGTCCTGGCTTTTCACGCGAGCCATAAATTTCCCTCCGCAACGCTGGCAGTAATACTTGACTGACCAGCGAGCTTTTGCCTGAGCCGCTTACTCCCGTTACGCAAACAAAATTTCTAAGTGGAAATGAAACATCAATGTTTTTGAGGTTGTTTTGCCGGACTCCTTTCAGTGCGACACAATATTTAATGTTGACCTTACGGCGTTTCGCAGGCGGTTTGATTTGCAGATTACCGCAAAGATATCTGCCCGTCAGCGATCTGGGCTGGGCGATAATGCGGTCAATTGTTCCTTCGGCTACGATTTCGCCGCCATGGGCTCCGGCGGCCGGGCCGATATCGATGAGGTGGTCTGCAGCGTACATGGTGTCCTCATCATGCTCGACAACCAGTACGGTGTTGCCCAGATCGACAAGGTGCTTTAATGTATGAATAAGCTTTTCGTTATCGCGGTGATGGAGACCGATGGACGGTTCGTCCAGTACGTAACAAACGCCTACGAGCTTCGAACCGACCTGCGTTGCCAGGCGTATACGCTGAGCTTCGCCGCCGGAGAGGGTTCCACTCGTCCGGTCGAGTGTGAGATAATCTAATCCTACGTTGACCATAAATTCCAGACGATTGTGGAGTTCCTTCATTATTGGACCGGCGATCTGGCGGTTCTGACCGGTTAGTTTCAGACAATTGAAAAACTGCTGAGCCTGACCGATGCTCATACGTGTGATTTCATTAATGTTATGGCCGTTAATCAATACTGCCAACGACTCAGGACGCAGGCGTGCGCCACAACATTCCCGGCACGGCTTTAGCGACATATAGCTGTGTAAACGCGCCTTGACGAATTCACTGTCTGTTTTGTTAAAACGCCTGATGAGGTTGGGAATGATGCCTTCGAAGTTCAACCAGCCGTCAGCAGAATTGCCATGAAGCAATATTTTGCGTTTTGAAGCTGGAATGCTTTCAAATGGTACGTCAGGGCTGACATCGAACTCGCGGCAAAATCGCCTTATCAGCCGATTGTAAAATATATTCATTCGTTTGCCGCCGCGCCGCCATGCGATTATGGCCCCTTCCGTCAGTGAGAGTGTGGTATCCGGGACAATCAACTCCTCGTCAAACTCGAGGATGGTTCCAAGTCCGTCACAACTCCGACACGCGCCGTAGGGACTGTTGAAACTGAAACATCGCGGGGACAACTCCGGCATCGACACTTCCGGGTGATCGAGGCAGGCGTATTTTTCGCTGTAATGGGTTTCCCGCCATCGCCCGCCTTTGTCTTCTTTGAGTACGAGCACTAAACCGTCACCGAGTTTCAGGGCGATCTCTACGGAGTCCGCCAGACGCGATCGGACAGGTGGTTTTATCACGACCCGATCGACCACCACTTCGATGCTGTGCTGATGATTGCGACTAAGGTTGGGAACATCTTTTAGCTCGTAAATTTTGCCGTCGATACGTACGCGAACAAATCCTTCACGCTGAATCCGTTGCAGTATTTCGGTGTGTTCGCCTTTTTGGCCGCGTACCAGCGGTGCACATATCTGTATTTTTTTACCTTCGCCTTCGCTCATCAAGGCGTCGGTGATCTGGCCGGGGTGTTGGGTTTTGATTGGCTTGCCGCAAATATAACAATGCGGGTTGCCGACGCGGGCGAATAAAAGTCTGAGGTAATCATAGATTTCCGTAGTAGTTGCTACTGTGGAGCGTGGGTTATGACCACTGCCGCGCTGCTCAATGGCGATTGTGGGGGGCAACCCTTCAATGCTTTCCACATCGGGCTTTTGCATTTGTTCGAGGAACTGGCGGGCGTAAGCCGAAAGCGATTCGACATATTTGCGTTTTCCCTCGGCGTAAATAGTGTCGAACGCCAGGGAGCTTTTGCCCGAGCCGCTAAGGCCTGTGATTACTACCAGTTTATCACGTGGTATCTCTACGTTTATTGACTTGAGGTTGTGCTCTTTGGCACCGCAAATAACAATGTGTTTATGAGTCATAAGTCGTTATTTCTCCTCAAGGTTATGGTCCAGGCTGATGCGAGCCGGGGCGGTCCGGGGAACCGCAAGAGTCCAGTCGTTTATTGGCCAGGAACACATTCCGTCTATTGTAACTTGTTTGCCCCTTCCGCTACAAGAACAAATGTTGGTCTGTTTGACAGGAGGTTCGTCAGATGTGGTTTGTAACCTTTTTCTACTAAGTAAGTTACAACAGTGTCAAAAAGCCGGATGAAATGTGGCGGAGAGGTGTTGGAAAGTATTTTGTGGGTTTTCGTCCCAAAAAAAAGGTGAAGCAGAACAGGAGGGGTTGTTCTGCCTCACCAGCAAAGGAGGAGAAAAGAGAATCAAATTATTTCCAATCCAACGTCCTAAATAATTATACACGTCAACACGACCCTGTGTACACTACTATATTATAAAATACACGAAAAAACTGTTCTGGCAAGAGTAAAATTGGCAAAAAGTTAAAAAAAATTTACACAAATACATACTATTACCTAAGTTAACGAAAGTTGCGGCGTTAATGTTAAGTGGGGCAAGATAGGGAATATGGGCAAGCTGTTACTTTTCGGTAAGTTGCCGGTTTTCGCTGGAGTGGTTTGTCGGCTACACATTTGGTGAGCGTGGGAGAGAAGGCGGAAGTAGGAGGTTAGAAAACAGAAGGCGGCGGGCGAGGTGGGAGGAAGTGTGCGTTCGTAAGTCTTTGTTTTTCGTTTATGGGAAATTGATGTAAGTCTTTATTTTTCGTTCGGCGGGAATGAATATAACTCCTTATTTTTCGTTGTTGGAATTGATGTAAGTGCTTATTTTTGTGTAACGATTATAACGATTAGGTAAGATAGGTAAGAAAAAACTGTGAAATTCGGCGAAATTTGGATGAATTCTGATGAAAAGTGATGCGGTTTGTACTATGTTTGCATTATGTTTGTACCTACTTTGTACTATGTTTGTAGTATGTTTTGATGAGTTTTGATGTCAAGATAGGTAAGATAGCAAAAGAAGGCAATAGGCAACAGGCACTAGGCACTAGTGGGGAAAAATCAGAAATCAGAAGTCAGAAGACAGGAGGAAAGAGGGCGGACCAGTTGGGGGAGGGCGGGGGTCGGGGGGCGGAAGAAGGCACGAGGCACGAGGCACTAGTAAGAGAGAAGAAGGAAGGAGGCAGAGGGCGGACCGGTTGGGGTGCGGAGTTGAGGAGTGGGCGGTCCGGGGGCAGGGGAAGAAAAGAGGAGGTAAAAGATTGGGATTTTGTTGACATTGTGGGCGGGCCGTGGTAGAAGGCGTAGTGCGTATGTCGTATTGCGTATTGCGGGGGAGGGAAGGATGAAGAAGTGGTCAGTGCTGAGAAGAATAGAACACGGATCGGACGGATCAGACGGATCAGACGGATCAGACGGATCAGACGGATCAGACGGATCAGGTTGAAAAATAGGGACAGAAGACAACAGGGATGAGGCACTAGAAGATAAGAATAGGAAAATAAATTTAACCACGAAGATGAGAAGAGCACGAAGAAGAAAGGGAATATAAGATAACAAAAAGGCACGGAAGGCGAGATAGGATAGGGGCTGGAGGCGAGAAGGGTGATTATTTAATTTTGAAAAATCGTATGGAAAAGGATTAGAAATAATGGCTGATCCAGTAACTGGGTTTTTTATAAAGTGGATATGTGGCAAGCTGCGCGATAAGGCGCTTGCGCATTTTGTTTCGGATGATAAGCTACCGAAGGAGCTTGATGAGGCAATAAAGAAATGGGCAAAAGCTCTACCGGAAGATATGTACGTAGATTGGGCTGCTTTATTTTCAAAAGTTGAGCCATCAACAACTGAACATAAACAACCATATTACGATAATGTACAACAGATGCTTATAAAAAAGAAATTGCCAACTGAAAATGACTGGCACAAGGCTTTTTTGGAGAGCTGGCACAACGTAAAGAAGACCATTAGTGAGCCACAACCTTTTTTTCTTTTATCGAAACAAAAGGCAAGTGATGAACTAAGAAAGCTTGCTGAAGCAACTTATGAAGTGTGTAAACAGAATGAAAGATTATTTAAGTCACATGTAATTGATAAGCTCGAGGAGATTGACAGGCATATTATTGGTGGGGATTCTGCCAAGAAATCAACTGAAGAAAAAAAGTATGTTAATAATCTGCCATATAAGTCGATTGGTGGGTTGTTTAAGGGGAGAGAGGAGGCGTTGGGGAAGTTGGAGGAGGAATTGGGCGGGGGGAAGGTTGCGGCGATTACACAGACTCGTGCGATTTGTGGGCTGGGTGGGATTGGGAAGACTCGGCTGGTGGTTGAATTTGGGTGGAGGCTGCTGGAAAAGGAGGAAGTTAAGGCGGTGCTGTTTGTGGTGGCTGATAACCTGTTGAATTATACTTCGAATATGGCAAAGCTGGCTGGGGTGGGGTTGTTGAATCTGGATGAGCGTAAACTTGAAGATCAACTTGCTATTGTGGAGGCGGTGGTTGGTCATCTTGCGGGGCGAGATGATTATTTGATGATTTTTGATAATGTTGATGATGAGGAGGCGCGCAGAAGGATTGGTGAGATAGTGCCGCGGCTTTGCAAGGGGAAGGTTATTATTACGTCACGGATGGCAGAATGGGGTGGGGGTGTTGAGGCTGTGGCTATAGATAAATTGAGTGAGGAGGAGGCTGTGAGTTATTTGCTGGAAAAGACGCAAAAAGGGCGGGCGGCGGGGAAGAATGATAAAGAGGCAGCGGGGCGGTTGGCGGGAAAGCTGGATGGTCTGCCTATCGCACTTGAGCAGGCGGCGGCTTATATTAATCATCGGCGTATTGGTTTTGAGGGGTATCTTGTAGAATTTGATAAGGGGCGTAAAAAGGTGCTCTCATGGCATAGTAATAAATTGCAGGATTATCCTGAGGCGGTGCTTTCGGTGTGGCAGACGACAGAGGAACGCCTGGGGGCTGGTGAGCGGGGTATTTTGAGGTTGGCATCTTTTTTGGGGCCGGAGGCGATACCGGCGGGGCTTTTTGAATCCGGGGGAGAAAGGATTGCTAAGGCTATTGGGCTGATTGGGGGGGGCGGGGATGTGGAAGGGGAGATTGATGTTCGTGGTATGCTTGGTGAATTGGGCGCGTGGTCGATGATAAATTTGACGGGCGAGCGATTTATTGTGCATCGGCTGGTGCAGGAATCGGTTCGGCTGCGAATTGAGAAGGATTATAAAAAGTGGGTGAAACTCGCGTTGCGGCTGGTCGATGACTATATTTCTGGTGATCCGCCGCCTGATGATGTGCGAAGCTGGGGTTTGTGGGAAGCTATGGCGCCGCATGTCTCGGTAGTTGCTGAATACGGAGACGAGAGCGGGATAGGGGAGCCTACCGGCCGACTGATGAACAACTTGGCTTTGCATTTCGCATCTAAGGTATCTTTTGAGATTGCTGAAAGATTATATCGGCGGGCACTTGCGACAAACGAGAAAATAGCTGGGCCTGAACATAGGAATACGGCAGCGTGTCTGAACAATCTGGCGGAATTGCTGCGGGCTACGAACCGGTTAGCTGAGGCGGAGCCTATGATGCGGCGGGCGCTGGCGATAGATGAAGTGTCGTTCGGGCCGGGGCATCCGGATGTGGCGAGAGACCTGAACAATCTGGCGGGATTGCTGTATGCTACGAACCGGTTAGCTGAGGCGGAGCCGATGTATCGGCGGGCGCTGGCGATAGATGAAGGGTTGTTCGGGCCGGGGCATCCGAAGGTGGCTACAGCTCTGAACAATCTGGCGCAATTGCTGCAAGATACGAACCGGTTAGCTGAGGCGGAGCCGATGTATCGGCGGGCGCTGGCGATAGATGAAGGGTCGTTCGGGGCGGGGCATCCGGATGTGGCCAGAGATCTGAACAATCTGGCGGGATTGCTGCAAGCTACGAACCGATTAGCTGAGGCGGAGCCTTTGTATGAGCGCGTGGTTGAAATCTTTGAGAAATCTTTCGGTCCCAAACACCCGAATGTGGCTACAGCCCTGAACAATCTGGCGCAATTGCTGAAAGCTACGAACCGATTAGCTGAGGCGGAGCCTTTGATGCGGCGGGCGGTGAAGATATTTGAAGATAGTTTGGGCGGGGAGCATCCTACGACTGTGAGGGTGCGTGGGAATATGGAAATATTTCTGGAGGAATATAAGAAGAAGGCACGAGGCAATAGGCAATAGGCACTAGGGGGGAGGAAGAGGAAGAATAGAACACGGATGGCACGGATTTGACGGATTGTCGCGGATCAGGTTGAAAAATAGGGACATGAATAACTATTGAACCCCTACGGGGTTCTGGGAATTGTTGGGTGGGTGTTGTCCACGGGTTTCGTTCGCCTGCGGCTCACTACACCCGCGGCTATGCATATTCGACCGCTACGCGGTCGGAAGAGGTGCGTGGGGTAAGAGGGCACCCTACGCGCTGGAGATTTTCCTCTCCCTGACGGTCGGGGCTTGGTTGTTTGTTGGTCTGCGAGG